>JAABUN010005713.1_pt1 | contig 15126 bp, 18 predicted proteins | sample 5559311 | NCBI WGS metagenome assembly JAABUN01 (sample SAMN10711877, study PRJNA513370) | rock metagenome | isolation source: Antarctica rocks | place: Antarctica: Victoria Land, Siegfried Peak sud | reverse complement strand
TTCTGCGAAGCCTGTGGATCGGAGCTGGCGCCTTCGGTGGCCCCCGCCGATCAGGCCGATCCCGGGATCGAGTCGCCCATCACCTTGTCCCGTTCGGTGCGAGCGCCGCAACCGGAAACCCCGCCGAGCGTCCCGCCGGCGCCGCCGTGCGTGTCCTGCGGCGGCGTGGTGGCCGCCGACGGCTACTGCGAGACCTGTGGTGTGAAGGCTCAGTCCCCCCGCGACCACTACACCGAGCTGCCCGCCAGCTGGGCCGCGGCGTCGTGCGACCGCGGCATCCGCCATCACCGCAACGAGGACGCCACCGCCATCGCGGCCGATCCCGAGCCGGGCTCGCGGGCGGTGCTGGTCGTGTGTGACGGTGTGTCCACGTCGCAGGACTCCGACGTCGCCAGCCTGGCCGGGGCCCGCGCGGCTCGCGACGTACTGGCGGCGCAACGGCCAGCCGGTCTTGGTACGCCCGCCAGCCGGGTCGCCGCCATCGCCGGTTCCCTGGAGGCCGCGTCGGCCGCCGCGAACGCGGCGGTGATCGACAACACCGCCCCGGAAAGCACCAATGCCGCCTCGTGCACCTTCGTGGCCGCCGTAGTCGACCGCGACCTGATCGTCTTCGGCAACATCGGCGACAGCCGCGCGTACTGGGTGCCCGACCTCGGCCAGACCGAGTCAGCGCGCGAGCTCAGCGTCGACGACTCCGTGGCCCAAATGCGAATTGCCGCTGGGGTCCCTCGGGAAGAGGCGGAGAACGGTCCGCAGGCGCACGCCATCACCCGTTGGCTGGGTCGGGACTCACCCGACTTCAAGCCGCGTACGGGCTCCATCACTGTTGCCGTGCCGGGCTGGTTACTGGTCTGCTCGGACGGTCTGTGGAACTACGTCTCCGAAGCCGCCGACGTGCAGACGTTGGTCGCCGAGCATGCCGCCGAGCACCCCCAACCGTTGGAGCTGTGCGAGTCACTGGTCCGCTGGGCCAACGAGCAGGGCGGCAAGGACAATATCTCGGTGGCGCTGGCGCGCTTTGGGCCGCTGAGATCTTGACCGAGCGGCTTTGCCAACTGGGGTAAATTGCCGGGACTGCACACGGCCTACTGTCACTGAACACCGGTTGTACGCCATGTACGGTGCCGGATTCCCATGTGCACATGGGAATCCGACTAACGCCGGACCGCCCTGTCAGCGGAGCCCGGAGGCGGGGCATACTGAGCCATTGACCGGAGGCGCCTCGACGAGGGCCAGGAACGACCCCGGACACCAGACCGAAGACCCGTGGGCTGAAGAGGGAAATTGATATGGCCGAGTTCACTGCCAGCGTGTACCAGAACGAGTTCCTTCCCGATGGCGGCACCGACGTCAACGCCATCGTGACCGTGACCTGCCGCGGAGCGGGCGAGGCGGGGCGCAGCGGTGCCGGGGACGCCGGCGAGATCATCATCGTCGATACCTCCGGGTCGATGGGCCGCACCCGGCTGGAAGCCGCCAAGCTAGCGGCGGCGGCCGCGGTGGATCAGATCATCGACGGCACCTGGTTTGCCATCGTCGCCGGCACCCACCAGGCTTACCTGGCCTATCCACCGGCACGAGCGGGCGCCGGCATGGTGAAGATGGATCCGAACGCACGGTTCGCCGCCCAGCAGGCCATTGCGCAGTTCCGTTCTGATGGTGGTACGGCGATGGGCACCTGGCTCACCTTGGCCGGCCGTCTCTTCGACTCCATTCCGCTGCTCAATCAGCGGCACGCGATCCTCCTCACTGACGGGGAGAACCACAACGAGAACCCCGAGCAGCTCGACGCCGCCATTCGCGGGGTGACCGGCAAGTTCCAGTGCGACTGCCGCGGCGTCGGCGTCGACTGGCAGGTGGCGGAGGTGCGGCGGATTGCCCAGGCGCTGCTCGGCAGTGTGGACATCGTGCCGCAGCCCGAAGCCATGGCTCAGGTCTTCGCCGACTTGATGCTGCAGTCCATGAGCCGCGGCGTGGCTGATGCTCAGCTGCGGGTCTGGGCGCCGCAGGGCTCGGAGGTGATGTTCGTCCGGCAGGTGTCACCGACGGTGGAGGATCTGACCGCGCGCCGGGTCACGGTCAACCCCTTGACCGGCGGCTATCCGACCGGGTCTTGGGCCGATGAGTCGCGGGACTACCACGTCGGCATCCGGTTGTCAGCGAAGGGCCTGGGTCAAGAGCAGCTAGCCGCGCGGGTCCAGTTGGCCATGAACGATGCCGTGATGGCGCAGGGCCTGGTCAAGGCCAGATGGTCCGACGATGATCAGCTGACCACCCGGATCAGCCCGGAGGTGGCGCACTACACCGGCCAGACCGAGCTCGCTGACGCCATTCAGGAAGGGTTGGCCGCCAAGGCCGCGGGCGATGACGCCACCGCCACCACCAAGCTCGGCCGGGCCGTCCAACTCGCAGCGCAGACCGGCAACGACGAAGCCACGAGCCGGCTGCGCAAGGTGGTCGATATCGACGATGTGGACACCGGCACCGTACGGCTGAAGCGGACCGTCGACAAGGCGGACGAAATGGCCCTTGACACTGCTTCGACCAAAACCACCCGGGTCCGGGGTTGAGATGACCAGCTGTGTCGGCCGGGATCCACGATGACCGCCGTCTGCCCGGCGGGGCACACCTCGGCCGCCGACGACTATTGCGACGTGTGCGGTGTGCCGATCGCCTCCGCCGCGGTCACCCCCACGCTCAGCACTCCCCCGTCGGCTCCGGCGCCGTCAGCGGTGCCAACCCAAGCCCCGGGCGCTCAGTTGTGCCCGAACTGCTCGACGGAGAACGTTGCCGACGCGTTGTTCTGCGAATCCTGCGGCTACGACTTCACGACCGGCACCATGCCGCGTTCCGCCTCGGCGCCACCCGCCGGGGCGGTTGATACGGGCGCTCCCGGTCCGGACCAGGCCGCACCCGGCAAGAGTGGTGATACCGCAGGGGCCGCGCCGGCGGATGCGGGTGCCGGCGGTCCGGACCAGGGCGGGAGCCAGGCACCGCCAGACGCGTCCGAGGAGCAGGGGGCCGAGACGCCGAACGCCGGGGCCCCGACCAACGTGTCGGCCAGCCTCACCTCCGCCTGGGTGGCCGAGGTCTGGATCGATCCGGCGTGGTATCAGGAGCAAGACAGCCCAGACCCGTTGCCCTCGCCGGGGCTGCCCGTGGTGGTGCCGCTGCGCAACAAGTCAATCCTCGTCGGCCGGATGTCGCGCAGCCGCAACATCCACCCCGACATCGACTGCGAACCCGATACCGGCACCAGTCGCCGGCAGGCCCAGCTGACCTCCGACGGCACCCGATGGTGGGTGGAGGACCTGGACTCGGCCAACGGCACTTTCGTCGCCGAAGCCAGTGGCGCTCTGCCGACCGACCCGATTCCGGTGGGTCAGAAGGTCGAGCTTGATCCCGACGATCGGATCTACGTCGGCGCCTGGACCCGCCTGGTGATCCGCGAGGCCACCGAAGACGAGATGGGCCCGACCGGATGAGCTGGTAGGGCAACTCCGCAGCGGCGGCGGGTCTCATCGCACCCCGCTAGCGCGGCTGCGGTTTCGGGCGCCGCCGGTGGAAGATCTGGGTGACAGCATTCTCTACGTCGCTGCGCCTGCATGAACACGGTCGGGATGCGGGCGGCCGGTGTGGCACGGTGGACTTACCGAACACAGCAAGGTTCGGTCACGATGGTGTTAGCGCTTGCAGCACCGGCAATCAGGAGGAACAGTGGAGATCAAGGTCGGCATTCAGCGAGTGGCCCGCGAGATCGTGGTGGAGACCACCCAGAGCGCAGCGGACGTGGAGAAAGCTTTCGCCGACGCGCTCAAGCACGCTGGCCTGCTCACCCTGACCGACGATCGTGGCCGAAAGGTCCTCATCCAGGCGGCTTCCATCGGCTATCTGGACATCGGCGAGGAGAACGCTCGCCACGTGGGTTTCGGCTCGGTCTGACTTCCATCGTCGGTCGCCGCTCAGGACTGCAGCCCGAGGCGAGCCATCCGCTTGGTGTGGTTGTCGATCAGCCGGGAGAACATCCGGCTGATCGCGGCCAGGTCCATGCCCGGCCGGTCGACCGTACCGGTCAACAGACTGGTCAAAGCATCCCGGTCGGCTGCCACTCGCTGTGCCTGGCTGAGCGCCTCCCCGACCAGCCGCCGGCCCCAGAGCGCGAGCCGCCCAGAGACCTTGCGGTCGGAGTTAATGGCGTGCCGGACCTTGTCGATGACGAAGTCGGCGTGACCTTCGTCGGACAGCACGGCAAACACCACGCTGCGGGTGTCGGCGTCCACGAATGCGGCGATCTCGCGATAGAAGTCCGCGGCGAAGCCGTCGCCGACGTACGCCTTGAGGAGGCCTTCGAGCCAGTCCTTGGGTTTGGTGTATTCGTGGAACGCGTCAAACGGGGCGTGGAACGGCTTCATCGCCACCATCTCATCGGACCCGAGCACCGTGAGGCGGCGGCGTACGGTGGCGAAGTGGTCGATCTGACGGGCGGCCATCGAGGCCATGTGCACCTTGTCGGCCAGCGTCGGCGCGAGTCGAGCGTCCTCGGCCAGCCGCTCGAACGCGGTCAGCTCACCGTAGGCCAAGATACCGAGCAGATCGACGGCTCCTTGGCGATATTCGGAGTCGGCGACCAGCGCCTCGGCGTCCTCGTGGCCGCTGCTCGCGGCCATCGGGGTACGCTGCGTCTCATCCAGCGGTGGGCTCATGGCGGAAGCCTAACCGCGTGGACCGTCGGCGCACGCTAGACTTCGCTCGTACGCAACGTTGAGTGCGTCCCTGTGTTCAGAGCACCGCGCCCACGGGGTGCGATGTGCCGAACGGTGCAGGTGAGCTCTTGATGTCACACGACTACGCAAAGGCGAGACGCTGACGAACGACACCACGGATCCATCGACCGGATCCGCATTACCCCTGAGTGGGCCTGAGGACAGGCTGACCAGCACCGAACTGGACCACGACACCACCGCTCTATCGACCGACGGCGCTGAACCGACCGACGGCGCTGAGTCAACGACCATTGACGACGTCGGATTCGACGATGCTGGTACGGGCAGCGAGGACGATTTGATCGAAGCGCCAGTAGCGGTGCCTCAGACCTTCACCGACCTGGGCGTGTTGCCCAGCATCGTCGAGGCCCTGGCCGCGGTCGGCATCAAGCACCCCTTCCCCATTCAGTCGATGGCCATTCCCATCGCGCTGACCGGCACCGACATGATCGGCCAGGCGCGCACCGGCACCGGCAAGACGCTGGCCTTCGGTGTCACCTTGCTGCAGCGGATCGTGGCTCCCAACGAGCGCGACTTCGCCGAGCTGGCCAAGCCGGGCGCGCCACAGGCCTTGGTGGTCGCCCCCACGCGTGAGCTGGCCAGCCAGGTCAGCAAGGACATCGCCGTAGCCGCCACCCAGCGCCAGGCTCGCGTGCTGACCGTGTACGGCGGCGTGGGCTATGACACCCAGGTCGACTCGCTCCGGGACGGCGTCGAGGTGGTCGTCGGAACGCCCGGTCGGCTGCTCGACCTCGCCGACCGCGGCACCTTGGACCTGAGCCACATCAAGGTGCTGGTTCTGGACGAGGCCGACGAGATGTTGGATCTGGGCTTCTTGCCCGATGTCGAACGCATCCTCGCCAAGACGCCCGAGCTGCGGCAGACCATGCTTTTCTCCGCCACCATGCCCAGCGCCATCGTGACGTTGGCTCGGCGGCACTTGCGCCACCCCGTCAACATCCGGGCCGAGTCCGCCGGTGACGAGACCACGGTGCCGACGACCGCCCAGTTCGTCTACCAGGCCCACGACCTCGACAAGCCGGAGGTGGTGGCCCGAATCCTGCAAGCGGAGAACCGTAATCGGGTGATGATCTTCTGTCGCACCAAACGGTCGGCTCAGCGCGTTGCCGACGACTTGAGCGAGCGTGGTTTCGCCGCGGCACCGATCCACGGCGACCTGTCGCAGATCTCGCGGGAGAAGGCGCTCAAGCAGTTCCGTTCCGGTGGCGGCGTGGACGTCTTGGTGGCCACCGATGTCGCCGCCCGTGGGATCGATGTCGAAGGCGTCACGCATGTGATCAACTACGAGTGTCCCGAGGACGACAAGAACTACGTTCACCGGATCGGCCGCACCGGACGGGCCGGCGCGTCGGGCGTCGCTATCACCTTCGTCGACTGGGCCGACCAGACGCGCTGGAAAGTGATCAACAACACCCTCGGGTTACCGTTCGAGACCCCGGAGGAGACGTACTCCACGTCGGCGCATCTCTATCACGATCAGGGCATCGAGCCGGGGACCAAGGGCCGCATCGTGCCGCCGAGGCCCGCCGCCGAAAAGCCGGCCGGTGAGCGTCGCCGCTTCGATTCCGGACGCTCCGGTTCCGGTCGTTCGGACTCCGGACGCTCTGGTTCCGGCCGTTCGGACGCGTCCAGCGCTGACTCCGCTCGCTCGGACTCCCGACGCTTAGGTTCTGAACGCTCAGAAGGATCGCGGGTCGACGCCGGTCGGGCCAACGATGAGCGGACCCGCACGGAGCCCGGCCGTTCGGCGCGGCTTCGCCGTCGGATGCGCAACGGTGTACCTGTGGATGCTGCGCATCCTGAGGCGTCTCACCCCGGGGCGGGACCCACCGACGTGGGACATACCGAGGTGGTTGCTCAACCCGGCACTGACCTCAACGCGAACGCAAGCACAGCCGAGTCGGAGAGCAAGCCCCGCCGTCGCCGACGTCGCCGGACGTCGAGCGCCAGCACCCCCGAATAAGGGCGTTACCGCTGCGCACCGGTCAAGCGGCTAGCGGGCCAACCCGATCGGCTTGGCGACGACGACCAGGTTGCTGTCGTAGCCCCCACGGTCCCGGCGATAGTTGCCGGTGCAGGTGATCAGCACGAGCCGGTGACGTCCCACCTGGTCGAAGGCTTGACTGTCGGTGGCCAACGCCTCCTTGGCCACCGTCTGCACCGAGGTGACCCGGTACGTGGCCCGGTGGCCGTTTGCAGTCAGCGTGATCGTGTCACTGACTTTCACGCGCAGCAGCCGGGCGAAGAAGCCCAGGCCCTCGGTCGCTGAGTCCACGTGCCCAGCGATGACGGTCGAGCCGAAGGGGTCACCGGCGTACGAGCTGCCGTCCCACCAGCCGACGTGACTCACCTGCTCGGGCACTTGGAGCTCGCCATCGACCGTCTGAGCCGGCAACACGGCGGCGTCCGCGCCGCCGGGCAGCGTCAACTCTTCTGGGATGAAGCGGATCCGGGTGCTTTTGGCGGGTCGTCCCACCCGCGCTGAAGGGACCTGATTCGGGGTCGGACTCGGTCGCACCTCGGTCACCGACGGCGCGGCTTCGCCGCCGGGACCAGCATCAGGCAAGCCCGACAGGCCGGCGCAAGCAGACAGCACTAGGCCAGCGGCCAACGCGGCGACCCATCCCCCGAGCGCTGCCCGGCGCGTTGTCGCCCCAGCCGCCATCAGCCGCGGCGGGAGGGCCTTCGGCGCATCCAGCTCAGCCAAGATCAGCGTGACGAGCCGGCGAAGACGTCGTACGCGTCCGCGGCGAAGACATTCGGCTGCGAACCGACGGCCTGTCCCCCGGTCCCGGTGTTGACCTCGTCGGGCGTGCTGGAACCGGACGGACCCATGGTGATGATGTGCACCACCACGTTCATGGTCTTCTTCGCTGGATCACCGATGGCGTAGACCCGGTTCAGCGCGCCGCCCCGTACCGTCAGCTTGAGCGGTCCCAGAATGACTGGCCCGGTCTCACCGGTCGGCACGATTTTCACGTTGTAGGTCGCGACGGGAACGACGATATTCAAGGACTCGCCGTTGGCGATGTTGGCAAACAACACCTCCTCGTTGACCCGAATATCCGCCGGTGGGACCGCGGCGGTGTGGGCCACGGTCAACGACGCCTTCCCTTTCGGTACGGCTGACAGGTCGTTCTTGAACACGGTGACCACGGGGTCTGACGACGGAGCCGCCGGGAGATGCAGGACGAGGTCAGACGCGGTCTTGGCGGTCACCATCCACGTGCGCTCCAACACGATCTTGCCGTTCGACCGCAGGGTGAGTTTGCGCTGGCCGCCCTTGACGGTGTACGGCCCGGCGATCGCAGCCGTCTTGAGACCCTTGGCCAGTGGTTCGTCGTCAACCCACATGTCCACGGTCTTGCCCGGCAGACCCTGCACCAGATAGATCTCCGCATCGTCGGCCGCATAGCTCGGCGCCACGCCGAAACCAGTCAGCGCCAATGCGCCAGCCGCTAGCACGGCCAGCTTGGACCACCGAGTCATCCATGATCGCGACATCACAATTTTCCCCTCATTGTCGACGTGTGTTCATCTCCACCTGCGCAGAGCCCCTCTGACGTAATATATTCCACTCCAGGCAGGGCCGTCGGCACTTAACGAGATTGTGACCGGCTTGTGCCGGTGGTCACGCACGCTAACCGGGGGGGACGCGGTGACGGAGGATCGAACGCGCCTTGATCTCGTTCGCCGCGCCGCTGGGGCTGTCGCCGTGGTTGCGCTGCTAGTGGGTGCCGTTGCGTGCTATCGAGTCGCTGCCGGCTTCCCCGACCGGCCGGCCCCCGTTGCGCTGCCGGATTCCGCGCCAGGTGCGCCGTCGGATCCGTCTGGTTCAACCGGAGCGGCGGGTGAGCCCACGTTCGGTCGGTCCACTACCGGTACACCTGGCGCCGGTCAAGCCAGCGCCGGTCAAGCCAGTACCGGTCAAGCCAGCACCGGTCAAGCCAGCACCGGTCAAGCCAGCACCGGGCAGCGGACCACCGCTAGCCCAGGCCGCGGCGCGTCGAGCCCCGGCCCCAGCAGCCAACCGACGCCAGGCCGACCCAGCACCTTCACTCCAACCGCCCACCAGCCCACCCCCGGCAGGGGGCAGCCGTATGGCCCGGGCACGACCGAGACTGGTATCTACCTGGCGGCGAGGCTGTCCGCGAGCGGTGCGTTCGCCGTATCGGAGACGATCTTGCTGGATCAGCCCATCACCGTAGTGATCCTGCGCCCACCGCCCATCAGGTTGGCCGGCACCGATTTTGCCCCGCGCCGTCCCATCGCCAAGAACGTGTCCCTGACGACGGGCAGCCACTCCGTGGTGCTGCCAACCAGCGACGTCTCCGAGGCCACCCGGGTGGCGCTTCCCCGGCCGACTCGGCGCCTGGAGCTGCGCTACCAGCTCACCGGTGTGACCGTACGTAGTAACCCTTCCGCCGCGGGACGGGCGCTGGCCGCCCTCGGGCCGGTATCGGCGGGTTACCCGGCGCAACTACCCGTGGCGATGAGGGTCACAGGAGGCCACGTACGTAACCTGCAATGTCCTCGCTTGCCGCCCAGCGATCAATCGTGCGCAGCCGGCGAACCAGGGCGGCTTCGCCTCGCCCGCCCCTTGCCCTGGCACGAGGCGATCATCGTCATCCAGCTCGACCTACCGCGTCCGCGGTGAGCGAAGTGAGCAACGAGTGGGCCACTTCGCGGTAGGCGATGGCGCCCTTCGATGAACGGGCCGTGGCCAGAATGGAGCGGCCAGCGGCAGAAGCTTCGGCAAACCGTACGGACTTCGGGATGGCGGGCTGAGGACGGCGATGCCAGAGTCGGTAACGATGCGTTCCAAGACCGTCCGGGAGTGGCTGGTCCGAGCGTCGAACAACGTCGGCAGCACCCCGATGACCTTCAGCCGTCGGTTGGTCATCAACTTGGCGTCGTAGATGGTCACTACGCCCATGGTGCCGGACGGCTAGTCCTCAGCCGTCTGCGGTTCAACCCCTTGATCGGCTCGAAGCCGGCGTACGGTCAGGAAGAGGCGATGGGTCGTGATCACCGCCGCCACCCAGCCCAGTCCCAGCGTCCAGCCCATCGCCACATCAGTAAGCCAGTGATGTCCGAGGAACACGCGGCTGAGGCCCATGGTCGTAAACCACAGCACCGCACCCGTCACCGCGAGTACCCGGGCCAGCGTGGAGGTCAGCCGGAGCAGCAAAAAGTAGCCGACCAGGGCCGCGATCACGGTGCTGTTGAGGGTGTGGCCACTGGGGAACGACGGCGACGACTCGTACGGTGGCACGGCGTCGGTCAACGGTGGCCGCACCCGTCCGACCACGAGCTTCCCCACGCTGGTCATCAGCAAAGACCCGGCCACGCCGATCAGCATCAGGACCAGCGGCGTCCGCGAGCGCCACCGGATCATCATGGCCACTATCACCACACCGGCGATGACCGGCATCCACCACGGCCCACCCAGCTGGGTGTACACGTTTACGGCCTCGACATTTACCGGGCTCCGCCCGTTGATTGCCAGCTCGAGCACCGGACGATCCAGACCGGCAAGCCCGTCGCCCTCGCTGACCGCCTCGTAGACCTCGGCGCTGGCGGCGGTCAGGCCGATCAAGACGCTGGCACTGATTATCGAGGAGACAACGAGCACCACATTCGCCGAGACGAAGCGGGCCAGCCAGCGCGCGACCTGCGCCAACGTACGCCCCACTAGGGACGGCCAGCTGGTGAGGTCCCGGCCGCCGACGAACTCCTCGATCGAACGACGATCAGTCGGTTGGTGCATTCGATCGAGCGTAGCCGCCCGGTCATTGCGCAGCTTCCATCGCCAGCTTCCAGCCGTTGAGCGAGGCACCGACGATAGGCCCGGTGTGAGGTGTGGTCGGTTACAGCGACATGACCAGACGAAGCGCCGCGTCGATCCTTCGCTGCTCGTCGAAGCTAAGGTGGCCGGCTCGATCGCCCAGTCGCCCGGGATCGACCGCTGCGGTCTGCTCCGCGAGCACTCGCGTCATCCGGCCGCCTATTTCGACCTCGGGTCGAAAACTGGCTGGTCTGGCCGCGGTAGAGGTGGGAGCCACGAGCCACGTCGACAGAGGCAAATCGTCGGACTGGACGACGATCGCAAAGCGAGTACCAGTCTGTTCGTGCCCACGTGCGTCACGCGGGGATCGCAACCGATAAACGTCACCGCGCACGCAATGTCTCCATGTCTTTGAGCACCTGCGCCGACTCGGCACGATCGTCGGCATCGCTTCTCAGTGCTTCGGCCTCGGCGCGCAACTGACCGGTCGCGCGATCCCTCGCCGCGGCGATGAGTGCTGCCCGGACCGCAGTCGACACCGGTGTACCGTCACGAGTAAGTACGGCGATGGCCCGTGCTGCGTCGTCGTCCGGTCTAAACGTGATCGTGTCCGCCATACCGACAGTGTAACACTATTTGTAAGACATTAGCCCGACATGACTGCGCCGTGCTGAATGGGCCAGTCGTTCAGCCGGGCAGGAGCTGCCACACGGTTGGGGACTGGGCCCAACGCCGATCTTGAGTTCGCCCGTGTCGCGTATCGTCGAGGTACGGATCAAACGTGCAACGAGGAGGCGGGAATGGCTCGTGTATTACTCCAAGACATCCTGCCCTACGACCTGCCGCCCTCCTTAGGGTCGCTTCGTGGGCCGGCGATCGGGATGCTCTCGCTCCCCACGTGGGTTCACTGGGGGCCGCAGCGCGAAGCGGACATGTCCGAGGATGCTGATGTAGTGGCGGCTTACCAGGCCATCGTCCGTGAGGGATCATCCGAGGTGCAGGAGGCACTGCTGAATCGGGTTGTGCTGGTACGGGTCTGGGACGAGTTGCGGTTGCCACTGCGGTGCCGAGACTTGTGGGAGAACCGCTTCGACGTGCTCGCAGGAACTGCTCGGCCACGACGCTTTTGACCGACATGCTCAAGGAGCAGCGGGTGATCACCCAGCTCCTCCTGGCGGTCCTGCAAGATGCCGGTTTTGCCCTCGCTGGGTCAGGGGCAATTCGCGAGCACGGTCTGACCTCGCCGAACAGCCGATGTGGATCTCTTCACCCCGTTCGACGACTTCGACCGGTTTGATGCCGCCGTTACCAACGCCTTGACTGCCCTGCAAGCCCACGGCGGTTACGCCCCTCGGTTGGTTCGTCGTGGGCCTTTGTTCGCTCGGTTCGACGTCGAGCTGGCGAATCAGGTGCATGTGGAGGTTGATCTCGGTGTCGACTGGCGGGCCGAGGAGCCGACTCTCTTCGACGTCGGCCCTGTGTTGGCAATCGAGGATGCCGTCGCCAACAAGGTAGGGGCCTTGTACAGCCGCGGCGAGATCCGTGACTACCTCGACGTTGATCAGATCCGTCAGTCTGGCCGCTTCAGCGACGAAGCGCTACTCGAGCTAGTCGAGGGGCACGATCCCGGCTTCGAACGGCAAAGGTTCGCCCGCCAGCTCGCCGACTCAGCTCGACTCGACCCGCGCCAGGTCACTCAGCGACACCGGCAACTCCTGACCTGACGGGACTAGTCGAACCGCGGACGCTAGCACACCGCTGGCGTCGGACATGGACCTCACCGACGACTTGGGCTACTTGACAGAGGTCAGTAACGCCTGCTGCGGCAGACGGATCTGGTGCGGACCGTCGAGGACATCTGGGCGGCCCCAAGTACGGCGGTTGACCTGACCTACTTATCGGGGTTGGCCTTCGACCGGCTCTAGTTCATCTGGCCAGACACAGTTCTCCTGGACAGTGGCGTCACACACCGACACCGGCATCGAGGCCTCTTCTGTGTGGGCCAAAACTCCGAGCAGACCCACTACTATGGCCGCTCCCACGCAGACAGCGGACGCAAAGATCTTGACGAAACGTGGAGATGCCCGGTCAGCGGTTCTTGTCGGTCGGTTGGGACCCGGAAGATCTTAGAGGAAGCCATCGAGCTCTGACTCCGTCTTCGCGCGCAGCGCGACCGCGGTTCGCTCCTCGAACTCGGCCGGGTCGAGTCGGCCTGCCACGAAATGATCAGATAGCTGGCCGATGGCTTCATCTCGCTCTACGTCACCAATGCGTGATTGCTGCAGTTCCTGCTTCATGACGGCCTCCCGCTCTCGTCCGTTCATCGCCTCTCGTTTGCCGCTGAAGGACAAGGAATGCGCGCTACGAACGATGTTCCAAGGGCCGCGCGTCAGGCGAACGCGGAGTGGCACTGCACGACAGGCTCGCATCCGTTCAATGAGCCGTACCGCGAACGGCGTTCGCCGCGAGGGCCGTGAAATGTAGTCGTAACTCTCCGTCTGGGTAGCGTTCGCATGTGAGCCTGGTGTAGGCATCATGCATCTTGAGCTGCGTAATCTTGTCCTGCGCCCGGTAAGTCTGGCCGATTGTAGCGATGCCACCAGCGACTGCTCGCCAAAGGTCATTCGGGCTGATGCAGAACAGCCACTGCACCTCACGGACGACGACGTCCTGCAGGCCGGACCCCGTAACGACGCCGGCCAGCCCAGACCCGGTCCGTTCGAAGTCCTTCTCCGGTGGTAGCGTCTTCCCGGGCGGCGGGCGTACCGAGGCATCGGCCATGACGTCGTTCCACAGCTGGTTCAGCGGACTCACAAGGCCCAACCAGATGGTCAGCGCTACCCGTCCGCCCAGCCGGGTGACCCGACGCAGTTCCCGGAGCGCCGCCCGCGGGTCAGCACAATGGTTCACCACGAAGTTGGCCCCGACCGCATCAAACACCCCGGAAGAAAACGGCAGCTGTGGCAATGCACCCTGGACGAAGGCGATGTCTGGGTGCTTTCGGCGAGCGAGTTTGATCATCGAGTCGTCGGCATCGACCCCAGTAACCGCAAAGCCGGCGTCCTCAGCGGCCGCTGCGACGGCGCCAGGTCCGCTGCCCACATCGAGCAGCCGTTCCCCAGCAAGCGCCGGCCCCAAAGCCTGGATCAAGGCATCAACCGTGCCGAAGCACAAGCGAGCAAAGGAAGCGTCGTAAGCCTCAGCGGTGCCATCCCAGCCGCCAGACATAGTCAACACCGTAGTGCCGACCTCTAGCACGATGGTTGAACCCTCGAACTCTCCACCGAGGTCCGGCGGCGCCGCGGCGCTGAGGCCGCCCACCTCGGGCCCGCCGTCTGATGATCGGATCCCCGCGTACGCCGGCCCGTAGTCGTCGAACCGCCAGCCGAAGGCCTCGACGTAGAAGGCTTGTGCGGCCTCGAGATCGGTGACGTTGATCTCGACGTAGTCGATTGCGTGGTGGGGGTGGAGCATGCGGATGCTCCTGCCCGGTGAGGGCGACTGTCTCGGTTCAGAACCTGTCCGGGCCCGATCAGCGTCTGATCGGCAAGGACTTCACTTCGGTGACTGATCGAGGAGACCGCAACGCCGACCTGTCGTGGCCGATTCGGTTCTGCAGTTCAGCGGGAAGAATGCTCGTACCAGTGGAGCACACGCAACGCTCGCAGGGTGTTCCACCGGCTGGGCCGACCGTCGCCATCCTCGACCGTGAAATGCACCTGCCCGGGATGAGTGCTTTCCAGTAGCCACGCGTCGTCGGGCTGCTGCTTGGATCGGAGCAGCTCGATCGCTTCGGCCACGCGCGGGTCTGGTGGATCTCCTGTGGATCGGAAGTACTCCAGGCGGAGGGTCGTTTACTGCCCGAGAACCACGTGAGAGCGGCCTCTGTCGACCCCAAGGGCGGAACGTCAGCGAGGTAACTCACGACGATCGACGGTTGGCACTGGTGCTGCGCACGACTGGCGATACCGGCCTACCCGCGGCTCATCCGCACTTCCGGCAGCCCAGTGTCGGGGTCGATGGTCACGCATCCATCGCGGAGGAAGCCGTGCTTGCGATAAAAGGCCTGAGCGCGGAGATCGTCACGGAAGACCCAGAGATGCGCGGGGTGCTCCCCCACTGCGTGGACGAGCAGGTGTGCCGCAGTGCCGCTGCTGCGGTGCGCGGCCGCCACATAGAGGCTCTTGAGTTCCAGCGTCGGGCCACGACCGGTCCCGCTCTCTCCCCAACTGACGACACCCACGACGCGCCCCTCGACTTCGGCGAGGGCGACGCGACGGTCGCCGCTGACCAGGCGATCGCGCCAACGCCTCTCGCGGTCACCTACTCCTATGCGGTCAAGATATTCCTGTGGCACCAGGCCGGCGTACGCCTCATTCCAGCAGGCCGTCTGGAAGACGGCGATCGCGTGGACGTCGTTCAGCACTCGCCTGCGGACGGCAGCAGCTAGGGGCAGAGGGGTGTCGTTCACCACCATATTTTCAAGCACCAAGGCCAGCGGTCGCGCAAAATAACTGTTCCGCACGTCGACGGCTGGCACATACGGCCGAACAA
>JAABUN010005712.1_pt1 | contig 15128 bp, 17 predicted proteins | sample 5559311 | NCBI WGS metagenome assembly JAABUN01 (sample SAMN10711877, study PRJNA513370) | rock metagenome | isolation source: Antarctica rocks | place: Antarctica: Victoria Land, Siegfried Peak sud | reverse complement strand
TAGAAGCCATTAGCGCCCTCGACGGACGCGGTTAGAGGTGAGCTTCATCACCCTATACTCTCGAACGGGATTCTACCGTACCGGCACGGTACACCGCAAGCCGGCGACTCGCCGCCGAACGCCCGTGATCGGCTCTCCGCCCGAGCGCCCGGTGTATAATCGCGAGCATAAGGACAACCGCATGGGCGATGAGGCTCGCCAGAGAAAGCGCACCGGGATCGGTGCTAATGGCTTCTACACCGGGGAACCGGCGTGGGGGCCTATTTCTTTGGCGCGGTACGACCCCGGAGAAGCCCCTCGCGAAAGCGACCGCCCGGAGAGGAGGCCCGGCCGTGTACCCGACTAGGATCTTGCTCGTCACTGACGGCTCCCCGGACTCGTGGACCGCCGTCGAGACGGCCGTGGGGCTTGCGGCCGGCACCAGCTCGGAGCTTCACGTCGCGCATGCGATCTCGACCGTCCCGCCTATGCCCTATCCGTCCGCCTTCGGGAAGGAGGCGGGCGAGACGGTTCTCGGGCGCTTGAGGCTCGCCGCCCTCGCCCTGCTCGACGAGAAGGTCGGCCAAGTGGAGAAGCTGGGCTGCGCGGTCGCGGGCTCCCACTACAGGGAGGGTGTTCGACCCGCCGACGAGGTCCTGTTACTGGCCGAGAAGATCGGCGCCGGCTTGATCGTCACCGCCAGCAGGTCGCTAAGGGACCCGGGGCGGCCTTTCGCGGCGAGGAACTTCGCCTCGGAGATCTACCGCCGAGCGGACTGCCCGGTCATCGTCGTACGCACCCAAGACACCGAGCAGGCGCCGGGATCATAGGCGCGTGGGACACGTACGTCGTCATTGCCGGCTTGGTTCCGGTGGCGGCGTGGGGGCTCCTGCTGTTTGTCTCGCTCCTGGTGGTCACTGGCTGTTACCGGCTGGCGCGCCCTCGGGCCTCTGCTCGTTGTCGCCTGCCTCGGATGGTTGCTGGCGATGGTCTTGGCGTGAGCGAAGGGGCGAGCGCGGCCCAAGAAAAGGGCGTCGTCATAAGGTGGATTTGTTCTATCCTGGGTGGCCGCGGGGAGCATGGTGTAGATTGTTCGACGGTTTTCGAACGGAGGATGTGTTGGTGGATCGCAGGATAACGCGAAGAGCTTTCTTGAAGGTCGCGGGAGCCGGCACAGCGGGTGTCGGCCTTTTAGGTGGCGCGTCCCTCGTAGGTTCGCGTTACGACGAATACCTTCCAAAAGGAGGACCGAGGATGAACGTGGTGATTGTGAACCTCGACAGCTTGAGGAGGGATCACGTAGGGGCCTACGGCAACGACTGGATAAAGACTCCGAACCTCGACGCCCTCGCTCGGGAGAGCCTGAGATTCACGCGGCCCTACCCCGAATCGATACCGACCATAGACGCTCGGAGGTCCATCTACACCGGCATCCGCACCTGGCCGTTTCGGGATTGGGTGCCCCAGAAGGGCGAGACTTTTTTCCCGGCGGGTTGGCAGAGGATGCCCGAGGACCAGGTGAGCATGACGGAGACCCTGGCCGAAAACGGCTACGATACAGCCCTGATCACCGACACCTACCATCAGTTCAAGCCGTCGATGAACTTCCACAGGGGCTTCGACGTCTTCGACTTCATACGCGGCCAGGAGAAAGACCGGTTCCGCTCGGCGCTCACGATCTCCGACGAGGAGGTCGACCGTTACACCGTGCCCGGAAACAACCAGAACATGCGCGAAAAGGTAAGGCAGTACCGGGCCAACGTCGCCCATCGCAAGGGCGAGGAGGACTGGTTCGCGCCGCAAGTCTTCCGGCGCTCGATGGAGTACCTGGATCTCGCGAAGGATTCGCCGGGTCCCTTCTTCCTGGTCGCCGACGCCTTCGACCCGCACGAGCCGTGGGACCCACCCGAGAAGTACGCGAACATGTACGGAGAGCCCACCGGCACCGGCGAGCCCATCGTCCCGAACTACAAGACGAGCGATTACCTGGAGGAGAACGAACTCGAGCGAATGAGGGCGCTGTACGCCGGAGAGGTGACGATGGCCGACAGGTGGTTCGGGGAATTCATGAACGGGATGGAGGAGCGGGGCCTGCTGAGCGAAACCCTTCTCATAGTCTTCTCAGACCATGGTGTCTCCCTTGGAGAGCATGGCTACACCGGGAAGGTCGCAAGCGCTATCTGGCCCGAGCTCAAGGACACCGTGTTCTACATCCGGCACCCGGCGGGCAAGGGCGCCGGTGAGACGAGTGATTACCGGGCCTCCATCCACGACATCGCTCCGACCATGTTCGGCGTGATGGGCCTTGAGACCGAGCAGCAAATGGAGGGCCAGAACCTCGGTGTGATCTTGGACGGCAAAGAGCCCGAGCTTGCGCGCCCCTACATCACTTTGGGCTACGACGACTACTCCTGGGCCGAGGACGACGACTGGGCGCTCTCGGTGCGCAACGACGGGGAGGAGGCGAGGCTCTACGACCTGAAGGAGGACTCCAAGATGGACCGCAACGTCGCGAGCGCCAACCCGAAACAGGTAAAGAGAATGTACGACGATTACATCATCAAGGACGCGGGCGGCGAGCCGCCGCCCCTCTACTAGCATGAACGCACCCGACACGGATACGAGAGGATGGGCGGGACGCGCGACAAGGCTTCGTTCGGCGCTCGGGAGTTTCGTGGCTCCGGCTTGCCTCGTAGCGGGCGGCGTTCTGTGGGCGCTCTCTCCACTTGGGATCCACCTCTCCGAGCTCGGGTTCAAAAGCCCCGATCTCTTCTGGAAGCTCTTCCCCTCCGCCCCGTTGCTCCTGGGCTTGGGCCTCCTCGTACTCTATCTTGGGAGAGACGTCCCCGGACGTCTCGGGAAGATAGGCGCGGGCGTGGCGCTCATCGGGGTCCTGCTCGTCGTCGTCGGCGACGTGGGGCTATTCTATCTGCACCTCGACGGCCACTACATCGCGACAGCGCCCGCCTGGCGCGCCTTGCGGCTGGGGCTCGTCCTACTGTGCGCCGGATCCACGCTCCTCGGCGTCGCGGCGGTGCGAAAGAAGACGATTTCCCTCTGGACGGTCCTGCCGTTCACCGTAACCTCCCTGGGAGGCTTCGTCGCGGTCCTTGGAGACCAAGGTTCCTTCGGCGCCACGCTCTGGGCGGCCTTCGGTTTCGGTTGGGCGTGGCTTGGTCTCTCGCTTTTCGCGCGGTACGTTCCGGTTTTTCCGAGAACCAGCAACACCTAGAACCGGCAACACCTAGAACGGGTGCGCGTCCTCTCCGACAATTACTACTCCAGGATATTCGTCTTTGTGCATAGCGTGGCGGAGGTCGTGGAAGGCGACGTCCGAGACCAGCTCCCACTCGTCCTTGGTTGCACGCTTCTTCAAGGTCCTGAGCCAGTGGTGGATACCGGCTTCGGTGAGCCTCTCGCTCCGCTGCGAGGCGAAAGCGTAGGGGATCTCCGTCTCCCGTCCACCGTCGCGGAGGTACTCGTGTAGCGGACGGCGGGCCTCGTTGAGCAGGCCGATGTCCCTGCCCTTTCCGCCCTTGTGCCCGACCCGCACCCAGCCGACCTTCGGGCCGATGTGGCAGTTATCTACCGTGAGCCAGGATACGTCCGAGACCCGAAAGGCGGCCCAGTAGCCCAAAGAGAAGATCGCCTCGCTCCTGGCCTTCCCGTCTCGTTCGACAAGGTTCTTGAGCACGTAGCGCTGGTCGGGCGAGAGCCGCCTCGGGGCCAGCAGGGCCTGGGCCGGCAGACTCTCAAAGAATTCCAGCAGTACGCGACTCCGGATGATGGGCGGAAGTTCACCGAGTTGTACAACGTGCAGCATCTTGCGGGCGGCGGCGTGGATCCGGTCGGCAAGGTGTGTATCTCGACCATCCAGCGCCTTTACTCGATGCTCCGGGGTGAGGAACTTGAGGAGGAGATAGACGAATCATCCTTGAACGAGATCACCCCAGTGGGAGAGAGGCCGAAGGAGGTCGCCTACAATCCGCAGATACCAATTGAGACCTTCGACTTCGTCATCGTGGACGAGTGCCACCGTTCCATCTACAACGTCTGGCGGCAGGTGTTGGAGTATTTCGACGCGTTCCTGATCGGGCTTACCGCGACGCCTTCTAAGAGCTTGCGCGGATAGGCTGGCAATTTTTCGTACTTGGCTACTCTTCCAACGAGCAAACCGCCTCTCCGGAGTTTGTTGACTCATTTGCGATTCGCCTATCCGCGCAGCTTCTAAGCAAACCTTCGGCTTTTTCGACCAGAATCTCGTGATGGAGTACAACCACGAGCGGGCCGTGGCCGACGGGGTGAACGTTGGCTACGACGTTTACCGGATCAAGACGGAGGTAGGAGAGCAGGGCGGCCGGGTTGACGCTGGCTTCTACGTTGACTACCGGGATAAGGCGACGCGCGAGCTCCGCTGGGGCCAGCTAGACGAGACGCTGGAGTACACCGCCAAAGAGCTTGCCCGGAGCGTGGTGGTGCGAGACCAGATCCGGACCGTCGTCCGGGAATACAAGAACCGGCTCTTTACCGACCTCTTCCCCGGCCGCGAGGTGGTCCCGAAGACGCTCATCTTCGCCAAGGACGACACCCACGCCGAAGACATCGTGGAGGTCGTGCGGGAGGAGTTCGCCAAAGGTAATGAGTTCTGCAAGAAGATCACCTACAAGACCTCCGAGAAGTCCGAGACCCTGATCTCCGAGTTCCGAACCTCCCCGGTCCTACGAGTAGCCGTGACGGTAGACATGATCTCGACCGGCACCGACATCAAGCCACTGGAAGCCCTGATCTTCATGCGCGACGTGAAGAGCCAAACGTACTACGAGCAGATGGTCGGCCGCGGCACCCGCACTATCTCCGAGACGGACCTGAAGGCCGTCACCGGCGACGCGGGCCGCAAGACGCACTTCGTCCTCATAGACGCCATCGGGGTTACGGAGACCGCCAAGGGAACGGACGTCCGGCCGCTGGAGCGGAAGCCGACCGTCGCCTTCGACAAACTGCTCGGCATGATCTCCTTCGGGAGCCGCGACGCTGACACGCTGACCACCCTGGCCTCTAGGCTCTCACGCCTGGACCGGCAGCTCGGGGAGCGGGGCCGCCAGAACATCCGGGACGCCGCCGGCGGCAAAGACCCATCGGAGCTTGCAAACGCCCTGCTCGACGCCGTTGACCCGGACGAACAACGCCGGCACGCCTCCGAGACGAACGGTACGGACTCGCCGACGGAGGAGCAGATAGAAGAGGCCGCCGCCGCGCTCTCGGGCAGCGGCGTGCGGCTGCTGGTCAACCTCCACGAGCGGCCCCACGACCCGACCCGCCTCGAACGGTACGGCCTTAGGGAGGCACACCTGCCCGTGGAGGAGAGCGTAAAATAGCAGGGGCAATTGAAGGAACGACACCGCGATGCCGAGCTGCGTCGTGTCCATCGGCGAAGAAACCTCAAAAGATTGCCCCCGGATTTTTCTGCTCTCCTGCTCTGTGCTGTCTATCAGCTCGAAGAGCTTCCTGTGAGTGAGCTCCAGGCCCAGCAGGTCGTCGCGCACTATCTCTATATAGCTACCGAGTTGCTCTAATGCCCGCTCCATTCTGGCGGCTAATTCGCTGTCTAAAGGGACTCCAGGGGGCTCGTTCCGCTCGCCAGAGGGGAGTCCCGGAGGAGAGCTGTTTTTATCGGGGATCTCCACGATGCCGGTCAGAACGAGCAGATCATGGAGTTCGCAGGCGAGCTTATCGTCGCCCAGGACTTCGAGCCGGATCGACACACCTCTTCGTCTATCCCGGTTAAAATCGTGCAACCTGCCTCGCTTCTTCTCCTGATACTCGCCAACGCAGAGCATTTCCGCCTACTAACGCATGAGCCGCTACCGCCCTGGTAGTGCTCGACCCTGGGACAAAAGTCCCTTCCGACAAAACCTCTTCAGTGTATCCGGATGAGTCTATGAACCCAAGATCATGCGCATTCGAGCAATAGCACGCATATACACACGTGCGTAGTTGCGCGAAGCGTCTGGTCAATGTACGATTGTTTACAACGCCTTTAGGGAAGGGACGCTTTAGGGGGTGGTGAAGACGATGAGAGAGACTTCATCCAAGGTGAATAGCACAGAGAGTCCGGGATCGGGCGCGTGCTAGACGCGAACAGAAGATTGGGTATCGTCGAGCACGTCGAGAAGCACGGGGGCTCGTCGGTAGAGGGTTTGGCCGAAGCCTTCGAGGTTAGCTCCGCGACTATCCGGAGGGACCTTACGCAACTCCAACAGCAGGGACTCATCGAGCGGGCGCACGGCGGGGCTACCCCAAAAGTTCCAGGACAGTCTAGTGGCAGGTTTACCGGGATGCCGGAGCCTCCTATCCTAAAACGGGCAACGATGCAGGTGGCGGAGAAGCGGGCTATAGGGCGGGCCGCCGCCCCGTTCGTCGAAGATGGGGAGGTCTTGGCGATTAGTGGCGGTACCACGACCGTCCAGATGATCCCGTACATAGCCCAGCGCCGGGACCTGACCGTTATAACCAATAGCTTGAGCATAGCGTCGCTTTTGGCGGCGCATCCGCAGATAACCACCGTGATAGTCGGAGGCACTTTGAGGCATTCCGAAATGTCTACGCTCGGCGTGTTGAGCGAGGAGGCGCTTCGGAACCTGCGGGCCGACAAACTATTCATGGGTAGTCCGGCCGTGCATCACGAATATGGCTTCTCGGCGGATGATATGACGGAGGTGCAAAGCGACCGGACTATCATGTCCATCGCGGGCGAGATAACAGTGCTCGCCGACCACACAAAATTCGGCCGTATAGCGACCATGCGGCAAGCCCCGATCACCGGAGTCCGCCGTCTGGTTACAGATGCCGAGACTCCGCCGGAGATGGTGGATGCAATTAGGGAACAGGGGGTTGAGGTAGACGTTGTGGAACTCAGCTAGATGCGAGGGAGTTGGCCAGACCAAACCTGGCCTAGGAGCCAGTTGCCGCAGAGACGAATACATCAATGAGTATGTCGATGAAAGGGTTACATACCGTGACTAATCATTTGCTGGACACTATACAGCGCCACAACGCTGGTGAGCCCGTCGGGGTTTACTCGGTCTGTTCCGCCCACTCGCTCGTCCTTGAGGCCGCCGTGTTGGGGGCTCTCGAAGATGGAAGCTATCTCCTCGTAGAGGCCACATCTAACCAGGTCGACCAGTTCGGCGGATACACGGGGATGAAGCCGACCGACTTCCGCGACCTTGTGATGGGTTTGGCCGGCCGGCACGGCCTGCCGGAAGCCCGCGTTGTTTTGGGTGGCGACCACCTCGGCCCAAACAGGTGGCAGAAACTTTCGGCCGAGGAGGCGATGACGCACGCGGAGGGTCTCATAGAAGCCTACGTCGGGGCCGGGTTTACCAAGATTCATCTCGACTGCAGCATGCCCTGTGCCGATGATGCCACTCCACTGGGCGACGACATCGTGGCCGGGCGCGCGGCCCGGCTGGCACGGGTAGCGGAGCTGGCGGCAGAAGAGGTCGCTACCCGGATTCAAGGTGAGCGCCAAGGCGATAACGGCCTTCTCTACGTCGTTGGCACCGAGGTGCCTGTCCCTGGCGGGGCGCGCGAGACCCTAGAGGAACTTACTCCCACATCGCCTGAGGCGGCTCAAGCCACGCTCGCCCGTCACAGAGAGGCTTTCGCGGAGGCAGACTTGAAGGGTGCGTGGGCGCGAGTTGTCGCCCTTGTCGTACAACCGGGTGTGGAGTTTGACCACCTGCGCGTTATCGACTACGAACTTGGCGCCACACACGACCTGCGCCGCGTTCTCGATGACCATGAGCAACTCGTTTTCGAGGCACATTCCACGGACTACCAGACGCCGGCGAACCTGAAGGCGCTCGTGAAGGATCACTGGGCCATCCTAAAGGTAGGCCCGGCTCTAACTTTCGCGATGCGGGAAGCCCTCTTCGCGCTCGCCGCCATCGAGGACGAGCTGATCCAAGAAGGCGATCGGTCGGATTTGGTCGGTGTGATCGAACGCCGGATGCTAGCCGAGCCCCAGGAATGGGAAGGTTACTATACAGGCGACCCTCACACCCAGCTTCTTTTGCGCCGCTACAGTTACAGCGACCGGATCCGCTACTACTGGTCTGATCCTGAGATACAAACCGCGCAGTCTCGTTTGATGTCAAACCTAGCAAGTCAGGACATCCCGCCACCGCTCGTAAGCCAACATTTACCGGACCAGTACACGCGCATTCGCCGTGGCGAGCTGCCCATCAAGCCCGAAGCGCTCGTCTTAGACCGTATCCGCGACGTTCTACGGGCCTACGCGTTTGCGTGCTCCTCTACTGGCACCGTCGCCAACCCCAACGTAAATCCATCCAAGGAGGATTGTCAATGACTACATCTCTCGGTATTTCGGCCGATCAGTTCGAGCAAGAAGGGGCCGGGCATACGGCCCGAGAGATCGCCCAGCAACCCACCGTCTGGCGCGAGACGGGCGAGAAGGTACGTTCGTACCGTGAAGACGCCGACGCTTTTCTCCGGCCGCTGCTAGAGAAACAAGACCTACGGGTTGTTCTAACCGGCGCCGGAACGTCGGCTTTTGTGGGCGAGATTCTGGCGCCGGCACTATCCCGGAAGTTGGAACGCCGGGTGGACGCCGTCGCCACGACGGACATCGTGTCCAACCCAAACGAATACTTCGCCGAGGACCGGCCGACCCTGCTGGTATCCTTTGCGCGCTCAGGCAATAGCCCCGAGAGCGTCGCCGCCACCGAGCTGGCCGATCAGTGTCTGTCCGAGTGCCACCATCTGGTGTTTACATGTGATTCTACGGGTAGGCTGTACAACGACCACTCTGTCACCGACCGCTCGCTTGCACTCCTGATGCCCGAGGCGACCAACGACCAGGGCTTCGCGATGACGTCGAGCTTCACCTCAATGATTCTTTCTGCCTGGCTTATCCTTGGCAATTCCGAACCGGAGGACCTCGTCGAACGGCTGGCTACAGCCGCCGAGCGGTTACTGTCCACCCGCTCCGAGGACATCCAAGGGTTGGCCTCATCAGGTTACGAGCGGGTCATCTATCTCGGGAGCGGTCCGCTCAAGGGCCTCGCCCACGAGTCCGCCCTCAAGATGCTTGAGCTAACCGCCGGCACGATCGTCACGTCCTTTGAGTCCCCGATGGGCTTCCGGCACGGGCCGAAGTCGATCCTCAACGAGCGTACGTTGGCAATCGTCTATGTCTCAGAGGACCCTTACACGCAACGATACGACCTGGACCTCCTCTCCGAGCTGCAACAGTCGATGCGACCCGGCAGCCTTATCGCACTCACCGCCTCGCCCGATTCCGTCGCCGACTCCGTCTCCAACTCCGTTACATCGGACGCGCATAGTGTGTGGGGTCTTGAAGGCCTAGAGGGCGTAGAAGATCCGGAGCTGGCGATACCCTCTGTGCTGGTAGCCCAGCTACTTGGCCTCTACTCTTCGCTCGCTCTCGGGCTTACCCCGGACAACCCATTCCCGGATAAGGAGGTGAACCGTGTGGTCGAGGGTGTCAAGATCTATCCGCTACAGACCGGGGAAGAGAGTAGCGCGGCTAAAGAGGATCGGCGATGAGCGTCTTCCTCGGCGTAGATAGCGGCGGTACTAAGACAGCGCTATGCCTCCTCGACCAGGAAGGTCACGTGGTCGCCGGGGCGCAAGCCCCTAGCGCTTACTATTTCGCGGAGGGCATTGAGCTCGTCGGCCGAGTGTTGCGTCAGGGGGTGGATGAGGTCTGCCAACAGGCTGACATCGCACCGTCCGATGTCGATTATGCGTTCTTCGGGCTTCCTGGCTACGGCGAGGCTAGCGGGGATGTACTTGCTCTCGACGCCGCGCCGCGCGAGGTCCTGGGCCATGAGCGATACGCCTGCGACTGCGACATGGTCTGCGGGTGGGCGGGCTCGTTGGGCGGGGCGGACGGCATCAATGTCATCAGCGGAACCGGGTCCATGACCTACGGTGAGCGAGCCGGAGAAGGAGCGCGCGTCGGCGGCTGGGGCGAGCTCTTTGGCGATGAGGGATCAGCCTACTGGATCGCCATTAGAGGCCTCAACGCCTTTTCCCAGATGAGCGACGGACGCTTACCCTTAGGCCCCTTGCACGCAATTCTCCGCGAAGAGTTGAGCCTTGTGGGCGACCTCGACCTCGTCGATGTCGTACTCAACCGCTGGAAAGGCGGGCGCAGCGAGATCGCGGCCCTCAGCCGGACGGTCGCCAAGGCGGCTTCCGCAGGTGATGAGTGTTCCTTACAAATCCTGAATGAGGCCGCCCAGGAGCTGGCGGATATGGTCGATGTCACACGACGTCGCCTCCGGTTTGGCCCGGACGAGAGAGTGCCCGTCTCCTACTCGGGCGGAACCTTCAACGCCGACCCAGTCCGCAGCGGCTTCAGAACCGCTCTGGAAACCCTCTACAGTGGGTACGAGTTCCGCGAGCCTCTGTACTCGCCCGTCGTCGGAGCCGCCCTGTACGCGGCCAAACTCGCGGAGAAGCCTCTCGATAACGACGCGCTCCGCCAACTGCAATCGACTCAAGAAGATCTTGATCGAGATCTTCTTGAGTCGCAATCTAACTAGGAGGTTAGAATGAATACACGAAGCTGGATACCCTTCGCCGCACTGCTGGTTCTCTTCTGGGGCGTTTGGGGGGCGTTCTCAAGCCTTCCGACTTCACGGTATGGCTATCCGGATGAGATGGTCTATATCCTTTGGTCCCTCACCATGCTCATCCCGGCGTTTTTCATCCTGCGTAGTGAGCGCACCTTTGACCGCCGGCCAATCGCCGGCGTCTACGGCTTGCTTATAGGGCTCACAGGCGCGGGCGGACAACTCGTGCTGTTCCAGGCGCTGACCATAGGGCCTGCGTACCTGATCTTCCCGCTCATATCACTTTCCCCGGCGATCACCATATTGATGGCTGTAGTGTTTCTGCGCGAACGGGTTCTCGGCCTGACAAAAATCGGCATCGTCGCGGCCCTTGTAGCGCTCATCTTCTTCAACATCTCTGGTGGAGGTGGAGACGCGAGTGTAGGGCCGTGGCTCCTTTTGGCGCTGCTCATAATGGTTGCTTGGGGCGTACAAGCCTACTTCATGCGTAAGGCGGCCTCAGTCGGGGTCAACGACGGCACCACGTTCGGGTACATGGCGATCAGCGGGCTACTGCTCGTACCGGTTGCTTTCCTGATGATGGGTGGCTTGCCGGGAAGTTTCCCGTGGCAGGCCCCGACGCTTACCTTCGGCACGCAGCTACTCAACGCGGTAGGAGCGCTCTTCCTGGTAATGGCCTTGAGCCGCGGCAAGGCCTCCATCGTCGCGCCCACCACCAACGTACTCGCACCGGTCTTGACCATTATATTGTCGCTCATCCTCTTTCAGACACTACCGACCCTCTTTAGTGCTATCGGCATTATCCTGGCCCTTGCAGGCTCAACGCTCATAATCTACGGCGATGAGAAGCGGGGCGAAGTCACTGACGAAGAGCAGGACGAATCCATCGAAGAAGCGCGGGACGATTCCACGGAAAAAGAGCGGGAGGAGGCTACCAAGCCGACTTCGCAATCCTAGCGATAATACAGGTTAGCAGGTTGAGGGCAAGTCTCGCTTGCCCTCAACCCAAATATCGCTAGAGACCTACCTGGGAAGCCGGATTGTTGGTAAACAGCGTTCCTGTTCTCGCGTAACCCATCGCAACCTTTACGGACTTGTGACGAGTATGGGGCATCCAGGCCTCCATACCCACTTTCTCCTCCGAGGCGCTAGTCGGCAACCCGGCCCGCAATGAATGACCCGAGTACCGTGTGGCGTCGAGGCCCGCATGCTGCACTCGCTTCTTTACCAGGTCGTTGATCCCATCTCCAGAGATACCACCTTCTTTTAGATTGCCGTGGCGATCTATCCTACAAAAAAGGTGGTTCTCTCCGCTCTTACCCGAGAACTCAAGCCACCGATTCACGGCGGTGATCGGGCAGGTAAGCTCGTGATCGCCGTAGGGGATGCCGACCACCGCGCCCTCGCCCTCGGCATCGGTCTTCGAGGTGCCCACCTCCACCACCAGGCCCCGGCCCTCGAAGAACTCAAGGTCAGAGACTCGAAGATCGGAGATTTCCTCCCGCCGGAAAGACCCGGCAAAGCCCATCAGAAGCAAGGCCCGGTCCCGGAGCGAGGCCGGCAGTACAGCACCCGTCTTCTTATCGTGCGTCCGGATCACTTTTAGAACCCGAGTCAGCACCCCAACGGTAAGAGGGGCCGCTTGTTTCTTTTTCGATCCCTTCCTCCGTCGTATACCTTTCATGGTCTCGCGTACGAGCCGGTCCTCGGTGGGGGAGAGAAAGCCCTCTCGCTTGTGCCAGGCCGAGATGGAAGCGAGCCTACGTCCTATAGTGGAGATCTTAAGGCTCCGGCCAATGGGCTTGTCCGTAGCCATGTCCGTTATATATAGGGTCACAGTTTCAGCGCTCGCCGGTAGCACACTGGCTCCACCGAGCTCCACCCGACAGTAGGTCGAGAAGTCTTCTATGTCCGAGTTGTAAGCCCGTAAGGTATTAGGGGCCCTTGCCGCTTTGGCGTATTCCTTGGCCGCCCGTAGAGTCTCCTGGATATCTACCGGGCTGACAGCCGTTCCGGCATTAGCAGGGGCTTGAGATCCCACTTCACCAGAAAGCCTCTCTATCTCACTACTCACCTCAGAATTCCAGCTGGTGGTCCCATGAGCCATACATCCAGGCTACCTGCACCCCTAGAGAAGTCACCGGAGGCCGTCAGAAGCGATCCTCGCTTCCCGCAATGTCGCATATTATGTCTAACAACTCCGTTTTGGAGTATTTTTGAAGTACGAGGCTTATAGGCAGGGAGTATAGCGTAGCCGCGATGGGTCTGAATTCGCCTCATAGGCTAAGCGCCTGTCGTAGTCCAGAGTCGAAGGCTTTCAGGTCTGTTGGCGCCAAAGATCCCAGCTTGCGCCGGATCACTGTTGACTCTACCGTCGCGAGTTTGGATTGCAGAAGAGAAGGTTTAAGTAGGTTCGCATCTTCCCAGTGTTGGATCTGGTGGTCGCCAAGATGGGCTACAGCGTTACGGTTGGAGGTTATCGAGGCGATCAGGACATCAGGGCTGGCGGTGTTGTACTCATCACTACTGGCGACTAATGCCGGCCGCACCTTGCTACCAGATCTGTCACTAAAGTCCATCCGAACCAAGACCACATCACCGCGGCTGTACACTACGCCCGGGCTCAATCTGCTAGCTGGTCGTAGACAGCGTCGTCCTCGGAGTTCCAGTCTCTCTTGAAGGACTGAACGCTCAGATATGAGATGGACACCGACGCTTCCTGAGCGTTCTCTAATTCTTCGCGATCAAGCTCTCGCTTTACAGCTTCCGAGATCCAATCACTCACCTTCCGATCGCTCGCAGCAGCCGCGACCCGAACCCGCCGCCGGAGCTCCGGCTCCACATCCGCAGATAATCTTACCCGTTCCACTTGTGCCTCCTAGCCGTAGTGCCATTGTGCCACGACACCCATTTTACCAAAGAATGAGGCTATTACACTCTGACCCCGGTATGGACCATAAGCTCGCCCACAACCTGCCTGCCAGTTCGCGGAGGGTCTTCCGCACCTCTTCGAGTTCCTCCGGATCCGCCCCTATTGTTACCGTCCTCTCTCCTAAGTTGTCGTTCACCTCTATGGACTCGGCGGGCAGTACATTTGCGTAGAAGAGCAGCGCGTGGGCGACCTCACCGATGAGCCTTCTCTGATCCTGAACTGGTTCCAATACGAGTTTCAGAAAGCTCTGTGTAAGCACGAAGACGAAGACCGCGAGGAAGGCTGTTACGATAGCCGCTACCATGATTGGCTTTCCGATGCTGGTGGTGACACGATGCCGCTAACGACCCTTTCGCAGCGCGTCGAGCACGTCTTTTGGTCCCTGATACTCGCCCTCGGGCAGCCTCTTGCGGAGCTGGCTTACAATCGGTCCCGGTACCCCATTCTGCTCCAACTGGTTCACCAGCTCGTCCCGGCGTGCCGGAAACTCGACACCCTCCAGGTAGCGTCCAACCTGAGACGGTAGTTTTTTCCTCAGAAAGTCCATAGTTCCCAGCCTCTCGTTCGCTCGTTGCTGTCATCGCCGCGCCGTTCGTGGGTGATGGTACCGCAGCATGTACGTCAAGTTCCGGGCACAATGAGCCCTAAACTTTGAGGGCTACCGTCGAGAGGAGCGATGTTTGCGTAACTCGGACGAGCAGCGAGCCACGGAAATACGAGAGGCTTACCGGGAAAAGGTGGCGCGCAACGAGGTACGAGTCAGTCCGCTGTGGGCACAACCTTGTCTGGCCTACAATGTCCAGATCGAACTGGACCCACGCACCAGGTCATCGCTCGGTAAAATCCAGCAGAGCCTCCACCAAGCAGAGCCCAACCTGCTGGTGTGTCCCAAGCAGACCCTCCACGTGAGTCTCGCCTGGCTGCTCGCCGCGCATGTGAGCTATCAGGTTGCCAAAGATTCTCTCTGGGAGAGCCACGGAGAGGAGTGGACGGCGGAATTGACACGTATCGCGGCACAGAACACGGCATTTCGGATCACCTACGAACACGTCGTGGCTACCGACTCCGCGGTGATTGCTCTTGCCCAGCCGAGCGAACCGGTAAACCGCATCCGCCAGATGATCCGCGAACGCCTTCGGTTGCCATCCGAGACCCGCGACGAGGCTGACCTGGTGCATACCACCCTGTTTCGCTATCGTGGTCCGCTCTCTGATCCGGTTGAGTTCCTCGCTATGCTCGAAGACACGAGTGCCGACGCCACAGCCGAGGTAGACGAGTTGGTTGTTTCGAAGGAGTTGGAGTATCCGTCACTGGAAACGGAAGTACTTGCGCGCCTTCCGCTCGCCACCCGATAATGACGGATCGGACGCATACCGAACAGGAGCGGTTCACGACCTACAGACGACGCTTTGTATGAAACCTATCTAAACGCCTGCCTGATTCTACTGGGTCTGGGAGCGCCATTCGATCCGGGCCTACCATTTGGCGACCGCGGGGTCGGTTGATGGCCCTGTCTACGTTCTCCGGACACGATCGCTGTACCAGCCCCGAGAGAGGAAGAGAAGTAGTAAGTCCCGGTAGACCGTCCAAGT
>JAABUN010005711.1_pt1 | contig 15132 bp, 16 predicted proteins | sample 5559311 | NCBI WGS metagenome assembly JAABUN01 (sample SAMN10711877, study PRJNA513370) | rock metagenome | isolation source: Antarctica rocks | place: Antarctica: Victoria Land, Siegfried Peak sud | reverse complement strand
CAGATTCAGCAGCAGTTAGAACAGTTTTTCGCATCTCATCAGTTTCTCTCAGCGGAGCAGGTGCAAAAAACGCTCAATTTCATCTTCTCCTTAGTTGCCTAATCTTTTAACGGGAAGGGAGTAGGTTCGGGCATTTGCTCATAGAGGCGTACCAAAACTGGGGCGTATTTCATGGTTATCGTACCAGCCGTGATTAGCAAATCAGCTTGTCTGGGAGTCATGCGAGGAAACATCCCAAATCTATCGAGGTCAAAACGAGCGCCCAGCATGGCACTAAATTCAATAAAACAGCAGGCAGTCCCAAACATCAAGGGGTACAAGCTGGACATTTTGACCCAGTTATAAAGGTCGTCAACGGTTGTCAAGATAACGTTTTCTGATAATTGCTGCGTCACTTGAGAGCGATCGCACTGATTAATAATTTGCGGTGTATCTGTGTTATTTGACATATATAATCCCGATATTTGCCTTTAGTATCGACGGCTAATATCGGGCTGTCTTACAGATTTCTATCTTTGTTTACAAGTTTCTGACTATTTTTGCAGGACTGCTTTAGGCGTAACTCCGAGCAGGCGCTTAAAGTGATAATTAAGATGGGCTTGATTAGCAAAACCAACTTTATAGGCAACATCGGCGATCGCATTACCTTTAATAAGCAACTCTTTAGCACGATAGACGCGACATTGAATCAAATACTGATGGGGTGCAAGTCCTGTAGATTGCTTGAATAAGCGCGAAAAGTAAGCCGGACTCATCTGCACTACTTGAGCTAGTTCCTCTAGTCCCAAAGACTGCTCTAAATAAGCATTAATATAGTCTATGACTTGCTGTAATTTGTACTTAGGCAAGCCACCTGTATAGTTCTTAATTACTGGTTTTTGAATAGAGTAATGCTGTAACAAATGTACGGCGAGAAGATTGGCAATGGTTTCAGCATAAAGCTTGCTACCCAATCCATCTGATTCTAGTTCTGCCTTCAACGTCAGTCCTAGCTGACATATTAACGGATCAGGGGTGGCAAAGTGGGGAGCAAGTTCTACTTTTTCTGGCTCAACTAAGTCATAAATAGCTCGGTTAAAAATTCCTGGCTCAAAACCTAACATAACTACGCCACCGGAGCCGTACCACTGGGTTTGATTAGTAGTACCTGCGGGAACAATAACAACATCGCCTTGCAAAACTTGTTCATAGCGAAAGACTTCGCCTATTTTTCTGTCTACTTTAATCGGTGTGAGTACTTCTGTAAAAATCCCTATCCCATGTTGCAAGCCAGAAACTTCAGGAGTTTCGCCAGGAAGCTGATAGTCATAGGCGAGGTAAATGCCATTCCATCCGGCAGTTTTGCTTGTCAGCGTTGGAAATTGGGGGAAAACTTGAGTAAGGACTTCTTCTTTGGAGAAATCGAGGTTTAAAAGCGGCGATCGCATTATTTTTGCTCCAATCCGCGCTAAATCAATTTACTTTTAGTTTAGCTGGTAGAAAAGGGGCGATCGCGCAATTAAAGATAGCAAAGAAATAATTATGAGCATAGTAAATAGTTGTTTATAAATGGGAATACTAAAGTCGAACCTTGTTGGAAGCCACCTCACCTAATGACTACGACAATTACCAGTCTTCGATCTGCCTTGCGAAGTCTGCCCGATCAAGCTCAAGAACCAACTGTTAACGATCTTTTTGTACCTACCTTGCTGAGAGAGTTAGGATTTCAACAAGATGAAATTCTTTCAGAATACAAAACTGGCAACGGAGCCAAAGCCGTTGATAAAGCTGCTAGGAAGACTATTGGAGATAATATTTTCATTCATACCAAATCTGACCCGTACCTACTTGTGGAGTTAAAAGGCAGAGACATCAATTTATCTGATGAGGCTGTAAGATATCACCAAACAGTTAATCAATTAAAAGGATATTTACTCGATGACAAATGTCATTCAGCCCAGTGGGGTATTATTACTAACTCTTGTCATATTCAACTATTTCGTAAGCACGGAAAGGTAATTTTTCCAGCAACTCAATGTATTGCACTTAGCGACGCAAATATTGATGAAGTCATCACCTCAATTCGCAAAAAGATCGAAAACCCAGCTAAAGCTTTAACCATAGCTGTTTACAACAATAAAGGAGGTGTAGGCAAAACAACTACAACAGTTAATCTTGCAGGTATTTTGACCCATTTAGGCAAAAAAGTTTTAGCAATTGATTTTGATCCAAATCAGCAAGATTTAACGCATTCTCTTGGACTTCCATTAAGCAATGGGATAGTTTTTAAAGCTCTTACTGAAAGAGATGCAACGCTTCAAAGTGCTATACATCCTTTTGTTTTTGAACGCGGAAGAATTGTCCTTAAATTTGATGTAGTTACAGCAGACTTAACACTAACAGAAAAACCAGATCATTTATTGGCGGGTGAGATTAAACTTGAAAGTCTTTATCAAAAACTTGAAGCTTTAAAACAAGAGTATGACTATATCTTGATAGATTCACCGCCAAATTGGAAATTGTTTAGTAAACTAAGTTTATATGCTGCTGACGCTATCCTCATGCCAACAAAGCACAACAATCTCTTTTCCTTGGAGAATGCAGCAACAGCCATTAAGCAATTTATTCCTGAAGTACAAGCTTTAAAAGTTGATGGTACTCCCATCCCCTTACCGATTTTCTTTAACGGGGAAAAGATTACACCCCCTAAGTTAGAAGTTGCTCAAAAGGAAATTATTAACATTCTCAAAATTGCTAAAAGAGAGGGAATTGATCTACTTCCTTACTTCTACCCCAAATACACCAACGCCAATAGAAACCTTCATATTCATCAAATACCTAGTTACGCTAACATAGCGGACGCAGCCTTTTCACGCATTCCTGCGGTCTATAAAGACAGAACAGCCAATGAGTATTATAAACATTTAGCAATAGAGTATTTTATACAATGAGCAGCCTTAGCAATCTTGGAAATTTAATGCGTCTATATTTAGATGATATTGACTCCTGCATAAGTAATGATACTCCTGAGTTTTTGATTAAAGCTTCTGCACGTTTACTCAAAGAAAAAGGCGATCGCAATTGGATTCCATTACTTGTAAAAGAAACAGGCAAAGATAAGTATGAAGTAATTGCCAACTCTTTTATTTATGCAGTTGCTAAAGAAGCTGGCTTAGATAGAGTTTGGTGCATCATTGCTGATGATAGTGATGATACGGCGGAAGTTACTAAAGTTCTTGCCAAAGAAAAGACACCAAAAATTAATCTTTCTACCGCATCTAGAGAGGAAATTGTCGCAGCCCTACAATACTTAATTGAGCAACCTGGAAGCGCACTTAAAACAGTTAAAGTTGCCATTGCAACTAACCGAATTGATGAAGCTCCCCGTCAATATTGGCAAAACTTTAACCCAATTATCGATCTGAAGTGCGGTATCACTAAAGGCGCAAAACTTGAGGCTCTAAAACAGGTATTTTATCTAACTCCTCAACCAATGCCAGAAAAAACTATAAAGGCGGATATTGATAAAACAATGCCAGAAAAACCCAGCGATGGAGGCAGTTTTAAAACAATGACAGTAACCGAACTTAAGAAAATAGCAAAGGAAAAAGGAATTACTGGCGTTAGTAAGATGAATAAAAATGCTCTTGTTGAAGCACTAAGTTAAGACATCAAATTAATGCGATCGCAAACCGGATAAAAAATAAGCAATGAGTGAAATACCACCTTCTCATCCCTGCCCAATTTGTTCAAATCCGGTTCGTCACTGGGAGCGATATCCGCTTGCAGTTTGCCATAATTGCGATCGCAAAGCCTGTAATGCTCAAGGTCAAAAGTTAGTTTTCTTCAATCTGTCAATGAGCGGTGGTTTTGGAGCTATAGTCGCTGATACCAAAGAAGATTATCTCAGCCATATTTGTTATATCGAAGGCAAAAAGTGTTGGGCTGATGAGGCTCGATTTGGCGGTATTGTCATTCAGCCCTATACTACACAACTACTTGACCGTGAGGGTTTGATGGACTGACAAAAATTTATAATGAAGAACAAAGCCCATTTTATTTAAACTCTCTGAGGCAAATTCAAATGGTACAAGTTCCTAGTAAATCGCTAATATTAGAAGACTTTTTGCAGTTACCGGAAACAAAGCCAGCCAGTGAGTACATTGATGGTCAAATTATCCAAAAACCTATGCCTCAAGGGAAACACAGCGCAATTCAAACTGAACTTGCTGCTGCTATAAATGCTGCTACTAAGTCTCGAAGAGTTGCTAGGGCTTTTTCAGAGTTACGCTGTACCTTTGGCGGTAGGTCAACCGTTCCCGATGTGTCGGTATTTGTTTGGGATAGAATATCCCGCGATCGCAATGGCGAAGTTGCTAACGTTTTTCACCTAGCACCAGATTGGACAATTGAGATTCTTTCCCCCGATCAAAGCCAAACTAAAGTTATCAAAAATATTTTGCACTGTCTCAAATACGAAACTCAAATGGGTTGGTTAATCGATCCTGACGAGCAATCAGTATTTGTCTACACGCCTAATCAGCAACTAGAAGTATTTGAAAACTCAGAAGATCGGCTACCTGTAACATCTTTTGCCAGCGAATTAAGGCTAACTGTAGACAGCTTATTTGCTTGGTTGAAAGAGTAAAGCAAATCCATTTTAGAATGGCTGTAAAGTTTTTATATCTAATAAATGTGTTATCTCCTCTTTTTGTGGGATGTTTGGGTATCAATTAATAGCTATACTACAATCCAAAAGTATTTTTTCTAAAAAAATGACTAAAAAGAACCAAGAAAAAGCTGAAAAAGTAGATAAAACTCCTAAAACAGGCAAAGCTGAAAAAGTAGATAAAACTCCTAAAACAACTGATATAGCTGGTGAGCATCCAGTTGACCCCAATACACTTGAGGTTGTAGGCATCCTTGATGTAGATGGTCAGCGTCCGATCGCTGCTGGCGAGGTGCAAGCGCAAACGTCTTTTTATCAAGACGGTCAACGTCCCATTGGTGCTAGTAATCTTGAGTATGAAAATACTTATAACGAAGACGGCGAACGTCCGATTGATTCTAGTCATCTTGAGATAGCAGAGACTTATGACGAAGATGGCGAACGTCCGATTGCTAAAAGTGATTTTGAGATCCAAGGCACTTTAGAAGTAGATGGTAGCCGTCCAATTACCTCAAATAGACCACCAGAGCAACAAATCAGCACAGATTATATAGACTAAATTCAAAATCGAGCATAGGATTGGCAGCAAGCTTTTTTACTGTTGTTAACATGAAGATAATTATTTTGCGATCGCACTTGCCCTTGTGAACTCAGCTACTTTTCGTTTGTCTCCTTTAATTAGGATTACGCTTTTAAGTCTCTATACGGCTTTGATTGTACCTTTGCCTTTTTTATCAAAGGTCACAAGTTCACCCGTCCCGCCTGCATTATTATGGGTAGGGATTGGCTTGGGAGCGATCGCGTTGTATGCTGCCCTTAGCGAAAGAGTAGTTTTAGACGATCGCACTATTCAAGTAACTTATCCTAGCTGGGTTCCTCGTTTCTTTCGTAAAGGCTGGTCTTTGGCTTGGTCGGATATAAAAGAATTAAAACCGCGAACAACTGGTCAAGGTGGCTTAGTTTATTATTTTCTTAGCAATGATGGTAAAGGCTATTTGCTTCCGATGCGTGTAGCTGGTTTTGCGCGATTGGTAAAGGAAGTACAGGCAAAAACAGGCATTGATACAACTGATGTTCGACCTTTAGCGCAGCCTTGGATGTATCTAATTTTGTTGGGGTTTACGCTGCTGTTATTGTTGGTAGATGGTTGGACAATTACAAATGCGATCGCAATCGGAAAATTAACCTAAATATTTGCGAGTAATCCGTGCAAACAGCACAACTACGCCTAGATAGAGTAAGTCTATCTACACCTGTAGGTTCTCAATACTTACTTAAAGATATTTCCTTAGAAATTGGTAAATGCGATCGCATTTGTCTAATTGGTGCTTCTGGTGCGGGTAAAACTTCTTTATTAAGGCTGTTAAATCGTCTCAGCGAACCGAGTGCGGGGACAATTTACTTTGAAGAAAAAGATTATCGTACTATTCCGGTTATTCAATTGCGACAACAAATTGTTTTAGTACAACAAGAGTCTAAACTGTTAGGAATGACAGTAAAGGAAGCCTTGACGTATCCGCTAAGTTTACGGGGATTAGAGAAAGCGCAGATTCAACAAAGAATACTGTACTGGAGCGACCAATTGCATATTCCTAACGATTGGCTAGAGCGGACTGAGGTGCAACTTTCGGTAGGACAGAGACAGACAATAGCGATCGCGCGTGCTTTAGTAACTCAGCCAAAAATCTTGCTATTAGATGAACCAACTTCGGCTTTGGATGCGGGTAGAGCTTCCCAATTGCTACAAGTATTGACCAATTTAGCGGCGGGTGAAACTACAATTGTGATGGTAAATCACCAATTAGAATTAGCCCAAACTTTCTGTCAGCGTGTTTTGTATTTGGAAAATGGGCAATTAATTTACGACTTGCCCAACACTCCAGAACTTGACTGGATTACGCTAAAAGATAGATTAGTACAAACAGAAATTAAAGCCACCCAAGACTGGAATTAACTTCCTGTAACTAGATTCCACAGCAATTGTGGTAGCTGAGTTATTTGTTGCCACAAGTCTTGATAACCAATACCAAATACTAATTGCAATATTAGAAGGATTCCGGCGATCGCGATCGCTGTAGTAGCAGTTGTCTTGACAATCTTAATTAAGGCTGTAAATACTAGCCAAGATACAATTAAAGCTGCAATTAAAATAATTAACTCAACAGCCATTAGTATTCCCTCAACGCGAAACTCCTTTACTATTAAAGAATAAAACTTCGCCCTAGCTGTTGAGCATAAATTATGGATTCAACAATGCAATGGCACAAACTTTTATCTAGTAGCCGCTTGGTAGAAGCTGTACCAAATATTCCTGATGCTGGACGGACGGTTTTTGAAAAAGATTTTGATAAAATTATTTTTTCCTCATCTTTTAGAAGACTTAAAGATAAAACTCAAGTATTTTCTTTAGTTGAAAATGACTACATTCGTAGCAGATTAAGTCATAGCCTTGAAGCTTCTTGTGTTGGGCGTACTTTGGGTACGCTTGTTGGTAGCGAAATTATTAAAAGGCACTACGCAGAATTACAAGGTTTTCAAGCAAGAGATTTTGGTGATATTGTCGCGGCTGCTTGTTTAGCTCATGATATTGGTAATCCGCCTTTTGGTCATGCTGGAGAAGACGCTATTCAAGAATGGTTTAGAGGAAAAAAAGCGGAGAAAGTTTTATCTTTATTATCAGCTAATCAACAAGAAGATTTTAAAAAGTTTGAAGGTAACGCTCAAGGTTTTAGAACTTTAGTGAAATTAGAAAATAGACCGGCACTTAGCGGCGTACAATTTACTTGTGCAATGCTGGCGACATTTACTAAATATCCTAGAGAAGCAGGAATTAATAGTAATTCATTTAAAAAGTATAATACTGCTGATAACAATAAAAGCACTAAAAAACATGGCTTTTTTCAGGCGGAAAAAGACTTATTCGCTCAAGTAGCACAGGAAGTAGGATTAATATCTCGCAATCAAAAATCGGCTTGGTGGTGCAGACATCCTCTAGCTTTTTTAGTAGAAGCTGCGGACGATATATGTTATCACATTGTCGATTTAGAAGATGGGTTTCAGATGGGCTACATCACTTATAAAGAAGCAATTGCATTGCTGCACGATATTTTGCAAGATGAAAAGTTAGACGGTTTGGGAAGTGATGAGAAAGAAAACATTAAGTATTTGCGTGCTAAAGCAATTCATAAATTAATTACAGAAGTTAAACAAGTATTCTTGGATTGTGAAGATAAGTTTTTGAATGGAACTTTTGATAGTCCCTTAACTACAGAAATTGCATCAGGTAGTAAGTTAAAGGAAATAATTGATATTACGCGCACAAATGTTTACGAATCTTGTGAAGTTGTTGAGGTGAAAGTAGCAGGCTATGAAGTAATTGGCGGATTGTTAGAAGAATTTATTGCGGCTATTGCTGATGAAAAATTGTCAAAAAGTTACCTAATCAAGAAATTAATTCCAAATTTTAGAGAGCAAGAAGATATATATACAGGAATATTACAAGTTACTGATTATATTGCGGGAATGACTGATTCTTTTGCCGTTTCATTGTTTAAGAAAATTAAAGGAATTTCTTTACCTCGCGGCGGAAAATAGAGTTTTATTTAATATTTTGAATTTAGTTAAAAACTTACGGTGGTAAAGTTACAGATAGTTGGGCAGTTATGCTTTGTTAAAATGGGAATCTTAGACTAATTCAGGAGCCGTAAATGGTATTAAGTAATTCCACTGCAAAGATTTCTCTAGATGAATTTTTGCAATTGCCAGAAACCAAGCCAGCTAGTGAATACATCAACGGTCAAGTTTACCAAAAACCCATGCCTCAAGGAGAACATAGTCTAATTCAAACTTATTTATCCGCAGCTATCAATCAGATTAGCAAACCACAAAAGTTAGTTTTAGCATTGACGGAGTTGCGTTGCACGTTTGGCGGTGCAGCAATAGTTCCAGATGTGACGGTTTTTGAATGGTCGAGCATTCCTTTACAACCTAATGGAAGGATTGCCAACAGATTTAATATTCCCCCAGATTGGGTAATTGAAATTCTTTCCCCAGACCAATCGCCCAGCCGCGTTATTAGAAAAATTACCTTTTGTCTCAATCATGGAACAAAGCTAGGCTGGTTTATCGATCCTGATGGTGGGTTACAGTATTTCAATCAAATCAGCTACCAGAATTCAAGGAAGGACAAGACATTTTACCTGTTTTAGATGTACTTAAATACTGGCAATTGTCAGTAGCAGATTTGTTTAGTTTCCTGTATCCTAGCTAACATTAACTTTAGAGGATTTCTTTATATATGATTTTTATGAATCTACATAAGAAAGTTACTTTAACTTTCCTACCTTGTGGGTAAAGATAGAGAATTTTTTTCAATTCTTATTAGCTAAGAAAAGTTTATAGAAGCGATTGATACTTTTTTAGATTATTCAGTACATCGATTGCACTTTCATAGTTAGTAAAATCCTCTTGAGAAAAAAACAAGTCTCTAGCCTTTTCTAGATCCTCTATTGCTGTTTGGCGATTGCCTAAAGAATGATGAGTGCGACCGCGATTATGGTGTGCTGCTGCATAGTTTGGCTCAATTATAATGGCTTGGTTGTATTCTGTAAGCGCTTTGCGATCGTCACCAATTTTCCGATATAGATTACCTCTGTTGTAATATGCTTTGCTACTGTTAGAATCTAGTTGAATTGCCCGATCGTAGTCTGTAATTGCTCCGCGTATATCTCCACTTTTTAAGCGAGCAACACCACGAGCAATATAGGTATCAACATTATTAGGGCAGATGCGAAGTGCCTGACTAAATTCCTCTATTGCTCCTAAATAGTCGTTTTGTTGAGTTTTTTCTATTCCTCTATTATGGAAGTTTTTAGCATTTGTATCTATATCTATTGGTGTAGTGAAGAAATTACGTTGAACTAACAATTTATTCGCTGCTAATACTTCTTGTCTTGCCCAGTTGTCGGCGGCAATAATATCATCTAGGGAAGGATTAGGGCGATTATCAACAGAAAAGCGATCGCATACCCATTCAATACATCTAGGAATATCCAAAAATTCAATCTTTTCATCTAAAAATAACGCTACTGCTTGCTCGTTGGCGGCATTTAATACCGCAGGCATTGATCCACCTGCCCTACCTGCGGCGTAAGCTAGTTGCATACAAGGGTATTTGTGATGATCGGGGGCTTTAAAGGTCAAATTACCAGCTTTAACTAAATCTAACGGTTCCCAGTTGGTGTAAATGCGATCAGGATAGGATAAAGCGTAGAGCAACGGTAAACGCATATCTGCCCAACCAAGTTGCGCTAATACTGAAGTATCAAGCACCTCAATGAGCGAGTGAATAATGCTTTGGGGATGAATAACTATCTCGATGCGATCGTAGTCTAAACCAAAGAGGAAGTGAGCTTCAATTACTTCTAGCCCTTTATTCATCAAAGTAGCGGAATCTATCGTAATTTTCCGTCCCATTGACCAATTGGGATGCTTGAGCGCATCAGCAACTTTGACTGTAGCCAACTTTTCTACAGGCAAATCTCGAAAAGCGCCCCCGGATGCTGTGAGGATAATTCGCCGCAATCCACCTTCGGGGACGGCTTGGAGGCATTGAAATATAGCTGAATGCTCGGAATCTGCGGGTAATAGTTTGACTCCATGCTTTTTTACTAACGGTAAAACTACGGGCGCACCAGCAATTAAAGTTTCTTTATTGGCTAAAGCAATATCTTTACCCGCTTCAATCGCCGCAATAGTAGGTAATAGCCCCGCACAACCAACTATACCTGTAACTACGGTTTGGGCTTCGCTATAACGAGCAACTTCAACTACTCCCGCTTCTCCTGCTAGTAATATAGGTTTGTAATCAAGATTTGCGATCGCATCCGTCAATTCTTGTAACTTTGTTTCATCGCAAATCGCAACTATTTTTGGGCGAAATTGCCGAATTTGCGCCGCCAACATTTCTACATTTCGCCCCGCCGCCAAACCTACAATCTCAAATAAATTGGGGTTTTGCGCCACAATATCCAACGTTTGAGTTCCAATAGAACCCGTAGAACCTAAAAGAGTAATCGCTTTCACTAATATTTCCCGCAAGCAGCAACTCTACTATAAAATTCTTCGGACTCTTTAGATAGTAATGCCAGCATATTAGCGCTACCCCGATATTCCTATTCCGCACAGCATAAAACTAATTACTTTGCAAGCTAAATAGAATACAAAAAGTTTAATTTCTGTCAAGATTTGATGAAGTTACTGGTCTAAAGCGTTATGCTGAGAATACGCTGGCTCTATAGCAAAAGTAACAGCTAATAACTCTATAAAATTAGGAGTTGCAGGGTAATGACACAGGAAAACGCTGCCCGATTTTTTAAATCTATCCACCAAGACGAAGCATTAAAGGCAAAACTTAAAGCGACTACCGATCCAGAAACATTTTTGCAAATTGCCAACGGACGCGGCTATCAATTTTCTCTGGCGGAATTAGATGATGCAATTTCTAAACTATCTCACGAAGAATTTGCATCAGTGATTAATCCTGGCGTTTCGCCCAGACGGCATTTAATGCCAAGATAAATGAAAAAGAACGCAAATCAAGAGTGTAGATACAAAAAAGCGATCGCATACATGGTTTATGCGATCGCTTTTTCTTAGTAGAGTGGCTCTACACTAACTCTGAAGACGTTTCTACACTTGGCTGCATTTGTGGCTGGAACTGGAACAGAGAGTAGACGACGTTGCGATAAATATTTGTCATCATATCTAAGAACAGTTCGTAACCTTCGCTCTTGTATTCAACTAACGGGTCTTTTTGACCGTAGCCGCGCAACCCAACAGACTCGCGCAGCGCATCCATTTGTTGCAGGTGTTCGCGCCAGAGAGTATCAATTTGCTGCAAGATAAAGAACCGCTCGGCTTGGCGCATCAGTCCCGGCTGGATTTGGTCAACTTCAGCTTCTTTGTTGTCGTAGGCAATTCTAACTTGCTCGTGCAAGAAGGTTTTGATTTCGCTTACAGATAAATCCTCTAATTGATTTGGTTCCAAATCGGCAAGCAAGTAGACAAACTCTTGAACTTTGCTCACTAAAGTAGGTAAGTCCCAATCTTCTGAAGGCAAATCTGGATTAATGTAGTAATCAACAATGTCATCCATAGTTTTTTCGGCATACTTAATCACCTGTTCCTTCAAGTCTTGCCCTTCCAAAACCCGACGACGTTCGGCGTAGATAGCGCGACGCTGGTTGTTCATCACTTCATCGTACTCAAACACCTGCTTGCGGATGTCGTAGTAATAAGTTTCCACCTTCTTTTGAGCGCCTTCTAGGCTACGAGTCAGCATTCCCGATTCAATCGGCATATCTTCCTCAACTCGGAACATATCCATCAACTTACCAACGCGATCGCCACCAAAGATTCGTAACAAACTATCTTGCAAGCTGAGAGAAAATCGTGTAGAACCGGGGTCGCCTTGTCTTCCCGCCCGTCCGCGCAACTGGTTATCAATCCGCCGCGATTCGTGGCGCTCTGTACCAACTACGTGCAAACCGCCTAGTTGTATAACCTCTTGATGTTCGGTATCGGTAAACTGTTCGTACTCCTGTTTGATGCGGTTGTAAGCTGCCCGCAGCCTTTGAATTACGGGGTCTTCGGTGGGTGCTTTTTCCGCAGCAACCGCAACCAAATCTTCTGCTTCTAATTCGGGCATACTCCGCTCTCCGTAATGCTGCACGGCAAATTCTACGGCTTGCTTGAGTAGTTGCTCTGATCCTTGAGATAGTTGAGTCGGGAAAATTTGTGGCGATGCTTTCCAAGTTTTAATTTTTTTGCCTGGTACAAAACCTTGACCGCTATTACTACTACTTGCAGGTAATCCTGAAGCAGTAGTTACACCAAAAATATCCTCATCTTCGGGTAAGACAATTCGGGGCATAAAGTATTCCCGTAACTTCAGCCGCGCCATGTATTCGGAGTTTCCACCCAAAATAATGTCCGTACCTCTACCCGCCATATTTGTTGCGATTGTCAGCGCTCCTTTGCGTCCGGCTTGGGCGATAATTTCTGACTCCCGCTCGACGTTTTCTGGTCTAGCGTTGAGCAGGTTGTAAGGAATTTCTAACTGATTTAATAAAGTGCTGAGATACTCAGACTTTTCGACGCTAGTTGTCCCCACAAGTACCGGACGACCCATTTCGTGCATTTCGGCGCATTCTTGGGCGATCGCTTTCCACTTTCCTTCCTCAGTTTTATAAACTACATCCGACATATCATGACGGCTGCGGGGTCTATTGGTTGGAATAATTGTTACTTCTAGCTTGTAAATTTTTTCAAATTCTGCTTCTTCTGTCTTCGCCGTCCCAGTCATTCCGGCTAATTTTTCGTAAAGCAAAAATAGATTTTGGTAAGTAATTGTCGCCAAAGTTTGAGTTTCTGGTTGAATTTCTACCCCTTCTTTAGCTTCAATTGCTTGGTGCAGTCCATCACTCCAGCGCCTTCCTGGTAACACCCGCCCTGTAAATTCATCCACGATTACTACTTCATCATTACGGACGATGTAGTTGACATCTGGGATAAATAATTCTTTAGCTTTTAAGGCATTGAAAATATAATGCGCCCAAGGATCGTCAGGATCAAATAGGTCAGTAACTTCTAGTAGTCTTTCCGCTTCGGCGAAACCTTCATCAGTTAACAGCACATTACGAGCTTTTTCATCTACCTCATAATGCTCGTCTTCTCCAGTCCTCAAAGCTGCAGCTATTTGGGCTGCTTGCAAGTATTTTTCGGTGGGACGTTCTACCTGACCGGAAATAATTAAGGGTGTCCGGGCTTCATCTACTAAAATTGAATCTACTTCGTCAATTACGCAATAGTGCAAAGGACGTTGTACGACATCGACAATTGATGTCGCCATGTTGTCGCGCAAGTAGTCAAAACCTACTTCGCTGTTGGTCACATAGGTAATATCGCAGTCGTAATTTTTTTTTCGTTCCGACGGACCCATTCCTTGCTGAATTAGCCCGACACTCAGTCCCAAAAAGCGGTGTACTTGTCCCATCCATTCTGCATCTCGACGGGCTAGGTAGTCGTTGACGGTGACAACATGGACTCCTCTACCTGTAAGCGCGTTGAGGTAGGCGGGAAGGGTGGAAACTAAAGTTTTTCCTTCTCCGGTTTTCATTTCAGCGATTTGCCCTTTATGCAGGATAGTACCGCCTAATAACTGCACGTCAAAATGTCGTAACCCAAGTACGCGCTTTCCAGCTTCTCTAACTACCGCAAAGGATTCGGGGAGTAAATCATCTAAACTCTCACCTTTAGCAAGGCGCTGTTTAAATTCAGCAGTTTTACCAGTTAGTTGCTCGTCAGAGAGGATTTGGATCTCTTCTTCTAAAAGGTTAATTTCTTTAACTGCTGGTTGAAATTTTTTGAGCTTCCGAGCGTTCGGGTCGCCCAGCAAGGTTTTTAGCATGGCAGTTTATTGAGGAAATATTTAGAATATATGTTTATTTGTGGGGAGTTATCAAAACTCGCAAATTGTGAAGCAAATTTTGGCTAATGGCTAATTTGTTGGAACTTCATTCCTCCATGTATGGCTGACGGGTTCCAAATTATGAAACTACTTTAATCGTATCATTTTGCCCAAGCTAGGACTGTAGAGGGATGCGATTACTTTTGGTAGTAATTACACGGCTTTATTGCCATTCGGTGCTGAGGCGGCGAAAATTATAGTCACTAGCCCCAATATGACAACCAGCACAGCTACTTAATTCTAGGGGACGAGGTAGTTTTATTTGCGGGTGCAGGGCTTTAAAGTAACGAGATTCGCTAATCCGGTAGGGTATTTCTTCTTCGTCTTTTAGTTGGGAACGCGAGGAAAATTGTAAGTATTGCCACACTATTAACCGCGCTGGATCTACTAAAGGCTTAATAATTACGCTGTAGTGTTGCGAATCTTGTAATACTCTTTGCCATGTTTGCGTAGGTAGTACCGCCGGGGGTATGGCAATATGACAACTAGCGCAGTTCTCTAAATACAGTTCTTGTCCTAGTTGGTAGCGATCGGGAACTACATCAACTGTACCAACTTCCTCTGTTGGCAGTGGTTGAGCATTGGTAATAGTTGCAAGTCCCCAACCCATAGCCAGACTCCAAAGCAAAATTAGTAATAGTAAAAAAAAAGGTGATCGCGTTTGGCGATTTGAGCGGCGTTTTAGTTTAATTTTATTTGGCATACTTAATTTTTATAAGTTTTGCTGATTCTTCGCACTTGTAGACTACCATTATCTGAAATTCCTTAATATCTAGACAAGTGTCTAGACTAATTTTTAGTAGACTTAGTTATACAAGTGCAAAAAACAGTTACTCCCTTCCCGTTAAAAGATTAGGCAACTAAGGAGAAGATGAAATTGAGCGTTTTTTGCACCTGCTCCGCTGAGAGAAACTGATGAGATGCGAAAAACTGTTCTAACTGCTGCTGAATCTGT
>JAABUN010005710.1_pt1 | contig 15133 bp, 10 predicted proteins | sample 5559311 | NCBI WGS metagenome assembly JAABUN01 (sample SAMN10711877, study PRJNA513370) | rock metagenome | isolation source: Antarctica rocks | place: Antarctica: Victoria Land, Siegfried Peak sud | reverse complement strand
AACTATAGACATAAATATACAACCGAATCCTATTGCATTATTTACCCACATAATGATTCTCTATAGCTACCTGAACGCAGCAAATGGACATCGTCTTTTCGGTTTCACCAAAATTGTGCAAGACCCTATTTTATCTGCTATTTTTATCTATAAATTAGCCAAAATTACCATGCTTTCAATTACAAAATAATTCTTTTGTAGTGCATGAAAGAACTAAAGGCTTAGGATTAAATGCGAAGTCTCTAGGGCGTATCTGCAAAGTCTGGATGTAGCGTAATGAGCTATTTCAACCAAATAAGAATCGCCGCAATCATCAGCATTGCTAAGTAGTTTTCGGCTCGTTTTTCATAACGAGTAGCTACCCGGCGAAACTGCTTTAGCCGATTGATTAGGCGTTCAATGCGGTTGCGCTCAAGGTATTGTCCACGATTGAAGCAGGGCTTGTGTTTAGCATTTTTGCGCTTGGGGATAACTGGCGTGGTATGCTGACGACGTAAAGTCCGACGAATGCTCTGTGCGTCATAGCCCTTATCGCCTACTAAGTAACGAGGACGTTGCTTGGGTTTCCCCTACCCAATGCGCTTAACCTTCAGTGCAGTATTAAGGAGGTCAAATCCTTTGACATCACTGCATTGTCCTGCTGTCAACACGAACTGCATCGGTTTGCCCATGCCTTCGGCTTGGATATGAATTTTGGTGCGGCATCTTTTTGGATGAATTATTCATCCAAAAAATGCCTTGCTGAAGCCGCCTTTTGAGCGTCCGAGTGCCTCTTGCGTCTGAAGAAACTGGACACTGAGTGATTGTTGTCCTGTATTTAGTTCCCCCTTTTTGCTCCTGCGGCGTGTTGGTGAGCGCGGACAATGGTGCTATCAATAAAATGTACTTCCCAATCTATTTGGTTCGCAGCATCGGCAGTCTGCTGCAAGCGATTTAGTACCTCCTGCCAGATGCCTTGGGAGCGCCAACGATAGAAACGGCTTGATACCGTACCGCGTGACCCATAACGAGTAGGCAAATCGTTCCACGGCGCACCCGTGCGGTGAATCCATAAAATACCGTTAATCACCACTCGATGGTCAGCCGCAGGTCGCCCAGTACGCGCTTTTTTTGGCAGCAAGGGATGAAGCTTCTGCCCTATTCGCATCATTTAGGTCACCACGATGTAGCGGCATAGAAAGTTACTCCCGTTAGTTTTCAGCTATTAGAATCCTCATATTCTCACTTTCTTTCCACTATATCTAGTGTCCCTTTTGAGTTTGCAGATACGCCCTAGTACCTTTTGGTAATTACACCAATTTAAATAGTTTTCAGGGCAGATGTGGCATTCAAGATGAAGGAATAACCCGTGATAGAAGCAATCACTTCAGGAGTTAACTGAAAGACCTACATAAACTGGGAAGTTCAATCTAGAATTGGGAATCTTAAATTGGAGTAACTATGTACGGTCAATCAACCGTAATTTAGCACTCAACGAATCCCACGCTCATTTCATGCCGTAGGTGCAAGATATGAGCCAAGCCGAGTCTTGGTAAAAAATCCGGTTGTGTTGCAAAAACTAGAGAGATGGTAGGCTAGATAACTCTCTGATAAGAGACTAACCACCTACGGACTTACCTTGATGACCTCTAAATCTCCCTTTAAATGGCGTCACTTTGCTTCTGACATCATACTGTGGGGAGTGCGCTCTTTTCTGCCTCTATCCCATCAGCTATCGCAACTTGGAGGAGATGATGTGTGAGCGGGGAGTAGAAGTTGACCATAGTACGCGCTTATCGTTGGGTACAGAAATATGCTCCAGAAATAGATAAGCGCTGTCGTCGGCATTTGAAACCAACGCTCCGATTCGTGGCGGGTTGATGAAACTTACATCAAGGTAAAGGGGGAGGACAAATATCTGTATCGGGCAGTGGATTCCCAGGGGAATACCTTGGACTTTTTACTAACAGCGAGACGGGATGCTAAGGCAGCCAAAAGATTCTTCCGTAAGACAATGAAAGCTACTCACAATCAGTTGCCGCGAGTAATTAATGTGGATAAAAATGCTGCTTATCCAAAAGCTATAAATGAGCTTAAAGTGAGAAAAAAATTAACGGGAAATGTGGAATTACGGCAGAACAAGTATCTGAACAATCGAGTCGAGCAGGACCATCGATTTATTAAGCGATTAACCAAACCAAGTATGGAATTTGGGTCATTCAATACGGCGCGAAGAACGATAAAGGGTTACGAAATTATGAATATGCTTAAGGATTGGACAAATGCAAGGAGTAGCGAAAGGAGCAGTCAAAGAACGGGTTCTCTTCATTAACCAAATCTTTGGAGTGGTTGCATAGTTAATTCCCGCATCCTTGGAGTTTTCTGCCCTCAACAAGTTTTTGCAACACAACCCTGAATCTCGCATTGACTCAGATATTGAGAGAGCGCATCATAAAGACGGGAAGTTGGAGACATGGATTTGACTGATTTGTGTGGTTACTTCTCAGCCTAAATCACATTCTACTTCCCTCCTAGCTTTTGTTTCAGCCTGCCTGCGTTTTGTCAGTCAAGCAGCCCTGGTTTCACGAACCTTCTATTTTCGCCTACTACAACGAATTGTTAAGGCTTTAAGGCTATCCATCTTTACTTATTCAGGACTCCCAAAGAAAGCATAAAGCTCTTTTATGCTACTACGGTAAATTTACTTAATTTAAAAAGTTCGGAAGCATAGACTTAGGTTAGGTTATCAGTAAAATTTCGGTTGTACAACCAACAGGGTTAAAGTTAATGTTATTTTTGTTCGTTATGTGAGGTTATCTTGAAGCTTCCACAATGAGAAGACTTCATCTTTGGCTTTAGAGTGTTTACTTTGATAATTGATAACAATATTACACAAGCAGCTTACCTTCCAAGCGGCTGATAGTTTTGGATAAACGCTAACTAATGGCAGTCATTTTTCAACGTTATCTTTCTATTCCTGGGAATTATTTGTACACCAAGCTTATTTTGGCGTGCCTGCAACTTCAATGGGGAGTGATCGGCAGTTTGGGTCTGTTGATGTTTACGGAGGCTAAGTTAGAGGCTGCAACTAAAAGCACTTCTCATCAACTATATAAAAACTGGAACTTACGATCGGAATTTACTTATGCTGCTAATCTGGAAAACCTTCACCACAATCTGAAGGCTAAGGTTGCAAATGAGGGAGCTTCTCCCGAACCAGATGAAAACTGGGACTCACCATCAGAGTTCACCGAACAAATTACCCAAATTGCAAGTTTGGAAAACCTTCACCCATCTAAACATAGAATTGAAGGTCCCTCGGTTCTACTGCACTATCGATTAGAGCCACCACCTTTTTTGATTGCTGCACCCGAAAACTTTAATCCTAGTCTGCGATCGCCACCACAAAAACCACCACTGGATTCAACTCCACCATCAACATCCACAGAACCCGATACGCCGATTGTAGTTCTAGAAAGTATCCAAACAGACTTTCGTAATGACACGGATAACTTTGATCAAAGCAATCAATTCATTGAACCAACGGCTCAGTTTCGATTACGTAATGGTAATAGGCTCAGGGTAAAAACAGGTTTTAATTCCTTTAGCGACTCTAATGTTGAATCAATTACCAACATTCCCATCCAAGTTGGTTGGGAGGGAAAAGCTGGACAAGTAACACTGCAAACAGCAGTGGGTATAGACCTTTTTGATCGCTTACCAACAGCTTTTAATTTGAATGCTAAAGTAGAAGCTCCAATTTCATCAAATGTTGATTCATCAGGTAAATTTATCTCAGGTTTAGTGCTATCAGGTAAGTTAGAACACGGACCCTATAAGTTCGATGCTCAAACTTTAGATAATCAAATCTCGAATTGGCGATTTGGACCCGATCTGTATTGGCAGATTGACCGCTACACCAGCTCATTCTCGTCATTTCGCTTGGGCAACTATAGTGATGGCAACCACGAGCAGCAGTTTTTTAGTAGGCTAGAGCGGAAAATTGGTCAGTTCTCCCTAGCAGCTAACTTGTTTAACTGGAGCTATGCGCGCGATCTTGAAAGCGAAAGTGGCTATTTTTCCCCGCCAGATTTCCTTGTTTACAATGCTGAATTAGCTTGGGAAGGAGATGTTGTTGATTTCTTGCGCTGTCGTCTCGCCGCTACTTTAGGCAGACAGCGCCTTAAAGGGGAAGTTGATAATGCTAATGGCTATCAAGCTCGCTGTACAGCAAAGCTTTCACCCAACATAGAAGCAGACCTTGGGTACAACTTCAGTAACGTCCGCAATCAAGACACAGGGGACAGCGCCTACAATGGTCGCTCGATAACAGGACAACTGCGGGTCAAATTTTAGTAATTACTGTATCAGTTAAATGCTGAAATTGGGAAGAATAATGTTGAATTGGTTCAGTATTGACTTACAAGATGGGCTTAATTTTAATGAATTCTGATTTTGAGCCACCACCTAAAAACTTATCCATACTGGCTTCTGTGGGAGGAGTAGTTACGGCTGTAGTCGCGATCGCGGGGCTAAATTTTTGGTCTAAACATCTTGCTACAAACTTTGAACAAACTGAAATAGCAACCCAAACTGCTGCTCCTGCAATATCACCTGAATCAGTAGCCAAACTTGACACAAAATCAGTAGTTTTTCCTGGTCAAAGTATTAGTTCTAACCAGTTTACGGCAGCTAGAACTGGGTATATTGCACCTAGAGACGGAAAATTAACTCCCCAAGAAATAGAGATCGCTCGTCGTGCTTGGTTGTACTTCCAACACAACTGGAATTTGGAAACTGGCTTGGTGAATTCCGCCGATAAATTTACTTCCGTGACTATGTGGGATCAAGCAGCTGCGATCGCTGCCTTGGTAAGTGCTAAAGAGCTAAATATTGTACCAGCAGCAGAATTTGAAGCCAAGATGAGCAAGATGCTGAAGACTTTAGCATCAATGCCTTTATATAAAGGAGAACTACCAAACAAAGTATACAACTCTAAAACTTTACTACCTGTTAACTACGGTCAACTGGAAAAAAGACAAGAAATTGGTTGGTCAGCAATTGATCTGGGGCGGATGGCAATGTGGCTAAAGATTGTCGGCGCAAAATATCCCCAGATGCAACCAGAAACAGAAGCGGTTTGGCAGCACTGGAAAGTAAATCGGTTAGTTAAAAACGGGCAAATGTACGGTACTGCCGTAGTCCAAGGCAAAGAAAAGTACAACCAAGAAGGTCGCTTAGGCTATGAAAATTATGCTGCCTACGGTTTGAAACTTTGGGGCTTGAACGTGAAGCAAGCCTTGGATTATCGCTCTCATACTGCCTTTGTCAATCTTTACGGACAAGGAGTTCCCTACGATCAACGCGACTATGCAACCTCTGGAGCTAATAACTACGTACTCAGTGAGCCTTATATTTTGGATGGTATTGAAACTGGGTTTCAAGCTTTGCCTAAAGCCTACGCCGACCGGATTTTAGCCGCGCAAGAAGCTCGCTATGCAGCGACAAAACAATTAACTGCTGTAACAGAAGATAACCTAGATCGTCCTCCTTATTTCGTCTACAGTAGCTTGTTTGTTAATGGTCGACCTTGGGCGACGATTACAGATACTAGACAACAGCACAACAATTTGCGGTTCCTGAGTGCTAAAGCAGCGTTCGGCTGGCAGATGCTTTACAACACTCCTTACACACGCCAGTTATCTGATTTCGTTCAAGTAAATCTGAAATCTCAACATGGTTGGTATAACGGCTTTTATGAGTCTCTGCGTCAGCCAAATAAGTCTTTAACAGCAAACAATAATGGCGTAATTCTGGAGAGCTTACTCTACAAAAAAGTTGGGCCACTCACCGTCTGGGCAGGTGTAGAACCATCACCTTTGTCTACCTCAGTCCCCTAATCACAAGTATCCGAACATTATGTACAAGCGCCGTCAGAAAAAGTGGTTGAGATGGATTGCATTATTCCTAATTGGGATAATTGGGCATTTGTTCTACATCCCGACACAATCCTTGGCTCAAGCTCCCCGCGTTGCTGCCAATAACAGTTGTAGTAACATCACCGCTCTTACGCCTGAAGAACAAACTTATGCTCGTAGTGCTTGGCAGTATTTTCTCAAAAATTATCAAGTAGCAACAGGATTTACAAATTCTACTGGTGGTTATCCCTCTGGCACACTTTGGGACATGGGGAATTACCTGATGGCGTTGAATGCTGCACGGTGGTTAAATTTGACTGACCAAGCAGACTTTGACGCTCGCCTTAATAAGTTTTTGACGAGTCTTAGTAGTCTGAAGTTGTTTGATGATGCTTTACCAAACAAAGTCTATAACGTAGCTACGGGACAGATGGTTGATTACGCCAATAATTCAATTGAGCGGGGTATTGGTTGGTCAGCTTTAGACCTTGGTCGTCTTATGGCTGCATTTCACGTTATCCGTACTTGTCATCCTCAATACAATGATTGGCTTACGGGGATTGTGTCAAAGTGGCAAGTAGCGCGATCGCTTAAAGATGGGCAACTTTTTGGAGCTACCGTTCAGCCAGACAACAAAACATTACTGGTGCAAGAAGGACGGCTCGGCTACGAAGAATATAGTGCTAGAGGTTACGAACTTTGGGGTTTTCAAGCACCTAAGGCTATTTCCCTAAAACCGTTTAAGTTTGTCGAGATTAACGGTATCCAGATTCCCGTTGATACTCGTGACTTCAAAAGTACCAACTCCAATAACTACGTCGTCAGTGAATCTTATATCCTAGATGGCATTGAGTTTGGCTTGCAAGGCGACTTAGCTGATTATGCTGCCAGAGTCTTAGACGTGCAAAAGCGGCGCTACGATTCTACAGGTCAACTAACTGCTGTATCCGAAGATAACATCGACCAAGCTCCTTATTTTCTCTACAACACCGTTTATGCCAACGGTCAGACTTGGGCAACAATTACAGATGCTAACCAGCCTTACCCCCAGTTACGTAGCATCAGTACAAAGGCTGCCTTTGGCTGGCGCTATCTTTTTCCAGACAACGCTTATGCCCAAAAAGTTTTTGATGCCGTAAAGGATCTCCGGAGTCCTGATGAAAGTGGTTATTATGCTGGCATTTATGAAAAATCGAAGCAGCCTAACCAAGCCTTAAATGGTAACACCAACGGGCTAATTCTAGAGATTTTGTATTACAAAGCCAGAGGAAATCGTCCTTTAACTGCGTCTGGTACTAGTGTTTCAACCGGACAGCCTAGTGACACTACAGAAGAGGTTGCTGTTGCCCCTATTCCACCAGTTGATCAGATCAAGCCTTCTAGCATCAAGCTAACTAGACCGCTAACAGTAGCTGAACGACGTTATGCAGAGGCGGCATGGCAATACTTTGAAGCGAATTATCACTCTAAGAGTGGGTTAGTAGATGATCGCAGTGACTTCAAAGGTGCAACGCTATGGGGACTAGGAGATTATCTCGCAGCACTCCACGCAGCGCGATCGCTGAATATTATTTCTGCTAGAGAATTTGATTACCGTACCCGACATCTTTTAGGAGCTTTAACCAAGCTGCCGTTGTTTGCTGGAGAATTACCAAATCGGGGTTATGATACGCGATCGCTGCAACCAATAGATTATGGCGGTAACCCAGCTCCCCAAGGTACTGGGTGGTCGGCTCTAGATGTTGGACGACTACTAGCAGCGCTGTATAACTTAAAAAGCTGTCATCCAGAATATACACCAGGAGTCGATCAAATTCTCCTTAATTGGTCGTACTTGCGCGTCGTACAGGACGGTATACTCTCTAGTGCCACTGTCACTAAAGAAGATGGGCGATCGCTCACCCGTGTCAACCCTGAAACCCATTTAGGTTACGAAGAATATGCCGCGCGTGCTTTTCAACTGTGGGGATTTGACGTTGACGGCTCCGTTGTCGGGGGCAACTATCAAACTGCCTCAGTAGCAGGAGTTAAAGTACCAATTGGGCGTAGCCGCACAGACACAAACTTCAAAAATCAATACACAGTTAGTAATCCTTTCCTAGTTTATGCTCTAGAGTTTGGTCTAGAGCCTCAAATACGAGTCCTCTTTGAGCCAATCCTCAAGGCTCAAACCGAGCGCTACCGTCGTACCGGGAAGCTTACTGCCTCAGCCACCACTTTAATTGACCGCAAACCCTACACTGTCCACAGTACAATCATTGGTCAGGGAAAGCCTTGGGTAGCTTTAGGCGATAACGGTAAACCTGTACCAGACGGGCGTTTGGTAAATACGGGAGTTGCCTTTGCCTATCATGCCCTGCAGCCAAAAGATAAGTACGCCCAAGACTTAATTCAGGCGACGGCTAATTTATATAACCCCTTGTTAGGTTTCTATGAAGGTTTCTATGAAAAAACGGGCAAAAGAGCAGTTGGCTTCACCAGCAGCACCAACAATACGATTCTGCAATCCTTGCTGTACCAGGTAACACAGCAGCCTTTAATTCGTCCAACTACTGCTATGAACTCTCCCTGGTGGCAGGCAATCGCTAACGGAAATTCTGGTCGCGGTCTTCCCAGGAAGGCAGTGCAGAAAGCACGATTAATTTCTGATGCTTCTGGGACTTACTGGGTTTCGAGTAGTGATGATCCTATTACTCAAGTGAGAGTCAGGAGGTAAAGCAAAAAAGGCAAGTTTTACGCAAATTCTCCTATTTATCTAATTACAAAGCAATTTTTGGTAGTAATTAACTCAACTTGGGAATACTTGTTGATGATGTTTATCCTCCTTGCCTTACCGAAAGACTAAGAGATATGAGAATTCAAAGTAATGACCGCATATTGTGTGGATCTAGGCAAATGATAATAACAAGCGTGATTCTGCAATCGGTATTGTTTGCAACAACAAACCAGCAACTTCTAGTCTGCCCTAATACAGGGGTATGGCAATGTTCTTCTTTTATAATTGCTGCTCCTGATAACTTTAATCCTGACACACAGTTGTTACCACTTCCAGCCACCCCAAAACTTAGTACTCCTGTTGAGATCTCAACACCTGTAATTACGCCATCACCTTTAACACCAAAACCTGCTACTCGTATCCAGGAAACACCGCCTCCCACTCCTAGAGTTACCTCACCAACGCTCACACCAGATGCTAAACCTGCCGCTCCGGCGCTAACATCTCCACCACGATTGACACGAGAAGCGGATCGAATTGCTGCTAAACGCGCTTGGAAGTATTTCGAGCGCAACTGGAATCTGCAAACAGGTTTAGTGAATTCGGTAGACAACCTAGCGTGGACAACTTTGTGGGATCAAGGCAGTGCTTTATTAGGAATTCATGCGGCTCGGCAACTAGGATTGTTACCGGTGGCGCGATTTCAACAGCGTATGAACACTTTGCTACAGACGCTTGAAAAACTGCCGCTACCGACAACAGGGTTACCCAACAAAGCCTATAACACTCATACTGCTCAAATGCGCCAAATGGATAATACTCCCGATCCCAAGGGCAGGAGTGGTTGGTCAGCTTTGGATGTAGCCAGATTTTTGTTAGGACTACACGTTATTCGCACACATTATCCGGAATATAGCGATCGCATCAATCGCCTAGTTGCTCGCTGGCAATTATCTCGCCTGATCAAAGATGGTTGGTTGCAGGGTGGCATTTCTAGCGCAGGCGGAATTCGCCTAGTCCAAGAAGGACGCTTAGGTTACGAGCAATACGCTGCTCATAGCTTGAAACTGTGGAACCTTGAAGCAACGAATGCGCTTAAAAATCCGCCTGTAAAAACAATTAAGGTTGATGGCATTGAGTTACAAGTTGATCAACGCAACTTGAGTAACTCTGGAGCTACCAACTACCTTACCAATGACCCTTATTTGCTCTGGGGTATGGAATTAGGCTGGTCGCATGACGTTATCCCCCAAGTTGAAAATTTGCTCAAGGTGCAGTATCGGAGATTTCAACGCACTGGGATTTTAACTGCTGTAAACGAGGATTCCTTAAATCGTCCGCCTTATTTTCTGTATTACAGCGTTTATTCCAATGGTCAACCCTGGCAAGCCATTAACACTATAGGGCAAGCTTATCCTGCTTTGCGGTTTCTTAGCACTAAAGCTGCATTTTCTTGGTTTGCTCTGATGCCTGATAATCCTTACACCAAAAAACTCCGAGACTTTGTGCAGAATTTAGGCGACAAAGAGCGCGGCTACTTTTCAGGAAGATATGAAAATCCCAAACTTGGGGCAAATACCTCAGTTGATATCAATACTAATGCAATTGTTCTAGAAAGTCTGCTTTATCAAGCCAGAGGCAAACGTCCACTTACTTTTTAAGCTTAATTTACGGTGTTAACATGACTTCCGTTCCTCTTACTAAAAATTCCTCAAACTTTACTGGCAACACGCGATCGCATCTCAAGAAGAGGACTTTACTATTTCGCTACCTTGCAGAAATTAATTTAATTTTTAGTACTTGGTATTTGCTATGGCGTATTAACCATTCAATTAACTTTGATGCTTTATGGCTCTCTATTCCCTTACTAATAGCTGAAATTTACGTCTATGTGGGCGGCGTAATGTTCGTTATCGGGCTATGGCGACCTTTGGTACGGCAAGTCAAGTCATTAGACAAGCTAATGCCACCTTTACCCCGTTCAGATTGGCTAACTGTTGACGTGTTTATCACCTGCTACAACGAGCCACCGGAAATTGTCGAAAAAACTGCAAGGGCGGCTCTAGCAATAGACTATCCGCCAACAAAACTGCGCGTTTATGTTTTAGATGATGGTAACTCTCCTGTGATGCGAGCCATGACAGAAAGACTGTGTATAAAAGATTTACAGTCACCATTGCTCCAGCAGGAAGCGGATCGGATTGACGCAGAACTCGCCTTAGTGATTGAGCGTCTTCGGCAACTAAAAAATTTAGCACCAGAGATTCAAGCAACTGAAAAATGGCTGCGATCGCCTTCACGTAGTGAAGTGAATGATTTTGACAAAGCAATCAGCTTTGCCCAGCATCTGCAACAATTGATTTTTTGGTTAAATCCTGGCGATCGCAGTGTTAGCGAGTGGCTAGCCAAGGAGAAGCGATTACTAGAAGAAACTATTGCTCAAAAAGAACAAGAACTAATTGAACTTGCTCGGTTTAATTACATTGCTCGTCCTAAACCATTTGGTGTCCCCCACCACGCTAAAGCAGGCAATATTAATTACGCAATTTTCTCTGGAGAAACATTAGGAGATTTTATTCTGACTTTAGATGCCGATCATATTCCGCAGCCACAATTTCTCAAGCGAGTCTTGCCGTATTTCTATACGTACAATCTTTTCGCTGGACGTTACGAGCAGAATCAAATTGCTTTTGTGCAAACTCCCCAGGATTTCTATAATATTCCGACGGGCGATCCTTTTGGTCATCGAGCGCATCTATTTTATGGCCCACTCCAACAAGGTAAGGATGGGATGAATGCTGCTTTTTATACAGGTACAAATGCAGTACTTAGGCGCGAGGCATTAGTTAATGTAGGACTCCAACATTTTTCCGAAGAATTTTCTAAAGATGAGAAACGTTTAGATGAATTTGAATTGGTTGGTGGCGTGTCCAGCAATTCGATTACAGAAGATATGAATACAGCTATGCGTCTGCATAGTGCTGGTTGGAAATCGGTTTATCACAACGAACTTTTAGCAGAAGGTTTAGCCCCCGATGACCTTAGTTCAACTTTAAAACAACGGCTACGCTGGGCGCAAGGAACTATCCAAGTGTTAGTTCGAGAAAATCCTTTGACTAAGCCAGGGTTAACATTTTGGCAACGATTGCAATATTTCAAGACGATGTATAGCTACTTCTCTGGTTTTGCTACCTTTGTCTTCATAATTTGCCCAATTATCTATTTTTTCACGGGAATCATTCCAGTTAAAACCTACGGTTCTGATTTTGTACTCCACTTTTTCCCAGCTTTTATCATCAATCGGCTGACTTTTTTAGCTGTAACTTGGGGCATTCCTGCTAGAGAAGTTTGGCGTTCAGAGCAATATGCGATCGCTTTATTTCCTTTATTAATTCAAGCTGTGTGGAGTGTATTTACAAGGAGACAAATCAAATTTCAAGTAACACCTAAACAGCGACGAGCTGGCACTTATCTTCAGCTTGTTTGGACTCAATTACTTATTTTTGTCTTAACAATTTTAGGAATACTGTGGAGCCTTTACCGCTTTGCTACTGGTGATTTAAATTATCCTTTGGTTTACCTACTGAATGGCGCTTGGGCAATCTACAACTTATCACTTTTGTGGGCTATTATCCATGCAGCTATTTGGCAGCCTACAGATACTTAGTACGATAATTCTTCAATTAAAAATGCAACAATTTTCGGAAAATGATAAGTCTTTCAATCCTTATTAAACGCAAAAAATGGTAATTTGACTACTCTTGAACACAATCTATATTTATAGCCGTGAACACTGAATTTGAATTCAATTCGTCCTCTAAATCTAGTCAGCGAACTGTCTTGACAGTTTATGCTCATGCTGATGATGAAGTGTTGCCTGCTGCTGGCACTCTACATCTAATGTCCAAGGCTGGATGGAAAGTGCATTGTCTAATTCTGACTGATGGTAGCCTTTCTAGTTCACCGATTAAGGGTAAACGCCACCTAGAAGCAGAAGCAGCAGGTAAATTGATTGGTGCAACCTACAAGTTTTATGCTCTTGAGGAGTGCAATTTCTCAACACAAGCAGTAATTAAAGTTACCGAGGAAGCTATTAAGTGTTGGCAACCAGACCTAATTATTACTTATGCACCACAGCCGGAAAAATATGGACATAGAGATCATGAAGTGAGTGCGATCGCCGTCTCTAATGTTGCCACCCGCAAAAACATTCCTTTATGGTATTCAGCACCACCAGTTTTTTTACGTGGTTTTGAGCCAAACTTTTTTGTAGATATTACCTCGGTTATTGAGGAAAAAATTGCTGCAATTGGGTGTTATGAATCGGAAGAGACGAAAACATTTATTCAACTCGATGCCATACTCATTTTGTCTCGCTTCTGGGCGCGTGAATTAGGTCAAAAAGATGGCTATTTTGAAGCATTTGAAATTTCTAGGCAGTGGGTTGATGCTAGCTTCTTTACAGTGCTTGCAAAAAGTGAAAGTTGATTATTAATATGTAATAACTTCTCTGTAATTACAGCACTGTATATGTAGTAAGTTTAAACTCTAGTTATGTTTATTTATATAAACGTCGATGTATTTTGTCTTTATTCCTTGAGAATGAATTGAGTTTTAATATATAAATTAACTGAATATAGCGTGTATTTTATACCAATAAGATGTTAGAATACAAGAGTAAAACTTGTATCTAAAATGCCAAGGTTTTAAAGTTATGATTCCTAATGTAAAAATTGTTCAGCCTTCTGGTATTTTAGATGGAATTAGAGCTAATCAACTACGTCGTGATATTAGTGATATTGTAGCTATCGGTGCTGATATTGTATTAATTGATCTCAAGGACGTAAAGTTTATCGATAGCTCTGGATTAGGTGCTTTGGTATCGGTAATGAAAACGGTACGAACTGGTGGTGGCAAACTTTTTGTCTGTTCGCTAAACGACCAAGTCAAAATGGTGTTTGAACTAGCGAAAATGGATCGGGTTTTTGAAAAATTTGCTGATCAAGATGAATTCAATCGCAAAGTGCTTGCAACTAACTGAGTTCCTAATTTGTAATTAAGTTAATCTCCATTATACTTTTGATAGGTAAGGGAAAAGAAGGTAATTTAAAACAATATTAGTAATAATTACTGACCTACTAATCAAAGTTAAGTTTTAACAACGACAAATCATCATCAAAAGAATCTTTAAAAGTCAAACTTTGTATTTGATTTAACAGTTCTTCTAGATGGTAGTTATTTTTTTGGTGAAAGTCTGTTAATAAACTAATGAAAGCATCAAGCTCCCAAATATTACCGTTTGGCAGCTGGATTTCGTAAGCACCATCACTAAAGATGTATACGATGCTATTTTCCTTAATATCAACTAAATCATTATCAAATTCAACATCAGGTAAAAATCCAATAGGCAAGCCTGGAGAGCCTAGCTTGCCAACATCCGTAATTGCCTTAGATGTACTGGATATTAGTACAGCTGGTGGATGGCCAGCACTTGCATAAATGAGTTGACGCTGGGAAAGATTATAAACTCCATACCAGATTGTGAAATACTTATCACCCTGCTCATTCATCTGAAAGGCATTATTAAGTGTTCTCAAAACCTCATTAGGTTGTAGAAAGTTAGTATTAGGCAAAGATTGTGATCGCAAAACATTAAGTACAGATACAGATAGGAGCGCTGAACCTACGCCATGCCCTGATACATCCAGCAGATAAATTACTAAATTATCATCATTAAACCAGTAATAATCGAAGCAATCACCACCTAGCTGCGCTGAGGGAATAAACAGTGCTTCTGTAGTTATAGTTCCTACTAGTGGTGAGGGTAGAAGCGATCGCACATAGTCAACTGCCTCAGCTAATTCTGCTTCTAAAATTTGTTTTTGAGTTTGTAAATCCTGATTTAGTGTCTCTAAAGCTTGTTTTTGAGTTTGTAAATCTTGATTAAGCTGATGCAATCTTAGCCCTGCTCTTACTCGTGCCTTTAACTCATTAATATCAATAGGTTTAGAAAGAAAATCATCTGCTCCCGTATCAAGTCCCACGACTCGATCTTCTACTTCTCCCCTAGCAGTTAGCAAAATGAAAAAAGTAGTTGAAAATTCTGGAGTTGCTTTAAAAAGGCGGCATACGTCTATCCCACTCAACTGCGACATCATCCAGTCGCAGATAACTAGAGCAGGAAGTACTTGTTGAGCTTGTATAATTCCTTCTTCACCATTGCTTGCTACAGTAACATCATAACCCTCGTTTTGCAGCGCTCTTGTTAATACCATCCGAATTGTAGGGTCATCGTCAATAATCAAGATCTTGAACATAAATACTAAAAGTTAAAGTAACTAAAGAAAAACTAACTTTTTAAAAGTAACAAACTTACTTTAATCTATAGTCATAGATTTGAATATACAGCAGTTCTTGATTGTGCAAGGTACAGTTAAGGAGTAGACTTGAACTGAAGCCAAATGAAAGCTTACTCGGTAGATCTGCGCCAAAAAATTATTGATGCCCATAACCAGCAAGA
>JAABUN010005709.1_pt1 | contig 15137 bp, 15 predicted proteins | sample 5559311 | NCBI WGS metagenome assembly JAABUN01 (sample SAMN10711877, study PRJNA513370) | rock metagenome | isolation source: Antarctica rocks | place: Antarctica: Victoria Land, Siegfried Peak sud | reverse complement strand
AAGCATCTCGCTCGAATCGTTCGACGACCCGGTAGAGATGCTTCACTTCGTTCAGCATGACGTTCTTCTCGCTTTTACGACGTTTAGCTGTTCATCCCGCTCATCAACACCTTATCGGGCGTGAGGGGCAAGTCGCGCAGGCGCTTGCCGGTGGCGTGGAAAACCGCGTTGCCCACGGCGGCGGCCACGCCCACCATCGAGATTTCACCGATGCCCTTCACCCCCATCGCGTTGATGAACGGGTCATGCTCCTCCACGAATTCGACGGTCATATTCGGGATATCGGCATTCACCGGCACGTGGTAGCCGGCCAGGTCGGCGTTGGTGTAGCGCGAAAAATTCTGGTCGCGCACCGTTTCCTCCATCAGCGCTGAGCCGATGCCGAAAATGGCGCCGCCGATGATTTGCGAGCGGGCCGTTTGGGCGTTCAGCACGCGGCCGGCGCCCATCACGCTCACCCACTTTGACACCCGAATGGTGCCCAGGTCCATATCGACCCGCACCTCGCAGAAGTGCGCGCCGAAGGAGTGCATGGCGTGCTGGGCGGCCTCGTCCTTGTGGGCCGGGTCGGCATTGGCGGCCGCGCTGGCGGCCTCGTAGCCCGCGCCGTACTTACCCTGCGCCATGCCTTCAATGTCGGTCATGTCGGCGCGCTTCATCAGGTCGCCGAAGGCTTCGCCTTTTTTCGGGTCTTTCTTGAGGAAGAGCCGGCCTTTTTCAGTGGCTACGTCCCCGGGTTTAGCCTTATAAAGCGGCGACTTCTTATCCAGTACCGCCATTTTTATCAGCTTCTGCCACACGTCCTGCGCCGCCAGGTATACCGACGACGATACCGTGCCAGCCGCCACCGAGCCGCCCGAGTTGGGGGCCGTGGGCAGTTGCGTATCGCCCAGCTCAAAGCGCACTTTGTCGAGGGGTAGGCCCAGCGCGTCGGCCGCTACCTGGGTCATCACGGTGTAGGTGCCGGTGCCGAGGTCAGTGGCGCCGCTCTGCACTACGGCGTGGCCGTCGGCGTAGAGGCGGGCGCGGGCGGTGCCCTGCGAGCTGTGCACCGGGTAGCTGGCCGTGGCCATGCCCATGCCCACGAGGTAGCGGCCATCGCGGGTGGCGCCGGGGGTAGGGTTGCGCTTGCTCCAGCCAAAGAGCTCGGCCCCGCGGGCGTAGCACTGCTTCAGGCTTTTGCTGCTCCAGGGGTGGCCGGTGCTATAGTCGTGCTCAGCGTAGTTACGCAGCCGGATTTCGAGGGGGTCTACCCCTACTTTATACGCCAGGTCGTCCATCGAGCACTCGATGGCGAACGAGCCCGGCGCCTCGCCCGGCGCGCGCATAAAGGTAGACGTCATCACGTTGGCCCGCGCCAGCTGGTACGTCGCCTCAAAGTTGGGCGTGGCGTAGAGCATGTCGAGAATCTTGGAGTTTGACTCGGTATAGTTGTCCCAGGGCGAGGTAGTCGCCGTCTTGGTGTGCACGATGGACGTGATTTTACCATCGGCCGTGGCCCCGAGCTGCACGGTCTGGGCCTGGTCCTCGCGGTGGCCCATGCTCGTAAACATCTGGGGCCGGGTCAGCATCAGCTTCACCGGGCGGCCCACGGTCTTGGCGGCCTGCACCGTGAGGATGGTGTGCGGCCACGTCGAGCCCTTGCAGCCAAAGCCGCCGCCCAGGTACTTGGTAATCACGCGCACCTGTTCGCGCGGCAGGCCCAGCATGGCCGACAGCGTAGACTGCGTGCGCGTGACGCCCTGCGTCGATTCATATACCGTGAGGCGGTCGGGCGCCTCCCACAGGGCCGTAGTCGAGCCCGGCTCCAGCGGGTTGTGGTTGTACACCGGGTGGTTATAAGTCGCGGTCAGCTGAATGGCCGAGCCGGCAAACGCGCCCCTGGCATCGCCGCGCCGGGTGTGGCCGTCGGCCTTGCCATCCTGAATTTTTTGCGGGTCAAACAGCTCCGCCTTGGGGTCGTGGAAACTGGCAATGGGCTCCGCCTGCTGATACGTCACTTTCACCAGCTTCGCGGCGTGGATGGCGTGGTCCAGCGTATCAGCCACCACCAGCGCCACCGGCTGGGCAGCGTAAAAAATCTCGTCGCTGGTGAGGGGCATAAAGCCCATCTGCGAGCCGGTGTCCTTTTTGCCCTCGGGCGTATTGGGCGTTTTGGCCAGCTTGGGCAGGTTTTGGTGGGTAAGCACGGCAATGACGCCGGGCTCGCGGGCGGCGGCGGCCGTTTCGATGCTCGTAATTTTCCCCTTGGCGATGGTGCTGGTAGCAAGCACGCCGTAGGTAAGGCCGGGCAACGGAAACTCAGCCGAATACTTCGCCTTGCCGGTTACCTTCTCGCGGCCCTCCACGCGCACGATGGGCTGGCCAACGAAACCGCCGGGCTGGTCAAAAAATTGGGGTTCCATAGTCAATTATCAATTAGCAGTGAGCAATTATTCAGTTGTTAAAATCGCCCGTCATTGCGAGCGTAACCAAGTGGAGCGCGGCAATCTTTCCTTGGTCGTTCGCATCGCTGGATTACTAACCCAACATGCAGGAAAGATTGCCGCGCTCCATTTCTGCTTTATCCGCAGAATGTTGCGCTCGCAATGACAAGGCGGCGCGCATTCGCTACTATGCTACACTACCTCCAGCAAAGCCCGCACGATGGCGCGCTGCGCCAGCTCCAGCTTGAATTTATTGTGCTCGTAAGGCTTGGCATCGCGCACGGCCAGGGCAGCGGCGGCGCGGAAATTATCCTCCGTAGCGGGCTTGCCCACCAGGTATTTCTCTACGGCAGGCACGCGCCACGGTACGGTCCCTACCCCCCCCAGCGCCACCCGCGCCGAGCGAATAACGCCAGCCTGCACATCAAGCCCCACGGCCGCCGACACCAGCGCGTAGGCGTACGAGGCGCGGTCACGCACCTTGAGGTAGTACGACTTGCGGGCGTGCGCGGCGGCCGGCACCGTAATGGCGGTAATCAGCTCGCCGGGGGCCAGGTGATTTTCGATATGGGGCGTCGAGCCGGGCAGCTTATAAAAATCAGCCAGCGCCACGGTGCGGGTCGTGCCCTTGGGGCTTTCCAGCGTCAATTTGGCTTCGAGGGCTACCAGGGCCACGGCCAGGTCGGAGGCGTGGGTAGCGATGCAGCTGGGGCTGCCGCCCAGGATGGCCAGCGTGCGGTTGTCGCCGTCTTGGGCCGGGCACCCCGAGCCGGGCACCCGCTTGTTGCACGGAAACGCGGTGTCGCGGAAGTAGCCGCAACGGGTGCGTTGCAGCAGGTTGCCGCCCATGCTGGCCATGTTGCGCAACTGCGGCGAGGCCGAGGCCAGCAGCGACTGCGAAATGACGGGGTAGTTCTGCACCACCACCGGGTGCTCGCCTACGTCGCTCATGCGCTCCAGCGCGCCAATACGCAGGCCGGTAGCCGCATTTTCGATGCCCAGCATCGAGAGCTTGTTGATGTCAATGAGCAGGGAATGCTGCTCGATATCCGACTTCATCAGGTCGATGAGCGTGGTGCCGCCGCCGATGAACGCGGCCTGCTTATCGGCCGCCTTGGCGGTGGTAGCCTCCTTGGTGGAAGCGGCCTGGGTATAGCTGAAATTATTCATCTTGGTTTAATTAAAAATTATGAATTATGAATTATGAATTATGAATTGAGACTGTAAGTAGTTCAGTAGAATTGATTTTGCAAAAAGGCGGTCATGCTGAACGCAGGGAAGCATCTCTACCGCATCATCCGCGCCGTTCAATAAGGCGAGCGAGATGCTTTACTGTGTTCAGCATGACGTGCTAAAATGATAAAACAATTCCGTCTGACTACCTAGTGAGCGACGGCTCTGATGAGCGGCTACCCAATTCATAATTTTTAATTCTTAATTTTTAATTCCTTCCCCCGCCACTTCGCGCACGGCGGCCAGAATGTTGGGGTAGGCGCCGCAGCGGCAGAGGTTGCCGCTCATCCACTCGCGGGCCTGGTCGTCGGTGGTGGCGTGGCCTTCTTTCACGCAGGCTACTCCCGACATAATCTGGCCCGGCGTGCAGTAGCCGCACTGGAAGCCGTCGTGCTTGAGGAAGGCCTCCTGCATCGGGTGCAGCTCTTCGCCTTTAGCCAGGCCCTCGATGGTCGTAATCTGCTTGCCCTGAGCCATCACGGCCAGCGTGAGGCAGCTATTTACGCGCTTGCCATCGACGTGCACGGTGCAGGCCCCGCACTGGCCGTGGTCGCAGCCTTTCTTGGTGCCCGTCAGGTCGAGGTTTTCGCGCAGGGCATCGAGCAGCGTGGTGCGGGGCTCTAGGCGCAGGTTTTTGGCCTGGCCATTAATGTTCAGGCTCACGTTGGTCTGGCCCGAGAGAATCGGGCTGGCCGGGGCTATCTTCTCCGCGATGGCTTCGGCCTGGCTCGCGATGGGTGGGGCCAGGGCCACCCCCAGCAAGCCGCCGGTTTGCTTTAAAAACGTACGGCGAGAAGGGCCATTCGCGGGGGTAGGCGCGGAGGGAGTTTGGTTGTCGGAATGCATATAACGAATACGTAGTGAGTCAATCAACTGGATAATACGATTGGCGGTACCCGATTGTTTATCATAATTCCTTCTTTTCTACCACTTCTGTAGCAGGAGCCTAAGCTAATCTTAAGCGTACTGCTGGATATCTCATTCAGTACCAGCCTCCCTACCCCCTATTTTCTTATCAAAAAAGGCTTGCCAACTGATTGACAAGCCTTTCGTGGGGCAGCTATTCAAAAGCACTAGGAGGTACGCCGGGTGCTCCACTGCGGGTTGTAGCGCGTGCCGCCAAACAGGTATAGCATAATGGCGCGCGAGTAGCGAAAGATAAGCGGCGTGAGCGCCAGGCTGATAACTGCTACCGTGCCTACGTACACCCACGAGTCGGGGTCGTTGGCCAGGTAGTAGAGCGCGATGCCGCAGAACAGAAAGATAGCCAGCGCGAAGCCAAAGCTGATGTACATCGCCCCGAAGTAGAAGCCCGGCTCGGGCTCGTAAGTTTGCCCGCACACAGGGCACTCGGCCGGCATATCCATGAACCTGGTGAGGCTGGTGGCGGGGTACTCAAACAGCTCGCCTTGGTGGCAGCGCGGGCAGCGCAGCGCCAGCAGCGCGAGCGCAGAGGATTCGATGGGAGCGGCCGGAACGGACATGGTAACAAGACTGAGTGACGCCGTAAAGGTACCAGCCCCGTAACTACCGCTGCCTGGCCAACTCAACCGGGTTAAAGTAGCTTTGCCCCTACCCCCCTTCCTATGCTCGAACGCCTCCGCATTCAAAACTTCAAATCCTGGCAGGATACCGGCGACATGGCCTTTGGTAGCCTCACCGGCTTCTTCGGTACCAACTCATCTGGTAAGAGCAGCATCTTGCAATTCTTATTGATGCTCAAGCCTAGTACCTTCCGGCATACAATGCCCTACTGTTTCTCCTGCTCATGAAGATTGAATCTATTCGCCTAAAGAATTTCAAGACTTTTCGCGATGTCTACCTGCAAGATATTCCGCCTTTTTTGGTAGTAGTGGGAGCCAATGGAAGCGGCAAATCGACCTTGTTTGACGTATTTGGCTTTTTACACGACTGTTTAAAAAGTAATGTGCGGCAAGCACTCGACAAGCGCGGGCGCTTTAAAGAGGTAGTAAGTCGTGACAGCGCCGCGAAGAGTATCCTGATTGAAATCCAGTATCGGATGCTTATCACGGGAGCCGAGCGGCTGGTAACGTATACGCTGGAAATAGCTGAGCGCCGCGGGGGCCCCTACGTGAAGCGCGAAATTTTACGCTATAAGCGCGGACGGCATGGGAAGCCATACCATTTTCTGGATTTTAAAAATGGTAGTGGGTATGCCATTACCAATGAGGAAGATTTCAATAAACCAGAAGAAGCGCTCGACCGCGAGCAGCAAACACTTAACTCGCCCGATATTCTGGCAGTAAAGGGATTAGGGCAGTTCGAGCGTTTTAAAGCCGCTAACGCCTTCAGGCAACTCATTGAATCATGGCACGTTTCAGACTTCCATATCAGTGCGGCACGGGGGCGCAAGGAGGCATCTGGCAACTCGGAGCACCTTTCTGAGTCAGGAGATAATCTGCCGCTGGTAGCTCAGTATTTATACGAGCAGCACCGGCCGGTTTTCAACCTCATTCTTACCACCATGTCGCGCCGAGTGCCCGGTATTCAGGCCGTAGAACCCCGGTTAATGGATGATGGCTACTTAACGCTACGTTTTCAGGATGGGTCATTCAAAACCCCCTTTCTGGACCGCTACGTGTCAGACGGCACCATCAAGATGTTTGCTTACCTGGTTTTACTCTACGACCCTCAGCCACATCCATTGCTGTGCGTGGAGGAACCCGAAAACCAACTCTATCCTAAGCTAATGACTGAGCTGGCCGAAGAATTTAGAAGTTATTCGACCCGAGGCGGGCAAGTACTTGTCTCGACGCACTCGCCCGATTTTCTTAATGCCGTGCGGCTGGAGGAGGTTTGCTGGCTGGTGAAGGAGCCAATGGGTACCAGTGTTCGTCGCGCGAAGGATGACCCCCAATTAGCTGCTTACATGGCCGAGGGCGACCAGATGGGCTACCTCTGGAAGCAGGGCTTTTTTGAGGGGGCAGACCCACGATGAGAAAGGAATTGGTGTTTTTATTAGAGGAGGAATCGGCTAAAGCCCTGCTGGAAACATTGCTACCCCGGCTATTAGACCCATCCATTCAGCCCCGCCTGATTCCTTTTGAGGGCAAACAGGACCTGGAAAAACGCATGGCCGGAAAGTTACGCGCCTATCTCAATCCTCAAGCCCGTTTTATCGTAATGCGCGACCAGGATAGTACGCCTGACTGCCATACTATTAAAACCCGCCTGCTAGCGAAATGTGCAGAAGCTGGCCGCGAGTCCGTGACGTTAGTACGCATTGTTTGCCGAGCACTTGAGACCTTCTATTTGGCTGATTTGGAGGCAGTAGGTAAGGCCTTGGTTATTAGACATTTAAGCGGCCAGCAAGGCAGCGCAAAATTTCGAGCACCTGATTATATGGAGTCGCCTGACCAAGAGCTAGGCAAGCTCAGCAACCACGCCTATCAAAAGGTACGAGACTCGCGGCTGCTAGGCAATCTACTAGACTTGACTAATACCCGGTCAAGCAGCTTTGTCAACCTACTCGGTGCCATAAAACGGATGGAGCGTGAATTGCTTGCACTTAGTGACGAGGAATGATGTGGCACTTTCGAAAGCAATAAAAAAGCAGCTGCCGATACCGGCAGCCCCTTTTTAGTGACGTATGTCCCTACCCCCCTACTGCGGGTTGGGCTTGTTCTCGCGGCGCTCAATCTGCGGCTCTTTGGCGGCCTGCATGGGGTTCTTAAGCTGCTGGGCGTTGTTGCCAAACTGCCCGGCCTGGAACATCTCGAAGCGCGAGGCCACCGGCTGGCGGGGGTAGGCGTTGTTGCTCAGGTCGGTGTCGGCGGTCTGCTGGTAGGGGTCGAGCACGAACGACACCACGTTTTTGGGCGACACGATGAGCTTGGTTACCTGCTCGTTGTTCTTGCGCCAGATTTCGGCCGGAATGTTCACAATGTCCTGCGTGCCATCGTCATACGTCATCTGAATGATAACCGGCATCACCAGCCCGCCCACGTTGCGCAGGCTCAGCTCGTAGAGGTTCAGGTTGCCGTTGAGGCGCGTTTGCTGCTGTGGGCTCAGGGTGCTCAGGTACTGGAAGTAGCGCTGCTTGTCGGCCTCCGTCACGGTCAGCGGGTCGTAGCCGTTGTAAAAGTCCTTGAGGTCAGGCTTGTCATCCACGGCCGTGGTCCTGATGTCGGTGGCGTTGCGCTGCGCCGAGAGGGTAGGCACCTGGCCCTGGCGCTCGTTCTGCATCCGGGCGTTTTCGAGGCCGGGGTTCTTAGTATTAGGTCGGAAATACTTCACGCCATCGAGCGAGATATCACAGCGGTCGGTGCCGTAGAACCAGCCGCGCCAGAACCAGTCGAGGTCCACCGCCGAGGCATCTTCCATCGTGCGGAAGAAGTCGGCCGGCTGCGGGTGCTTGTAGGCCCAGCGCGTGGCGTAGGTCTTGAAGGCGTAGTCGAACAGCTCGCGGCCCATCACCGTTTCGCGCAGGATGTTGAGGGCCGTGGCGGGCTTGCCATAGGCGTTGTTGCCGAACTGCAGCACCGACTCCGAGTTAGTCATAATCGGGGTTTGCAGGCTCTTATCGGTGCGCATGTAATCCACGATGTTCCTGGGCTCGCCGCGGCGGCTGGGGTAGTTGCGCTCCCACTCCTGCTCGGTCAGGTACTGGCAGAAGGTGTTGAGGCCCTCGTCCATCCAGGTCCACTGGCGCTCGTCCGAGTTCACAATCATCGGGAAGAAATTGTGGCCCACTTCGTGAATAATCACCGAAATCATCCCGTATTTCCGGTCAGCCGAGTACGTACCGTCCTTCTCGGGCCGGCCGCCGTTGAAGCAAATCATCGGGTATTCCATGCCGCCCACCGGCCCGTGCACCGAAATGGCCACCGGGTAGGCGTAGGGAATAGTAAACTTCGAATACGTCTTGATGGTGTGCGCCACTACCTCGGTCGAGTATTGGCCCCACAGCGGGTTACCCTCCTTGGGGTAGTAGCTCATGCACAGCACCGGCTTTCCGCTCTGCGTGATGCCCATCGCATCCCAAATGAACTTGCGCGAGCTGGCCCAGGCAAAGTCGCGCACGTTTTTAGCGGCGAAAGTCCAGGTTTTAGTGCCGGTAGCGCGGCTGCTTTCGTTGCGCGTGGCCTCGTCCTGCGTCACGATGAGCACCGGCTTTTTAGCGCTACGGGCCTGCACCAGGCGTTGGCGCTGGGTGGCGGTGAGCACCTGCTCGGGGTTTTGCAGCGTGCCGGTGGCGCCTACCACGTGGTCGGCCGGGGCCGTAATGCTCACCCGGAAGTCGCCGAAAGGCAGCGTAAACTCGCCATTGCCCAGAAACTGCTTGTTCTGCCAGCCCGTCGCGTCCGAATACACCGCCATGCGAGGGTAAAACTGCGCGATTTCGTACAGGTAATTCTTATCGGCCGGAAAGTACTCGTAGCCGCTGCGCTCGTTGATTTTGAGCTGGTCGCTCACGTTGTAGCTCCACTTCACCCCAAACGACACCGCTTGCCTGGGCCGCAGGGGGGTAGGGAGGTCGATGCGCATCATGGTGTGGTTGATGACGTAGTGCAGCGGCTTGCCGCTGGCATCAGTCACGGCCCCGATTTTGTAGCCCCCGTCAAACTCGGCCGTGGACAGCTGGTTGTCCAGCTCCTGAAACGAGAGCCGGCCGTTGGTCACCTGCCCCACGTTGGTGGCCGTAGTTATCGAGTTCTTGGCCAGGATGTTCTGGTCGAGCTGCACCCACAGGTAGGGCAGCACGTCGGGCGACAGGTTGGTGTAGGTTATCGTTTCCGAGCCCGTGATGGCCTGCTTCTGGTCGTCGAGGCTGACCCGAATGTTGTAGTCGGCGCGCTGCTGCCAGTACTGTGGGCCGGGCGCGCCGCTGGCGGTGCGGTACGAGTTGGGGGTAGGCAGCATCGTTTCGAGCTGCGCGAATTTATCGGTGCCGGAGTTGGTCGTCTGGGCGCGGCCAAGCGCCGGAGCCAGCAGCAGCCCCAGCCCCAGGGCCAGTAGCGAAATGCGCATAAAGTGAACGTAAAAAAGAGTCAAGTTCTAAAGTCGGCGAAGATACACAGTGGGTTGCGCGATAACCAGCCCATGACGGCTCCATTGCCGCTTTTGGTTGCCAGCTACTGTGGTAGCCCGCGCCGTTTGCCTCGCCGCTGTTAGCTATGCAGCTGTAGCAGCAGCAACGTAGCTACCCCCAGCGCCGCGCCGCTGGTCGTCAGTATCCAGTCGCGGCGCACTACGCCCATCATTCGCAACATCACAAACCCCACCAGCAGCATAACGCTGACTACCAGTAGCTGCCCCAGCTCCACGCCCAGGTTAAACGACAGCAGCTCGGCCACCGGGCGGCTTTGCTGCCCCAGCAGTGCGCGTAGGTAGCTTGAAAAGCCGAGCCCGTGAATAAGCCCGAAGGCCGCCGCCAGCGCGTTCGGCGCCGTCCACCAGATGGGCATTTCGCGGCGCGGCCGGAGAGCCAGCGCCGGGCCGGCCTGATACATATTTACCAGCGCCGTCGCCATTATCGTAATTGGAATCAGCGTTTCTACCACCGCCGCATTCACCCCTACCCCCCCCAGCGTGGCCAGCGCCAGCGTAATCGAGTGGCCCACGGTGAAACTCGTGACCAGCGCTACCACGCGCCGCCAATCGGCCAGTACGTAGGGCGCGCACAGCGCTAACAGAAAGGTAAGGTGGTCGGTGGCCTGCCAGCTACAAATGTGCAGAAACCCCAGCTGTAAGTAGGTGGTGAAAACGTACATCGCCCGCGAAGTTCGGCAAAATTCCGCGAAATCACCCTATAATACAAAAGGCGCCTACCCATTGGGGGTAGGCGCCTGTGCTAAGTACTGAAGCTAGGTGTGTGGTTCCGGAGCATGATGGGCAGGCTTTCGAGGAAAGATACTAGGATTTTTTTGCCATTCAGCACAAATGAATGCGTAGGGTGTTAGTCCTTTGAGGCGCTTGAGTCGTTTGGCAAAATTGTAGGCTTGTAAAAAGGTCTGTAAGTGACTGTTAAGTTGCGCTGCTGTCTCGTAATGGAAGCGCTTAATCGTGGCCTCTTTGATTGTGCGATTCATCCGCTCGACCTGGCCGTTAGTCCAGGGGTGGGCTGGCTTGGTAAAGCGCTGCTCAATCCCCCACTCGTCACAGAGCTGCCCAACCGGATGGCGAGCTGCTTTGAGGTGATGAGGCAGATTTCGAAACTGAACACCATTGTCAGTCAGCAGCTTATGTACCTTGTACGGAATCTGCCGTAAGACCCGACGCAGAAAAACAACGGCGATAGCCTGCGTGGCTTGTGGGTGCAACTCGGCGAAGGCCAGCTCACTGGTGCGGTCAATGGCCACAACTAAGTACTGGTTGCCTTCTTCGGTCTGGACCTCGGCAAAATCAAGGTGCAGATAGCCAAGGGGATAGTCCTTAACCGTCGCTTTTTTTGCCTCCGCCACTTCTTCGCCCGGTGGCAAGCGGCTGATGCCGTGGCGTTGAAAGCAGCGGTGCAACGCCGAGCGACTCCGCTTCGGAATGGCTTCCTGCAGCGCGTAGAGGCAATCATCCAGGGGCAAAAGCGTCTGTTGGCGAAACAAGATGATGGCCGCTTCCTCGGCGGGTGTGCGCACGGTAGAGGCGGGTTTGGGGCCGCGCACCGCTTCTTCCGTTGTCGTGCGGTTGCGCCACTTGGCCACCGTTTTGGGGTCGACGCCGAAGCGCGTGGCTAGCTTTTGTAAGCTTTCTGTACTTTGCTGGATAAGGAGCCGAGTTGCCGGCGTTGTGCGGGCGCGGCCATGTGGTATTTTTCCCATAAACCTGCTTTAAAAACAGCCCTCAAAGCTACACCACTATCCTCCGGGACCATACACCTAGGGGCTTCCCAGCTCACCTGGCTGCGCGAGCGGCTGGGCCAGGTGCCCACCGGCACGGAGGTAGCACTGTTTATGCACACCTACCCCGCCGACCTGCGAGACGAGGCAGAGCGGCAGCAGGTAACCGCCCTGCTGGCGCAACACCGCGTGGCGCTGGTCGATATGGGGCACACCCATTACAATGAGCTGGCCAACGACGGCGCGACCATCTATGCCGCTACCCGCTCTACCGGCCAAATCGAAGAAGGGCTGGTGGGCTACTCCCTCATCAGCCTCGACCAGGGTATCGTATAGCTGGCGGCAGACTAACCGCACTAGGAGAGGTGGTGGCAAATAGGGGCCAGCAGCTCCTCTAAGTAGGCATCGTTCCATCCGAGCCGCTTGCGCTTCTTCTTGAGACTGACGCGAGTGGGTCCTGTCGGAGCAGGTTGAGGGCCATTTTACGCACCAGGGCCAGGTGCTCCACGGCCTGGGCCTCGCGCAAGCGGTGGGCATCTTCGGCCAGGGTGACGTCCAGGTGCCAGGGCAGCTTGTTTGCAATGGCCCAGTGGTCGCGCTCGGCGGCCGTCGCCTGGGCGGGGGTGAGGGCAGGGCGGCTGCTGAGGTAGTAGCGCACGGCCGGCGGCTGGGGCAATCTGTCGGCCGGGTGGCGGGTGGTCTCGACCCGGACCAGCGCGGCCAGCCCCGGCCAGCGGCCTGCTTCATCGACCCAGCGCAGGGCGGTTTGCACCCCGACCCGGGTACAGAGCGGGGTATGGTGGGAAGCCAGGCTCCAGGTTTCCAGCCGTTGGCGGGCCGGCACCTGCGCCAGGGCGCGTTCGGCCTCGGCCAGCAAGGCGGGCTGGTTACCCGTGAGGGCCAGCAGGTAATCCCCGCCTTGCTGGCAAATCTGGCCGGCAATGGCCGGCTGGCAGCCCAGCGCCTCCAGGCTGACGAGGCCGCCGCGCACGTCGAGCCGCGCCAGTACGTCGGGAATAGCGGCCAGTTCCTGGCCCTTGCCCGCCGTGGCCACCTGCGCCAGGCTTAGACCCGAAGCACTGGCCACGGCCGAAACCACGTGCAGGGCCTGCGGGCCGGAGCCGCGCAGCGTTTTGCCGTCGATACAGACCTGGCGGAGTTGCTCGGCGGGCAGGAGTTGCCGCATCCAGGCCAGAAACGCGGCGTTGAACGCCGCCGCATCCAGGCCCTGAAAGACCCGCCGGAAGGTATCGTCGGACGGAATGCCGTGCGCCAGGGCGAGGTAGCGCCGAAAGACAGCCGCTTTCTGCTGGCCAAACCAGGCAATTTCCTCGAAATCGTCGGCCCCGCTCAGCACGGCTAGTACGCTGATAAGTAGAATATCCAGCAGTTTATGGCGAAAGTTTTTATTCTGCCGACGAAAATCCGGCACTTCGCCTAGGTGAGTGAGCAACGACATCGAACAAGTGGCGTAAGGCCCAAATTTACCCCTGTTCGCATAGTGCGGTTAGTCTGTAGCTGGCGGTTTAAGGCGCTCGACAGCGGGTTTCCCTTTGTATTGATTACCGCGCCCGCCGATTACCGCCTGCTACGCCACGAGCAGCAAGCCGTGCAACCCGGCTTTACTATTCGCGCGTTGATATTCGGAACACAGGCCATCGCAGAGGTGCGCTACTGGCTGGGCGAAGGCCCTGGGCTCCCGATGCGGCTGGATGAGCAGGGCGTGTGGCAGGCCGAAGCTACCAGAGCCGCCGGGGCCGCCCCCTTCCTCACGTTAACTGTCGAGGCTCGCGATATTACCGGCCGCCTCGGTCGTCACCGGCTCCTGCCGGCCCTGCCCCCCTACCAGCCACTGCACAGGCCCGGCGCGGGCAGTGATGCGGCCAGTATCGGCGCGTGGGAGGAAAACGGGATTTCGGGCACGCAGCTGGGCCCCAACCGCAACGCAAAACCACTCCCCATCGTCCCTCACCTACGTCGTAATGCAAACCAGTACTATTCTAATCTGGCTTATTTCGGCCTTATCCATTGCGCTGGTCATCAGCCGTCCATTTAAAGTGCCCGAGTTCGTGTGGGCGGCGGGCGGGGCAGTTTTGCTCCTGGTTTTGCGGTTGCTGACCCTGCCGGAAGGCCTCGCGGGGGTGGCGAAGGGGCTCGATGTCTATCTGTTTCTGACGGGGATGATGCTGCTGGCCGAAACCGCCCGCGCGGAAAAGCTTTTCGACTGGCTGGCCGCCCACGCCACCCGGCTCTCTAAAGGCTCGGCCCGGCGGCTGTTCCTACTTATCTACCTGGTGGGGGTAGTGGTGACCACCTTCCTTTCCAACGATGCGACGGCGGTGGTGCTCACGCCGGCCGTGGCCACCGCCGTGCGGGCCGCCAAGGTCAAAAACCCCCTGCCCTATCTGTTTATCTGCGCCTTTATCGCCAACGCGGCCTCCTTCGTGCTGCCCATCTCCAACCCTGCCAATCTGGTTATTTACGGAACCCACATGCCGCCGCTGCTTACCTGGCTGCCGCGCTACCTCGTTCCGTCAGCCCTGGCCATTGGCGCCACCTACTTCCTGCTGCGCTACACGCAAAAGGCCGAATTGGGCCGCGCTATCGCGGCTAGCGTAGAGCTGCCAGCCCTCGGGCGCGGGGGCCAGGTGGCGCTGGCGGGCATCGGCGTGACGGCGGTGGCGCTGCTGGTAGCCTCGGCACTGGGCCTGGAGCTGGGGCTGCCCACCGCCCTCACGGGTACCCTCACGGCCGCCATCGTCCTGGTCAGCGCCCGCAAAAGCCCCCTCGACCTCGTCAAGGGCATTTCCTGGTCGGTACTGCCGCTGGTGGCTGGCTTGTTTGTGCTGGTGGAGGCGCTCATCAAAACGGGCGTTACCCGCTGGCTCACTGCGTTGCTCACGGCCGGGGCCGAGCACTCGGCCGCGAAAACCACCTGGGCCAGCGGCGTGGGGGTGGCGCTCCTGTGCAACGGGATGAACAACCTGCCGGCGGGCCTCATTGCCGGCAACGTGCTGCAAATGGCCCACGTATCGGAAACGCTAAAAAGCGCGGTGCTGATTGGGATAGACCTGGGCCCCAACCTGTCCGTGACGGGTTCGCTGGCCACTATTTTATGGCTGGTAGCGCTCCGGCGCGAAAATATAGAAGTAAGCGCCTGGCAGTTCCTCAAGCTCGGGGCGCTGGTCATGACGGTGCCCCTGCTGCTGGCTATCGGCTCGCTGTTCGTGCTGCCCCACTAGCAGGGACTGCTTTAGTACATAACCCTGGTGTTCAAAAATTTCTCGCCTCACACCTTACTTGTATGTCAACCAGTGGCCTAAGCACGTCTTTTATCTACCCCCTTATCCTTGTCGCCGGCATTTTGCAGGCGTGGGGGCCGCCCATGAACGGTGCGTTGCAGAAGTCGTTAGTCAACCCCTGGCTGGCGAGCCTGGTGTCGTTTATGCCCATCATCGCCTTGCTACTGTGCCTGTTCCTGTGCGTGCCGAAGCCGCTGCCTACGCTAGAGCGTGAGGACAATAACGCGAGCTAATATATCTTTGCAGTAAAGTCAATTTATGATGCGTCGCCACGAAGTTTCGGATGCCAGCTGGGTCGTTGTCGCCCCCCTCTTGTCAGGCAAAGTCAGTGATTGCGGAGTAACCGCCAAAGATAACCGCCTCTTTTTCAAGGCGGTGCT
>JAABUN010005708.1_pt1 | contig 15141 bp, 13 predicted proteins | sample 5559311 | NCBI WGS metagenome assembly JAABUN01 (sample SAMN10711877, study PRJNA513370) | rock metagenome | isolation source: Antarctica rocks | place: Antarctica: Victoria Land, Siegfried Peak sud | reverse complement strand
CTAGCTCCGTCACGATCGTCTTGGCGACCACCACACCGTCTCGCTCACTCGTGCTGGTGAGGACGTCGTGGCCGCGGAGCCGGTCGAGGAGGTAGGCCAGCAGGTCGGCCGGCGCGGACACGTCAGGGACAGCGTCGACCAGGATGTCGTGATAGCCGATGCTGTGTGAGCGGTCGGGGGCGGTAAGGCTACGGAGCTGCCCGGGCGGCAGGTCCCGCCAAGCGCTCATCGCGGCCAGAGCCCTGGGTTCCCCCACAGCCTGCGTCAACTTCTCCCAGTACGATTCCGGGGCGACAGCCCTGACCCGGGCGTCCGCGCCGAAGCAGAAGGCTTTGCGAGCCCGCGAGTTGGCGTACTCCAACAGCGCCTTGGTCAGGCTGACTTCCGCCGACGGGTGGGCGGCCTCGCCACCGGCGGTGAGCCGGATCGGAACGGAGTCGTCGTCGTCGAGGCCCATCACGTAGGTCGAGCAGACCCCGAGCTCCGTCCCGGCATGCTTCAGCACCGGCTCGACGCCGTGGTCCCGCAGCCGGTCCATCAGGGTCACGACGGAGGCCGGCAGCTGATGATCGGTGATCACCGGCGACTGCGCGTCCAGGGCGCGGAACCGGAGTCCGTTGGTGTGGCGCTGCAGGATCTCCAGGATGCCGTGGGTGACCGGCCGGTCCGGGTCAAGGCCGGCGCCGAGGCCGTTGGTGATCGGGAGGATCAGCCGGGGTCCGCCGCCAGTCTCGTCGAACTCGCTGGCCACGAACTCCAGGGGCACCCAGACGGTCTCCCCGGATCTCACCCGGGTGACCGGTGCCCAGATCAGCGCCATCTCGTCGCTGTAGCTGGATCCGGCCGGCAGGCACAGGGTCCGGGGGTCGCACACCCGGTCGGCACCCTGGGACGAGATCAGCTCTCGTCGGGAGCCGCGGACTGCCGATCGGGAGACCTGGGCGACGCGCCTCGCCGACAGGACGCCCTCCGCCAGCTCTCCCAACCCGCTGAGCCGAGCTTCCTCCGTCGTGCTGCCGTACCCGTTTCCGTGGTGGCGGAACTGGCCGTCCACCGCGAGTGAGCAGCTGGTCACGGGGACTCCCAGCCGGTCGAGGGACGAGATGTCGAAATCGACCACCTGCCCGAGCTGGTTCAGCACGGACTCGTAGTGCTCCACGGCGTTTGACGGTGACACGGCGTTTGACGGTGACACAGGGTTCAACGGCGACACAGGATTTGACGGTGACACAGGGGCGAGGGTAGCCCGCCCGTCCGCACCACCCGGCTGGCGCGGGTGCAGTCTGCTTGAATAGCCACCGGACCTGTCCGCCGCTGCCTGCGCGAACGCTCACCTCGAACCAGGAAGACCGACCCCGTGACCTACTTGTTCGACGCCGACGACGACGTGCAGGACGGTCCGCCTACCGAGCTGGAGCCCCTGCGCGAGCTCATCGTCGCCCAGGGGATGCAGGAGACGGGTATTTTCGTCCTGCTGTTCACCGGTGAGACCGCGGCTGCGACCGGCGACGCTGACAACCCCCGCGTCAGCCAGGCCGACGTGGTGGAGGGCAAGGCCGCTGAGCTGGGCGTTGACCTGGACAGCGTCGCCCTGTTCTCCGACGACGCCTACCTGTTGCAGGCCGCGCTGGGCGAGTCCGTCGTGCCAGAGTCAGCGTGACGAGCTGGACCGCCGCGCACAGCGCCGCCCTGCTGCACCAGCGGGTGCTCGGAGTGAACTTCCACGACATTGCGGCCGAGAACCGGGCCGAGGTCACGGACCGGCTGCGCCGAGCCAGCGAGCTCGGCTCCTCGCTCGATGTGGACGATGTCGAGGGTCGAGACGGCGCGCCACACATCTTCGTCGCGTTCTATGACGGCTATCACGACACCGGCCTCTTCGGCGCGGAGCTGTGTGCCGACCTGGGTATCCGCGCCTTCTTCTTCCCCATCTTCGCCAGCGCTGATCCCGCCCGAGCCACGTTGACCGACTCGGACTTGAAGCAGATCGCCACCGTCCACGAGCTGTGTTTCCACAGCACGAGCCACTTCGCGGCCGACCAGGTCACACCGGACTCGGTGGCTCGAGAGGTGCTGGAACCGGTGGAGCGGATGCGCTCGATCACCGGGAGCAGGCCACGAATCGGGGCGTGGCGAGGCGGCACCCGGTTCGACGAGCGGAACCTGGGGGACCGTACGCTCCGAGATCTGGGTCTGCGCTACCTGGTCTCCAACTGGTCGATCGAGGCTGTGCCTTCTGCCTCCGCTTCGCTCCGGCGCGAGGGACGCTCGTAGCCCCCGTCTTCGTCGCGAAGGGCGAAACGGAGAAGCGTGTTTCGCCCTTCGTTCCTCAGATCGGCGGCGCGTCCTTCGGTCGGGGTGGGGCGTTGGCGTCGCGTACGGCTGCCGTGGTCTGGAGACGGTGTCCGGGCCGGGCGGCAGCGTCGCGTACGGCTGCCGTGGTCTGGAGACGGTGTCCGGGCCGGGCGGCAGCGTCGCGTACGGCCGGCCGAGGACGCGCGGGTGCTGGGGTCGAGCTCAGCGACCCGCGGGGGCGAGGCCGAGCTGCTTGCCGAGCAGGCCGCGACCACGCTTGGCCAGGTCCTCGGCCAGCTGCTTGAGTGCCCGGGCAGCGGGCTGGTCGGGACCTCCGACCACCAACGGGGTGCCCTCGTCGCCCCCGCTCCGCAGCTGCGGATCGAGCGGGACCTGGGCGAGCAGCGGCACGTGGTAGCCCAGTCGGGTGCTGAGTCCGCCGGCAACCTCCCGGCCACCGCCACTGCCGAAGATCTCGTGCCGGTGCTCTTCGCCACAGTGTGGGCAGGTCAGGGCGAGGTAGGACATGTTCTCCACCACCCCGATCACCCGCTGGTTCATCATCGAGGCCATGGTGCCGGCCCGTTCCGCGACCTCGGCGGCGGCGCTCTGCGGGGTGGTGACCACGAGCACCTCGGCGTTCGGCAGCTTCTGACCCAGGGAGATCGCCACGTCGCCGGTGCCGGGCGGCAGGTCGAGCAGCAGGAAGTCCAGGTCGCCCCAGTAGACGTCGGACAGCATCTGGGTGATCGCCCGGTCGAGGATCGGTCCGCGCCAGGCCACGACCTGATCACGCTTCGGCTTCATCATCCCGATGGAGATGACCTTTAGCCCGTTGGTGGGCACCGGCATGATCATGTCCTCGACCGACGTCGGGCGGGCATCGGCAACCCCCAGCATGGCCGGGACGGAGTGGCCGTAGATGTCGGCGTCGAGGACCCCGACGGTCCGGCCCATGGCCGCGAGCGCCATCGCCAGGTTGACCGTCACCGAGGACTTTCCGACCCCACCCTTGCCCGAGGCGATCGCGATGACCTTGGTCAGAGAGTCCGGTCGGGCGAACGGGATCTCCCGCTCCGGGGCGCCCCCTTTGAGGTGCTGCCGCAGCTCCGCCCGCTGGTCGTCGCTCATCACCCCGAACTCCACCGTGACCCGCTCCACGCCCGCGACGGTGGCCGCGGCGGCGCTCACGTCCCGGGTCAGGGTGTCCCGCATCGGGCAGCCGGAGACGGTCAACAGGATCACGATCTGCACCTCGCCCGGACCGATCACCCGGATGTCGGCCACCATCTTGAGCTCGGTGATGGGCCGCTTGATCTCGGGGTCGTTCACCGTCCCCAACGCCGTACGGATGGCGGGCACGAGCGGGTGTTCGGAGGTAGCGGTGGTGCTACCAGGAGTCTGCGGGTCGGGCATACCTGCCAGCCTAGGTGAGTCAGCCTGAGCTCAGGACCGGTCCTCGCCGGAATCGAGCTCGGCCAGGACCGCGCGCAGCTCGTTGCGGAGCTCGGAGCGCAGGTAGTCGCGGGTGGCGAGCTCACCGACCGACATCCGGATGCTCGCGATCTCCCGGGCCAGGAAGTCGGTGTCGGCGCGACTCTGGGCGGCCTGGGCCCGGTCTGCATCGAGACCGACCCGGTCGCGTGCCTCCTGCCGGTTCTGCGCCAGCAGGATCAGCGGCGCCGCGTACGACGCCTGCAGGGACAGGGCCAGGGTCAAGAAGATGAAGGGAAACTCGTCGAAGTGCAGCCGCTGGGGAACTACCGGCACGGTGTTCCACAGCACCCAGGCGATGATCACGACGGTCATCCCGGCCAGGAACTTCGCGGTGCCCATGAAACGTGCGAAGCCCTCAGCGAACTTGCCGAAGGTGTCCTGTTCCAGCTTGACCCGAGGCAGGACAGATCGCTTCTGCCGCCCCGGTACGTTCAACCGGTCCGAGTCGCTCGCGGCCCTAGCCACCGTTCACCGCCCGGCTGAGGTCAGCGCTGGACAGCTGGTCGAGCTGCAACCCACGCCAGTCCTCGGGGAGGACGTGATCGAGTACGTCGTCGACCGTGATGGCACCGATCAGCCGGTGCTCGCTGTCGATGACTGGTGCGTTCACCAGGTTGTAGGTGGCGAAGAAGCGGCTGACGGCGTGCAGGTTCGCGGTGTCGAGCAGCGGTTCGAGCTCGGCGTCCACCAGCGCGGAGACCAGGGTCGACGGGGGCTCGCGGAGCAGGCGCTGGAAGTGCACCGGGCCGAGGAACCGGCCGGTGGGAGTCTCCAGCGGCGCCCGGCAGACGTAGACCGTGCAGGCCAGGGCCGGGGTCAGCTCGATGTCGCGGATCCGAGCCAGGGCGTCCGCGACCGTGGCGTCCGGCGGCAGGATCACCGGTTCTGGGGTCATCATCCCGCCGGCGGTGAACTCAGCGTAGTTGAGCAGCCGGCGTACGTCCTCGGCCTCGTCGGGCTCCATCCGCTGCAGCAGCTCCTCGGCGATCTCCGGGTTCAGCTCGGCGATCAGGTCGGCGGCGTCGTCGGGGTCCATCTCCTCGAGGATGTCGGCCGCCCGGTCGGTGTCCAGGCTCTGGATCAGCTGGACCTGCTCGTCCTCCGGCAGCTCTTCCAGCGCGTCGGCCAGCTTGTGGTCGTCCAGGGCCGACGCCACCTCGGTCCGTCGCTCGGGGGACATCTCGTGGAGCTCCCGGGCGATGTCGGCCGACTTCATGTCCTCCATCTGGGCGATCAGCTGCGCGGTCCCCTGACTCTGGTCGACGCCGAGCATCCGGATGCTGGACCAGTCCACGATGACGACATGGCCGCGACGGCCGAAGCGTTTCGCGGTCACGGCTCGCAGTGCAACCTGGGAGAGCTCCCAGTCGTGGGTCCGGACGGGTCGCATCGACACGTCGAAGATGACCGAGGGGAGCGGCTGGTCGATCTGCTCGACCGTCAGGTCGAAGAGGTCGTCGATCACCAGGGTCTCGGATTCACGACGTTCGAAACGCCGGGTGTTCACCACCCCCGAGATGACGACCTGGACGCCGTCGATGCTCTTGACCCGCGCCATCTCGATGTAGATCCGGTGCCGTGCGAACAGTTCGACCACCAGCCCCTTGACCCGAGGTGCCAGGCCGGCCGCCCGGCGTTGGACCAGGACGTCGCGGAGCTTGCCGACCTGGTCACCGGCGCTGTCCAGGACCGGCAGGCCGCGGATGCGGGAGATGAAGACCGAGGTCGTACTCGCGGAGGCCACCCGGGGATTATCTCAGGCTCCCAGCGGTAGGCCGCTATCGTCGGCGCTGTGACCGAGACCGCTTTCAAGGACCTGTGTCTGGATGCCGTCGACCCGACCCGCTCGGTCGAGTTCTGGGCCCCGACCCTCGGGTTGCGGGCGCGGTCGTGCGACGAGGGCGAGTTCGTCCTGGTCGACGGCGTCGCCGAGCACGCCGTGTGGATCAACCGGGTGGCCGAGCCACGCACGGTCAAGCAACGGGTGCACATCGACGTCCACGTGGCCCGCAGTGTCCGAGGTGAGCGGCCGGGGGGCCCGGGTGCTCGACGCCAGCACCCCGTGGACGGTCCTCGCCGACCCCGAGGGCGGGGAGCTCTGCGCGTTCGTACGGCCGGCAGCCGAGCTCGAGACGTACCGGTTCTACGAGCTGGTCGTCGACGCGGTCGAGCCCGACGTCATCGCGCGCTGGTGGGGCGCTCAGCTGGGCGTGGAGGTCACCGACGAGGAGGGGGAGGGGTTCTCCTGGCTGGAGCCTGCTGATCGACTGCCCTGGGAGATCGTCTTCCAGGGGGTATCGGAGCCGAAGACCGTGAAGAACCGGATCCACGTCGACCTCTGGGGTGATGTCGAAACCCTGGTGGCGGCCGGTGCCCGGGTGCTCCGGGCCCGTGACACCGAGATCGAGTGGGACGTGCTGGCCGACCCCGAGGGAAACGAGTTCTGCGTCTTCTCCCGTCCCTGACCCCCGCGCTGCCGACCGGGCGCAGCCGTACGGTCCTGCTCGGGTTAGTCTGGCGGCGTCTCGGGGCCCGGCGAACCCAGGAGTGTCGCAATGCCGCATCTGCCATCTGGTCTGCTGATCGGCCGCCGCGCCGTCGTGCTGTCCGTGACCACGGCGTTGGTCGGAGCCGTCCAGCTGACGACGGTGCCGGCTCAGGCCGTGCCTGACGCCAAGCTCACCAGCAAGATCAACTCGGTCATGAAGGACCCGGGGGTCCAGCGGGCCAGATCCGGGGTCGTCGTCCTGGACAGCTCGGGAGGCCTGCTCTACAACCGCTACGGGACCCGGGCCGTGATGGCGGCCTCGAACACCAAGATCCTCACCGCGGCCGCCGCGATGCACACCCTCGGCCCGGGCTACCGGTTCAAGACCGAGGTGATCAGCCGTCACAAGATCGTCAACGGTACGCTCCAGGGTCCGCTCTACCTGAAGGGCTACGGCGATCCCACCAGCCGCCAGAGTGACTACGCCTGGTTGGCCAAGCAGGTCCGGGCGGCGGGGATCACCAGGGTGAAGGACCGGCTGTACGTCGACGCGAGCTACTACGACGCCCAGCGCTACAACCCGGGGTGGTCCACCGCCTACGCCGACGACTACTACGCCGCCGAGATCTCGGCGCTGACCGTCGCGCCGAACGCCGATCTCGACTCGGGCACGGTGATCGTGAACTACCGCCCGGGCAGCGTGGGCAAGAAGGCGAAGATCACCACGACCCCGGCCGCGGCGGCCTCCTACGTCAAGATCGACAACACCACCGTCACGTCCGCCCGGGGCACCTCGACCTCGTTCTCGGCCCGCCGGTCGTACGGCAGCAGCACCATCCGGGTCTCGGGCCGGGTGCCGTCCGGGCGGGCGCCCGGGCAGTGGTTGATCACGGTCGCCAAGCCGGAGCTGTACGCCGGGGCGGTGTTCCGGGCGGAGCTGGCCAAAGCCGGGGTCACGGTGGCGGAAGGTACGTCCGCGGGGGTGACACCGACCACCTCGCGGCGCCGGGTCGGGCTCGACACCTCGATGAAGCTGTCGAGCCTGCTGGTGCCGTTCATGAAGCTGTCCAACAACATGCACGCCGAGGCGCTGACCAAGGCCATGGGTGCCAAGAAGGGCCGACCCGGCAGCTGGAAGGACGGCCTGGGCTACACCACGGCCTACCTGAGGTCGCTCGGGGTGCCGATGGCCGGAGTGACGCTGACCGACGGCTCCGGCCTGACCCGCCGCAACACGATGACCCCGCTCGCGCTGGCCACGGTGCTGCACAAGGTCCGCCGGGAGCCGTGGTTCGCCCAGTTCCAGACGTCGCTGCCGGTGGCAGGTCGGCGGGAACGGATGGTCGGGGGAACCCTGCGGAAACGGATGAACGAGACCGTGGCCGCCGGCAACGCCCGGGCCAAGACCGGCACGTTGAGCGGGGTCACCGCCCTGAGTGGCTACGTCAACGGGGCGGACGGCCGGCTCTACGTGTTCTCGATGCTCAGCAACTATTCCGGCTCGACCCCACGGCCGGTGGAGGACGCTCTCGTCGTCACTCTCGCCGGCTGGCGCCGCTGAGTCGGAGCGGACCGGCGGGCCCACGCCAGGTAGATTGGGCGGTGATCCCAGGAGGACGCATGGCCATCACACCCCAGCAGAGTTCGATGTTCGAGCTGCAGTTCCCGCAGTCGGTCGGGATCTACAACACCTACGCCGACGCCCAGAAGGCGGTCGACTACCTCTCGGACGAGAAGTTCGAGGTGCAGAACCTGGCCATCGTCGGCACGGAACTCAAATCCGTCGAGCGGGTGCTCGGCCGGAAGAACTGGGTGACGGTGGTCGGTCAGGGCGTCCAGTCCGGGGTTTCCACCGGTCTGCTGGTCGGGATCGTGCTGCTGATCTTCAGCCCGCCTGAGAGTCTGCTGGCCCTGTTGCTGGTTTCTCTGGCCATCGGCATCGTGCTCGGGGTCGGCCTCGGGGCGGTGGCGTACGCTCTGAGCCGCGGGAAGCGCGACTTCACCTCGGTCAGCCAGACGGTCGCCACCAAGTACGAGGTGCTGTGCGAGCACAAGGTCGCGGCGCAGGCGCGCGACATGCTGCTCAAGCTTCCCGGGGCCCGGGCCAGCGCCTTCGAGTAAGGCTTCGTCCGGCCGCGCCGCTAGCGCAGGTCGGGCCCGGTCTGGCGGGCGGCGTTCTCGGCCTGTTCCCGGTCGATCTCCAGGACCCGGCCGCAGACGGTGCAGACATCGAGGTGCTTCGTCCCCACGGTCAACAGGGGGATGAAGAACACCGACAGCTTGCGGGTGCGCTTGATGATCTCGTGTGCGCCCTGGTTTCCGCAGGTCTCGCAGACGAAGAACAGCGTGGCCAAGATCGCTTCGCGGACACCGATACCCAGGATCAACATGGACCCACTGTCCCACCTGGCGGTGCAGCCTCCTGACGGTGCCCGTGCATCCGTACGAAGGAAGGCAACGCCACCCTCGGGATGCATCACCGGCTGGTGCGGCGAAAGGCGCGCTGAAGCTGATCCGTGAGCAGCCCCTCCCGCTGCAGGTCCGCCCAGTTCCACCGGACCACCTGCCAGCCCAGATCCCGTACGGCGTCCTCACGGCGCTTCTCGGCGTACACCACGTCGGCCGCGGTCTGCCCGGGTCTGAGCAACCGGCCGTATTTGACCAGCCCGTCGAACTCGCCGACCGTCCGGTGCTCCTCCCAGCCGAAGTCGCAGCGGGCCACCACCCGGCCCTGGTGGTCGACCACCTCGTGCTGCAGCGACGTCGGCATCATCCCGGTGGCCTGCAGCACCACGCGGCTGTGGGACTCCCCGGCCGACTCACTGCGTGCGTCGGCAAATCTCGCCACCCGCCGCGCCGCCGCCACCCCCGGACGGCCGGCGGCCCGTTCGATCGCCGCCTCGAGCTCGGTTGGATCCAAGCCCAGGCGCAACGCGGCGTCGGTCGCCGCCACCGCGTCGGCGAAAGGCAGCGATCGACCGAGATCCACCACGGTGCGGGCCAGTGAGGTGACGGGTAGGCCGTCGATGGCCGTGGTCTCTCCAGCGGCGAGGGGGGTCGCGAATCGGTGCACGTAACCGCGCCGCTGACCCGACCCCGCCCCCGGTCGGGTCACCTGGACGTGGCGCAGCCGGGCCACCGGCAGCGGCAGCCGGTGCAGGGCAGCAGCCGAGAGGTGGCTGACCACCGACGCCACCAGCAGGGGCAGGGTCGCCGCGATGAGCTGGCGGTGCCGGCCTGCCTCGTCCAGACCGCCGGGGGTTCGGGTATACGCGCCCCGGCGGAGGTGTTGGAGCTCACCGGCCCGGGCCAGGGTGGTCAGCTCGCTGTAGCGGTAGCCCTCGGCGACGAGGTCGCGGGCGAGCAGGACTCGGGGGGCTCTGGGTGCCATGCTTCCAGCCCATCAGGAATTACGTGTCCAGCGGGCTCTCGGTGCGCGATCTGTGGACAACGCCCGCCGCTGCATCCCGAGGGTGCTGTTGCCTCCTCTCGTACGGGTGCGGGAACACCTTCGGGAGGCAGCGGCCGCCTACCGGCCCCGGACCCGCCGGTGGCCGCCGTCCAGTCGTACGGTCCAGCCGCGGCGGTCCAGGTGCTCCAGCAGCGGGATGGCCACCCGACGGGTGGTGCCCAGGGCTTGCCTGGCCTCGCTGGTGGTGAACGGCTGGGGGAGTCCGGCCAGCACCCGCATGGCCTGGGCCGGACCGGTGGGCAGCAGCACCACGTCATCGGCCAGCCGGATCAGCCGACCGGTCCGCTCGGCCGCGGCGAGCTCGGGGCCCCCGAGCTGCCAGCGGTCCAGGTCGGGTTTCTCCGGGGCCAGGAACGGTTGCCGCTCCAGGTGAGCCGTCAGAAGAGCGAGGCCGGCTTCGGCGGCACCCAGGTCGTTCGCTGGGCCGGGCCGGGAGATCCGACCGTCGGTGTACGCCAGACCGGCGGCCCGGGCCAGGGCGACCACGAGATCCCGGTCCGGGACATCGACCAGCCGGCGGGCGGCGTCCAGGGTCAGCCGTGGGTCCAACGGGTGCGTCCGGGCCTGGTCGTCGACGGCGGCGGTCAACGCGGCCATCCACCCCTGCCAGATCTCGCGGTCCACCAGCCAGGCGCCCTGCACCAGCACCTCGGTGTCGGCGGCGGTGCGAACCCCGACCGACTCCAGCTCGGACCGGCGGACCGCGCCGCGGCGGCGGACCTGATCGGCTAGCGCCTGCGCCGGATCCGCAACCTCGACCTGCTCCAGATCGGCCGCCCGGACCACGGCCGCCCCCCGACGGCGGAGCTCCGGGGGGTCCGTGTCGAGCACGACCGCTCCGGCGGCCACCGCGCGCCGCCCGGGGTCACGCAGCACCAGCCGGTCGCCCGGCTCCAACGGCAGGGCTCGGTGCAGGGTCAACCGAGCTGCTGACCCGCCCAACGGCCGCACCCGTACGGGCACGGCCGCAGTGCCCGTATGCAGCACCAGCTCAGCCGGTAGGTCGGCGACCTCGCCCCCGTGAGGATGCAGCCGTACGTCCATCAGGGCAGTGGTCGGCCAGGCTTTCGGGGTCAGCAGGGTGTCGCCGCGACCGACGTCCTCGGCGTCGACCCCCCGCAGGTTCACCGCGACCCGGGCCACGGCCGCCACCTCGTCGTGGTCCTCGCCCAGGCTCTGCAGCCCCCGGATCCGTACGGTCCTGGGTCCCAGAGCCAGCGCGTCGCCGACCCGCAGGGTGCCGCGGCCGAGGGTCCCGGTGACCACCGTCCCCGCCCCCCGGATGGTGAAGGCCCGGTCCACCCAGAGCCGGACCCGGCCGTCGGTGCGCGCGGGGGGCAGCCGGCCGACCAGCGCCCGCAGCGCCAGCCGCAGCTCGGGCAGTCCGGCCCCGGTGCGCCCGGACACGGCGACCGCGGGTACGGCGCCGAGACTCGACTCGGCCAGCCGCTGCTGCGCCTCGGCGACGGCGGGTCCGGGGTCGGCCAGGTCGCTGCGGGTGACCACCAGCAGCCCTTGGCCCAGGCCCAGGGCGTCGACCGCGGCCAGATGCTCCTCGGACTGGCGCCGCCAGCCCTCGTCCGCCGCGACGACGAACATCACCGCCGGCGCCGGCCCCACGCCGGCCAGCATGGTGGCGATGAACCGCTCATGCCCCGGCACGTCGACGAAGGCGAGGGTCTCGTCGGGACCGGGGCCGCCGGCCAGGACGGTCCAGGCGTAGCCCAGGTCGATGGTCATGCCGCGGCGTTGCTCCTCGGCAAACCGGTCGGGCTCCATCCCGGTCAGCGCCCGAACCAGGGTCGACTTACCGTGGTCGACGTGGCCCGCCGTGGCGACGACGTGCACTACACCCCCGGGGTGTTCGGCTGCAGGGCGAGCACCGCGGCCAGCACCGCGTCGTCGCTGCCGGCAGGCACGCAGCGCAGGTCCAGCAGGCAACGACCCCGCTCGACCCGACCTGCTACTGACGGCGTGCCCAGCCGCAACGGGGCGGCGTACGACTCGGGCAGCGCGACCGCCCAACCCGGCAGGGTCAGTCCGGGTGCTCCGCCGCCGCCGACCGCTCCGGCGGAGGCGACGACCTCAGCGCGTACCCCGGCGTCGCGCAGCCCATCGGCCAGCGCCTCGGACCGGGTGCGCAGCTCGTCCGGGTCGATCCGCAGCGACCGCCAGGTCGGGCTGACCGGCCCGCGCAGGGTCGCCTCCAGGGCGGCCAGGGTCAGCTTGTCCACCCGCAGCGCCCGGGCCAGCGGGTGCCTCCGGAGTCGCTCGACCAGGTCCGCCTGGCCGAGGACCAGACCGGCCTGGGGTCCGCCGAGCAGCTTGTCCCCGCTGGCGGTGACGATGGAGGCGCCGCGGCGCAGCGCGGTGTCGGCGTCGGGCTCGTCCGGCAGCAGCGGGTCCGGTGCGAGCAGCCCGCTGCCGATGTCGGCAACCACGGGGACCCCGAGCCGGGCCAGCTCGGACACGTCTACGGCACTGGTGAAGCCCTCGAGCCGGAAGTTGCTGGGGTGCACCTTCAGGATGCAGCCGGTGTCGGGACCGATCACGGCGGCGTAGTCAGCCACGGTGGTCCGGTTGGTGGTGCCGACCTCACGCAACCGGGCGCCGGTGGAGGCGATCAGCTCCGGCAGCCGGAAGCCGTCGCCGATCTCGACCATCTCGCCCCGGCTGATCACCACCTCGCGGCCGGCAGCCAGCGCGGTGGTGGCGAGCACCAGCGCGGCGGCGCCGTTGTTGACCACCAGGACTGATTCCGCGGCGGGGACGGCGGCGGCCAGCGCGGCCAGCGCCCCACGGCCCCGGCGCGCCCGCCTCCCGGTGGTCAGGTCGTACTCCACGTCCGCGTACGCCGCCGAGTCGATGACCGCCTCGACGGCGGCGGGGGAGAGCGGGGCTCGACCCAGGTTGGTGTGCAGCACCACCCCGGTCGCATTGAGCACCGGGCGTGCCGTGCTCAATGAGGTGGGTAGCGCGGCCAGCGCCACGTCCGCCACGTCATCGGGGTCGACGTCACCGGATCGGACCCCCGACTGGGCCCGGGCTACCGCCTGCTTGACCGTGTCGCGACCGAGGCGCTGCACCGCAGCCTGCAGCCGGGGGTCTTCGAGCACCCGGTCGGTGCGCGGTACCAACCGCCGGCGATCCACCCACCGATCGTAGGCGGTGGGTTTCGCGCAGGTGTGGCGGAGGCGGACGGGAATCGAACCCGCCAAACCGAGATACTCGACTTCACCGGTTTTGAAGACCGGGAGGGCCACCAGGCACCCGTACGCCTCCGTGCGGCAGCGTACCGGGGGCCTCCTAGAGTGACCGCATGAGCCTTGCGACGCCGCCTCGGACCTATCGGTTGACCCAGTACGCCCACGGCGGGGGCTGCGCCTGCAAGATCCCGCCGGGTGAGCTGGAGGCGATCCTCGGCGACCTGACCCCGTGGACCTCGCCCGATCTGATCGTGGGTCTGGACTCCGGGGACGACGCCGCAGTGGTCCGGATCGCGAACGGCCAGGCCATCGTCAGCACCACCGACTTCTTCACCGCGGTGGTCGACGACGCGTACGACTTCGGCCGGATCGCCGCAGCCAACGCCTTGTCCGACATCTACGCCATGGGGGCCAAGCCGCTGGTCGCGCTCAACCTGGTCGGCTGGCCCCGCGACGTGCTGCCGATGGAGCTGCTGCGCGAGGTGCTGCGGGGCGGGATGGACGTCGGCCGGGAGGCCGAGGTCCACGTGGCCGGCGGTCAGAGCATCGACGACCCCGAGCCGAAGTACGGCATGGCCGTGACCGGTCTAGCCGACCCGGACAGGTTGCTGCGCAACGACGTCGCCCGCCCGGGCCTGCCGGTGAGTCTGACCAAGCCGCTCGGGGTCGGGGTGCTGAACAACCGGCACAAGGCGACCGGGGAGGTCTTCGTGGCTGCCATCGACTCCATGACGACCCTTAACCGGGCCGCCTCCGAAGCTGCGCTCGCTGCCGGCATCACCGCCGCCACGGACGTCACCGGCTTCGGGCTGCTCGGGCACGCGTACAAGATGGCCCGGGCCTCGGGAGTGACGATCCGCTTCGAGGCCGGTGCGGTGCCCTACCTGGACGGCGCCCGGGACGCGCTTCGCGACGGCTACGTCAGTGGCGGCACCCGTCGCAACCTGGACTGGGTCCGACCGCACCTGGACGCATCGGTCGACGAGGAGGAGCTGCTGCTGCTGGCCGACGCGCAGACCAGCGGTGGGTTGCTGGTGATCGGGGAGATCCCGGGTGCTCCGGTGGTCGGCGAGGTCGTCCCGGCGGGCGAGCACGCCCTGGTCGTCCGCTGACCGGCGCCCCTGCCGACCGAACCTTCCACGCCCCACTTGTCAGGTCCCGCGGCCCCTATAGGGGCCGCGGGACCTGACAAGTGGGGCGGGAGCGGTCGGTGACACCAGGAGGGGCCGCGGGACCGGACATCTGGGGGGTCAGCGGCGGGTGACGCCGGAGCCTGAGCCAGCGCCGAGCTGACCGTCAGCGTCGTCCTTGCGCACCCGGGGCAACCGGGTGATGACCGGCAGCACGATGGCGACCAGGGCGATGATGCCGATGGTGGTGTAGGCGGTGGAGTAGTCCTTGTCGCCCCCGATCAGCGCGGCCGCGATCAACGGACCGACCACGCCGCCGAGGCTCCAGCCGATCAGCATCAGGCCGTAGATGCCGCCGGCGTTCTTCACTCCGAAAAAGTCGCCGGCGGTGGCGGGCATGGTGCCGAAGGCGCCGCCGTAGCAGAGGTAGACCACCGCGGCCAGGGCGAAGAAGAGCACCGCGTTCTGCACGTGCGGGATCAGCAGCAGGCAGACCCCCTCGAGGGCCAGGATGGCGACGAAGGTGGGCATCCGGCCGATCCTGCCCGAGATCGCCGCCCAGAAGATCCGGCCAGCCCCGTTGAACAGCCCGAGAAACCCTACGGCTGCGGCGGCCGCCAGCGTGGTGTAGCCCGCGATGTCGGTGAAGCTGGCGGCGGCTTGCGAGATCAACGAGATCCCGGCCAACACGGCCAAGGTGAGGATCGCGGCCAAGGCGTACCACTGCCAGGTCCGGACCGCCTCGCCCTGGGTGTAGTCCCGGCCGCTGTCTACGACCTTGCCGGACGTGGCCGGGGCGTAGCCGGGCACCTCGTACCCCGTGGGTGGGTTGCGGAAGAACAGGGCACCGGCCACCGAGAAGACCAGGTAGGCGATGCCCAGTGGCAGGAACGCCGAGGTCGGCTCGTCAGGGTTGCGCCGGACCAGGACCTGCGCGATGGGAGCGGTGATCACGGCACCGAAACCGAAGCCGCCGACCGCCAGACCGGTGATCAGGCCGCGGCGGTCGGGGAACCACTTCTGCAGCATGGCGATCGGCACGATGTAGGCCAG
>JAABUN010005707.1_pt1 | contig 15142 bp, 5 predicted proteins | sample 5559311 | NCBI WGS metagenome assembly JAABUN01 (sample SAMN10711877, study PRJNA513370) | rock metagenome | isolation source: Antarctica rocks | place: Antarctica: Victoria Land, Siegfried Peak sud | reverse complement strand
TCGGCGACGTGGCCGTTTACCCCTGAGCCGTTCTGAGACGTGGGCTCGGGGAGCGGCTCGAGTTCGAGGCCCGGGACCATCGAGCCCGTGGGCTCGAGCGGCGTGTACTCCAGGGGCAGGAAGAGGGTGAACCTGCTGCCCTCGCCCGCAACGCTCGTCGCCCTGATCTCGCCGCCCAGGAGGCGGGCGATCTCGCGGCTGATCGAGAGGCCGAGCCCGGTGCCGCCGTACTTGCGGCTGGTGGTTCCGTCGGCCTGCTGGAAGGCCTCGAAGATCAGGTTGAGCTTGTCCTGCGGCATGCCGATGCCGGTGTCGCTGACCGTGAAGGCCAGGACCCGACTGGCCGCCGTGAGCGCAGCGCTTGCGAACTGGTCGCCCGCCGGGGCCAGGCCGATCCGCATCGACACCGTGCCTTCCTCGGTGAACTTGCAAGCGTTCGAGAGCAGGTTCTTGAGCACCTGCTGGAGGCGCTGCTCGTCGGTCACGAGCAGCGATGGGGCGTCGGCCGCGAGCTCGACCTCGAGCTGCAGTCCCTTCTGGCCGGCCACGGGACTGAACGAGCGGTCCACGAACTGGAGCACGTCCTCGAGCGCGACCTCCGCGGGATGGACGTCCATCTTGCCGGCCTCGACCTTCGAGAGGTCGAGGATGTCGTTGATCAGGGTGAGCAGGTCGCTGCCCGCGTTGTGGATCGTGCCGGCGAACTCGACCTGCTTGTCGCTGAGGTTGCCCTCGGGGTTGTCCGAGAGCAGCTTGGCCAGGATCAGCAGGCTGTTCAGCGGCGTGCGCAGCTCGTGCGACATGTTGGCCAGGAACTCCGACTTGTACTTGGAGCTCAGGGCAAGCTGCTCGGCGCGCTCCTCGAGCGTCGAGCGGGCGTTCTCGATCTCGCGGTTCTTGATCTCGATGTTCAGGTTCTGCTCGCCGAGCAGCGCCGCCTTCTCCTCGAGCTCCTCGTTGCTCTGCTGCAGCTCCTCCTGCTGGGCCTGCAGCAGCTCCTCGGAGCTCCTGAGCGACTCGGCCTGCTGCTCGAGCTCGACGTTCGAGCGCTTGAGCTCGTCCTGCTGGGCCTGCAGCTCCTCGGACTGGCTCTGCAGTTCCTGCGTGAGCGACTGCGACTGCTGCAGGAGCTCCTCCGTGCGCATGGTGGCGATGATCGTGTTGAGCACCACGCCGACCGTCTCCATGAGCTGGTCGAGGAACGTCCTGTTCACGTCGCTGAACGCCCGGAAGGAGGCCAGCTCGATCACGGCAAGGATCTCCTCCTCGAAGAGGATCGGCATCACTATCACGTTCACCGGCGCGGCCTGGCCGAGGCCCGAGGAGATCGTGATGTAGTCGGAGGGCGCCTCGGTCACGAGGATCGCCTTCTTCTCGAGGGCCGCCTGACCGACCAGCGACTCGCCGACCATGAAGCGGTTGGACATGCTCTTGCGCTCGGTGTAGCCGTAGCTCGCGATCAGGCGCAGGGCGGGATCGCCACCGTTCTCCGACTCCGCGAGGAAGAAGGCGCCGTGCTGGGCCGATACGGTCGGCGTGAGCTCCGACATGATCAGCCTCGAGACGGCCTGCAGGTCCCGCTGGCCCTGCATGAGCCCGGAGATGCGGGCCAGGTTGGTCTTCAGCCAGTCCTGCTCCTCGTTGGCCTGCGTGGTGTCGCGCAGGTTGGCGATCATCTGGTTCACGTTGTCCTTGAGGTCGGCCACCTCGCCGGCGGCCTCGACGGCCACCGACCGGGTCAGGTCGCCCTGGGTCACCGCGGTCGAGACCTCGGCGATGGCCCGCACCTGGGTGGTCAGGTTGCCGGCCAGCTGGTTCACGTTCTCGGTCAGATCGCGCCACGTGCCGGAAACGCCCTTGACCTCGGCCTGGCCGCCGAGCACGCCCTCGGTACCGACCTCCTTGGCCACGCGCGTGACCTCGGCGGCGAACGAGGAGAGCTGATCGACCATCGTGTTGATCGTGTCCTTCAGCTCGAGGATCTCGCCCTTGGCGTCGACCGTGATCTTCTGCGACAGGTCGCCTCCGGCCACCGCCGTGGCCACCTGGGCGATGTTGCGCACCTGGTCGGTGAGGTTCGTCGCCATCAGGTTCACGTTCTCGGTCAGGCCGCGCCACGTGCCGGACACGCCCTCGACCTCGGCCTGGCCGCCGAGCTTGCCCTCGGTGCCGACCTCCTTGGCCACGCGCGTGACCTCGGCGGCGAACGAGCGCAGCTGGCCGACCATCGTGTTGATCGTGTCCGCGAGCGCCGCCACCTCGCCCTTGGCCTCGACGGTGATCTTCTTGGACAGGTCGCCGTTGGCGACCGCGGTGGTCACGAGCGCGATGTTTCGCACCTGGTCGGTGAGGTTCGAGGCCATCAAGTTCACGTTCTCGGTCAGGCCGCGCCACGTGCCGGACACGCCCTCGACCTCGGCCTGGCCGCCGAGGCGGCCCTCGGTGCCCACCTCGCGGGCCACGCGCGTGACCTCCGCGGCGAACGAGGAGAGCTGATCGACCATGGTGTTGATCGTGTCCTTCAGCTCGAGGATCTCGCCCTTGGCGTCGACCGTGATCTTCTGCGACAGGTCGCCGCCGGCCACCGCCGTCGTCACCGCGGCGATGTTGCGCACCTGGTCGGTGAGGTTCGACGCCATGTAGTTGACGTTGTCGGTCAGGTCCTTCCAGGTACCCGAGACGCCCTCGACCTCGGCCTGGCCACCGAGGATGCCCTCGGTGCCCACCTCGCGGGCCACCCCCGTGACCTGCTCGGCGAAGATCCGCAGCGTGTCGGTCATCGAGTTGATGACGTCGGCGAGCGCCGCCACCTCGCCCTTGGCGTCGACCGTGATCTTCTGCTCGAGGTCGCCCTCGGCCACCGCGGTCGCCACCTGGGCGATGTTGCGCACCTGGGAAGTGAGGTTGCCGGCCATGAAGTTCACGTTGTCGGTCAGGTCCTTCCAGGTACCCGCCACTCCGGGCACCTCGGCCTGGCCGCCGAGGATGCCCTCGGTGCCCACCTCACGGGCCACCGCGGTCACCTGCTCGGCGAAGATCCGCAGCGTGTCGGTCATCGAGTTGATGGTGTCGGCGAGCGCCGCCACCTCGCCCTTGGCGTCGACCGTGATCTTCTGCTCGAGGTCGCCCTCGGCCACTGCGGTTGCCACCTGGGCGATGTTTCGCACCTGGGAGGTCAGGTTGCCGGCCATGAAGTTCACGTTGTCGGTCAGGTCCCGCCACGTGCCGGAGACCCCCTTGACCTCGGCCTGCCCTCCCAGCATGCCCTCGGTGCCGACCTCCTTGGCCACGCGCGTGACCTCGTCGGCGAACGACGAGAGCTGATCGACCATCGTGTTGATCGTCTTCTTGAGCTCGAGGATCTCGCCCTCGGCGTTGACCGTGATCTGCTGTGACAGGTCGCCGTTTGCCACCGCGGTCGTGACGACGGCGATGTTGCGCACCTGATCGGTCAGGTTGGACGCCATGTAGTTGACGTTGTCGGTCAGGTCCTTCCACGTGCCGGCCACTCCCGGCACGTCCGCCTGGCCGCCCAGCTTGCCCTCCGTGCCGACCTCGCGGGCCACGCCCGTGACCTGCTCGGCGAAGGTGCGCAGGGTGTCGGTCATCGAGTTGATCGTGTCGGCGAGCGCCGCCACCTCTCCCTTGGCCTCGACCACGAACTTCTGGGTCAGGTCGCCCTCGGCGACCGCGGTCACGACCTTTACGATGCCGCGCACCTGGCTCGTGAGGTTCGAGGCCATGAAGTTCACGTTCTCGGTCAGATCGCGCCACGTGCCGGACACGCCCTCGACCTCGGCCTGGCCGCCGAGCACGCCCTCGGTACCGACCTCCTTGGCCACACGGGTTACCTCGGCGGCAAACGAGGAGAGCTGGTCGACCATGGTGTTGATCGTGCTCTTCAACTCGAGGATCTCGCCCTTGGCGTCGACCGTGATCTTCTGCGACAGGTCGCCCTTGGCCACCGCGGTCGTCACCACGGCGATGTTGCGCACCTGAGAGGTGAGGTTGGACGCCATGTAGTTGACGTTGTCGGTCAGGTCCTTCCAGGTGCCGGAGACGCCCTTGACGTCGGCCTGGCCGCCGAGCTTGCCGTCGGTACCGACCTCTCGCGCCACGCGGCTGACCTCGTCGGCGAACGAGGAGAGCTGATCCACCATCGCGTTCACCGTGGTGCCGATGCGCAGGAACTCGCCCTTCACGGGCTGGCCCTCGATCTCCAGGGCCATCTTCTGGTCGAGGTCGCCCTCGGCCACCGCCTCGATCACGCGCGCCACCTCGGTGGTGGGGCGAACGAGGTCGTCCATCAGAAGGTTCACGGACTCGATGCTCGCCGCCCACTGGCCGCCGGCGCCCTTGAGCGAGGCCCGCTCGGTCATCTTGCCCTCGCGGCCGATCACTCGGCCGACGCGTGCGAGCTCCTTGGCCATCTCGGCGTTGCGCTCGGCGACCTCGTTGTAGGCGGTCGCGATGGCACCCATGACGCCGTCCTGACCGACGGAGAGCCGCGTCGAGAAGTCGCCCTGGGCGGTGGCGGACAGCGCCTTCAGCAGGCGTGTCAGCGTCTCGGCGTCCGGAGCGCGGCCGTTGCCGTTGGCGGCCGCCTTCGGCGCCGTCCTACGGCCGGCCTTGGGCGCCTTCGGGGCCTGCTCGCTGGTCTCACGGACCGCCACGGAATCTCCTTGCTTCAACGGATGGACGAAGGTGAAACGGGGTCCCTCCCGAGCGGTCGAGAATCCCCAGTAGGCGTGACCTCGTCCGTGGGGTCGAGCGCTCGGTCCGTGAGCTGGCGCTTCGGCCCCCTATCGGCATCCCGGCATAGAGCTTTAGGGCCGTCCACCCCGGCGCGCCGATGGAGAGTCAGGCGCGCGCGGGCCGGCGTCCGGCTGTCGCGCCACTTTCGAAACGGTTGAGCGGTTTGCGACCCCAGGGGGTCGAAGAGTGCTCAACCGATTGATGTCGCGCCTCGATGCGGGCAAACGCCCGCGCAAGGGTCAGCGACCGCCCGGCGTCAGGAGCCGGGCGTCAGGAGCCGGGCGTCCATATCTCGCCGGCCTCCTTGGGCTTCTCGCTCTCGGGCGTCCACAGCTCCTCGCGCGCCTTCGCCTGCTCCTCGGGTATCGGCCTGGCGTGCTCCACCAGTAGATCCACGGCCTTGCGCATGGCGATGTCCTCGCGCAGTGGCACGTCCCGGCCCGCCTTCACCGCCTTGTCGAAGGAGCGTCGAAGCTTCTTGTCGCTCGGCACGGGGCCCGAGGCGCTCGCGGCCGCCCGCAGCGTGTCGAGCACCTCGTCGTCGCTCGCCTCGATGCCCTCGGCCTCGACGATGGCGGCCAGCACGCTCTCGCGGGTAAGCGCGCGGCGGGCCTCCGGCTCGGCCTCGTCGATGAGGTCGTGCTCGTCCTTGCCGGTGATCTCCAGATAGCGAGCCGGGTCGATGCCCTGGGCCTGGAGGCGCCGAGCGGTGTTCTCCCACATCTCGTGGGCCTTGGCGTGCACGAGCTCGTCGGGCAGGTCGATCTGGGCCCGTCCGGCCACGGCGTCGACCACGGCCTCGCGGAACTCGGCGTCGATCGCGCGACCCTGCGCTTCGCCGATCTTCGACTCGATGTCGGTGCGCAACTCGTCGAGGGTGTCGAAGCCGCCGGCTTCGGTGGCGAACTCGTCTCCGAGCTCGGGAAGCCGCTTCTCCTTCACCTCCTTGACGTCCACGGTGAACACGGCCTCGCGGCCCGCCAACTGCTCCGCGCCGGGCTGGCCCTGGCCATAGTCGTCCGGGAAGGTGACGGTGACGTCGCGCTGGTCGCCCGGCGTCGCCCCGACGAGCTGGTCCTCGAAGCCCGGGACCAGGCGGCCCGAGCCGAGCTCCAGCGGGAAGCCGCGTGCCTCGCCGCCGGTGAAGGGCTCGCCGTCGATCCGGCCGACGAAGTCGAGCACGGTGAAGTCGCCGCTCGCAGCCGCCCGCTCGACATTGTCGAGCGTGGCCACCGTCTCGCGAAGGCGCTCGATCTCCTGGTCCACGTCCTCGGGACTCACGTCCGGTTCGCGGCGCCCGACCTCGAGTCCGCGGTAGTCGCCGAGCGTGGCCTTCGGACGCACCCCCACCTCGACCGAGAACGCGAGCGGCGAGCCACGCTCCGGCATGTCGCCGAGATCGACCTTGGGATCGCCCACGGTGACTATGCGAGCGTCGGTGACCGCCTCCTCGTACCACCCGGGCAGCCCACGCCGCACGGCCTCGTCGAGCACCGCCTCGCGGCCGACCCGCTGCATGACGACCGGAGGTGGCACCTTGCCCGCGCGGAAGCCCGGCAGCTTGAGATCCCGCCCCAGCTCGCGGGCAGCGCTCGCCACCTCCTCCTCGACGGCTTCGGGCTCGACCTCGACGTCCAGCCGCACTCGGGACTCCCCGAGCTCGGTGGCGGTGGTCTTGACGGCGGTGTTCATAGCCAGGCGAGGGTACCGTGACGCCGTGCCGACCCGCCCGCCCCCACGTCGCCGCGCCTCAGAGCGCCTCGCGGCCTGGACCCTGACCGGCCCCCTGGGCCACTTCTACAGCGCGGCCGCGGACGTCTCCGTGCTGGGCTTCCGCTACCTCAGGTGGAGAACGGGACGGCGTGTCCGGCGAATGTTCGCCTAGGGGGTTCCCGCCGGGGAGGCTTAGGCCGCGAAAAGCGAGTCAGACGGGGGAAGCAGGGGTGAAGCCGTATGTCAATACGGCGAGCCCCGATGACCCCGTATGGCGAAGCTTTGCAGGGGCCTAAGTCTCCCCGGGGAGGGGTTGCTGCATAGCCGGCGTCTCTGGCGCCGCCCGATAGGGCTGCTCGTCCGGCGTTTCCTCTTCGTGGTAGACGCTCTCGGCGTTCACAGCCCAGATGTCATGTCCGGAGCCCAGCGTGATGTTCTCGACCGCGCGGATGGCGGTCAACATCGAATGATCGGAGTTGTTGTAGCGGTGCAGACCGTTGCGCCCGACCTGCTGGAGGTTTCCGATGCCCTCGAGCCAGCCGCGAATCTCCTGGACTCGCTCGGCGTAGTCGACGTCGTACATGGGGTAGGCCTTGGGCACGCGCACGGCGTAGCCGCGCTCGACCTTGTCCCGCGAGGCGAGCCCCAGCTCCTCGAGCTCCCTGGTGGCGAGCTCCACGAGCCCCTCGTCGCTCATCGTCCAAAGCTCGTCGCCGGCAAAGCAGAAGTACTCGAGGCCGACGCAGGCCTTGGTGGGGTCGGGGACCATCCAGGGGCTCCACGAGCGGTAGTTCTGGATGCGGCCGACCTGGACGGCCGGCTCGTGGATGTAGATCCAGTTGTCGGGGAAGAGATCCTCCCCGTCGAGCACCAGGGCGACGGTGAGGAAGTCGCGGTAGCGCAGCCCGCTCGCGGCCTCGACGACGCCCTCCCCGGGCACCTCGCCCATCGCCAGGCCAACGGTTGCCCTCAGCGGCAGTGAGGAGATGACCTGCCCGGGGCGCAGCACCTCTCCACCTGCCTCGACACCCACGATCTGGCCGTTCTCGATCTGGAGGCCGGTGACGGGCGCGTTCAGTCGCACCTCCCCCCCAAGCTCCTCGATTCGCTCGCTCATCGTCTCCCACATCTGTCCCGGCCCGAAGCGCGGGTAGTGGAACTCCTCGATCAGGCTCTTGACCTTGTTGCCCTTGTTGCCGAAGAACGCGGCCTTGGCGGCACTGAAGAACGACAGGCCCTTGATGCGTTGGGCGGCCCACTCGGCGCGCAGCTCAGAGGTGGAAACGCCCCACACCTTCTCGGTGTAGGAGCGGAAGAAGAGCTCGAACAGGCGCTTGCCGAAGCGGTTCGAGACCCAGTCCTCGAAGCTCTCCTCCTTGCCCTTCGGCTTGACGGCGGCCCACAGGTAGGAGAGCGAGGCGCGCGTCAGCTCGACCGGCCCGAGCTTGCGTACCACGTCCATCCCGTTCAGCGGGTAGTCGAGGAACTTCCCGTTCCAGAAGATGCGCGACATGCGCGGGCGCAGGAGGAACTCCTCGCGCATGACCTCGAACCAGAGGCGCTCGACCTCCTTGCTCTTGGTGAAGAAGCGGTGGCCCCCGAGGTCGAAGCGGTAGCCGTCGCGAACCTCTGTCTTGGCCAGGCCGCCCAGCTGGTCCTCGCCCTCGAGCACGATCACGGGCAGGCCCTGCTTGGCCAGCAGGTACCCCGCGGTGAGCCCGGCTGGGCCGCCGCCGAGGACTACTGTGGGATCGTCGCTGTTCAAGGGTGGAGGCGGCTGGGTGATGGCGTGAGGGGTACGGTGGCGGGCGGCGGCCAGCTTAGTGCCGTGCTCGGCTCGGCTCGGCTCGGCGCAAAGCTATCCCGCGACCTTCTCGTACACCACGGCACGCACAACGTGATTCTTGCGGCCGTAGCTTGGAAGGGGAAGCACTGGGTCTGATGCGAAGCGGTCGTCCATGGCGATGACGCGCCGCCACTCTGCGGAGCGCTGGCGCACGAGCCTGGTCCACGGTGCATCCCAACCCCCACGAGTGGTGACGGGTCGTACGAAGAGCAGGCGTCGGCCGGGCGGCAACCTATCAAGCAGGGGCCCGAGCGTGGACTGCGCTCGCTGTCCCCGCAGGCGGTCGAGGGCGTTTCGCCAGTCCATCACGCCGGTGTCGGTCACGGGGCCGAGCGGCGTCGTGTAGCGCAGGCCGTCGGGCAGGTAGTAGCGCAGCGCCGGGATCTCTTCGGGGTGGGTTGAGACGACCACGTCTCCGGGGGCAAGTCGCGACGCACTCGCCGTCGCCACCTCGCGCACGTTGCTCTTGGTGTCACCCGCCCGGAAGTCCACCCACAGCACGAGCACCAGCGCAAGCGCCACGATGCCAAAGCGCCCGGCCCGAGCGAAGCCCACGGCGGCGAGTAGCAGCAGCGGCCCGACCACCACGGCGAGGTAGCGGGCGGTCCAGGCCGGCGCGACCTGGGACGCGGTCCATCCGAGCGCCAGCGTGCCGGCGGCGAGGATCAGGAGAGCAAGGACAGCGGTGCGCTCCGGACTCTGGCGACGGGATAGCACGGCTGCCAGGCCGGTTCCGGCGGCCAGCAGGATGGCGATGGCCGCGGCGTCACCGCCGAGCAGGAACGACACGTCGCGGGAGAGCCTCTCGGCCGCCGGGACCGTGGCCCAGGGCGCGCCCGTCTCCCGCACCTGGGACAGGAGTGTCGGCACCCACGGCGTGAAGAGCAGCCCGGCGGCGCCGAAGGCGATCAGGGCGTCGCGGGCGAGTGTGCGCCGGTCGCCGCTCGCACGCAGGCAGGGCACTACGGCAAGCACCGCCGCCGCGGAGAAGAAGAGGGCCCAGTTGTGGGTGTAGAGCATAACCGTGAGCACCACGGCAAACAGCACGAAGTAGCGCCGGCGCCCGAAGGCAAAGGCGTGCGCGAGGGCGCCGGAGGCCACGAGGCTGAGCGTGACCATCAGCGCGTACATGCGCGTCTCCTGGGCGTAAAGGGTGATGAACGGATTCAGGGTGGCAAGCGATGCGCAGATCCACCCGGCCCTGGCGCCGAACAGCGTCCAACCGGCCCACAGCCCGGCGGGCACGGCCAGCGCCGCGAAGATCAGCGAGAGCGAGTGGGTGGCGGCCTCGCTGGTCCCGGCCAGCTGCATCCAGACGTGCAGCAGCAGGTAGTAGAGCGGCGGGGACCCGTCCTGGACGAGCACTCCCGGAATGTCGAGCAGCGAGTGGGAGGCGATGCCCACCGACAGGCCCTCGTCGATCCAGAATCCCGCGTGGATGTCGCGGGTGCGCACGAAGAGCGACACCGCCAGCAGGGCCGACAGCGGCGCGAGCACGGCAGCCGCCCCCAGTTCGCGGACGTCTAGCAGCGGGAACGCCGGACGCCGCAGCGCCACCGCGCCCACCGCGCGAAGCACGGTCACCGGCGTGCTCGCCTTCGGGCCCTGGCCCCGCCCGCGTCCACGCGCTGCTGGCGCCGACCGGAGGAGCACGCCGCGAGCACTCGCCACTCGCCGGCGCGGGCGATTGGGTGAAAGGGCACCCGAGCCGGCTCGCCGGCCGACGTTCCGTAGAGCTCGGGACGGGTGCTGAACACGACGCCTGGAAGCCGGGGGTCGACATCGACCTCCTCCTGCGCGATGCGGAGCTGCCAGGCGAGCGCGGGCACCTCGAACGGCCCGGTGACCGCCGTGCCGCAGGCGAGAACCCGGTCAGGGCCCCCGGCGTCGCGCACCGCGAACTCGAGCTGTCGCGTCGAACCCGCCTCGGCCTCTATGGCCTCGGCCTCCGCCGGCAGTCCCCGGATCGGCCCGAGGGCGAACGGCACCGTCGCGGCCGCCAACAGCACGAGCACGGCGAGCGATACGGCCGGAGCCGCCGACACGCGTCCCAACCGGGCGGCGATGAAGGCGCCGGTTGCCCCCGCCGCGCGGGCGTAGCCGACGCCACCCAGCACCGAGACGAGGGCCACGGCAAGGATCAGATAGCGGTGGTTGCCCGAATAGCCGTTCTCCGTCATGAGGGCAACGAGCCCCACCCAGGCCAGTGCGATCGCGGCCATGCAGGTCATGGCGAGCGTGCGCCTGCGGTCGAGGGGCGCCCGGAGCGCGAGCACCACGGCCACCAAGGCGCCGATCTGCACGGGCACGAGCAACATGCCGGCTGCCCGGCCGAGCACCTCGAGAGCAGGGTTCTCGGCGAACGCAGGGCTGTCGGGGTTCGGGTCCAGAGCGCGGTCAGAGGCGCGGAACAGATCCCCGGATCCCCACAGCTCGGGCGCGAGCCACAGAACCGGCAGGAGCAGCATCAGCGCCGCAACCAGCGGTCGCCGGCGCGGCTCGCGCACGAATAGGTAGAGCGCGTAGAGGCCGAGGAAGGGCCACACTTCCGGCCGAAGGAGTCCGGCCGCAAAGCCAAGTCCCAGCGCATGGCCGCGGTGCCCGTCCAGGTGGCGCTCGACCGCCCACAGGCTGAGGGCCACGAGCAGGCCCTCAGAGTTGCCAAGCGCCCCGTTGCGCAGCCAGTCGGTGCTCAGCCCGAGCGCCACCACCGCGATCGCGCCGGCCGCAATGCCCGTGGCTCCGCGGCCGGCCAGGCGAGACGCCACCCGGTAGGCCATCACCAGACCGAGCAGGGCGCTGGCTCGAGCGATCACGAGCCACAGCGCCGGAGCGGCGTCCCCCGCCGGCGCGAAGAGCGTCGTGAAGAGAACGGGCAGGGGCTTCCACGAGGGGCCCTCGCGCGTGTTCAGGTGCCCGTCGGCGATCTCGCGACCCCAGATGATCCACGCCCACGGGTCGTAGGTGGGCGTCGACGGGAGCAGCAGGGAGAGGACGGCCAGGAAGAGGCAGCCGCACACCAGCAGGATGATTGGATGCGGGCCGAAGAGGCCCTGTCGGGCATCGCTCGGCGAGGAGGCAACTGCGTTCACTTGAGACATGGGTTCGTCGACTCCACGAGGCTGTCCTGCTGAGGGGAGGGGCGCTCCGGCTCGTTGACGTGCGCGAAAGCGTGGGCCTGCGACCGGCCCGGAGGACGGCCGGTTCACGTTAGCAGCCGGAGCGGCACGCACCGGGATGGCGAGCCGCGCTTGCAACCCGTCCACCACGCCATCCGAGGCGGCTCGTAGGGGTACCGGCCATGGAGCCTCTCCCCCAACCGCTGGCGAGCTCCGAGTTCCTGGTGATCGACACCGAGACCAACGGGCGCTCCGGTGAGGAGTGCGAGCTGACCGAGGTCGGAGCGGTGCTCGTCGGCGGGGGCGAGCTGCACGAGCGTTTCGAGTCGCTGGTCTGCACCCAGATGCCGCTGTCCCGCGGGATCGAGCGCTTCACGGGAATCACACAGGGCATGCTCGAGGCGGCCCCGCCGCCGGCGACCGTGCTCCCCGAGCTCGCCAAGCGCATGGCGGGACGGATTCTCGTGGCCCACAACGCCTCCTTCGACCGTCGGGTGCTGCGGCAGGGCTTCGAGCGCGAGGGCCTCGAGTGGCCCGACCCGCCGACACTGTGCACGGTGTCGATGGCCAGGCGCTTCGCGCCGCTCGTGCGCCAGCGCAAGCTCGCGTTGCTGGCCGCCGCGCTCGGGGTCGAGGTCGAGGGCACCCACCGGGCGCTGGTGGATGCCGAGACCTGCGCGCAGATCTTCTGCGCCCTCTTCCCGCGGCTCTGCGCCGCGGCCACCAGCGTGGCCGAGGCCGCTGCGCTGCTCGAGCCGAGGCGACGCGCGGCGCGCCGACGAGCGGAGGGTGGTCGCGCGCGCTCGCGCGAGGAGCGCCCCGACCTGAGTGCCCTTCCCGAGGACCCTGGCGTATACGTCTTCCGGGACGCGCGTGGGCGGCCGCTCTACGTGGGGAAGTCGGTGTCGGTGCGCAGCCGGGCGCGCTCGCACTTCTGCCGCCCGACGGGCTGGACCGGACGGGCAGAGGTGGTCGACTACCGGGCCACGCGATCCGAGCTCGGCGCGCTCGTGCTCGAGAACCGCCTCATCAAGTCCTGGCGCCCGCCCGGCAACGTGCGGCTCAAGCGCACCGACGGCTGGGTGTACCTGAGAGCACGGCTCGACATCGACTACCCGGTGCTCGAGGTCGATGCGGAACTCGCGCCCGGCCGTGCGGTGAACGTCGGGCCGTTGCGCGGTCGCTCCGCGGCGTGCGAGCTCGCCGACCAGCTCAACTCGTTGTTCGAGCTGCGGCACTGCGGCCGGACACTGAGGCGGCGCGCGCACCCGTCTGTCTATGGGCAGATGGGGCGCTGCCTGTCACCGTGCCTCGGCGACCTCGATCCAAACCTCTACCGGCGCCGGCTCGACGCCGCGCTGGGCCTCTTCGGCGCCGACGACGATGGCCGTGACCGCCTGCTCGCCCATGTCGAGGCTCAGATGCATGCGGCCTCTCAGGCGCTCAACTTCGAGCGGGCGGGAACGCTTCATCGACGCCACGAGCGACTGGCGGGGGTGCTCGGCCGACTGGGCGGCGTACTGCGCGCAACGCACGCGAGCTCGCGGTTGGTGGTCGCCCGGCATCCGACCAAGCCGGCCTACGACGCCTTCTGGCTGGTGGCGGGCCGCGTGGCCGACTGGGGCCCGCTGCCCGAAGATCCCGGCGAGCTGGCCGCCCGGGCGGAGGCGATCCTCGATCGGGGGCGGCCGGGGGCCACGCCCGCTCCCGTGCCGGTCGAGGAGGTGGACGAGATCAGGATCGTCTCATCCTGGCTCGCGAGCCACGAGGCCGCCGTGCTGCCGCTCGAGGAGGCGGCTTCTCCGGTAGCTGCCGCCGGCTTCCTCAGGACCCTCGAGGTCCCCAACTAGCCGATGATCCACTCCTTGAGCGCGTCGTCGGTCACCACGGGCTCCGGATCGAGCGTCGGGCCGGGCGGGAGAAGCGGGGCGGCTGCCGGCGGCTGCGCGAAGACCTCGAGCCAACGGGTCATCTTGTCGGGGGGGAGCGGTCGGCTCAGGAAGTAGCCCTGGCCGTAGTCGCATCCAAGGGCGGCGAGCTGGCTGTAGACCTTCTCCGACTCGACGCCCTCCGCCACCACCTGGAGACCGAGGTTGTGACCGAGGTCGATCGTCGACTGAACGATCATCGCGTTGCCGTCGTCTTCGTTCATCGTCATCACGAAGGACTTGTCGATCTTGAGAGCGCTCACCGGTAGCTGCTTGAGGTAGGAGAGCGACGAGTAGCCGGTGCCGAAGTCGTCGACGCTCAGGCGCACGCCGATCTGGCTCAGCTTGGTGAGGATGGCCATCGCGCGGCGGGTGTCGCCCATGATCGTGGACTCGGTGATCTCGAACTCGAGCGATCCGGGCGGCAGGCGCCAGCTCGAGAGCAGGCGGTCAAGATCGCTCGGGAGCTGCAGGTCGAGCAGGTTCTGGGTCGAGAGGTTCACGGCCACGTTCATCTCGATGCCCTGGGCGCGCCAGACGCTGCACTGGCGCAGGGCGGTGTCGATCAGGTACACGGTCATGGCCCGCAGCAGGCTCGAGCGCTCGGCCAGCGGCACGAACTCATCGGGCGGCAGCAGGCCCCGGCGCGGGTGCTCCCAGCGGGCGAGCGCCTCGACACCGGCAATGCGCCCACTCTGAAGATCGACCTTGGGCTGGTAGTAGAAGACGAGCTCGCCCTCGTCGATCGCACGGCGCAGCTCGCCCACGAGCGCCAGTCGACCGGCGTCGTTGCGGTTGTGCTCCTCGTTGTAGAACTCGAACCCGCTGCGGCTCTCCTTCGCCTTGTACATCGCAACGTCGGCGGTGCGCGTAAGGGCCTCGACGTGATGTCCGTGCTCGGGATAGAGCGCGATGCCGATGCTGGCGTCGACCTGCAGGGCCAGGCCGCCGACGGCGACCGGCTCCTCGAGGACCTTCATGAAGCGCTTGGCCACCTGGGCCACCGCACCGCGGTGCGGTACGTCCGGAAGCAGGATGGCGAACTCGTCGCCACCCAACCGGGCCACGGTCTCCCCTTCCCTCAGCACTCCCTCGAGGCGCGCGGCGATGCGCTGCAGGAGCAGGTCGCCGTTGTGGTGACCGAGCGTGTCGTTGACCTCCTTGAAGCGGTCGAGGTCCATCAACATCACGGCCACCAGCGTGTCGCGGCGGCGGGCACCCAGCAGGGCGCGGTACACGAGGTTCTGGAAAGCGGTGCGGTTGGCCAGGCCGGTGAGCGCGTCGGCCAGAGCGGCCTGCTCCTTGTCGGCGGCACGCCTCCTGAGGCGGGCCGAGGCGCCGGTGACCACCGCGAGCATGGTCAGGTAGAGCACCAGCAGGCCCACGAAGAGCGTGGGGTAGATCCGGCGCGTCTCCTTGGTGATGGAGGCGGCGATCGGCTTGTAAGGAAGCTTCAACTCGTTCACCCCGGCCGGCGGACCGCCGGCGCCGAAGGTCATCGGCACGAAGACGTCCAGCACCTTTCCGTTCGTTTCCGAGCTGATACGCGACACGATGCTGCCCTCCAGCGCCTGCCGCAGTTGCGCGGCGGGGCCGCCGGTCCTGCCGACCAGGTTGCGATGAGAGGAGTAGACGACCATCAGGTCCGAGTTGCGAAGCGTTGAGCGCTTGACGTTCTCGGCGGTCGAGGCAGCCCGGAGCGCCCCGTCGAGGGCCTCCTGCTGATCGGGGCCGAGCACGGTCCGCAGGTCCTTGGGCGCCAGCTGTCGCTCGAAGCCGAG
>JAABUN010005705.1_pt1 | contig 15144 bp, 9 predicted proteins | sample 5559311 | NCBI WGS metagenome assembly JAABUN01 (sample SAMN10711877, study PRJNA513370) | rock metagenome | isolation source: Antarctica rocks | place: Antarctica: Victoria Land, Siegfried Peak sud | reverse complement strand
TAGAACGGCACCGGGTGGCGACGGTTGGCAGGGTGGTCGAACAAGGCGATGCCGGCAGGCGCGGCGACACCCCCGGCGGTGACCGTGCCCGACAGGTCGAGCCACCGCGACGGCGTGCCGGTGAGGCGGTCGTGGACCGAGCCGTCGGCCAGGGCCAGGCGCGTGTCGACGAAGTCGCCCGGGCCGCGGATGGTGAGCCCGCCGTAGCCGCCCCAGGTCGTGAACGGCGTCCGGTCGAGGCGCACGTCGGTGGCAGGGGCCAGCGAGGTGTCCAGGTCGACGGCGTAGGCGTCGTCGCCGAGGGGGACGTGGGTGAGGGTGCGGTCCTCCACGATGGCGACGCTCTGGCGGTCGGGCCGGACCCAGTGCAGCGTGCCGGTCACCGCGATGGTGCCGTCGTCGTGCTCGGTGACCGCGGGCGGCCCCTGATAGCGCTGCACGCCGTAGGCGTCGTACTCCTCCCAGAAGTTCTCCTCGTTGACGTACTTGATGGCGAACCACAGGCCGTGGTGCCAGGGGTGGTCGGCGGGGGCGTTGACGGTGAGCACGTGGCCCGACGGGGTCCGCACCGGGTGCAGGTGGGGATGGCGCCGATCGCCCCACACATAGGTCCAACGGTCGCCGACGGCCACGGCGTCGTCGTCGCGTTCGATCACCATCACGGCGCCCATCCGGCGAGGGCCGGGTCCTGCGCGCCGAGCGGTAGGGCGACCTCCCGGTCGGTGCGCCCTGACACGTACAGCGCTGTCACCAGCTCCAGCATGACCCGGGCATCGTCGAGGGTCACCGGCGGCGGCGCGCCGGCGGATCGGGTCAGCGCGTAGCGCTCGAACTGGCCGATGTAGTCCTCCCGGCCGGGCACCCACCTGCCGGCGGCGGCAGCCACGACGTCCTCCTGGCCGGGGGCGGCGGTGATCTCCCAGGGCTCGAAGCCGTTGGTGTAGGGCGCCGTCCCCGATTCAGCGGCCAGGTGCTCGAAGGTGAAGCGATGGCGGGTGATCTCGACGGTGGAACCGAGGGTCGCCGACACGGTGGCCAGCGCCCCACCGGCCCAACGCAACGTGATGGCCGCGCAGTCCTCGGTCTCGATGTCGTTGACCAACGTGGCCATACGGGCCCACACGGCCACCGGCGGGCCGAGCACGTGGACGACCATGTCGATGACGTGGACGGCGTGGGTGGTGATCACCCCACCCAGCTCGCTGTCCCAGCGGCCGCGCCAGGGTGTGGCGTAGTAGTCGGACCCCCGGGACCAGGCCAGGTCGACGTTGACGACGTAGGGCCGCCCAGCCACCCCGGCGTCGACGAGGTGCTTGAGCCGCTGGAGGCCGTTGCCGAAGCGGTACTGGAAGATCGGCATGACCTGGTGGCCGACCTCGGCGGCGACCGCCGCCAGCTCGTCGACCGCGCTCACCGACCTCACCAGTGGCTTCTCGCAGATGACGTCCTTGCCTGCTCGCAGGGCCGCCTCCACGTGGACGCGGTGCTGGGCGGGCGGGGTGCAGATGCTGACCACGTCGACGTCGTCGGCTGCCCAGATCTCCCCAGGATCGGTCTCGGCCCGCACGTCGCGCAGCCACCCGGCCACCTTGGTGGCCCGGGCGGCGTCGACGTCGCACACCGCGACCACCCGGTAGCGGTCGCGCAGCTCGTGGAAGGCCAGGACGTGCATGCGCCCGATGCCGAGCCCGACGACCGCCACCCGGATGCGCTCGTCGACGACCGCGCCGGTCATGAGGCGCCGCTCCGCACGGCCTTCTTGACCCGCGCCAGCTGCAACCGCTCGGGCATGGCCTTGTAGTGCTCGTCGAGGGGGTAGCAGCCCGACACGAGCCCGTTGCGGGGAGCAGTGGTGCAGTCGCTGAAGGTGCGGCAGATCCGGCGGCGGTCGAGGGCGGCCCCGGCCAGGACGTCACGGGGCAGGTCCGGGTAGCTGAGGACCATCCGGCCCAGCCCGACGACGTCGGCGCCGCCGCCGGCCACCACCGCCTCGGCCACGTGAACCAGCCAGTCCTGCAGGTAGGAGTACCCGGAGCCGACGACGACGACATCGCTCCGGTGGGCCTTGAGCTCGGCGGCGGCGGCGATCATGGCGGCCACGCCGACGAGGGGGTCCTCCGGTGGCTGGTAGCCGTCGGAGGGCGGGAACCAGGCCGGCCGCTGGACGTGGGGCACGTAGTACGGGCTACCAGCGGTCAGGCAGACCAGCTTCACCCCGAGGCCGGCCAACACGTCGAGCAGCGCCTTCGGTTCGCCGAGGTCCACCCCGAGCCCGGTGCCGTCGCCACCGAAGCCGTGGCGGTACGGGAGCTCGCACGGCTCGGGTTCGCCGACCCCGCCGGAACCGGCCCGGAACGGCACCAGGTCATAGGCGCTGAAGCGCACGCCGATGCCGAGCCCGGGTTCGGCGGCCTGGACGGCCTCGACGGTCTGGCGAAGGAACCGGGTGCGGTTGTCGAAGTTGCCACCGAAGCGGCCGGGCCGGTCGACGGCCGCGAGCAGCTCGTGGCCGAGGTAGCCGTGGCAGGCCTTGATGTCGACGAAGTCGAACCCGGCGGCGGCTGCTCGACCGGCGGCGGCCACGAACGCCGCCGTGAGCTCGTCGAGCTGGTCGTCGGTGATGGTGGCCACCGGCCGCCCAGCGGGCAGGCGCGGGTCCAGGACGGGATGGGGTCCGGCGATGATCGGTTCGGGCCCCGCCTCGGTCGGCCGACAGAACCGGCCGGAGTGGGTGAGCTGCAAACCCACCAGCAGGTCATCGGCGCGGCCCATGGCGTCGACGTGGGCCGCCACCAGGGACCGGCGGAGACGGCCGAGCTCCTCGCCGTGACCGTCGGTGTGGATGGTGAGCTGGTGGGGGTTGGCTCGCCCGGCCGGGTCGACCGCCACCGCCTCACCGCCCCAGACCAACTTGGCGCCCGACCGGCCGAAGCGGACCCACCGCCGTTCGACCAGATCGGTGGGTCGGCCGTCGGTGCCGCCGTCCCAGCCCTCCATGGGCAGCACCGCGAACCGGTTGCCGACCGTGCGGCGCTCGCCGGCCAGGATGACGGCGAGCGGCTGGGCCAGGGGCCCGGCACCACCGGCCGGTTCGTCCACCAGGGGCAGGTCGGCGCCGATCTCGGCCAGCCGGCTCCGCAGCGCGTCCAGCGTCGCCAGCTTCTTCACCTGGGGGATGCGAGGGCTCATGGGGCGGGGACCTCCCAGCGGGCCAGGCGTCGGTGCAGCGCCGCCAGCACCGCGGCATCGGCGCCGGGACGGCGGGGGGCCCGCGGGTGGGGCTCGGCCGACGGGATCCACCCCCGGTGGTGCAGGTACATGGCGGCGTCGTGCTTGTAGCCGGGCACGGGGTGGCGGAAGGCGAACGTGCCGAGGGCCTGGAGGTCGTCGTTGCGCTCGGCGAAGGTGGCGTCGCCGTCGGCCCAGGCCCGGTCCCGGGCGGCGAACAGGTCGGGGGCGAAGGCGCTCAACCCGAGCAGGTAGTCGCAGCCGTAGATGACCTGGTCGATGGCCAGGTCGTTGCCGGTGAAGACGTGGAAGTCGGGCCGGTCAGCGTCGCGGAGGCGGACCCGGTCCCATTCGGGTCGGCGTTGCAGCGAGGAGTGCTTGGCGCCGATGCAGGCGGGCACGGCCATCACGCCGGCGTAGGTGTCGAGGTCCCAGATCGTGCCCGTGGGGCTGAACTCGGTGCTCAGCTCGAAGCCGATGAAGCGGTCCACCTCGGCGCCGATGCGGTGGTGGGCGGCCACGGTGGCGGCGGGATCGAGCGACGCCAGTGCGTAGTTGGGGAACACCACGGGCACGGCGCCGGTGTCGGCCACGGCGGTCACGGCGGCGAGCTGGGCGGCCGGGTCGAAGGGGGCGCCGGGGTCGTCGTCGACCCAGGCCCCGGCGACGACCATGGCCCCCGCCGCCACCGCCTGGGCACGGGCCAAGACGTCGCCGCGCTCGGACGGCGACAGCAGGTTGGCGTAACCGGTGTCCATGTTCACCGCCGGGACCAGGCCGGCGGCGAGGGTCCGCTCGACCAGACCGGCGAAGGCGTCGAGGTCCGCACGGCCGTCGGTGAAGGGCAACAACATGGCCGAGACGGCGAACGTCTGGCGACCGGGGCGCACCAGGTCCAGCGGCAGGGCGGGGTCGGACACCCTGCCAGCATGCCCGAACGCCCACGGTCCCTCCGCCGAGGCCGTAGGTTGCCGCCAGGGCCGGGCTTCGCGGCTCGTCGACGTCACGCTCGGAGGGGAACAATGCGACGGATGCTGGCCATCGGCGTCGCCATGGTGCTGGCCGCCACCGCGACGGCCTGCACCTCGGACCAGACCGCCCGGCGGCCGGGTGCCGGCGGCGGCGGGCCCGCGCTCCCTGCTGTCGAAGCCGCCGGGCTCGTCCCAGGGGGGACCTGGCGGGGCCGCCAGGACGACTACCTGCGCTTTGCGACGACCGGACGCCTCGACCGGAGCGACCCGCTCTCGCTGCTGGCCCACGCCGAGGCCGACCAGCGCAGCGGCGACGGACCCGACATCGCCGGGGCGTCGACGGCGGACTTCGAGCCCATCTTCACCAAGCTGCGCACGTTCACCGATACCGGCGACTTCGACGTCAACCGGTTGATCACGTTGTGGAAGCGCTACCGCAGGGCCCTCGATCCCGAGCTGGCCGACGCCATCCGCACCCGCATCCTGGCCTTCAAGTACTGGTGGACCGAACCGACGCCGAAGGGGGTGATCGACAACCAGTACTACTGGACCGAGAACCACCAGATCATCTACCTGGCAAACGAGTACGTGGCCGGGCAGACCTTCCCGGACGAGACGTTCACCAACAGCGCCATGACCGGTCGCGAGCACGTCGTCCACGCCAAGGTGCGCTTGGAGAAGTGGCTCGACTGGCGGGCCCGGTTCGGGTTCAGCGAGTGGCTCTCGAACGTCTACTGGAACGAGGACTACGAGGGCCTGCTGCTGCTGGCCGAGTTCGCCGACGACGCCACCATCGCCCGCAAGGCGTCGATGATGCTGGACCTGCTGTTCGTGGAGCTGGCCAGCCACGTGCAGAAGGGCACGTTCGGCTCCACCCACGGCCGCTCCTACCAGAAGGACAAGCTGAACGGGCGCGACGAGGACACGTTCTCGATCGTGAAGATGGTGTTCGACGAGACGCCGGTCCCCTATGCCAACGCCGACAGCGCCACCCTGTTGGCCGTCGCCCACCGCTACCGCCCACCGGAGGTGGCCCGGCAGATCGCTTCGTCCCCCGAGGTCGCCGTCGTCCGCCAGCGCCAGAGCCTCCCCCTCGACCCCACGGCGCCGGTCGACCCCGATGTGAAGGCCCCCTACGGGCTGAGCTTCACCGGCGAGGACGGGCTGATGGTGTGGTGGGGCCTGGGCGGCCAGTTCCCCTGGCAGGTGGCGCCGCTGTCGGTGAGGACGGTCAAGACCTACGACCTGTTCAGGACGGCCAACTTCAAGAAGGCGGCGTCGCTGGAGTCGGTGGTGGAGAACGCGGATGACCCCCTAATCCGCAGGCTCTCCCACGCCCTCGCCATCCAGGTCAACCCGGGCCTGCTCACCCAGGTCGACACGTACACGAGGCGTTCGCCGGGCGTGATGCTCTCCACCGCCCAGGACTGGCGACCGGGCGAGCGCGGCGACCAGGACCACATCTGGCAGGCGACGATCGACCCTGACGCCCTCGTCTTCACCCAACACCCCCGCGACCCGGTGCCGTCCCGGAAGGACCCCGACGACGACGAGGGCTATTGGACCGGCGACGCCGCCATGCCCCGGTCGGCGCAATGGGACAACGTCAACATCAGCATCTACGCGCCGCAGTACGAAGGCGGCGACGGGATCGGCAGCGGCGCCTACTCCTTCGGCTACCAGCCCTTCACCCACGCCTTCTTCCCCACCGAGCACTTCGACGAGGTGGTGCGGCGCGACGGCTGGACGATCGGGCGCAAGGGCGCCGGCTACATCGCCCTGTGGTCGCAGCGACCGACGCAGTTCCGCACCTATGACCCCGAGACCGAGTTCACACGCGGTCTCACCAAGCCCTTCGACCTCATCGCCAAGGGCGGTCCCGACGACGTCTGGATCACCGAGGTCGCCGACGCGTCGGATTACGCCCAGGCCGGTCCGTCGGTCGCGGCCCGCTTCGACGCCTTCGTGGAGGCCATCACCGCCGCACCAGTCGAGGTGACGCCGGCGCCGAGCCAGCCCTGCCCCGCCGGCGGCCGCTGCCCGCCTGACCCGGCTGCGGGGGCGCAGGTGCGGTACCGGTCACCGTCGCAGGGTGAGATCAGCTTCGGATGGGCACCGAAGTCCGACGATCCGCTAACCCCGTTGACCGTCGCCGGCAAGGCCGTCGACCTTCACCCCGACGAGATCCGGTGGGACAGCCCGTGGGCCAAGGCGGGCTGGGACTCCAAGCGCTACCACGCCGAAGCCGGCGGGGCGACCCTCGACCTGGACTTCGACAAGACCACCCGCCACACCACCCGCTGACCCCCGAAGGGCGACGGTCAGGCCACGAGGGACTTGAACCGTTCGGCGGGCCGCTCGAGCAGGTACCAGCTGACCGCGGCGAAGACCGAACCCACGCCGAGACCGACGAGGAGCAGCACCACGAGGTTGGTGTCGCCGGCCGGGGTCTGCAGCCAACCCGGCCAGATGACCTCGCCGGTGAAGCCGTTGGTGCGCTCGACCACCCGCTTCATCCAGTCGAAGTGCCACAGGTACAGCCCGTAGGAGATCATCCCCACCCAGGCGACCGGGCGACTCCTCAGCACCCAGCGCACCGGCCCGCTGTCCTGGGGGCCAAAGGCCACCGGCACCAACAACAGTGCGGTGACCAGACCGAGCACGAACTGGCGCTGTTGCCAGAACGACCCGCGGTAGGCACCGTTGGGGTCGCCGAGCATGGGGAGGGTGGGGGCGCCGACGCGCACCGCGTACCAGGCGAACAAGGCGATGCCCGCCGCCCACCAGGCCTCCCCGTAGCGTGCCAGGGCGTCGACGCGCGCCCGGAGGCGACCATCCGCGGCGGTCCACGCGGAGACGACGGCGAGGGCCATGCCCACCGCGAACAGGTCGATGTTGGTGGGCAGCCACTGGAACGACAGCCCCCGCCAGGTGGGGTTGCGGGCCGAGATGGCCTGGCGGACCACGAAGCCGAAGGCGTACAGCATGCCACAGCCGGCCAGCTCGACGACGGGCGCTCCCCCACCGACTCCCGGACCCCGCACGCGCGCCGTCACCCGTCGCAGCAGCGCCGCCCAGACCGGGATCATCAGGTAGAAGGTGACCTCGGTGCACAGGCTCCAGGCCTGGACCAGGCCGCCGAGGGCGGTGTTGCGGGAGTAGATCTGGCCGAACAGGTAGTAGCGCCACCAGTCGCCGCCCAGGTCGAAGTTGCCGAGGTACCAGAAGAAGGTGAGGGCCATCCAGTAGGCGGGGACAAGGCGCAGGAGCCGACGCCAGAAGAAGGCCCGAGCCCGGATGTCCGGACGGCCGCCCAGGTGCGAGGCGACGTAGGGCCGGTAGATCAAGAACCCCGAGATCACGAAGAACACGGCGACACCGCTGTCCATCACCGCCGCCGGGCGGTGGAGGAAACCGGCGGAGCGGGCGTCACCGGCCAGGCTCGAGGCGTGGTGGACCACGACCATCACCGAGGCCAGCGCTCGCAACCCTTCGAAGCAGGGGAAGTGCACCCCCCGGGCGGCCACGCCCGAATTTCCGCTCGCCGCCGCCGGTTGCGCCCGCCTCGGCGCGTCCTCGGGTGCGGCTGACGGTGACGGGGCGATGGACGGCACGGACCGATCCTGGCAGGCGGGCGGCGGGGATCAGCCGTCGAGCGGGGAGGTGGGTTCGGGTGCTCCCGATGATGGCGTCGCGCCGCCGGGTCCAGGGGCCGGGCCGGCGCCTGGGTCACCGTCGGGGGAGGTGGCGCCTGGTCCGGTGCCACCGCCGAGCTCGTCGGGCGACATGAGGACGTCGCGTGCCTTGGAGCCGGTGGAGGGTCCGACCACGCCCCGTTCCTCCAGCAGGTCCATGATCCGTCCCGCCCGGGCGAAGCCGATCCGGAGCTTGCGTTGCAACATGGACGTGGAGCCGAGCTGGCTGCGCACCACCAGCTCGGTGGCCTGGGCCACCAGGTCGTCGTCGTCGTCCTCGCCCGCGGCGGACGGCCCGCCGGCGGACCCGAGGGCCGATGAGGCCCCGTCGGCACCGTCGTCGCTGCCCTGGACGTCGGAGGCGTAGGCCAGCTCCGGGGTCTGACGCTTCCAGAAGGCGGCGATGTTGCGGACCTCCTCCTCGGTCACCCACGAGCCCTGCACCCGCTGGGCGATCGAGGACGAGGGACCGAGCAGCAACATGTCGCCCTGGCCAAGCAGCCGTTCCGCGCCGATCTGGTCGAGGATGACCCGGGAGTCGGTGGCGCTCGACACCGCAAAGGCCAGGCGGGCGGGCACGTTGGCCTTGATGAGGCCGGTGATGACGTTGACCGACGGGCGCTGGGTGGCGATCACCAGGTGGATGCCCACGGCGCGCGCCATCTGGGCCAGGCGGCAGATCGACTCCTCGACGTCGCGGGCCGCCACCATCATGAGGTCGGCCAGCTCGTCGATCACCACCAGGATGAACGGCATCCGCTGGTAGGTGGTGACCGATTCGGCATCCGCGCCGAGCAGCTCGATGTTCGGGTCGGTGAGGTCGCCGCGGTCGAAGGCGGCGTTGTAGCCGGTGATGTCACGGAAGCCGCACTCGGCGAGCAGGTCGTAGCGGCGTTCCATCTCCCGCACCGCCCAGGCCAGGGCGTTGGCGGCCTTCTTGGGGACGGTGACCACCTCGGTGAGCAGGTGGGGCAACTTGTTGTACTGACCCATCTCCACCCGTTTGGGGTCCACCAGGATCATGCGGACCTGGTCGGGCGTGGAGCGCATCAAGATCGAGGCCAGCAGCGAGTTGAGGCAGCTCGACTTGCCCGCCCCGGTGGCGCCGGCGATGAGGATGTGGGGCATGGCCGCCAGGTTGGCCAGGATCGCCTTGCCGTCGATGTCTCGCCCGATGGCCACCTCCAGAGGGTGGGTGGCGGATCGGGCCTCGGCGCTGTTCAAGATGTCGCCGACGGTGACGAGCTGCTTGCGGACGTTGGGGATCTCGACGCCGATGGCCTGCTTGCCCGGGATGGGCGCCAGGATGCGCACGTCGGGGGTGGCCATGGCGTAGGCGATGTCCTTGTGCAGGCTGGTGACCCGGGCCACCTTCACTCCGGGGCCGAGCTCCAGCTCGAAGCGGGTGACGGTGGGGCCGACGGTCATGCCCACCAGGCGGGTCTCCACGCCGTGTTCGGCCAGGGCGTGCTCGAGGCGGCGGCCGGTCTCCTCGACCAGGTGGCGGTCGACGCTCTGGTTGCCGGAGCGATCGAGAAGCCGGGCCGGTGGCAGCTTCCACGACGACGCCTGGGCGCCAGGCGGCAGGGCGATCTCGAGCTGTTCGGTCCTCGCCTGTGCCGGCTGCCCGTCGGCCTTGGCCTGCGAGGGGCTCGACCCCCGGGACCGGCCACCGGGCGGGATCGCCGGGTCGGCGTCCTGGTCGTAGAACTCGGCGAGCACGGTGGTCTCGGTGTCGAAGTCGTCGGGCCCGGCGATCTCGTCGGGTCCGGCGAAGGCAACGGTGCGGTTGGGCGCGTCCTCGCCGTCGCGGGTGCTGGTACGGGTGGTGGCCCCGTCGGCCGACTCGGGTACCAGCTCGAAGAGCTGGCTGACGGCGCGGCGCACCGCACCGCCCACCGGTCGGACGCCGGCGACCACGGTGGATGCGCCGAGCGACGCCGCCCGGCGGATGGTGGTGCGGGTGAGCACCAGCACGCCGGCGAATGCGACGGCCAGCAGCACGACCGTGGCACCCACAGCTCCGATGGCACCCCGGATGGGTGTGCCGATCACCGCTCCCAGGTACCCGGCGCTGTCGGACAGCGCGTCACGGCCGTCGCTCAGGGCCGGAGCGTGGCGGGCGAGGTGCAACAGGCCGAGGCCGCCGACGCCGACCAGCAATCCGCCGAACCCGTACCGGGCGCGCGCATGCTCCCTGCCCGTTCGGCGCCTGGTGGGGGCACCGTCCACGACGGTGGGATCGTCGCCCCCGGCCGGGCGCCGAGGCGAAGGCTGCGGCGCGCCTCGGATCAAGGTGACGCCGAGCGCCACCAGCACCACGGGAGCGAACACGCGGGCGGCGCCGACGAGGGTCCCGATCGCGGTGGCCAGCCCCCGGCCGACCGGACCGCCACCGCCGGCGTAGATACCGAGCGCGCTGACGACGCCGACGACTACCAGCAGCAGCCCGAAGAAATCCGTGCCGTGGCCGCGGCTGGCGGCGCCCACCACGTCGAGGACCCGATGGCCCCGCCCGGCCTGGACCGGAGCCGGCGCCTCGGCGGGGCGCGTCGCCCTAGGCCTCTTGGCGGTGGAGCCCGGGGAAGTCGACCGACGGCCAGGCTTCTTGGTGGACCCCGAACGGCTGGAGCGGCCTCGGGTGGCGGTCACGGTGGCGCCAAGGCTACCGCTGGGCCCCCGCTGAGCAGGGGACGGGCGGATGCTGGCCAGATCAGAGCGACATGACGACGGGCACGATCATGGGACGACGCTTCGTGCGGTCGCTGACGAACTTGCCGGCGGCCTTGCGCACCACGCGTTGCAGGGACTCCACGTCCGAGTCGCCCTTGCCCATGGCGGCCAGGACGTCCTCGGCCACCGTCTTGGTCATCTCGCCGATCAGGTCCTCGGCCTCGGGGGCGTAGATCCATCCCCGGGTGATCACCTCGGGGCCGGTGACCACCTCGGCGCTCTCGTGGTCGACGGTCACGATGACCACCACCACCCCTTCCTCGGCCAGGACCCGGCGGTCCCGCAACACGCCGTGGCCGACGTCGCCGACGATGCCGTCGACGTAGAGGTACGGGGCGGGGATGTGGCCGTCGCGGCGTAGGCCGTCGTCGTCGAGCACGACCCGGTCGCCGTCCTCGCAGACCAAGACGTTGGCGGCGGCCACCCCCATGGTGCGGGCCAGTTCGGCGTGGGCCACCAGGTGGCGGTACTCGCCGTGGACCGGCACCATCCACTCCGGCCGCACGAGCGACAGCAGCGTCTTCAGCTCCTCCTGCTTGGCGTGGCCGGTGGCGTGGACGTCCTCGATGCCCGAGTGGACGACCTTGACGCCGAGGCGCACGAGCCCGTCGATCACCTTGGTGACGTTCATCTCGTTGCCGGGGATGGGATGGGACGAGAGGATCACGGTGTCGTGCTCGTCGAGGGTGAGCCATCGGCTCTCCGCTGAGGCCATCAACGCCAGGGCCGACATGGGCTCGCCCTGGGACCCGGTGGAGATCACGCACACCTTGCCCGGATCCAGGTCACGGACGTCCTCGATGTCGAGGAGCTTGTCGTCGGGGATGCGCAGCAGGCCCATCTCCTTGGCCAGGCGCACGTTCTTCTTCATCGACAGCCCGAGGGTGGCCACCACGCGGCCGTGGGCGATGGCGGCATCGGCGATCTGCTGGACGCGGTGGACGTGGCTGGCGAAGCAGGCGGTCACCACCCGGCGGCCGGCGTTGGCGGCGAACAGGTCCGACAGCACCTTGCCGACGGAGGACTCGCTGCGGGAGTGGCCGTGCTGGTCGGCGTTGGTGGAGTCCGACAACAGCAGCCGGACTCCTTCGTTCTGCGCGATGGCGCCCATCACGCCGAGGTCGGTGAGGCGGCCGTCGACCGGGGTCAGGTCGAGCTTCCAGTCCCCCGAGTGCAAGATCGTGCCCTGCGGGGTGTGGAAGGCGGTGGCGAAGCCCTGGGGCACGGAGTGGGTGACGGGTATGAACTCGCAGTCGAAGGGCCCGAAGCGGCGGCGTTCGAGGTCCTTGACGACGATGAGCTCGGTGCGGTCCATGAGACCGGCTTCCTCGATGCGGTTCGAGGCGAAGCCGAGCGTGAGCGCCGAGCCGATGATCGGGAACGACAGCTCCCGGAGGGCGAAGGCCAGGGCTCCGTGGTGGTCCTCGTGGCCGTGGGTGACGATGCATCCCTCGATGTCGTCGGCGCGCTCCTGCAGCCAGCGCAGGTCGGGCAGCACCAGGTCGACGCCCAACATGTCGGCATCGGGGAACATGAGCCCGCAGTCGAGCAACATGATGCGACCGCCGATCTCGACCGCCGCGCAGTTGCGGCCGATCTCGCCGAGGCCACCCAGCCAGGTGACCGACACGGGAGCAGCCATCAGAGGTCGTAGCCGAGGTCGCGCAGCACCGTGCGGGCGGCGGTGTCGGTGCCGTCGGGTGCGGGACCGAGCGGGAGCCGGCAGGCGCCCACGTCGAGGCCGAGCACGTTCATGGCCACCTTGACCGACTGGGAGAACACGCAGGTCTCGCCGTTCATGTATCGGTAGCTGGGCAGGAGCCGGGCGTTGATCTCCCGGGCGGCGGCGGCGTCCCCCTTGGCCAGCGCGGCGAACATCTCCTGTTGCTGGCGACCGGTCCAGTGGCTGGAGACGCCGATCACGCCGACAGCCCCGTAGGCGGCAAAGGCCAAGGTGAGCGGTTCGTCGCCGCTGTAGACCTCGAAGCCAGCGGGGGCGGCGGCGATCAGGGCGCCGGTGGCGGCCGGGTCCCCGCCGGCGTCTTTGAGGCCCACGACGGTGTCGACCTCGCGAGCCAGGCGCAGCGTGGTCTCAGGGGCCAGGCGGCGTCCGGTGCGGCCGGGCACGTCGTAGAGCATGACGGGCAGGTCGGTGGCGGCGGCGACGGCGCGGAAGTGCGCGTCCAGCCCCACTTGGGTCGGCTTGTTGTAGTAGGGCACCACGGCCAGCACGGCGTCCATGCCGGCGTCGGCCGCGGCCACGGTCATCTCGACGCTGTGGGCGGTGTCGTTGGTGGTCGACCCGGCGATGAGGGGTACGTCGACAGCGCCTCGCACCGCCTCGAACAGCGCGATGCGCTCGGGATCGGTGAGCACCGGGCTCTCCCCAGTGGTGCCGGCCACCACCAGGGCGTCGCTGCCGTGGTCGACGAGCCACCGGGCCAGCGCGGCGCAGGCCCCGGTGTCGAGCGATCCGTCACCCGCGAAGGGGGTGACCATGGCGGTGACGACCGGCCCGAAGCGAGCCATCAGCGGCCTCCCAGGGCGAAGTGGCGTCGCTGACGGTCGGCCGGCGACCAGCAGCTAGACCATCTCATGAGGGGGTGCGACACGGAGCTGATCCTACTGGCCTCCCAGGGAGCGCTCGGTCACCGGTTCGGTCCCCGCACCCATGGGGTCGGGTCAGGCGGTGAGCGAGGCGGTGGACTCCGACAGCTCGGCGTTGCCGAGGGCAAAGGCCTCGTATTCGTCGCTGGTGTCGGTGAGGTCCTCGAACTCGATGACGCCCAGCTCCTCGAATTTGTGGCGCAGCCACTTGTCGTTGGCGTCGAGCAGGCCCAGCTTCTTGCAGTTCGGGACGATCTTGGTGAACAGCATCTGCTGGAACAGCTGGCGGTTGGGGTTCTCGATCAGCAGCGGCAGGACGTCCTTGGGGTTGAGCCCCATGCGCTCCCAGACCTCTTGTTGCATGAAGCGGTCACGCATGCGCACCGCCGCCTCGAACGCGAACTCCTGACGCTCGCGCAGCTCCGGGGCGCTCAGCTCGGCGTAGTGCTCCTTGAGCGACAGCACGCCGAAGGCCACGTGACGGGCCTCGTCGCTCATGACGTAGCGCAAGAGCTTCTTGAGCAGCGGTTCAGTGGTCATCTGGTGCATGAAACCGAAGGCGGCCAGGGCCAGGCCCTCCACCATGATCTGCATGCCGAGATAGGTCATGTCCCAGCGGGAGTCCTGGACGATGTCGTCGAGGAGCATGCCGAGGTGGGCGTTGATCGGGTAGTGGCCCGACAGCTTGGTGTCGAGGTACCTGGCGAAGACCTCGACGTGGCGGGCCTCGTCCATCACCTGGGTGGAGGCGTAGTACTTGGCGTCGATCCACGGCACCGTCTCCACGATCTTGGCCGTGCAGATGAGGGCGCCCTGCTCGCCGTGCATGAACTGGCTGAGGCTCCAGTTCTGGAACTCCATGCCCAACTCGGTCCACTCCTTGTCGGCCCAGTTGGCGAACGGCGTGTGGGAGAGGTCGGCGTCGCCGAAGCCGCCGACGAGGACGGCGTTGTTGCGGGCCACCTCCTCTTGGTCCACCTCGGTGTCCCACGGCAGGTCGGTCTCGCCGTTCCACATGGAGACCTTGGCCTTCTCGTACAGCTTGTTGAGCGCCGGACGTTCGCCCTTCTCGTAGTCCCAGGTGAAGATGGCATCGGCGTGGTCGGCGACGGTGCGCACCTGGGCGTCCCGGTCGGTGTTGGACACGGCGAGGATCGCTTCGAGGTCGTCGAGCTCGGCCCGGCCGATGAGCGATTCGTTGGTGGACATCTCCATGGTCACGATGGTTCTCCCTGGTGGCGGCGGTCAGGCCGTGGTGTGGACGGGTGGGGCCGGTCGACGCTCGTCGGCGGCAAAGGCCGGGAGCAGGAACGTGGCGACCAGGTGACGGGCGTCGGCCACGCACGCCAGGTCTCCGGGTTCGCCGGGGTTGAACACGTAGGTGATGAGCAGCCGCCCCGCCCACTCCGCGGCCCAGGCGGCCCGGTCGACGGGCAGGAACCGTTCGAAGTGGGGGCCCATGACCGCTGCCGCCGCCCGGTAGAGCACGTCGACCTGGTGGAACCCGAGGAACGGCAACAACAACCCGGGCTCGTGTTCGAGCACGAACTGGGCGGCGCCGTGGTCTCCCAGCAACCTGGCGGCCACGACGAGGGAGCTGGTGAGGGCGTCTTCCAGGTCGTCGGCGGCGTCGATCACCTGGGCGACATCGGCGACGTAGGCCTGCAGCTCCCGCCGACCGAGGGCTTCGAAGAGCTGCTGCTTGCCGCCGGGGAAGGTCCGGTACACGGTGGCCCGTGAGCACCCGGCTGCCTTGGCCACGTCGCCCAGCGCCGTCTTGGTCACACCCCAGCGGGCGACCAGCGCGAGGGCGGCGTCGAGGATCCGATCCTCGATCTCCGAGCCCGCCCGATCCCGGACGTCGGTGATCGCGTCGGCGCCGGCGTGGCCGGTGGCGTCATGGAGGACAG
>JAABUN010005704.1_pt1 | contig 15146 bp, 17 predicted proteins | sample 5559311 | NCBI WGS metagenome assembly JAABUN01 (sample SAMN10711877, study PRJNA513370) | rock metagenome | isolation source: Antarctica rocks | place: Antarctica: Victoria Land, Siegfried Peak sud | reverse complement strand
CCGCGTGGGCCACGGTCGATCAGCCGAGTGCCGAGCTCGGTCTCTAGCCGCTGGAGGCCCTGAGACAGCGGCGGCTGGGTCATGCCGAGCCGCCGTGCGGCGTGCCCGAAGTGGCCCTCTTCCACGATGGTCACGAAGAAGCGGGTGAGTCTCAACAGATCCACTTTGACCCTCTGACCTGCGGCGATATGCCCACGAGATGCCGAGCACGCCCATACGATATTCGACACCCGCCCAAGGTGTCCGGTTCACTCGGTGCTCGGCCTTCGAGCACTCGAAGGCCGCACGTGCGAGGCCGGCGAACCGGCATTCGCGCAGTTCCAGTGCCGATGCCGAAGGAGATCATGTCGAGCAGTCCCACCCGCGCGGAGCTGGGGCTTGAGCACCGGATGGGGCCGAGCCGGTGGTGGCGCCGCTTGGCGGGGCTGGCCGTGACGGCAGGGTTGGCCGTTGCCGCGTTCGCTGCCTGGGGACCCGACCGGCCTGGGCCGGACGAAGCCGCTGGCCTGCTGGCGGACGGCCTGGCGTCTCAAGACCTGGCAGCGGTGCCGTTGACCGAGACCGGTGTCGACGCCGATGCGAAGCTAGCGGGCGTGGTCGAGGGCATGGGGCAACGGCGGCCAACGGTGCGCGTGCAGAGCACACGCGAGCTGGAGGACACCGACACCGCAACGGCGGTCCTGGAACTGACCTGGGACCTGGATGACACCGATCAGGACTGGACGTACACGACGACGGCTTCTCTCGCCTACCAGGATGGCAAGGACGCAGGTTGGCGCGTGGAGTGGTCCCCGGCCCTGGTCGAGCCCAGCCTGGTTGCGGGGGAACGGCTCGTCGCCCGGCCTCTGCGCGCCGAGCGCGCAGAGGTACTCGGTGCCGGCGGGGAGGTACTGGTGACCGACCGGCCGGTGGTGAGGGTCGGCATCGACAGGAGCCAGATCTCCCCCGAGGAGGCGGCCGAATCGGCGCGACGACTGGTCGCGCAGCTGCCGGACGTCGATGCGGCAGGGTTCGTCGCGCGCGTCGACGCCGCCGGCCCCCGGGCTTTCGTCGAAGCCATCGTGGTGCGCGACGACGCGGACTCCCCCCTGGACCGGGTAGTGGTCGAGGCGGTCCCGGGAGCCGCGGTGATCGACGACGAGCTGCCCCTGGCGCCGACCCGGGAGTTCGCGCGGCCGATCCTGGGCGCTGTCGGCGAGGCGACCGCGGAGCTGATCGCCGACTCCGACGGTCGGCTCCAGCCCGGCGACACAGCGGGCCTGTCCGGATTGCAGCAGACCTACGACGAGCAACTCCGCGGGCGCCCTGGCCTGCTCGTACGCGCAGTGCCAACCGAAGAGACGGCCGGGGAGGCACGCGAGCTCTTCCGCCGCGACGCCACGCCTGGCTCGGCCCTGACCACCACCTTGGACCGCGGACTGCAGCTGACGGCCGAGGACGTCCTGGCGCCGATCGAGTCGGCCAGTGCCCTCGTGGCGGTCCGCCCGTCGACCGGCGAAGTCCTCGCGGCAGCAAGCGGCCCCGGCGGGCAGGGCTACTCCACCGCCACAGTCGGTCGTTACGCTCCCGGCTCGACGTTCAAGGTCATCACCAGCTTGGCTCTGCTGCGAGCCGGTCTGACGCAGGACAGCGTTCTGTCCTGCACGCCGACGGTCGCCGTGGACGGCAGGTCGTTCAAGAACTACGACGACTACCCCGGCGATGCACTCGGGGACGTCACGCTGCGGACCGTCATCGCGAACTCCTGCAACACCGCTCTGATCAGCGAACGCGGCCAGGCGCCCCAGGCAGCCTTGAGCGAGGCCGCCGCCGCCCTCGGTCTCGGGCTGGAGTACGACCTCGGGGCGCCGGCTTTCGCCGGCTCCGTGCCGGCGGAGGCCGGCGACACCGAGCATGCCGCCTCGATGATCGGTCAGGGCCGGGTCGAAGCGTCGCCGCTGGCTATGGCCGTCGTCGCGGCGTCCATCGCCCGCGGCGAGACCGTCACGCCCCGACTCCTGCCGGACGGTCCCGCGGCCGATGTCCGGGCTGAGCAGCCCGTGGCAGCCGAGGAAGCCGGGCGGTTGAGGGACATGATGCGCGCGGTGGTCACCGACGGCAGCGCCCGCTTCCTGAACGACGTGCCGGGAGGGAACGTCGCGGCCAAGACCGGAACCGCGGAGTACGGCACCGAGCAACCGCTGCGCACCCACGCCTGGATGATCGGGATCCAGGGCGACCTCGCGGTCGCGGTCTTCGTGGAGGACGGTGCCTCAGGGTCCAGGACCGCAGGACCGGTCCTGGAGGCGTTCCTCAGCGCCGCGTCGGGACAGCCCGTGTCGGTGCGCCGCGGCCGGCAGGCGTTGCTCTGCTCATCAGCGCCACTGCGCTGGTCACGGCTTGCGGATCCGGTATGGCCGGCGGGGCCGTCGAGCAGGCGGCGGATGACCTCGCCCATCAGGTCGTGCGCGTTCACGAGCGGGCGCTGAACGAGCGCGCTGCCGACCCGGACGCCGTCGATGCGGCGACAGCCGACCGTCTCGGCACAGCCATCACCGGCGGAAACGCCGCGAACGTCGTCTCGGCGACGGCAACCTCAGACGGAGTAGAAGTGGTCAGCACAGCCGGTGTCCGGGCAGAGGTCGGCGGCGGACTGTTCTACGAGCAGACGACGTTGGGCGCATGCCTGCTGACACCGGCCACGCCGGGACCTCTCACCGGGGACATCGGAGAGCGGGGGACCGTGACCACCAAAGCCGTTCCGTGCGCTGACGGCGTCGTCCCGCTCGTGGACAGCGCACCCGTCGAGGCGACAACCACGGACGTCGAGGGCCTGCGCAGTCCTGTGCCCAGGCCCGACGCGCCTTTATGCCTCAGCGGCTCCGACGACTGCGAGGCCGGACAGAGATGACGGGCTCTCGATGGCGCCTGCGTTCCGGATCGCAGGCGCGCCCGCGCCTTCCGCTCCGGCAGCCCGGCGGTTGCCGAGGACAGGACGAGCGATGCGTCTGTCACGGCTGAAGAGCCGCCGGCTGCGGCTCTGGGCCGTCGTTGGCTTTGCGGTCCTCGCTGCGCTGGTTGCGGTGCTCGCCGTCATACGAAGCGGTCCCGCCCGGGGCCCGGCCGCCCCCTATAGCCACAGCGGCTACTCCGAGATATCCGTGGCTACCGAGGACGTCGTCGCAGGGCAGGCGAGAACCGTGGTGCAAGGGCTGTCGCAACGCGGCTACTGGTGCATTCAGCCTCGCAGCAATGACCTGGCCGTCCAGATCGCCTGCCAGTCACCTGAGCGCGACGTCCAAGTCGATGTGGTGGCCGCACCCGACGGCGACGTCCTCTACGCCGACATCGACCTGGGCCCAGCCGCTGACCCCGCCCGTACCCAAGACGCCCAGAACCGACTGGGCCAAGTCCTGGATGCGTCCTTCCTGCATGTCTGGCCGCAGGACCGCACGACGATCCAGAAACTCTTCGAGGACGCCCAGCCCGCTTCTGGTATGCCCTCCGGCCGCCGAGCGCCGCCGGTCGACCCCGAGGAGCCGTACTCCACCCGCGACCGGCTCACGGACAACGCCAGCTGGTCGCTGTGGTCCCGCTACACCGGTGAGCCCCTTGCCCTGCGAGTCCGGACCGCAAGTCTGCAGGACAACAGCTGGCCCTTCGGCAGCAGCCACTACGCGGCATCCGTCGAAGCGGCCATCACCGGGCTCCTCGCCGATGGCTTCACCTGCGCGAGCTCATGTTCGCGCGCCTCAGACGGCACAGCAGTCAGCTTCGAAGAGCACGAAGGGCAGATCGTCGCCGCCCGCTTCACCTTGCGTAGCAGCGTTCAAGACGGCGAAGGCACCGGCCCGTCCGAGCAGTGGGTCCGGGCCGGCCTGCCGTTCCTGACCCCAGCAGTTCAGGCCGCGGTAGGCGAACGCGTGGAGCAGTCCCGCCGTGAGCATCGGAGCTGGCGCGGCGTCGTCGCGGGCACACCCATCGACATCGTCGCTGTACCCGGCGCTGCCCCGATGCCGGACGGTCGACCCGCTCGCGACCTCGCAGTCGAGATCGGCATCCCCCTCCTGTACGTCGAATGAGCACGCTGTCGATGCACCGGAGCGGCGGTCCGGTGGCCCAGGCATGTCCGGTCGGCCGTCCAGGCCCAAGACTCCGATACAGCGGTGCTCCACATGCCGAACGTCGATCGGGACACGTCCAGGCGGAACACGCGACGTCAAGTGGGCGTCGCTCTGGTTGGCTGTTGCACGTGAGCGTGCAGCGAGTCGTCCCGGACTTGCTCAGCCGATCCTTGGAGGATGCCAAGGGCTTCTACGGGCGGGTCCTCGGCCTTGAGCCGGTGATGGACCACGGCTGGATCGTCACCTTGGCGGACCCAGGCCGGCCGGGTGCGCAGATCAACCTGATGACCCACGACCAGACCGCGCCCGTCGTTCCGGACGTCTCGATCCAGGTCGATGACGTCGACGCCGCGTACGCCGCCGCTGTCCGTGAGGGCGCCGAAATCGTGCACCCCCTCACCGACGAGCCGTGGGGAGTGCGCCGCTTCTTCGTCCGCGACCCCGACCGCAACGTCGTCAACGTGCTCAGCCACCGCTGACCTGCGCACTGTCCCAGACGAGGATCCCCTGCGGCGGACGGCGCGGACGGCGCGGACGGGCCGGCGGCCGACGCCCGGAGTGCTCCGATAGACGGTCGACTACCGGGACGCGGGGCGCATGGCTGGGGAAGTACCGCGGGTCGACCCGGTCGGCACGCTTCAGAGCGACCCCCAGCCGTCGTTGCCCTCGTGCCGCTTGTCGTACGTTGCCTGGAACGACGTGCCAAGCAGCGCCTCGACGTCCGCGGCGTCCCCCTCGCTGAGCTTCGGCAGCAGGTCCTGCAGCTTCGTCTGCAGCCGCTGCCGGTCGGCCTCGACCTTCGGCAGCCACTCGGCGGCAGTGACCAGAGCGCGCGCGGCGCTCTGCGTCGGGCTCGGCTGCTGGAACCGGGCCATGAACGTCTCCTCCGACAGGAAGCTCTGGGTGCCGGTGACGATCGCCGCTCGGCTGATCGTCGTGACGCCGCCTCGTTCGTCGGCGCTCGCAGCCACGTCGCGCTGCTGCAGCGAGTAGGTCGCGTCGAGGATCAGCTCGATGACATCCTTGTACTTCGCCCAGGTCCAGTCGAACGCCACGGGTGTCCTCCAGCAGGTTGATCTTGTCAGCGCGGTTGCCATCTTGCCCCAGCCTCAACCAGCCCGGACGAACTCGACAAGCGTTCGGCTATCGAAGCAGGCGCACCTGCAGCGGAAGATCGAGGTCTGCCCACGCGCGGTCGGCGGTCAGAACTTCCGCCGGCTTGCTGCGGAGCGCGAGCGCCAGGCAGCACCGGTCCCCGAGCGACAGTGCTCGGCCGCCGGGGAGAGCGCGCATCGCGCCAGCCAGCTCGGCGTCCTCCTCGAGGACCGGCTCGATCGTCACTCCGGCTGCTGCCAGTAGTTCACGGACTCGGGCAACGTCAACATCCGCATCGACGAGCTTGCCGATTACCTCCGCGAGATTCGCCGCTCCCAGGACCGCCGACGAGAGCTCGGCGGACACGACGTCAGCACCAGGTTCGTCGTGCACCAGCGCGAGGACCGCCGAGGCGTCCAGGACCGTCATTCGCAGCCCGCAGCTATCCGCCGCTCGGCAAGGAGCTCGTCCACAAGTGAGCGACTGCGAGGGACGCTCGCGGCGAGGCCGCGCAACTCCGCCGCGGCGTCCTGTTGCCGCTCCAGCACCAGCCGGTAGCCCGAGACGTGCAGGTGCAGACGATCCCCAGGAGCAAGTCCCAGAGCAGTGCGCACGTCCGCCGGGATCACGAGACGGCCCTGCTGTCCCAGCACAAGTGTGGCATCCATAACAGAAGCGTGGCACACCTGCGGCGAGGAGTGCCAGGGGTACCGGTGCAGGTTCCGCTTGTGGTGATGCAGCAGTGTCGCCCGGCCCGACCGAGACGGCGTGCAGTAGAAGTCACTCCTTCCCTGCCCCCGTCGTCAGGTGTCGTCGAGCCCGACTGGGAAGGCGTCAAAGTGGACGACTACGTGGGCTCGTACCGGACCGGCACGTTCGGGTTCCTCGTCGTCGCGGCCCTGGGCCCGTTGGATGTGCTCGGCGAGGACGCGCTCGACGTCGCGGCTGAGATCCCCGAGCTCGTCGTGGGTGAGCAGCAGCGCTCTGCGGGCTGAGGTGCTGGCCTCGATCCACTCCGAAGGAGTGCTTCGAGACTCCTCGAGCCAGCGGCCCAGCTCTTCGCCGCGTTGGCGGTACACATCAGCGAGCAGCAGCTCGGCGGCGCTGGCGGTGTCTGGGTCGGTGCGGAAGCGGTCGGGGTTGAAGAAGAAGCCGCCGGCAGTGATGCGCCACCAGCGCTCCTTGCCCTTGCCTCGGTCGGGAGCGTCCTCGATGAGGCCGTGGCGCGCGAGCTCGCGCAGGTGGTAGCTCGTAACGCCGGTGTTCTCCTCCAGCTGACGAGCAAGCTGGGTCGCCGTCGCAGGACCCTCCCGCTCCAAACGGTCGTACACGCGCAGCCGCAAGGGGTGCGCGAAGGCTTTCAGCGTGGCCGCGTCCAGAACTCGCGGGGGCGGGACCTCAGGCTTCTCCATGAGTTGCAGCCTTTCCTATGCATAGATTAGTGTGCATAGATGTCTTCCCACGGTACGCGCATGCAGGCGACTGAGCCGCTGGGGCGCTCCTTCCGCTTCCTCCTGGGTGCGACCGGCCTGTCCAACCTCGCCGATGGCATCCTGGTGGTCGGCGCACCGCTGCTCGCCGTGACCACCACCCGGTCGCCGATCTTGGTCTCTCTGGTCAGCGCGGCTGCCGCAGCACCGTGGCTGCTGATCACGTTGCTCGCCGGAGCGCTCGCCGATCGCCGGGATCGCCGCCGGATCGTGGTCATCGCCAGCTGGAGCCGGGCGGTGGCGCTCACCGCCGCCGCGGTAGCGGCAGCCGCCGATCTCCTGCCGCTGCCGGTGCTGTTGATCACGGTCCTGCTCGTTGGTGTCGGTGAGGTCTTCAGCGACACGTCAGCGCAGTCCGCGCTTCCCATGACGGTTCCTCCGCCGCTGCTTGCCGTGGCCAACGGCCGCATCACCTCGGCGCAGACGGTGACGAACGGCTTCCTCGGCGGGCCGATGGCCGGCGTCCTCGTCGCCGTGGGCGGCGCCGCGGTCCTCGCCGTCCCGGCCCTTCTCTACGCGGCGGCAGGGCTGCTGCTGCTCGGCATGCGCGGCCGATACCAGGTCGAGGTCCACACCCGCCAGAACTTGCGAGCCGACATCGCTGTCGGGCTGCGCTACCTGCGCGCCCACCGCGTCCTGCGCAGCCTGGCCGCTTTCGCCGGCACGTTGAACTTCGCCAACGGTGCCTACTTTGCTGTCTTCGTGCTCTGGGTGGTGGGCGACAGTTCCCAGGTCGGACTCACGCCTGCCGGCTACGGCCTGCTCACCGCCGCCCTGGCCGTCGGCGCGGTGCTCGGAGCACTGCTCGTTCACCGAGTCGCCAGGAAGGTCGGAGAGACGAATGCGATGCTGCTCGCCGTCATCACCAGCAGCCTTCCCCTGCTCATCCCAGTCGTGGCGCCCACACCGCCCGCCATCGTCCCCGCGCTCGTCGTCATCGGGGCCGGCGGCGCCGCAAGCAACGTGCTTATCGTTTCGCTGCGCCAACGGCTCATCCCGGAGCAGCTCTTCGGCCGCGTCAATGCCACCTACCGCCTCATCGCGGCAGGCGCCACACCGCTCGGCGCCGTCGCCGGCTGTCTGCTCACCGACTGGGCCGGCTTTCCCGCCGTCGGTTACACCGCCGCAGGACTGTGCGTCATCGCTGTGATTCTCGTCGCCCGCCCCCTCTCCGGGACCACAGCAGAGGTGGAACACATCCGGCCCTGACCGTCCCCACATGGCGATCCTTGACCGGCGCGGGGTCTTGTCAGGGCCAGACGCGGTGGCTCAAGACGAGGCGGTAGCCGTCGGGGTCGACGAGAGTGACTCCCCACCGGTCCCAGTAGGGGTTGTGAGCTGTCACCTGCTGGCCGCCCGCGCGGACCAGTTGATCGACGGCCTGCTCATCGATGGGCCCGCCGACGTACAACACCAGGAGGTCGTCCTCGGTGGAGCTGGGCGGCGTCTGACCGTTCGGGTCTTCGACCAGTTCCAGGTGCCAGGCCGCCTTGGGCCATCCCAGCATCAGCAGAGCGTGGCCGCCCTCGGCGTCGGTCCCGGTCCGGTACAGCACTTCCAGCCCGAGCCCGTCGACCCAGAACCGCTCGGCTTGATCGAGGTCGCGGCTGGGGCGGGTGATGCGGAGGTGGCTGGAGGGGTGTGGACGCATGCCGTCAGCGTCCCTCACACACGGAGGCGTTCCGCTCGTCATCGTCTGGCGGGCGCCGGTTGTGTTCGTCTCGACTTGTTGCCAGGCCGTCTGGAGCAGCTGCAAGGCGGCTGCTCATGCGCTCGTGGTCGGTGAGCTCTGCCTGGAGGATCTCTGCCGCGGGCCGTCCGCGAGCACGATGAGTCGGACGTCGCGGTCCCAGGCGATGTCAATGAGGTTGCCGAAGCGTCGTCTTGCGTCGGGCGTGACGGTGGCCAGCAGCGGGACCCGGTCCAGGACCCAGGTGCGGTAGCGGTCGGCGAGCTCGAGCAGGTCACCCACCGAGGTCGTGCCGGCGCACAGCTCCGCGAAGTCGAGCTGGACGCAGCCGTCCTGCTCGGCCAGCGCCCACAGGGGCCGTCCGCCGACGATCGACCGGACGCGGTCCCCTGGATCGGGGACGGGCAGGGCCAGAGCCACCCGCTGCGCGGCGCTGCCGGGGGGGGCCCAGGCGCCGCTGGACCAGCCCGGACGTGCCCCACCGTGGCCGTGCGCGCGGTGGTCGACCGGCCTGGCGAGCTCCAGGACGTCGCAGTGCTGCTCGAGGGCGGCGACCAGCGGGAGCACCAGCGCGTGGTGGCGCGGGTCGGGCAACAGCCCGTGCGGCGGGTAGTTGGACGTGGCGACCAGCACCGCGCCGCGGCTTGGAAGTGCGTGGACGAGCCGGGACAACAGCATCGCGTCACCGGGGTCGTGCGCGTGGACCTCGTCGAGGAACAGCAGCCGCACCCCGGCCAGTACCGCGTTACCCCCGAGCCTGACGATTCTCAGGACGGCGACCAGGAACGCCTGGCACTGTCCAGCGGTGGCAGCGGAGTCCGGCAAGCAGCGAGAGCAGCGATTTCGGGGCCTCGCGCTTGAACATGCTGCAAAGGCCGACGAGCACAGTGCGAAGGCGGAGCAGTACCGGCGCATGGCTGATGCCTGCGGTAAGGGCAACGACGGCGAGGAGCGTGTCGCGGCGTTGCTCGACACTCTCGACGGTGCAGGCTGGCGAGTCCTGAACGACCGGTACAAGTCCCGCACGTCACCTGCCAACCTGGACCACATCATCGCCGGGCCGGGCGGGGTGACCGTCATCGACGCCAAGAACTGGAACAGCGGGCCGCTCAGGTTCGACGCTCAAGGCATGGCGGTGGGGCGGTACCGCAAGGACGAGGAACTACGGGCCGGATCCACTTCGGCGTTCTCCGTTCGCGAGCACGTGCTCTCGGTGGCTCCCCACGCACCTGTGCGGGGGCTGCTTGCCTTCACCACCGACGTGGGCCTTCCTGCTCCCGTGGAGCATCACGGCGTCGTACTGCTGGAGGCCGAGCAGTTGCTGCCCTGGCTGGTCAACCAGCAGCCTGTGCTCACGCCACAGCAAGTGCATCAGGTGAGCTCGGCGCTGGATGCTGCCCTACCGCCACGGAGCGGGCCGCGAGCGCCGTTCGTCATCGACCCGCACAAGCTCCTGAGTCGAACGAGTCGGACGAGTCGAACGGCCGAGCCCACCAACAAGCGTCGGGCGACCAGCAGCCGGAGTCAGCCGAGGGCAAGGTCGCGGGGGCGCAACCGTCGCGGAGCAGTGGCTCTCCGAGGTGTGCTGCTCCGCCTAACCATCGCAGCCATGCTGCTCATTTTCGTGCTTCCGGCTGTCCTGCAGAGCGTCGCCAATGGTCTGACCAATGCCGTTGTGCGCCCCAGTCCTGCCGCTACCACCCCGCCAGCCCCCTGAGGGTCAGCATCGTTCGACCGGCGCTTTGTCGCTTACCAGCTTGATGGCCGGTGAGTGCCTGGCGCACCCCGACTGGTCGGCGGCTGCAACAAGAGGGTCGAGCTTGAGGGAGCGGCAGGTCCGGAGCGGCTAGGTCCCATCCAACATCCCTGCCACTCTGCGACGCCCCAACGAGGGTTCCACTCGCGCTGTTCCTGGCAGCGCCGGGTGTGGCTCGCGTCAGCTCCGCTCGATGGGTGCCCAGTCGTTCCCGGCGGTGGACGTACTGGCCGCTGCCCGTCGCGCCCACCATCTGGCGGTGCCGATGGCTACTAGAACGGGGATCGCTCCCGCCGGCAGCACCTGCGTGTAGATGCTTGCTTCGCTCAGGGCGAAGCCGGGCCGGTCCATCACGGCGAGGACGGCGACGATGCCCAGAGCGCCGCCCGAAGGCGTGAGGAGAGCTGCTCGGGTGACCGTCTCACTGCGAGCCGGTCGTCCCGCGAGCGCGGCGTACAGGGCCGTGATGATGACCCCCGTGCCCGTGAGGACCATGAACGCGTAGGCCACCACGGGTCCGGCTGTCGGGTAGCTCCCGTCCAACTCGAACCAGTCTACGAACAGTGGATGCACGACGTAGGAGAGCAACAGGTACAGCGCAGGAAGGCCAACAGCCGCAGCGAGAGTGCAGATGATCAGCAGTCGCTGGTAGTCCTTGGGCGTCAGTTCGTGGCCACCGGCCTCTAGTGCCTGTCGGGCGAAGGCGTCGACATCCGAGCCGAGAAGAGCTGCGGGTTGCACTCCCTCCGCTGCGGCGGCGTTCAGGTCGCCCCGAACGTCCTCGGTGATCGCCAGGCGGACGGCTGGGCTTGCACCCAGCCGTCGAAGGCTGCGGTTCAGCTGACGAATCGACGCATCGGTCTCGCCGGAGGACGTGGTCACGCTGGCGGCTCTAGGCATAGGATCGCACTCACTCTGGGTGAAGGGCCCCGGCTGCAGCCAGGAGGCCGTTGATGGCGGTAGTCGTCTCGACCCACTGGTGCGTCCACGCCGTGAGCGCCCGTCGTCCGGCAGGCGCGACCTCGAACACGTTCCGAGGTGGCCCGGTCGGACTGGCTTCGACTCGTTGGCTGACGAGGCCGTCGCGGCGGAGGCGACCCATGAGGGGATACACCGTGCCGTAGCCGACGCCCGGCAGGCCTGCCTGTTCCAATCGAACGACGAGCTCGTATGCGTGCGTGGGCCGTTCGGCCAGCAGCGCGAGCAGACATGTGTCGAGCGCCCCGCGGAGAAGCTGAGTGCGCCGGTCGGAGTCTGGTGCCATGCGAGACACACTAGCGCCGGTAGTGGGCACTGCCTAGTACCTGCTAGCAAAGTCCTTTCCCGCGTCACCTTCCCCGTTCGGCCACCGGTGCAGCTCAGGCACACTGGCTGCATGGGCTCTCACGCATCCACGGCCGTGATCCGCCAGTGGGCTCGTGAGCAAGGGCTGGCGGTCGGTGACCGTGGGCGTCTTGCACCTGCAGTGCTGGTGGCCTACCGGTCGGAGGCGTCCGCCACAGCCTCGGACCACGAAGGAGCACGGCCCGCCGGCGCCCGCCCCACCACCCTGACCACCGGCGGCTATCGCATCGCCACGTCCCCGGTAAGCGGTGCCACCGGCACGGGTCGACGGGTGCGAGCTCGCGTCTCGTAGCACCGGCAGCCCGGGCAGAAGCGCTGCCCTGGACAGGTGAGGTGCCCTGCTGCGCGCGATCATCCCTCGCCTTCGCACAACGGCGCAGGATCGCATGACGACCGTAGGACGACCGGTGCCCAGGCCGGTCCGGACGGTTGCCGCTGCTCGCGAGGCACGCCAGCAGCCGGTTGGCGAGGTCGGCCGGCTTGAGGCGACGGTGGGAGCCCGGGCGCGTTCCGACACGGGGCCGCGCAGGGCGGCGCGGCCCCGTCCAGGCACCGCCGACGGTCGGAGCACGACAGCCCTCGTCGTCGCCCATCTGGCCCCCTGCTGAGACGTGCCGGGCGGCGGCAGATTCCCGTGGCGCGTCGCTCGATGTGAGCCGCGGACCTGCGGTGACCTGGAGGCGTGCGCCGCGACGTCCCAGTCCACGTTCGGCTACCGGTACGCGCCGGCCAGCACCACCCTGCCGCCGGCGCCTCGGGCGACGCGACGGCGCTGTCAAAAGCAGCCGGCGGCGAACCGCGCGGGGGTGGTTGTGGTGTGCCGGCGGAAGTGGCGGGTGAGGTGCGCCTGGTCGTGAAGCCAAGCGTGTTCGCGACGTCGACGGGTCGGGCCCCGCGAAGTAGCAGCCGGCGGGCTTGGTCTATGCGTCGGCCGATCAGGTACGCGTGCGGACTGACGCCGTACGTGCGGGTGAAGCTGCGCACCAGGTGGGGCACGGAGCGGTCGAGCAGCTGCCCGGCACGTTCGAGAGGCATGCCGTGCGGCAGGGAGTCATCGAGCAGCCGTCGGAGCCGGTGTGCGGTCCGTGGCTCCAGGGCCGGTCGCAGGTGCTGGCGAGGAGCCAGGTGCGCAGCGATGCGCTCGGCGATGAGCGCGAGCTGGCCTTCGCCGTCGAGGACTTCCTCGCCGGCGCGCAGCGTGTCATGCAGCGCGGACAGCGCGCCGCGCAGCGCCGGGTCGTGCAGGTTGGTGCGGTCGACGGCGGCACCGGTGAGGCCCGGGGGCAGGAACGCGGGGTCGAGGTAGAGGACGCGCTTGCGGAACCCGGCTGCTCCGGTCGCGGGCCGCCCGTCGTGGACCACTCCAGGTGGCAGCAAGGCCACGGCGTGCCCGCTGGCCCCGCAGTGACGTCGGTCCAGGTCGTATGCGATCGCACCGGCATCGACGATGAGCACAGTCCAGGTGTCGTGGCAGTGCGCTGGGTAGGCGTAGTGGGCGATGTTGGCGTGGAACACCTCCGTAATGCCCGGCACCCCCGGTCGCCAGGCGGTGACGGAGCAGGAGGCGGCGACCAGCTCGTCCACGTCAAGAACATACAAGCCACGGCTCGGTCCGGACCGTCATGCTGCTGGCCATGACGACACCGGCTCCCGTCAACCTGCCAGCCGCCCTGGCCTCGTTCGATGCGATCTACAGCCCGCGCATCGTCGGGCGGGTCAACGACTACGACGTGCGGATCGCGCACACCCTCGGCGAGCACGTCTGGCACGTGCACGAGGACACCGACGAGTTCTTCCTCGTCCTCGAGGGGCAGTTCGACGTCTCCCTGCGCAGCGCGGACGGGGAGGAGAGCAGGGTCGTCCTGCGGCAGGGCGACACGTTCGTCGTGCCCAGAGGCACCGAACACAAGCCGTCCTCGCCCGGCGGGGCAATCCTGATGTTCGAGCCAACCGGGACCTCCAGCACCGGGGACCGTCAGGACGGGACCATCCCCGACCATGTCGACAGCACCACCGGCCGCGGCCTCTGACGAGGCCCGAGCGGTTGGTGCTGCGCCCGCTCACCGACGCCGACCAGGCGCAGGCTCTGCAGGCGCACCACGAGCTGGCCGCGGAGGGCTTCACCTTCCTGCTCGATTGGACGCTCGAGCGCACCTGGCCGCAGCACCTGCGCCTGCTGAGGCAGTACCGCCACGGTCTCGAGCTGGCTCCCGGACGCGTGCCCGCGACGTCCTGGTCGCCCGGGCCGGACGGGACCTGGTCGGGCGGGTCTCCGTCCGGCACGAGCTCAACAGCTTCCTGGCCGAGTTGGGCGGGCACATCGGCTACGCCGTGCGACCGCAGTTCCGGGGCCGCGGGCACGCCACCGAGATGCTCCGCCAAGCGCTGATCGTGGCGAGCGCCGAAGGCGTCGAACGAGCTCTGGCGACCTGCGACGACGACAACGCCGCCTCCCGGCGGGTCATCGAGCGCTGCGGCGGTGTCCTCGAGGACGTACGGCCTACCGAAAGCGGCGGCGCAACAAGGCGCTACCGGATCGGTCTAGAACGTTCCGCTAGCCGAACGTCCTGTGGGAAGGCCATGATTCCTCATGGGAAGCCCTCCGTTGAGGTGCACCTGTAGTTGGCGGGGGTGTGGCAGCGCTGAGCCCCTGCGACTCCGCCCGGTGATCTTGCCCGTCAGCTGATCTGGAAGAGGACCGGTTGGCAGGTCAGGCGTGGTCGATGGTGGAGTAGATGTCGCGGTAGAGCCGAAGTGCCTGCCCGTCAGGTCGGGCTGGTCGTCGAAGCGGTCGGGCCGAAGCGCCTGCAGCGCCTGCTTGTCGTGCTCGGTCGAGGTGCCGGTCATCTGGCGGGCGAGCAGCGCCGCAGCACCGGCGGCGTGGGTGACCCACAGGGCCTCGGCAGACCACAGGCCTCTGACCTGAGGCAGCGGGCCGACCAGCGGCTGGTTGTCGGCGGTCATGCTGAACAAACCGTTGAGCCGGGTCTCGACGTCGAAGCCGGTGGTGCCAGGCAGCAGGTCCAGTGCCTGCTGGATCGCGCTCTCGAAGGCAGGCAGCCAGCTGCGTTCAGCGCTGTCCTCGAGCTCGGCGCTGGGCACTGCGACTGGTGTGTGGTCGTAGGTGCCCAGGCCGAGGCGGTCCCCGTGGTCGCGCGCGTACACGTGGTGCTCGGGCCATCGCACGAACGGCGACGGGCCGTGCCTACTGGGGCGGGACGGGCCGTGCACGTAGGGGTGGGCGACGGCGGTCAGCGGCAGCCGTTGCCCGGCGAGCGCCGCCACCTGGGGCCCCCAGATGCCGGCGGCCAGCACGACGTCGTCGGCCGGCAGCTCCTGCCCGTCCGCGGTGCGCACGCCCTCGACCCGCCCGCCCGAGGTGTCCAGGCCCGTGACGGTGGTGCCGTACAGGAAACGGGCGCCACCGGCGCGGGCCCGGTGGACGAGCGCCGCGGTGACGGTGCGGGCCCGAGCGGTCCCGTCGTCGGGGAACAGCAGGCCGGCCCGACACCTGCGCGGGTCGACGAGTTCAGGCGCGGCGCCGGCGGCCTGGGTGGGGCTGAGCAGCTGGGCGGGGAGCCCAGCCTCGGCGGCCAGTTCGGCCCGTCGCTCGAGCTGGTCCGCGGCGGCGGTGCTGCCCGCGACCTCCAGGCCGCCGACCCGGTCGA
>JAABUN010005703.1_pt1 | contig 15148 bp, 22 predicted proteins | sample 5559311 | NCBI WGS metagenome assembly JAABUN01 (sample SAMN10711877, study PRJNA513370) | rock metagenome | isolation source: Antarctica rocks | place: Antarctica: Victoria Land, Siegfried Peak sud | reverse complement strand
CCGAGACTGATCTGCTGCGGCTAGAGCAACAAGCGGCCCGCCGACAACTACTGGCAGCTCACGCCGAGCGAATGGAGCAGGTCGCCCACGCAAAGGCGATCGGAGTAGACCCAAGGGAGATCGGCTCTCAACGGGACGACAAGTAGTACGTGCAGGGAGGATGGATGACCCGGCAAGTCAGGCGAAGTTGGAGTGACTTGCCTCCTGGTACGGCGCGGGTGCTCTTGATCGTGGCGGGAATGGGTGGGGAGCAAGGGCTAGGGGAACAGGGCTGTCCGGTTGCTCAGTCCTATTTATTTAGTCTCTAAAGTCTGGCGCTTGTATTCCGAGGCAAGCATCGGAAGGTCGAGCGTGGCGAATCGCGGCTGGTTCACAACTGGGAAGGTGGAGTAAACCAAGCGGATGAACGTGGTCCAGTCGAGACCAATCGTCTCGTCTACCACATGGGTCAAAGCAATTTCTTGCTTTTGCAAGAGTGTCGTGATGGGTACGTCGCGGATCTGTCGAATCTCCTCCTTGGGGCCTCCCAAGCCGTTTCGCTTCTTCTCGATGCGAAAGGCAGGATCGTGACGGATCGAATCCACCACGTCAGGAACCCAAGGGCCGTAGTGGTTGAAGACCCAACGGATCTGGGTGATTTGGCGCCCGTAGGTGAGGGCCGCTTTCCAATCCGCCAGATACACCATCTTGGTAAGTCGGGCGTTAGAAAACGGATAACGAGGCGGCGAGCCCTGAGTCAGGAACGCCACGACTTCGCGTAGGTTGTCTGTGGTGGTAGTAGGCTCAGTAGTCACAATCAAAACCCTGCGTTGGCAGCGATTGACGGCTTCTGAAGGTCGGATACGCGCTCGGCGACGGCGCTGAACTGGGCGCCACGCTCGCTCTTGACGAAGCGCCGTAGCTTACCACGGTCCAGAACATCCGTTTCGGTACTCTCAAATACGAGGACGCCGAAGACCTTGGAACTCGCCCGTCGGTGAAGTACGTACGAGGCGTATGACCAAGTCTTCATTGTGAGTTGCTCGGCCTCCTGGCGATGCAGACCGAAGGTGTCGACCTGCCAATCTGCATGGGCGCTCGCGCTACCCTTTGGGTGACTGGTGTAATACTCATGCTGCTTCGAGCTCCAAGCGCGGCCGACACAGCCGAAGTCCTTCCGGAGAAACGTCCGACCCGGTCGCGCGTAGTCGGGTCTGACGGCGAACCGAGCCAGGCGAACGAAACGCTTATCGTCTAGCGCATAGAATGCGACACGCTCCGTCGGCCCGAGGTTGTTGTACTTGAAAACCTGCTGCTCGAGAATCGTTTCGAAAAGATTAGTTAGCTCCACATCGGTATCCGTCAACGCTGAGTTGGCTTTGGTGAGCCTTTCGTTCAGAGCAGTAACTGTGGGCTCGTCCCGAATACGATGGACTTCGTCAACGATCACAAGAACGGCAACGCTGACTGAAACCAGCGCCCAGATCCAAGCGCCTACGGAGAAGTCGCCCTGAAGGGTGGGCAAAAACGCATCGCCTACGGCGTTGGCGACTCCAAAAAGCGTAGCCAAGGTGATAGCGAGGACGGAGCGGGTTCGTACCCTGATACTGTCTACAAACCACTTCTTTAGGCGGCCAAGTGCTTTCATCGGCCCCTTCCATCGATGCAGGCTGCTCCCCTGCCCTTTACTCTCACCACGTTAGGGTTTTCTGAATACTTGCCTGGGACACGCTTGGCCACGGGTACGGGTCGGCGGAGACAGCCCGATAGCTGGCGTCCAGTTGCGGACCGAGCATCAAGATCGCGGCGATTCGACGGACCATCTCTGTAACGTAGAGGGCCTCGTCCAGGGTGAGGTCACGACCTAGGACGCGCTGCTCGCGATAAGACAGCCACTTCTTGATGACCTGGTAGCCGCCGATGGCGTAGGTCCAGACGCCGTCCGGGACGTTGGCCCAGCGGGCCCGCACGTTCAACACAACATCCCGGGTGCTTTCCCCGAGCAGGGCGAAGGCGGCCGACTCCCCCGTTCGAAGCGGATCGCCCCAGGCAGCCAGCCGGTCACGCTCGGCTGCGTTGAAGGGTCGCTCATTGGTCTTCCCCCGGCCCGGCATGACTGGACGGCCGTTGCCGCCGGAGCCCCACCCGCCGTTCAGGGCAAGATCGCCCGCTCCGGTGAGTTGCTTGCCGTCGATAGTGACGAGCTCGCCGAGGCCGCGAAGTTCCGGCCATATCGTCCCGGTTGTGACGCCTAGCAAAGCATGCTCCGGGTCCAGCAGCGCGGCCAAATGCCGGCCGAGGTCGGCGGACTGGCGCAGGAGTGCGGGATCGTTGGGAAGGGGGACGCGCGGGTAATCCTCCGCAATGCCGTCCGCGTTCTCGCGGTTATAGGCCGGGCTGAACCCGATGGCCAGCGCGTGCATCCAGGGTAACGACGACACCTCTGTCGATGCATCGGGATCGGAAAAAAATCGAGGTGATGCAAGTATGATCTGGCGCGTGGGGATAAATTGGCTTGCGTTGCGTCTTGAGGTTGATTTGGATCCGTCGACTCGTCGATCAGGATGCCAGCCTGTCTTGGTTGGACGAGTCGTAACGGAATGGCTACGGCGTTTGGCGTGAGCAGATGATAGTCAGGAAGGGCAGACGAGAACATCATTGGGATGCCCTCTCGCTTGCTCGCTTGGCGGAACCGCAAATGCAGAAATTGATTGCCGGGGATGCTATGGCGTAGAAGGTCGGGACGAGGACGATTCCAAAGGGGGGGCGTGGTCGATAGAAAGGCCCACCTATTATCGAGTGGAAAGAGAGAGTAGCGAACGACCGCGCCGTTGGCGAATGCATTGCTGTCGAGAAGCTTCGCACGGGCGGCACGCGGCTCAAAATTACCGGCAGGGCTAGTCATGCCCGGAAACGCTTCTTTCAAGCTGGTAAGCGTTTCGGATGGACTGAAGTACCTGGACATCCTTTCACGCAGTCGGACTGGGTCGTGATCCATCAAGTCCCCACGTCGCATTTCCTGTAGCCCGGATATGGGCTTCTCGGCTGCCCACTCACTGGGGATCGGCCACTCGAAGTAGTGCGAAGCGATCTGCGCGGGCCGGAAGTCGAACCGGCGGTCACGCGAGGGGACGACCTCGGTGTACGTAGGCGCTGTAGCTGATTCGTCCAGCGAGGCCAGAAGGGCGTCGGCCTTGCCTGCTCCCCAAAAATCACGGTACTGCACGGTCGCGCCGTGCGGACCCTTCTCGCGTCGGACAAACAGACCCACCGCCGTCCCGAGCCGGATGCCGGCCTTGTTATATTCGGTGGAGAAGATACTCGGGTCAGTGTCCCCGTCCGGCGTGCGCTTGCCGGTCTCGCGGCTGTCGCCGGTCAGCGAATCAATCCAGATGCTGTCGAATTCACGTTGGAACCGCTCTCGCAGGACGACGAATGACGGATCGCTTAGGTAGGAATAGTTAGAAATATAGCAGACGATGCCGTACCCGGTCTGCTCGACAATGCGGTGCTCGGCCAGGCGCAGAAATCGGACGTAGAAATCATCGAGGTTGAACTTGCTGATCCCCCAGCCACCCTTGTCACGCGCCGTAGAGAGCCCCTGCTTGTAGATCTCAACAGACTCGCCCTCTTCGAGCGGCTGCACACCGGCGAAGGCGCTGTACGGCGGGTTCCCGATCACTACCCAAATCTTCTCGTCTTGCTTGATGCGGTGCGCCTCCTCGCGTTCTCGTGACAACTCCGGTAAGAACGACTCCTGCGTGAACCGATCCCCCTGTCTCCAACCGGTGAGGGAATTGGTCAGGAAGATACTAGCTCGCTCCACCGTCCCGTCGGGACGCTCGCCCCAGGAGGTACCGAACTCCTCCAACAGTAGCGCGACCTGCATATGAGCGATCACATATGGGGCGGGCAGTAACTCGAAGGCATGGATTCGCTCAGTCGCTGCCCGCTTGATTTGGAGCCCCAACGCGGCTCCAGCGCCGTTGCGTCTCAATCGAGTGGCGATGACTTTCAAGATCTCGACCGGGAATGAACCGGTGCCGGTGGCCGGATCCAGGATATGGACGCGTTCATCGGCCAAGCCGTCAGCGATGCCGAGCTCGTCCTGAAGTGCCCGGTCGACACGGGCGACCATGTACGAGACGACCTGAGGTGGGGTGTACCAAACACCAAGATCACGCCGGAGCTTGGGAGCGAAGAATTCTAGGAAGGGCTCGTAGAAGTAGCGGACGGCGTGTTCGCGTTCGAACTGGTCGAAGAACGCCTCGTGCTGGACCCGATTGAGGGTGTCGCCGGTCCAGTCGAGCACCTCCATCAGCTCCAGGTCCTTGAGCCGCTGAGGCTGCGCAATCTGAGAAAACAGCGCTTGAACTACCGGTACACGCAAAATAAATCCGGTTGTCCGCCAGTCAAATCGGTCGCCAGGACGGCCTTGGTCATTCCACAGCACCCATGCCGAGAAGGCTCCATAGAATAAGGTCTGGACTAGAGTCGAGCGGAAGAAGGCTGCCCCCTGCTCGCCCTCGAAACTGATACCTAGGGCTCCCTCCATCGAGCGACGAAGCGCCGTGAGCCCAGTCATACCACCGCGTCGTTCGATCCGACGGCGGGCGTCTCGAGCGTAGCTAGCCAGCAGGTCGGCGACGTCGCGTGGGTCAGCCAGCGTCGCTTTGCGCAGCAGGGTTCGGCGCAGGAAGTCAATTAGCCCTTCAACGCGGTCTTCTTCGATAGAGGCTGGGGCGGCTAGAAGGCCGCGAAACTCCTTTGCCTTATTGGTGAGGCGGAAGCGGTCGCCAAGAATGGTCTCGCCGTCCGGCCCACGAGTGACAACGAGAAAGTCCCAGTAGTTGGTAACGAGCACGAGGCCGGCATCCTTGAGGTACTTCGCGACTTGCTCGGTCTTCGCGATTGCCTCGACATCGTCGTCGAACCCCTTGACCTCTAGCAGACCGCGCTCAGCCGGCAGGCCGAGGAGGGTGGTCAGCGCGCCCTCCTCGACGCCCCGAAGTTGCTGCTGGGTGAACAGGCCGAAGTCCGGGATGCCGCTCTTCTGCTTGCCGGGGTGGTTAATCGCCCGGACCTTCGGGGTCAAGGTTTCTCCGGCGGTATTGAGCAGGTCAGCGAGGGCCGGGTAGCCAGAGGTCTCCTTAGTGCCGAGGCCCATGTCGCCCCATAGGCGGCGGAGGTAGCGCTCGACAGTGTCACGGCTGCTCGTCTTCGGCATCGTCTCTGATCCCTCTTGCTAACTTCGTAGTAACCATGAGATGCAACACTATCCCGAAGGTTCGGAACTGATTTCTTTCGCCCCAGCGCGATAAGCAGACTGGGGAGTCACAATATTCAGTCTGCTGAATAGTTGCACGAGTGAGATCGTCGCGCTGCTCATGCTGCTCATGAAGAAGTGCTTGCTTGACGACACTCGGAATCATAACAAGGCCACAAGGCCATGCCGCGTTTCAGCGCAGAGGCGGGCAACGGGTGTTGCTGGCTCAGAGGAATCGGACACTATCAAACTAACGCTGGCACTCCGTAGCGTTACGTACGTCTTAGCTGCCGGAGAACTGGACAGCGCTTGCAAAGTGTGGATGGCACTGTGTCATCGCTATCGTTCCGCCTCCTACCACAAATACCTCCATCGCGCAAAAATAATTAGTCTGAAGGTTACCCCTGTCCTCTGGGCGGTGATTCGGCGTGGGCGGGTGGTAGACGATGATAACGGGGGTACTCGGGCACGCGTTAGAGACGATCAGTGTCGATGTCGAACCGCTAACACGGAACCTCGACCGGCTAGGGCGGCGCTGGCTTGGAAAGTAACTGAATTCCGGCGATGCATAGACCAAGGGGCAGCGGGACTGAAGGGGGAACCCGGCCGTCGCTGAAGGCAGGGCGCCGTGGCAGCTCTGGAAGAGTTCCGTCCGCCTGCAGTGGCGAGGAAGCAGGCACGAGCTAGGAAGAGCGATCCGTTCCCCGCCAGTCACCATGTAGCTCAGCCTTACTAAGGAGAGCCGACCCAGTAGTGCCGAGGGCGGCGCCTAACCGGACGAGGACGGCCACGCTTGGGTTTCGCTTGCCTCGCTCTATTCCGCTCACATAGGTCCAGTGCAACCCAGCGGCCTCGGCAAGTTGCTCCTGCGACAAGCCCGCCTCGATCCGCTTGGCGCTGATAAGTTGTCCCAGCCTTTGGTTGAGGTCGTCCACAGTGGCGACTCTGCGGACCGAAAGCTGTCACGACCATAGCCTATCGCCTATGCTGCATCCTGATACGACCGGGAGGGACGACGATGCGAGTGGTTGGGGTGGACGGGTGTCCGGGCGGCTGGGTTGCGATCGAGTGGGATTCGGAGGAGAGGACGCTCAAGCCAAGCGTCTACCCAAGCATCGTCGCTCTACTTGCTGCTCACAAGGACGCAGAAGCGGTCGGGATCGATATCCCTATTGGACTCGCTGAGGGAGTGGCACGCGGCGCCGACATCGAAGCCCGGCGGATGCTTGGCCCGCGTCGGTCTAGCGTGTTCCCGGCTCCCGACCCCCGCCTGCTCGACGCGTCCACCTATGAAGAGGCGGCGGCGCTCTCCCGGTCCCTGACGGGCAAGGGAATCACAGTCCAGGCATTCGGCATCTTTCCGAAGGTGGCTGAGGTGAACCGGGCGTTGACTCCCGCCATGCAGGATCGGGTGTTTGAGGTTCACCCGGAAGTCAGCTTCACCGCTCTTGCCGGGCGCCCGATGGAGTTCGCGAAGAAGGGGCCAGAAGGATTTGAAGAGCGTCGGCTACTACTAGCCGAGGCGCTCTGTGTCCCGATCTGGTCACGGGTCGAAGCAAGGGCCGTAGCCCGTCCTGCCGGTGCAGATGACGTACTTGATGCTATAGTCGCCGCGTGGAGTGCTCACCGATCAGCGACCGGACAGGCGGGTCGACTGCCAGTGGTCCCGGAGACAGACGGACGCGGTTTCCGGATGGAGATCATCCATTAGCTGATATCTCCTCCCCTATACTTATCTACAATTTGAGGATACAATCGTCCAGCGATACAGACAGATGGCGTCCCTAGTTGGCTGCCCACCGCGTCATCTGTACTGAATGACCCCACCAGAAGGTTTGTGGAGGGCCATGATTCGCGGCTTTATGCCGTGCGTCGTGGCCGCTTGGCTTTTCTGAGGCATGGGCTTCACCTGTATCGGAGGTCGCTGTATGTCAGTCTCGAGTCGCTCCTGCGAACCGCCCATGTACTACCCGTGTTGCTGTGGTTGCGCGGAATTGACCCAGAGACGATTCTTTCCCGGCTGTGACACCGCACTATATGGGCGTCTCCGGCAAGCGATAGCGGCTGGTGATCGCATAGCGATGATTATCTACAAGTACGTCTACAAGAACAATCGTCCGATCACTTTCCGGCGACAGCGTGAGCTCCTCCTATGGTGGGTTACCACCCGAGGCATTCAGCGCTAGGCTATTTTGGCTAAGACGGACATTCAAGACAGCCGACGACTTACTTCACTGGGCGTGATGCTGCCTTCGCTCCCTTAGCGATGAAGTGGTGCGTCCTAGCGCTCCGGAGATAGGGGTGCCTCTGCTTCGAAACCGGGCTTGGCTCCGAATCTTGCGAGACTATCGTTTGATGCTCCACTTCCTAGCTAATGATCGGACGGCCGAGCAGCCGGTGGTGTTCACCGAGCGTGCCGAGGCCGAACGGCCCGGTGCGAAGCGCTTCGGGTTCCAAACCGGTCGGGAGGTCTCGTGGTGACTCGAAACAGCGTCTACGTGCGCGACCTCGCCACGCTCTGCCGCATCCTGCAACGCCACCGCCTCACGCGCAAAAGGTCCCTGATCACCACCGAGCGGCGGCCCGAGCAGCGCGTCGAGTGGTGGAAGCGGATGACCGATGTGCCCGCCGAGGACCTGGGCTTCCTGGAGCTGGTCGAGGCCGTGCCGCGCAACCATGGCGACAAGCTGACCCTGCTGATGGCGATTGGGTCCGATGGGGTCACGGCGCCGTTGGTGTTTCCCCGGGCGCTCACCGGCGACCTCTTCAGCCAGTGGGTCACGGAGTGGCTGGTGCCGACCCTGCGGCCCGGACAGATCGTGGTCCAGGATACCCTGTCGGTGCACCGGGATGTCCGGGCGCGGACGGCGATCGAGGCGGCGGGGTGTCGGCTGGAGTTCCTGCCGGTGTATTCCCCGGATCTCAACCCGATCGAGCTGGTGTTCGCGCCGCTCAAGCAGCACGTTCGGGGCGCCAAAGCCCGGACACCGAACGCCGTCATGGCAGCGATCGGGGCGGGGCTCGACCAGGTCACGCGCGGGCAGCTGCGCAACTGCTACCGTCACTGCGGCTATGGGACCGAGTTGCTACCAGGACAATGCTCATGAGCCCCGCTCTAGAGGCGACGACCGCGGCACCCAGACCGGGCCATCGCGTCCACCCGGCGGGTACCGTTTCACCATGGCGGGGCTCCTGAGGACGAGACCTGGAATCGACTCCCCCACCCTACGCTCGACCCATTCACCCGTCAAACCACCTTGCACGGAGTACTAGGTCCGGAGACCGTCTGCGAGGCGGCGGGCGAGGAAGTCGCGGATCAGCTCGGTCACCTCGGCCGCCGCGGTCTCCAGCAGGAAGTGGCCGCCGTCGAGAAGATGGATTTCGGCGTCGTGCGCGTCGTCGGCGAAGGCGCGGGCGCCGTCCGGCCCGAAGATCTGATCGCCCGCGCCCCAGACGGCGAGCACCGGCACGGCGCTCGCGCGGAGGTACCGATGCAGCGCCGGGTACAGCGGCAGGTTGTTCCCGTAGTCCCGGAACAGTGCCAGCTGGACGAGGTCGTTCCCCGGACGGGCGATGAAGGCGTGGTCGTGCACCCAGGCATCGGGGTTGACAAGGGTCTCGTCGGGCGCACCCGTAAGGTACTGCCATCGTATGTCTGCCATGGTCAGGGCCTCTCGCACGGCGGCTTCGGTCGCCGGGGTCGGGTCCTGCCCGTAGGCCTGCGCGCGCCGCGTCCATGCGCTATCGACGAAGCCCGCCTCGTAGCCGTTGCCGTTTTGGGTGATGATCGCGGTGATCGCCGTGGGGTGCGCGAGCGCGAGTCGCCACCCGATCGGGGCACCGTAGTCCTGCACGTACATGGCGTACCGATCGACCCCGAGCTGACGGAGGAGTCGCTCAGTCAGCTCGGCGAGGAAGTCGAAGGTGTACGTGAACTCGCGCGCGTCCGGAGCGTCGGACAAGCCGAAGCCAAGCATGTCGGGAGCTATGACGTGGTAGCGGTCCTGCAGTCCCGGGATGAGATCGCGGTACATGTGCGAGCTGCTGGGGAACCCGTGCAGGAGCACGACCACCGGTCCGTCGGCGGGGCCAGCTGCACGGTAGAAGAGCCGATGCCCCTCAACGGTGGCGAAACAGTAGTGCGTCTTCGACATCGTGTCCGACCCTCCTAATTGATCTTGCTGGTCACCGTCCCCGACGTGATCACCGACCCCGGTCCGCAAGCTCCTTTGAGTGCGTCAGGGAGTGAACCCAACTGGCGAGCAGCTGACGTAGCTCCATGTGCTCGCCCGCACCGAGCATCCGCCGCTCGACCGGCTTGACTGGCCGCCACGGCGACGGCGTCTCCGCGGTCGGTCAGGCGAGCGGGCATGAGCCATCCGACGCTCGCGTCGCTGGTGGGCTGGTCCTGCTGCGCGGTCGTACCGTGCACCTGTGCCAAGGCAGGGGCACCGATGAGCGCGATTAGAAGGAGGGTGAAGAGCCGCCCCGGCCGGCGCGGAGCCAGTGGGCCGCTTCTGGTCGATTCGTATTGGATCGTCCGAAAGCCGAAGGTACTGTTTGTCGACATCATGATGAGCATCTCCGGGGATGGTGTGAATTGAGGAGCCGAAGCAATGCGGAGTCTGATCGTGAGACAGTGAGCGACACGGCACGGTGGTCAGATGGTCGACTCAAGGACTTGGCTGATCGTCGTCGCCAGCGGGGTCGTAGGTCTCCCGATCAGCTGGCTGAGCTGCTGGGTATCGTCGTAGAGAGCCCCCAGGGCCGCGTGGGTATCGGCTGAGGCAAGCGCCGAGGCCAGGGACTCGGGGAGACCGGCACCTTCGAGGATGGTCCGGTACTCGATCTCGGGGAGGTCGCGGTAAACGATCGGCTGACCGGACTGGCGGGCAAGCTCGGCAGCGAGCTCCGCCAGTGTGTAGGCGTCATCCCCAGCCAGCTCGTAGACGGCCCCGGCCTCGTCGCGATCGGACGTCAGCACGGCGACCGCGGCGGCGGCGTAGTCGGCCCGCGAGGCCGACGAGATCCGGCCATTGCCGGCACTGCCGAGTACCACCCCATGCGCGACCGCCATGGGCGCCGATTCAGCGTAGTTCTCTGTGTACCAGCCGTTGCGCAGCAAAACGAACGGGAGGCCGGACGCGTGCAGGGCCGCCTCGGTCTCTCGGTGATCAGCAGCCAACCCAATTGGCGTGGTGTCAGCGTGGAGGATGCTGGTGTAGACAACTAGCCCAACGCCGGCCCCACGCGCCGCCTCGACGACGTTGCGATGTTGCGGGCCTCGCTGGCCGACGGCGTTGCTTGAGACGAATAGCAATCGGTCAATCCCCGCGAGGGCCGCGTCGAGGGTCGCTGGGGTGTCATAGTCGATCCGGCGGACCTCCACTCCGCGGGCCGTGAGGTCAGCACCGGCACCGGGGTTGCGCATTCCTGCGATCAGCCGTGAGGCGGGGACATGGCTCAACAGGCCCTTAATGGCGAGCCGGCCGAAGTGGCCATTGGCTCCGGTGACAAAGATGGTCGGGTCGGTGCTCGTCATCGGCGGTGTTCCTTATGGTCTAGCGAAGGGACTTGGTTTACAATAGAGACTAACAATACCGGTCACAAGGAGGCAGGAAATAGTGCCCAAGTTACCAGAAAGAGACCGTCCTCTCTCCAGTCAGACTGTCTTGGGTGAACGGTTCGCCGTTTGGCAGCAAGCGGCGTTTGACGTCACCCAATGTCCTGTCCGCGATGTCCTCAGCCAGCTCGGCGACAAGTGGTCGACGCTGATCCTGATCGCGCTAGCGACGCGAACGCACCGCTTTAGCGACCTGCATCGAGCGATACCGGACATCTCGAAGCGAATGCTGACCGAAACGCTCCGTGACCTCGAGCGGGACGGTCTCCTGACCCGGCACGTCTTCCCCACCAAGCCGCCCAGCGTCGAGTACCGCATCTCCAACCTCGGGCAGTCGTTGCTCGATCCCTTGGCATATCTGGTTGCCTGGGCTGAACGCACGCATGACGAGATCCGAAACGCTCGCGCCCGATTCGATACTAGAGCGGGTCTCGCAGGAGTTGACCAGATCCGGTAGGCTCAACGTATGCCCGCCGCCTACTCCCGCGATCTCCGTGAACGGTTGCTGAGGGCCATCGACGCCGGCCATTCAGTCGCCGAGATCCAACGCCCCACTCGCGTCCGTGCCCGCACCCTCCGACGCTATCGCGCCCGGTTGCGTCAGGGCGATTCCCTTGCGCCCAAACCGATTCCGGGTCCCCACCATCGGCTGACGCCCGAGCAGGACGCGCTGCTCGTGGCCCAGGTCGATGCCGATCCGGACGCTACGCTGGCCGAACACCGCGCGACCCTGGCGCGGGAGCACGGGCTCACTATCAGCCGCGCTACGCTCGAAATCTGGTTCGACCGGGCGGTGTTCCGGTGTCGCGACCCGGTGATAGAGGACCCGGCAACGGAGGCGGAGCTTCGGGTCGTCGCCGGGACGGTCCTCGCCTCGGTCGTGCAGATGCGGGAGTACCACCCCGACTAGGAAACCAGCGGACGACTGGACCGGCTCGAACAGCGAGTGCTGCGGACAGGCGTCACCGGATAAACGCAGAATCGCCCCGATCGGGAAACAGTGGGGCGGTTCCTGATCGGCTCGAACCGGCTTACCCAAACGAGCTTCTGGTTCCAAACAAATCAGGCGCTTCGAGCACCTCTGTCTGACCACTCTCGATCCGCAGTAGGGAACCAACCTGTCCACTCGGGAGGCAGTAATAAACGTAGGTTCTCGGTCCAATATTCACGGCAACGGTGTAGGTCACTTGGTAAGTTGGATGTTGTTCAGAGCCGAAGATCGATTCGTGCGCGAGTGAAACGGACTGAAACGCCGGATGTCGCTTCGGGTCGTAGAAATGGGAGCGGGCGTGCGCCTCACACATCGCCTCTACCATGGCCTGTGTAACCGTGACGCTTCCCATCAAGTGATTCGCTTGGTCAGGACTTTCGGACTCAGCTACGAGTCGGCGGTGACGCAAACAAAACAGGTCGATGAGTAGTTGTCCCAAGCCGATATAGGCGTCTGCGGCTTGGATAAGGTCGTTACCAATCTCAGCGATATAGAAGACGACGTGCTCGATGCCGTTGGCCTGAGCACCTACCGGGTACAGATCAGCACTAGGAGGGAAGGGTTGACCCTTGACTGCAAAACTTCCCAGCGTGGCCGCGATGTCTTCCCGCCAACCGTGTACGAATCGGTCATAAGAGGCTTGGTCGGTCAAGCCGTCTCTAGGATCCATGATCCCGTACGGGATTTGGTCGATGATCGCGATCGAGCGAGAGAGGTCTTCCAACTCCACTCTCTCACCCGGTGCGTCGTCAGCGGGGTAAATTCCGGCCAAGGTAGGCCTCCAATCTCCAATAACACTCGAAACGGCCCGTCCAAAAAACGCTAGCACGATGTCGCGAGGACGCCTCGACCAGTAATGGTCGGGGCGTTTCCATGTCCGCTGTCGCCTACCGGAAGCCGTAATCCCATAGGTAACGCTCAAAAGGAGAAGCGCCATAGGGCGAGGGGTAGGGGACGATCATCGGCGTTTGCCACAGGAATGAACGCTGGCAGAACAGGTTGCTGCACTCAATTCGGTGCAGATCGCCTTTGTAGAGAAATCGAGTAGTCGTCGTCAAACAGTAGGGGCAGTCACACGGAAACCAGTTAGGCCTAATCATCGGTCGCTTTTACCTCCTCACTGGGAAGCTGGGCGCCTTGTGGGGCGGCGTAGCACGTTCATAGCACAAACGTTCGGCGCGAGTCAAGCCAGCTGCCGTGGACCCGTCCAAACGCCGTTGGGGTATTGACACCGGCACTGGCCCTGCCGCGTCACCGGTACCGCAGGGAGCGTCAAGGACAGTCCAGGGCGGGATAGGGCTTGCATCGTCGGAGCGTTCGCTCTATGCTTCGAGCAACGTACTGCCGGGGCGATGGGTCTTCATCGAGCGTTTCGGCGAAATCGGGGAACCCAGCCCTATGCGGGTCCGTAGTGCACAGCTTCGCTGTGCCTACGGGCCTTTTTGCGTCCCCAAAAAGGCGATCGGCACGGCTCGACGAAAGGAGGTGCAGCGACCAGCACCCCGACGAGCGCAAACCGACCATTCGCCTTGAACAAGGAGTTCCCATGACCACGATCGAGAACCGAATTCCCGTCGAGCAGAGCGAGTACGAAGCCGAATCGGCTTCTGTCATCGATTGCTACGACGAGATCGAGTCTTATCCTGACCCGAGCGATTTCGACCTGAACTGCAGCGATGCCGACCTGACCGAGTGGTTTGAAGCCACTATGGTCAGCGAGGCGATGGCGCGGTTGCAGTCACTCGGCCTTGAGGACCAGCACGAGCGGCTCCGCCGGGTGATCGGCCCACTACAGAATGACCAGCCCACAGCGCGGATTGTGTCTGCCGTCCTGAGTCACCGCGACCCGAGGGCGGTTGCGTTGAGCGTCCGGCGGGCGGCGAGCGGTCATTTGGACCAACTCATCGAGCAAGCCGCAAAGCGCGGCTAGCTAAGTATCCCGACTGCACAAGCGCTCCGGCCACACCCGGTCGGAGCGCTTCGCCTCCCCTTCGGCCTGTGTCCGGCCCTTAACTAAGCATTAACGGGAAGATACCGCCGGATAATTGTTCGGATACCGATATATATGATTTAATTGGTATAACAGGGAGGGCAGAAGGCCCCCGGTAGATAAGGCGGATTCCATGGACAGCGTCACCATCACAGGGTACGACGCGGGCGAGCTGGTCAACGAGCTGCTCGGTTGGCACGACGCGGGGACGGTCGAGGCGACCACGGGCGAGGCGCTACAGGAGGCCGGGATCATGGCCTTCGGTGAGGACTTCTGGGAGATCGAGGAGTCGTTCGACTGGACGACCACCCGCGAGATGGCCGAGGTCGTCCGGCTGGCAATCCTCGACCGCGAAGTCGAAGCGGCGATGGCGTACCGCGCCGAGAACCGCGACTAGACCTAACGCGGGACCGGCACTTGCCGGTCCCACCAGCAGCCAAAGGGGACACGAAATGACCAGCACGACTACCAAGAGCATCGCGAAGATCGGCACGATCGAGAAGGCTTCCAAGGACGCCACCGCCAAGCGTGCGATCAAGGCGCAGGCGGTCGTTCCCAACCCGTGCGGCTGCGGTTGTGGCGGCTTCACGAAGACCAGCCGCGCCGAGTTCGTGACCGGGCACGACGCGGTTCTCAAGGGTCGGCTGCTCAAGCGGTACGACGGCGGCGACACCGAGGCCGGTCGAACGCTCGTCGCCCGTGGCTGGGCAACCGAAGAGGGACTGGTCGCCACGGGCGACCAGTCCCTCGACGAAAGCGAGCGGAAGGCCGCAACGCGGGACGCCAAGATCGCCGGGCTCGACCGCCAGATCGTTGCGCTGGTGGCCCGTCGAGATGCGGTCGCCGCCGAAGCCGAGACCGCCAACGACTAGCCACACGCACCGGGACCGGCGAGAGTCGGTCCCATCGGAAGGAGACCAGATGACCAGTACACACGAAGCCGACACCACAGCGACGATTCGAACGGTCCGCCAGTGGCGCCTGCTCCGGGGCCTGACCCACAGGCAGTTTGCCGCTTCATGCGGCCTGGCCCTCTCGACCGTACAGCAAGCCGAGAACGGCACGTTCCGACCCCAGGCGCCGACCATCGCCGCGCTCGCACGTGGTCTCGCCGTCCGGCCCGAGCAAATCCGCGAGATCCGGCAGGCGGTCGGGCTCGACGGCGAAGGGGCGGAGCGATGACCCGCGTAATCATCTACACCCGCGTCTCGTCCGAGGATCAGGTCAAGAACTATAGCCTCGGGACGCAGCGACCCGAGTGCATCGCCTTCGCACAGGCGCAGGGCTGGACCGTCGTAG
>JAABUN010005702.1_pt1 | contig 15150 bp, 14 predicted proteins | sample 5559311 | NCBI WGS metagenome assembly JAABUN01 (sample SAMN10711877, study PRJNA513370) | rock metagenome | isolation source: Antarctica rocks | place: Antarctica: Victoria Land, Siegfried Peak sud | reverse complement strand
CGTCACCGCCTGGGCCGCGCGCCGGAATGCCGCCATCCAGGCCATTGACTGGCAGTTCACGACCGAGGACGCCCGGATCAAGCTCCGGCGCCTCTATCCGGCATTTGATGCCTGACAGAGCACTAGGACTTCTCCTGTCCGAACGGCACGAGCATCGCCGCCGCCGCTCACGCGATCGTTCCGCAAGCGACTTCTGTCATCGTTGCGCGCCATGCGCAGCGGGCGGCAAGAGCGATGCGATGCCAGCGATGAGGACCGGCGCCGGTGTGTCTTCGAGGCCATCCCATCCCTTTGCTCATAGCCAGGCTCGCCACTATTCCCCTGATCCGGAACTGAGCGGCGATCCGCCGGTGATGCAAGATCTCACCGGCGGCGCTCGTCGTCGACCCATGGCGAGAACAGGAACCTCCGGCGTAGGGATGCCGGAACCGGAACCGGAACCGCGTCAGCGGCCCGCGCCCGTTATCGATCCGGCGCGATCAAGCGCACCGCGATGTACCCGTCCCGGCCGTCGCAGCGCACCGGTTGCCAGTCCCCCTCCGGCGCTCCACGCAGCTCCACCCGCGTTCCCTCCGGAACCACCGTGATGATCGCGGCGTTCAGGTCCGGTTCGGTCCGGCAGCGGGCCCCGGCGCCGCCCGTGTCGACGACCGTCCCGCTCGCGTCAGCGGTCACCGGCGGGCCCGGGGTTTCCGGGGTTCCCGGCGGATCGGCGATCGGGCTCTCGCCGCAGCCGATCGTTCCCTCGTCGCGAGTCTCGCCGGCCGTATCGATGAACGCGTAGTCGGCCCGCCCTTCCGAGAGTTCCAGGCGCAGCGCGCCGTCTCCCGTGTAATCGGCCTCGACCCGCGGGTCCGTCCGGCGGGACTTGCTCGACTCGTGACCCCCGGTCCCGACCACGAACTCCACTGGTCCGGCTGGGTCTGGCATGCCCGATGCGTCCAGCGGGGTCCATCGCTCGTAGCGGTGCTCGTGCCCGTTGAGGACGAGATCGACCTCTTCCTCGACCAGCAGCGCCCACAGGTCGTCGAGATAGACGTAGTCCTCCGGCGACGAGATCGCCCAGCGGGGCTCATGGAAGGCGACCAGCGTGCAACTCGCATTGTCGTCGGCCGCGAGCTGGGCCCGAAGCCACTCGAACTGACCCGTACCCGGCGCGGTCTGCTCGAACCGCTCGGTCGAATCGAGCGCGATGACGCGCCAGCTTCCCGCGCTCGCCGAGTAATAGCGCTGGCTCGAATCCCAGTAGCGAGGTAGCCCTGGAACTGCTTGCCGCCCTCGTGGTCGCCCGGGACCGGGTTGGTGATCTCCTTCATCCGCCCAAACGTTGGGTCGTAATGGTTCAGGAACTCGGTGTACGACCCGGCGTTGTAGACATCGCCGAGATAGAGCAGCATCCCGGAATCCCAGCCCTCGATCAGGGCCGCGACATCGGTCGCGCCGGGCAGGCCCCCGGCGCCATCGCCGACCGCGGCGACCACGACCGGCTCCTCGCCAGCGGCCTCGACCACGACCGGATTCCACCGCCCGGTGCTCGCCGGCTGGCGGGTCACCCCGTTCGCGGTCGTGACTACGATCCCCGCTTTCGGGGTCGTATGCTCCTCTTCCGGATCGTCCTTGAACTCGACCTCGACTTCCAGCCGGTAGGCGCGGTCGGTCCACCGTTCGGTCGGCAGCGTGAACGTGAACGGGCTGACATAATCGTGCAGCACCGAGCTGCTGCCCTCGCCATCGCGAGGCGTGAAGAAGAACTGGACGTGCTCGAGCGGGGGTGCCGCACCGCTCTCGATCGAGAGCGTGGCGGTGACCTCGACATCGCCGCCGAGCGTGTCGCCGTCCGCCGGCCCGATCAGGCATAACCGCACCGTGTAAGCTCCGGAACCCTGCTCACTCGTGGTGCAGCCAGTGCCCTGGGCGCCGAGGGCGGCGACCGGCTCGGGCGGCGCTCCCGGGAGCGCACCGGCCCCCGCTGAAACGGTCAGGATTGCGAGGCAGAGCAACGCGCGAAGCCACCCCCGCCGGCGGTTCTCGCGCCGCCGATCATGGCTCCGCGGGGCTCCATGGTGAGGAGCCAGGTGATCGAACGTCTCGCTGTTGGCGCCGGCCATGGACATGCTCGCAGACTGGAATGAGGGACCGGCCCGGCCCGTGGCACGCGTGTGCCCCCGTGGCCATCTCGATCCGGCGGAATGGCGGCATGATGCTGCTCTCAGTTAGACGATAGACGCGCCACTTGTCAACGTTCCCGACCACCCATGTCGCGATCGCCGTCCAGAATCGGCCCACCACCGCACGTTGGTGATCACTTACGTGCTGAAAGGCCAGTACCCCTCCGGGATGCGGCACCATAGCATGAAGCGGCGCTCACCTTCGGCGGCCCGTTCATCCACCCGCTCTTCGGTCGCTGTGCTCGGGTTTTTGAGGCGTGCAGGAGGGGCCACCCATAAATGGATGACCGCACACACCGTGGCGATTCCACCTCACCTCGCTCTGGAGTGTCGCAATGATTGCCGTGGACGACCCCTGGGGACGGCGAATCGTGATGTCCCGAGCGACTTGGGAAACGCATGTCATCTCGCAACGACCCTGGATGGCTGCGTATCTTCCAAGCATCGAGCGGGCCATTCGTTCGCCTCCGTGGATCAATCAAGATGGAGACTATCAAGAACGGGAGTGCTTCTATGCTGAGCGTGTATTGCCCCACTTCCCGCACCTGCTTCTCAAGCTCGTGATCGAGTTGGTCGACGAATCGCATGGCGTCGTGATCACGGCGTATTCCCTGAAGCGGCAAAAACCCTCGGAGGCTCGTAAATGGCCGAGACTGTGAACGCACATCACAAGATCATTCTGCCCCCGCTGGACAGCCTCGATGAGCATCGTATCGAGACATTCTACGACGCTGACCTCGACGAGCTCTCCATTCACTTTTACGATCGTGACACGCCGCACTCCGTCGATCCGGTGAACGACGTACTCTCGACAATGAACGATCTGGAGACCGACAAGATCGTGGGAGTCGTCTTCAGTCGTTTTCTCAAAATCGTCATTCAGGATCTGCCCGAAAGCCGGATCTTCTTCGACCATGCCACGATCCTGACGGGTGAGCACGTTCTGTTTCCGCCAACCGCCGCCTCGGCACATCGATCGTTCCCCAAGCGTCTCCTGTCATCGTTGCGGGCGATGCGAAAAGCATGGCGAGAGGGGTCGGGCGATAGCGACGAGGACCAGCGCCGGCGTGTCTTCGACGCCATCCCGTCGCTCTGCTCATAGCTGGCTTTCCACCACTCGCTTCTTGCCACGCACACGTCATTTCACGTCAACTGTTGGCGCGATCCACATGATCCGGGGCCGAACGGTTATCTGCCCAAGGTGATGCTTCGCGCCTGCGCCGGCGAGCGCGCCGCTCGTTCATCGCAACGACGATGACGGATCGAACTGGCACTCGTGTCCGTCCCGCTTCCTGTCCTCAGGCGCCATCAATCGCGCGGCGGTGGAGCCTTCGCGGCCGTCGCGGCGCCCCGGTTGCTACTCCCCCGCTGGCGCCCCGCGGTGCCACTCACGGTGCGTTGGGAACTACCGTGATGACCGCGGCACTCAGGTCTGGCTTGATCGAACACCAGAGACCCGCTCGCGTCACGGGCGAACATCGCGCTCCCCGGCGCTGTAGGTCGTGCGCTCGAGCACGCACCCGCCGAACGGTCAGTATTCCTCCGGGGTGCGGCACCATAGAATGAAGCGGCATAGCGGGCCGAGCGGTCGATCGCGCCGATCGCTCGCGTCTCTCATCCCCCCTCGTCCCGGAAAGGACCGCTTCCTCCCGCATGGATCATCCGCCCCCATCCCGGAACGGTCACTCTCGGCCGCCGCCTCGCTCTCGTTCCACCTCCCCAACTGGCACGCCGCCGAGTGGCGGTGGCGCATCCGGCCCGCCGCCACCGCTTCCCCGGCGGCTTCTCCTCAGCCTCGGCGCGGTCGGTAAGGGTGCCCGCGAGACCTGGCGCGGCATCCGCCGGGTGCTCGCCCTCGTCTGGGCCACGAGCCGTCGGCTGACGCTCGGGCTGGGCCTGACGAGCCTCTTCCAGAGCATCATCCCGGCGATCCAGGTTTGGCTCGCGGGGCAGCTGATCGACGAGGTCGTCGATGGGTTCACGGAAGGGGGGGGCGACGCGGCGATCCGCGGCGTCATCATCCTCGCCGGCATCCAGCTCGCGATCCTCGTCGGGTCCGCCCTCTTCCAGGCGCTCGGCAACATCTGTCAACAGCTCCTGCAGGAGCGGCTCTCGATCCACGTCCAGCTCGAGATCATGCACCACGCCAACGGGCTCGACCTCGCCGACTTCGAGGACGCGACCTACTACGACCAGCTCCAGCAGGCGCAGAGCGAGTCGTCGCGGCGTCCGGTCCAGATGGTCTCCCAGGTCTTCGGCCTCGGCCAGTCGATCATCACTTTCAGCACGATGGTCGTCCTGCTCAGCACGCTCTCCTGGTGGATCGCTGTCGCCGCCCTTGTCTCGCCCATCCCGGCCTTCATCTCGCAGTCGCGCTACGGCTGGTGGGGCTTCCAGGTGATGCGCCGGCAATCGCCGCTGCGTCGCGTGATGACCTACCTGACGACGCTGATGACGACCGACCAGTACGCCAAGGAAGTCAAGCTGTTCACGATCGGCGAGTACTTCATCGACCGCTACCGGACCGTTTCCACGACCTACTACGACGCTACCCGGAAGCTGCTGGTCAAGCGCTACCTGGCCTCGTTCGGGTGGGGCTCGATCACCACGATCGCCTCCTCGGGCACCTTTCTCTATGTCGCGATCCTGGCGATCCGGGGCCAGGTCACGCTTGGCTCGCTGACCGTCTTCACGCAGGCGGCGGCCCAGGTCCAGGGCGCCTTCCAGGGGATCCTCGGCGGCGTCCAAGGCATCTACGAGAATGGGCTCTATCTCTCGACGTACTACGACCTGCTCGACAAGAAGCCGCGGATCACCCGGCCCGCCGATCCCGCGCCGGTCCGCGTCCCGTTCCGGACCGGGATCGAGTTCCGCAACGTCAGCTACCAGTATCCGGGACGCGAGGAGTTCGCGCTGCGCAACCTCTCGTTCACGATCGAGCCGGGTGAGACGGTTGCGCTCGTCGGCCGCAACGGCGCCGGAAAATCGACGGTGGTCAAGCTGCTGGGGCGGCTCTACGACCCGACCGAAGGCGAGATCCTGATCGACGGCCGCGATGTCCGCGAGTACGACCCGGCCGAGCTCCGCCACCAGTTCGGGGTGATGTTCCAGGACTACGCGACGTACCAGTTCTCCGCCGCCGAGAATATCGGGGTCGGCAACATCGAGCACATCGACGACCTTGCCTCGGTCGCCGACGCCGCCGACCGGGCCGGGGCGACCGGGGTGATCACGAAGCTGCCGGAAGGGTTCCAGACCACGCTCGGCAAGTGGTTCGAGGGGGGACACCAGCTCTCCGGCGGCGAGTGGCAAAAGGTCGCGCTGGCGCGGGCCTTCATGCGCGACGCCCAGATCCTGATCCTCGACGAGCCGACCGCCGCGCTCGACGCCCGCGCCGAGTACGAGCTGTTCAGCCGGATAGAGGAGCTGACCACGGGCCGGATGGCGCTCTACATCTCGCACCGCTTCTCGACCGCGCGGATGGCCGACCGGATCTTCCTGCTCGAGCACGGCCAGCTGAAGGAGCACGGCACGCACGACGAGCTGATGCTGATGCGCGGCCAGTACGCCGAGCTGTTCGAGCTCCAGGCCGCCAGCTACCGGTAGCTCTCCCGATGGTTATCATGGTGGGGCGTGCCGTCAGGAACTGCCATGCCCGTCATGCTGACCAACGGGAAGCATCCATGCGCGAAGCGCTCGGCGGCGAAGCCGCCGCTGGTCTCGGGTAGAGGCCGCTCCGGTCCACAGTGCGGATCGGCTTCGCCGGCGACGCAGCTGCTCGACACAGCTGTTGAGATTCCTCGTCGCTTCGCTCGCTCGGAATGACAAATAACGACGCGCAAAGGACGTGCGATGAGCCGGACATCCATCTCGATCAAGGAACTCGCGGCCAAGTGGAAGCAGGATCCGGAGTTCCGGCGAGCCTACGACGAGCTTGAAGATGAATTCGCGCTGGCACGGGCGCTGATTGCCGCCCGTGCAGAGGCAGAACTCACCCAGGAGCAACTCGCGAACGCGATGGGCACCACCCAGGCGGTGATCGCCCGGCTCGAAAGTGGCCGGGCCTAGCCATCGACGCGCACGCTCCAGCGGTTCGCCGAGGCCACGGGAACGAAGCTCACGATTAGCTTCGAGCGCATTCCTGGGCACAAGGCAATCGATTCTCACGCCTGATCGAGGAGCAGGGTCAGTCCGCTCAACGCTGTCCCGGCGCCACAGGACAGGGAGGTGACCCATGGCTTTCGTCAGCATTCGCGTTTCCCGCGAGACGCGAGAGATGCTTCGCCAGATCGCCGCTCAGGAGCATCGCCCGCTGAGCGCGATCGTCGATGAGGCGGCGCGGGCGTACCGCAAGGAACTTCTCTGGCGGCGGGCGGAATCAGACTATGCGAGATTGGCCGAAAATGAGGAACGGTTCCGCGAGTTCCAGGACGAGATCGCGCTTTGGGATTCGACATCGTCCGACGGACTGGACCGCTTTGACGCGTATGCGGTGCCTTGATCCGAGCGGGTAAGCTGACATGATGCCTCAATCGAGGAATCATGATGAGAAGGACAGACCCGTGAGCGACGCGCGGCCGTTCCGGTTCGGCGTGACCACGGCCAGCGCCGGATCGCGGCGGGAGTGGGTGGAGAAGGCGCGCCGCGTCGAGGCGCTGGGGTACGCCACACTGACGGTTCCCGACCACTTCCCGGATCGGCTCGCGACCGTGCCAGCGGTGATGTCCGCGCTGGACGCCACCGAGCATCTGCGCGTCGGGAGCTGGGTCTTCTGCAACGACTTCCGGCATCCGGCACTCCTGTACAAGGAGGCGGCAACGCTCGACCTGCTCTCCGACGGGCGCTTCGAGCTGGGGATTGGGGCGGGGTGGCTCAGGGCCGAGTACGAGATGACGGGCATCCCCTTCGACTCGCCCGGCGTGCGGGTCGCGCGGATGGAGGAAGCCGTCCGGGTCGTCAAGGGGCTGGCCGCCGAAGAGCCGCTCGACTTCGCGGGCGAGCATTACCGGATCGCCGGTCTGGTGGGCGCGCCGAAGCCCGTCCAGCAACCGCTTCCACCGCTCTACATCGGCGGTGGCGGGAAGCGCCTCCTTTCGTTCGCGGCGCGGGAGGCGGACATCGTGGGAATCTGCGCCAAGGCGCTGCCGCAAGGTGGTCTCGACGAGCTGGAAATCACGGCGGAGTCGGCCGGGCGCAAGGTGGGTTGGGTGCGCGCGGCGGCGGAGAGGTCGAACCTGCCCGAGCTCAATGTCCTCATCTACGTGTTCGAACTCACCGACGACCGTTCCGGCGCGGCCGAACGTCATGCGGCTGGGTTCCCGGGGCTGACGGCGAGGGACGTGCTGGAATCCCCACATATCCTGATCGGCACGGCGGAGCAGATGGCGGAGGACCTGCGTCGGCGGCGCGATGTATTTGGGTTTTCCTACGTAGTGCTCAACACCGGCGTCTCGGACCATCTCGACCAGTTCGCCGATGTCGTCGCGCTCCTTACGGGCAATAGCCGGTGATCGCGTTCGCTCGTCCAGGACGTCGTCCGATGGATTGGAGCGATCCGATGACGATCGAACGGGCTGATCCAGGGGTTTTCCGTCGTGCCGCCGGTTGAGGTGCCGCCCGTGTCGGTTCGTGCCCTGGTCCGGCGCTGGTTCCCGGAGGGGACGCCGCGGATCGAGCGAATGGGAACCGGCGTCTCGACCCCCGTCTACCGCGTCGCGCTCGATGACGGGGATGCCTTTCTCCGGCTCGGCGAGGAGCCGGGCGAGCGACGCGACGCCGAGGTTCGCGTCCACGAGATCCTGCGCGACGCGGGCGTTTCTGTCCCGCGAATCCTGCGCTGGGAGCGGGGGCCGCCCGAGCTCGACCGCTCGGCGGCTCTGACCGCGCGGATGCCGGGCCGCTCGATCGAGGAGCTGGCCCTAACCCCCGAGGAGCTGGCGCTCGTGATGCGCGCCGCCGGACGCGACCTTGCCCGGATCAACGCGATCCCGGTTCGCGGCTACGGCTGGGTCGATGTCGTCCGTGGCGCCGACCGGCACCTCGTCGCCGAGCACCAGGCGCGGGCGGCGTGGGCCGCTGAGTATCTCGCCGCGACGCGGACCGTGGTCACGTCCGGATTGCTCGACCACTCGGCTCATACGTGGCTGACTGGCGCGATGCACGCCTGGGCGGCGATCCCGGAGCGACATTTGAGCGCGCTCGCCCACGGGGACATCGACGAGCGGACGCACATCTTCGTCGAGAACGGTACGTACACAGGCATCATCGACTTCGGCGAGATCCGTGGCGCCGATCCGCTCTACGATCTCGGGCAGGCGCTCCTCAACGCGGAGAACCCGGCTCGCCGTGACGTGTTCGAGGAACTTGTGCGTGGCTACCGCGAGCTCGCTCCACTCCCGGACGGCTGGCGGGCGGAGGTCCGGCTCCAGGCGATCGCGATCGCGGCCCGCGCCCTCGCGATTCAGCTCGGCCGCCCGCCCAATGCCTATCGCCGCACGCTGATCGACCGACTCCATGCCCTGCTCGCCGGTCCCGGGCAGGCTCCCGTTCCGTAGGGGCGGTACCCCGGCAAAGCGTGCCCCAGGTCGTGGCGTACGCAAGGGGTGTCTGCCTGGTTCGGCTCACGCAACGCCGACCACGCGTTTACACGATGGGGTGCTTCTCGCTACCATTGGCCCATCGCGATCGACGATCAACCACGGCCACCTCGTTGGGCAAGCGGGAGGACGTATGGGTTATGGACAGGGCGTCTGCTCTTTCACTCCTCCGAACCGGCATTGGCGATGAAGCCGCCGAGTTTCGTGATGACCAGTGGGAAATCATCGAAGCACTCGTGAACCGTCGCGAAAAGGTGCTGCTCGTGCAGCGGACGGGATGGGGAAAATCGGCTGTCTACTTCATCAGCGCGAGCATGCTGCGTCACCAGGGGTTTGGCGTTACGGTGATCGTCTCGCCGCTGGTCGGCCTGATGCGCAATCAGGTTCGTGCCGGTCAACGGATGGGGCTCCGGATCGGCGCTCTTCACGCGGGAACGAACGACCGCTTCGACACCTTTCGCGAGCTTGTGCAGACAGATCGGATCGATGTCCTCCTCGTCGCCCCCGAACGATTCGCGAATCACGAGTTTCTGGACCATCTCCTTCCAATCGTCGTCGAACGAACCGGCCTGCTGGTTATCGATGAGGCCCACTGCATCTCGGATTGGGGCAACGACTTCCGGCCGGATTACCGTCGACTGTCCAACATCGTCCGCCAGTTGCCACCGAACAGCGCGCTGCTGGCGACCACCGCCACCGCCAATGACCGGGTGATCGAGGATATCCGCGGGCAGCTTGGAAACGTTCGGGTCTCTCGCGGCTCCCTGAATCGCGAGAACCTGGCCCTCCAAACGATGCCCACGATGAGTGGCGCGGATCGGCTCGCCTGGCTCGCGCGGGTGGTTCCCGGCCTGCCCGGCAAGGGCATCATCTATACCCTCACGACGCGGGACGCCGAGCAGGTCGCGGGCTGGCTGGGACGGCACGGGTTGAATGCCCACGCCTATCATGCCAAGATCACCACCGATCAGTATCCCGATCCGGGAGAAGCCCGAAAGCATCTCGAAGAAGCGTTTCTCACCGGTGATCTCGGGATCATGGTCGCGACCTCGGCGCTTGGCATGGGCTACGACAATCCGCATGTTCGGTTCGTCATTCACTACCAGTGCCCAGCGTCGATCATCACCTATTACCAGCAAGTAGGGCGAGCGGGACGCGGACGGGCGTCCGCGGTGGGCGTATTGTTCAGCGGTCCGGAAGATGCCGAGATCAACCAGTATTTTCGGACGTCGTCGCTCCCGACCGCCCACGAGGTTCGCGCCATTCTGACCGCCCTCGAAGACGTCGAGTCGGCGTCATTGGGGCGACTCGAGTCAACGGTCAACATGCGGCGGGCGCGAGTCAAGAGTACGCTCAAGTACCTCTCGGTGGAGAGCCCCGCTCCGTTGGTGCGTACGGGATCCCGATGGCAACGGACGCCAGTTCCATGGGATGCGGCCGATCGAACCCGGCAGGACGCATTGATCGCCACGCGCGAGGCCGAGTGGGAGGATATGCAGCGGTACCTGGCGTTGTCGGATGCGTGCCAGATGCACTTCCTGCTCCGGGCGTTGGACGATCCCAGCGCTTCCGAGCGATGCGGACGGTGCGAGAATTGTGTTGGCGCGTCGCTGTTGCCGACCGTTACCGATGCGGATCTTGGGCGTCAGGCGGAACAATTCATGCTCCGGTCGGCGGAGCACATCATCGCGCCACGCCGCCAGATTCCAGATGGTGCATTTCCCGTCTATGGATTCCCCGCATCGCTCCCGGCGCCACTGCGTGCCGAAGAAGGCCGTGCCCTCTGCCGGTGGGGAGACGAGGGGTGGGGCCGCATCGTCGCGCTGCAAAAGAGCCGTGGCTCGTTTGGAGATACACTTGTCGCGGCGGCGATCGAGCTAATCGAGACCCGCTGGCAATCCTTGCCCGCCCCTGAATGGGTGACCTGCATCCCATCCACCCGGCATCCGAACCTGGTCCCGGATTTAGCGCGGCGGGTCGCCGCGCGGCTCGCGATTCCATTCTCCCCGGTGGTTGTCAAGACGGGAGAGAACGCACCACAGAAACTCCAGGACAACAGCTTTCACCAATGTCGTAATCTGGATGGGATGTTCAGAATCGACGGACGGCCCGCTTCCGGACCCGTGTTGCTGATCGACGATATGGTCGACTCTGGGTGGACCTTCACCGTTGTCGCGATCCTTCTCCGGCAAGCTGGGAGCGGACCGGTCTTCCCCTTTGCCTTGGCATCGACGAAATCCGGAGACACTTGATGATTTCCGCCCGAACGCAGGCAACGCTGCTCCTGACCGCGCGCCTGACCGCATCGCGCGACGATCCCAACGCTCTCAAGCCCCTGGATGTCTCGGAATGGAACACGCTCGCGCGATGGCTTGGCGACGCCAGCCATCGTCCCGAGGATCTCGTCACCGCCGACCCGTCGGTGGTTCTGGATGGATGGGCCGATGTGAGGATCGGCAAGGAGCGGCTTCTCGCGTTGCTGGAGCGCGGCCATGCGCTGGCGGTGTCGCTCGATCGGTGGATCGGCACCGGGATGTGGATCATCGCTCGTTCCGATCCCGCCTATCCCGAGCGGCTCAAGCGACGCCTCGGCCCGTCCGCGCCGCCGATCCTGTTTGGGTACGGCGACGAGCGGCGGCTTAGTGACGGGGGGGTCGCTATCGTCGGCTCGCGCGACGCGAAGGTCGAGGAGCTCCAGCGTGCCGAAGACCTCGGGGCCAAGGTCTGCAACAACGGCTACAACGTCGTCAGCGGCGGCGCCAGAGGCATCGACGATATGGCGGCCAAAGGGGCCTTTCACGGACAGGGAACGGCCATCGTCGTCCTCGGCGATTCGCTGCTCAAACATGCCACCAAAAAGCAGCTCCGTGACGCCGTGTTGTCCAGAGATCTTGCCCTGATCACGCCGTTCTCCCCGGAAGCCGGGTTCACCACCGGCAACGCGATGGGACGGAACAAGCTGATCTATTGCCTGGCCGACGCGGCGGTCGTGATCTGCTCGACGAAGGGGTCGGGGGGGACGTTCACCGGCGCGTCCGAGAATCTCAAAAAGGGATGGGTTCCGCTGTGGGTTGCGACGACGGACGACCCGGAATCCGGGAACGGGATCCTCGTCGAGCGGGGCGGGAGCTGGCTTCCGGAGCTCTCGGGGTTCCGACTAGAGCAATTGTTCACGCCGCGAGCATCACCACCGGCGACACCTTCCATCCGACAGACGACATACTCGCTATTCGATACCCATTTGGAGGAGCATTCACCCGCTGTCGAGGCATTGAACGGGAACGGTCTTGCGCGGGATGCCGCCCCGCCCACGCAGGCGCCGGTGGATCGTGTGCCTGCTCCCGCCCCGATGCCCATGGAGCCGGCCCCGGCGTTACCATCCCTCTACGACTGTTTCCTCGAACACTGGCGAGGATTGGGCGACGAGCCGATAAAGATCGAGGTGCTCGCTCAGGCGGTTGGGCTGGTCAGGAAACAGGCCCAGGAATGGATTCCCCGAGCGGTCCAGGAGGGCAAGGCCAGGAAACTCGGCGGGCCTGTTCGGTATGAATTGATCCAGCATGGTCCGGTTGGCCTTGCGGAAGACGCAGAAGAGGAGAGCGTTCCCTGATTGGTCCATCCGCCAAGTTCACCGTACCTCGATCCTGACTCTGGAATGGCCGAGACCTCTCGCCCGAAGACCAGTGAGCACGGAGAACCGGGTACGTGCCCATCGCTGCCTTGGCCGCCACCGATGCCGCTTGCGAGGGCGGCCACTACCCGGTATGGCAATGCCATTTACCGGATGGACCAATTGGGCCCAGTGTGCAAACGTGGCCTCCTGGCCATTTGCAGGGGCGGATCAGCGGGCTCCGATACCCGGTTAGCCTAGTCGAGCCTGCCCGCGGGCGCCTGCCCTGTAAGCGGCATCGATGCGAAGCGAATGGGTCCGCCCGAGGCTGAGTCAGCGAGCGTCATGTCTTCAGTGTGCTTCCCAGCGCGCTGCCTGGCGGGCTCAGATTCCGGTCAGGTCGGGCGTGCAGACCCGCTTGTAATACGGGCACCAGCGACAGCGAGGAGACGGTCTGGGCACCCAGACCGTCTCCTCCAACAGGTCTTCCAGCTGCCCGCACACTTCCTCCCACTGATAGAGAAGGTAATCCTGTTCCAGGTCAATCTGGTCGATCTCTCCCGATGCCAGCCACAGGTACGTGAACATTGACCGCGGAAATTTCGATCCCGGAAGCTCGGTCTTGATGATGTCGCGCAGCGCGATCCGGGAGAGGATGGGGGTGTGGGTCAGAAATTCACGATTGCGCCCGGTCTTGTAATCGATGATCTCGATGTATGGCCCGTGCTGGTCCTCCCGCCGGACGACGATATCCGCCTTGGCGCCAACCTGGACCTTCTCGAACTTCTCACCGGTCAGCTTTTGGGGCTTGTAGTGTTCGATCACCAGAATCCGCGTCGGTTGCCGGCGAAGATACCGCAGCGCGGACCGTGACCAGTCAAGCACCTCCTCGACGTCGTGCTGCCTAAGCGCCTCGAACGCGTACTCGCTGGCGGGCAGCAACTGCTCGGCCCTCTTCCGAATGTAATCCGGGATAAGACGGTTGCGCCGGATGTGGCCGCCGATCGTTTCCATGATCTTGTGAACGGCATTGCCCTTCTCCAGCACGGGGTCCCAGGCTGGTGGGTCGATCGCAACCTTGTCGATGTACTCCAGGCGAACCCGGTGCGGACACTCCTGGTAGCGCCGCAGCGATGTTGGGTAGATCGCTTTCGACCGCGGCCAACGTGGGCCATCCGTGGCGGGATCGCCGCCCGCCTTCATCCCGCCACTTCAGCGATCCAGCCAAACCAACGCGTCAGCGCGTACGCCGCCGGCAACACGAGAGCCCCCCCGGTCAGGGCGATCAGCGCCGGGACGCTGACGAGCGACTCCCCGTCTTCGCGCGGCCAGGCCAAGAGCCCGAGCGCGATCAGGATCACCGGCAGCGCGATCAGGGCGCCGAGCCGAAAGAGCCCGATCGCGAGCAACGAGAGCGCGACGCCGAGCCCGTTCCAGACCAGGAGCAGCGCCGCGCTCCGCGTTACCGGAATCATCACCCCGCATGCCGCCAGCAGCACGACCGCCGCATTCAGGAATGTCATCCCAACCTGTGCCGAGGCGCCCAGCCTCCTCCCGATCAGCCCGACCCCGGCCAGCGCCACCGCCGCCCCCAGCAGCCACCCGGCGGCCAGCAGCGGCGCGGACCGGATCGGGCTAGGGTGTGGATCGGTGGCCGGGACTGGTGGGGTGGGCATCGTCACCATTTGAACATCATCCACCTGGCATGGCTTGAAGCAATCATGATTGCATTCATTATCCGCCAGGCGTCAACGTCGCGACGCCCCGCCATTCCGTGGCCAGCCTGGCGACCGTCGAAGCCTCCCCCTCGCCCTATTCAGGACCGTCTCGTATCGATCGATGTCTGCGCGTAGCATCCGGAGATTGACCTGAGTGTCAGCCTACACCGTCATCGGGACGTGCTTTTTCAGGATGCCCTGCAGGACCCTCGGGGGTTCACCTTGGTCGCTCATAATCGTCGCCGCAGTATGGCGACAGCCATTGGGGTGCGGTTGCAGTACGGGCGGATCGTCAACATGCTGATCGGGATCCTGATCGCATCGCTGTTCACAGTCGTGGGAGCGGTGTCGATCGGCGCCCCTTGGCAGATCGTGCCAACTGGCGTGCTAGCCGGCATCATGGCATCAGTTGAGGCAAGCAAGGTCCACGAAGGTGACGGTGAGGTGGTGGCGGTTCTGGGCGAGGTTGATGTGAGGCGGTCTGATAACGACGAGACGCATATTGTCAAGTCCAACAGATAGCTGGATTTTGTCGTTGGAAGTGCGTCAGTTTGATTTTACCGGAACAGATAAGCAGTCTGAAGGCCGAGCACTCGGCCCCAGTGCGGGCGCACTCTTTGTTGGGAAGTTTGCCATTGAACTAATGCCGCTCCTTCAGTTTGCTACGAGAGGCGAATCAAATCGTCCAAGAACAGCGAACTCGTGGAAAGCTTCATCTGCTGAAAGAAGCAGTGGAACGTCAATCTGAGACAGTCTTGCTTCCAAGGGTATTACAAGATCTTCCAGTTCTGAGCGATAGTCGATTGCGAGGTAGCTTAGCCCTTTGCTGACTGAATCCGATGCGACAATATCGGCCATTTCATATGCCACCGCATCGGCTGTGCGAGTCGTCGACTGCTTGCCCATCTTACCCCCGGGAACGCTAACTACGTCTAGTAGTGCGTCAGGCGTGATCTGCCGGTGGCAGGGAAGGTGCGGGCGTCGTGAGCAGTGACCCGCATGTCCGCCGCAGGAGACCCCGCCATGGCCTATCCCTATCGCATTGTCCTGACCGAAGC
>JAABUN010005701.1_pt1 | contig 15151 bp, 16 predicted proteins | sample 5559311 | NCBI WGS metagenome assembly JAABUN01 (sample SAMN10711877, study PRJNA513370) | rock metagenome | isolation source: Antarctica rocks | place: Antarctica: Victoria Land, Siegfried Peak sud | reverse complement strand
ACGCGGGATGAGTCGATGCCAGAGCATCGGCGATTCCTGCGGGTGGCGTCAGGCGCGGCCAGACGCCGGGAAGGTGCGCGCCAACTAACGACTCAGGTCACTAGTGTGCCGCCGAGGGTTCACAGACAACGAAGGGAGACGCCATGCCGACACGCAACGCCGAGGCCGAGTGGACTGGGATGGTCACCGAGGGCAGCGGCACCGTCAAGCTCGGGAGCGGCGCCTACGAAGGGCCCTACTCGTTCAAGTCACGCTTCGAGGACGAGAGCGGCACGAATCCCGAGGAGCTGATCGGAGCGGCCCACGCCGGCTGCTTCTCAATGGCGCTCTCGCTCATCCTCACCGAGGGCGGCCACCAGCCCGAGCGGATCCACACCACGGCCAAGGTGCACCTCGAGAAGGACGGCAGCGGCTTCTCCATACCCAAGATCGAGCTGACCTGCGAGGCCGAAGTGGGGGACATAGACGCCGACCACTTCCTGAGCCACGCCGAGCAGGCCAAGGAGAGCTGTCCGGTGTCGAAGGCGCTGGCCGGCACGGAGATCACGCTCGAGGCCAGGCTGCTCTCGGGCAGCGCCGCGTAGCGCCGCAGCGGCGCGGCGGCCGAGGGCCCGGCCGCTACCGCTTGGCGCGTCCGTGGATGAGCACCATCAGGCGCTCGAACAGCTTGGTGCTCCGCTTGCTGTAGGGGAAGTAGTAGAGCTCCCGCTTCTGGGCCAGTCGGGTGACCAGAACCGAGTGCGAGGTGCAGTACTTCTGGATGCCCTTGGCGCTGTGGCGGACGCCTATGCCCGACTCCTTGATGCCGCCCATCGGCATCTCCGTGGCTCCGTAGTTCACGACGCAGTCGTTCACGCAGGTGCTGCCCGCCTCGACGCGCGTGGCCAGGCGCTCGCCCTTTGCAGCGTCCTTGGTCCAGACGCTCGAGTTCAGGCCGTAACGGCTGTCGTTGGCCAGGCGCAGCGCCTCCTCGGCGTCGCGTACCCGCATGATCGGCAGCGTCGGCCCGAAGGTCTCGTCGACCATGATCTTCATCGTGTGATCGACGCCGGTGAGCACGGTCGGCTCGAAGAAGCGCCCGCTGCCCTCGCGGCGATTGCCCCCCACCACCACCTGCGCACCCTTGTCGAGGGCGTCGCGCACGTGGTCCTCGATCAGCTCGATCTGCGGCGGGAAGGTGACGGCGCCGACATCCACCGCCCCCGGCTCGCCGGGTACGCCCTGCCGCAATGCTCTGGCCTTGTCAACGACCTTGGCCACGAACTGGTCGTAGGCCGGGTCCTCGACGTAGACGCGTTCCACGGAGGTGCACATCTGGCCGCCGTTGCTCATCGCCCAGTACACAGCGGCGTTCGCGGCACGCTCGAGGTCGGCATCGGCGAGGACGATCATCGGGTCCTTGCCGCCCAGCTCGAGCGACACGGGCGTGAGCGTCTCGGACGCCTTGGCCATGATCTTCTTGCCGGTGCGAGTCGAGCCCGTGAACATGATCATGTCTGCCTGCTCGACCAGCGCCGCGCCGGCGTCTCCCTCTCCGGCGGCCACCTGAAGCACGCCCTCGGGCAGTCCGGCGGCCTTCATGCCCTCGGCCATCAGGAGGGTCGATAGCGGGGTTACCTCGCTCGGCTTGAGGATCACCGCGTTGCCTGCCATGAGGGCGGCAACCGAGTCGCCGAAGCAGTTGAGCAGCGGGTAGTTCCAGGGGCCGATCACCCCCACCACACCGATCGGGCCGTAACGCACGAACAGCTTCTTGCCGAACACGAACGGAGAGTGCGAGCGCACGCGCTCGTCGGCCAGGTACTTGGGAGCCTTCTTGGCCCAGAAGCTGAGCGAGTCGGCCACCATGAACACCTCGGCGAGCTGCGCGTCCTCCGGGGTCTTGCCCGTCTCCTCGACGATCGTGCGCCGCATTCGGTCGCGGTTCTGCATCAGCCACACGCGGGCCGCGTGCATCACGCGGCCGCGGCCCTCGTAGTCGAGCGCCTGCCACGCCGGCTGCGCGGCCCGGGCGCGGGCGACCATACCTTCGATCGCTGCCGCCTCGACCTTCGGCACCTCGGCGATGATCTCGCCGGTGGCGGGGTTCTCCACCGGGATGGTGGATCGCTGGGATGTGTTGTCGGTGGATGTCGCCCGGCCGCCGTCGGCCTTTCCGCGGGCCTTCGTGTGCGGCTGCTGCTCGACGGTCGCCACTGCTACCTCCCAGGTGTCGTGGAACGGCGAGTTTAGTGCCGGCTGGCCGGGCTCGGAGCTCCGCTTTGCTCCCGTTGGGTCGCAGGGCGACCCTCAGGGCGCAAAGCGTGGGGGACCAGCCGTCGCAGCTCCTCCAACATGAAGCGCGGGTCCTCGAAGACGTCGCTGTAGGTGTAGCGGCGGAACGCGTCTCCCCGGGCGCGGGCTTGGCGCTCGCGGTCGAGATCCTTCTGCCAGGCGTGGCGTGAGTGGTGGTAGCGGTAGCTGTCGAGCTCAACGGTCAGTCTCTGGTCAGGCCAGCGGCAGTTGACCCAACGTCTGCCGGCGGGGCGGTTGGTCTGGGGCAGTAGCAGTGCAGCGTCTGTGAGCACCGCCAAGAAGCGGCGCTCCAGGGCGCTGAGCGTCACGGGCACGTCGCCGCGCAGCACTCCGCGCAGCCCGGCCGCGCCCTTGGCGTTCGGCCGTCGCACGAGCACGGCCTCGACCTGCGCTGGCGTTGTGGCGTAACGGATCGTGGCCTCGTGACACACGCGAGCGAGGTCGTCGGCCGTCAGTACCGCGGCCAGGTCCACGATCGTGCAGGCCACGGTGGTCACGGGAATGCCGCGCACGATTGTCGCGTCGGGGGGACTGATCTGTGCCCGTCGCGTAGCAACGCCCCTCACCCGCCGTTGTGTGGGGATTGTCACCTCCGGGGCTGGAGGAGACCCCTTCAACAGGCCGAGGAGATAGCCGGCCGCGCGGCCGCTGAGCAGCGCGCCGGGCCCGCAGGCGCGGACCGCAGCCAGATATCGCGCTTCGACACTGGGTGCCTTGTGGCCGACCCGGTACACCCCTCGGTGAACGCGCAGCAGCGATCCGGCGCGCACCCGGTGCTTGATCTCAGCCACCGTGACGCCCGCTCGGAGCAACTCGCCCCGCGTGACAACGCCATGGCTTGCGCCCGCTAAGCGCGCGAGCTCCTTCTCCGCTTTGCTCCCGTTGGGTCGCACTGCGACCCTTAACTTGCGAAGCGCCGAGACTCGCCCCCCCCGGTAGCGGGACCCGGCGGGCGGGCGCGGGCGGCCCCTGCGGACTAGCCCTCGGCCAGCTCCACGCGCTCGATCAACACGTCCTCCTGCGGCCGGTCGCCCGCGCCGGTGGCCGTGCCCTCGATCGAGTCGACCGCCTCCATCCCGCTGGTCACGCGGCCGAACACCGTGTGCTTGCCGTCGAGCCACGACGCCGCCTCGGTGGTGACGATGAAGAACTGGCTGCCGTTGGTGTTCGGGCCGGCGTTGGCCATGGCGAGCGCTCCGCGCACAATCTTGTGGTCGTTGAACTCGTCCTCGAACGTGTAGCCCGGGCCGCCGCGACCCGTGCCTTCCGGGTCCCCTCCCTGGATCATGAAGTCCTTGATCACCCGGTGGAAGACCGTGCCGTCGTAGAAGGCGTCGCCGGAGAGCTTGCGGAAGTTCTCGACCGTCTTCGGAGCGTCCTCGTCGAACAGCTCGACGGCGATCGGCCCGTGGTTGGTGTGCAGCGTCGCCTCACTCATGATCTGGCCACCTCCAGCCGGAGCTTCACGCCCCGGACGTCGTTGTCGCTGACGGTCTCGACCACCTCGCCGGCCCGGTCGGCGGGCACCTCGACCAGGGTGAAGCGCTCGAGCACCCGCACGTTGCGCACGTCCTCGCCCTCGAGATGCGAGTTGTTCACGATCGCGCTGATGACGTCCGCCGGCTCGATGCCGTGCGCGCGTCCGGCGCCCACGACCAGCTTGGCGGTCGGGCCGGCCGCCGCCTTACGGGGCTTCGTGTGGCGGGGGCGCCGCGGCTGGCGCTCAGGGGCGGCGGGCTCGACCGCGGCTGTCTCCCCAGCGGGGGCGGCAGGCTCGACCGCGGCGGTCTCGCGAGCGGGGGCACTGGGCTCGTCCGCTGTGGACCCGACCGCGTCGGAGTTATCGGCGGGCGGCGAGGCAGCGACCTCGTGATCCGCGCCTTCCTCCGGCAGATCGGTGGGCTCCGCCGGGTCGACGAGGTCCTCGCCGGGCTCGGGGGTGGGCTCCACGTCGCCGGCAGCGGGCTCGGCGAGCTCCGTACCCTCGGCCTCTAGCTCGCTGCTGGGATCCGCCTCGGCGGCCGTCCGCGTGCCCCGGCGGCGGCGGGACCTCGGCGGCGGCGGCGCCTCCACGGACGCATCGCCGCGATCCGCCGCAGCCCCGTTCTTCTGCGAGAGCTTGCCCTGCTCGGACCACTCGACGACGGTGATGTTGGCGTGGCGCTCGATGGCCTCCATGTCGCCCGCCTGCTTGGGGGTGACCAGCGTGATGGCGCGGCCGGACCGGCCGACCCGCCCGGTGCGCCCGATGCGGTGCACGTAGACCTCCGGGGAGCCCGGTATGTCGTAGTTCACGACGTGCGTGACCCCGGAGATGTCGAGCCCGCGGGCGGCGATGTCGGTAGCTACGAGCAGGCGCTCGCGGCCGTCCTTGAAGGCGATCATCACGCCGTCGCGGGAACCCTGGGACATGTCGCCATGCAGGGCCTTCACCCGCACTCCGCGGTCACCGAGCGACCGGGCCAGGCGATCGACGCCGATCTTCGTACGCGCGAAGACGATGGCCTGCCGCGGCTGCTCGGACTTCATGACGCGCGCAAGAGCGTCGGGCTTCTCGCGGTCGGCCGCGACCTCGACCTTGTAGTGCTCCACGGTGTCGATCGTGAGCGTGGCGGCCTGGACCTTGATGGTGACCGGCTCGTACATGCCCTTCTCGGCCAGCTTCTTGATCTCAGGCGGCATGGTGGCCGAGAACAGGGCGGTCTGGCGGCCCGACGGAGCCCGGCTCAGGATCTTCTCGACGTCCTCGAGGAAGCCGAGGTCGAGCATCTCGTCGGCCTCGTCGAGGACCACGAAGCGGGTCGAGTCGAGCACCAACTGGTGGCGGCTCATGAGGTCCATGACCCGGCCCACCGTGCCAACGACAACCTGGGCCCCGGCCTTCAGCTGCGACACCTGGGTGCGGATCGGTGCGCCGCCGAAGACCGCGGTCACGTCGACGCCACGGGTCTTCCCGTAGGCACGCAGCGCCTGGGTCACCTGGATGCACAGCTCCCGGGTCGGCGTGAGCACCAGTGCTTGGACGTCAGAGTCCTCCGGGTCGACGTACTCGAGCAGCGGTAGACCGAAGGCCGCCGTCTTGCCGGTGCCGGTCTGAGCCTGACCGATCACGTCCCGTCCGGCGAGCAGCTCGGGGATTGCCTGTTCCTGGATGGGCGTCGGCTGGTCGTACCCGAGTTGAGTGAGGGCCTGGAGCAGGTTCTCGGAGAGGCCGAGCTCGGCGAAGGTAGGCATCGGACGAGCCTAACCGGCCCGCATGGCGGCAGCGGGCCGTGACTTCGCCGCCGTGCGCGTGGGCTTACGGGACCCGGCGGCGCGGGGCTTTGCCACCCGCGGCTTCGAGCGGGCACGCGAACGGCTCCCGCTCGCAGGCTTGGGCGCGGTCCCGACACGACGGCGACCGCCGGCACCGCCCCCCACGCTGCCGCCACGGAGCATCTCGCGCCACTCCTCGGACTCCACGCGAGCCGGCTCGGTCGAAGCGATGAAATCGGCGAGCACCCGAACGAAGCGGAGCGGGTCGTCCCGGTGGGGGAAGTGGCCCGCGCGGGGGAAGACCTCCAGGCGGCTGCCGGGCATCAGTGCGTGCGCCTGGCGCCCGTGCTCGACCGGGATGATCGAGTCGCGTTCGCCCCAGAGAAGGAGCGTCGGCACCTTGGCCGCCAGGTACAGACGGTCGGTGGCGTTGACGCGCTGGCCACCGGGGTCGACGATCGCGCGCAACGTATGCACGAAGGCCGCCCGGGCCTCCGGGTCGGCAAGGGATGCGTGGCCGCGCGCCATCTCCTCGAGATCCGTGCCGAGACGCAACCCGAGACGGTCCATCACGCGGCCTACGCCGCGCCCGAGGCCGAGGAGCCCGGCGCTCGCGAGCAACGGGAGCACGATCTCGGAGCCCGGCAGGGTGGCGGCGCGCAGCACGAGGCTCAGCTCACGGCCCAGGCCACCGCTGTCGACCAGCACCAGGCGCTCGCAGCGCTCCGGGAACTGGTAGGAGAGCTGCATTGCGACGCCTCCGCCCAGCGAGTGGCCGACGAACGTCGCATGTTCGTGGCCGAGCGCGACGAGCAGGTCGCGGACTCCGCTTGCATAGGCGCCAAGCGAGTAGTCACCGCGCGGCTTGGCCGACTCGCCGTGACCGAGCAGATCGGGAGCGATCACCGTGTGGTGCTCGGCGAGCACGGGCATGACCTGATCCCAGGTCTGCGACGTCGAGGTGATGCCGTGGACCAGCACGAGCGCAGGGCCCTCGCCTGCCATGCGGTACGCAACACGGTGGCCGTGGAGGGTCAGCTCGCGCAGCAGTGAGCTCGAGTCGGGGGACGTCATGTCGGAAGGGCCTCCTGTGTCTCGTCAGGCCGCGGGATCGAGCAGCAGCTTGCCGCTCGTCCGGCGGGCCTGGATGTCCTCGTGGGCGCGACGAACCTCGGATAGAGGGTATGTCTCCCCCACCACCGGCACAAGCTCCCCGCGGGCCGCGCGCTCGAAGAGGTCAGCCAGCGGCTCCGCCATCATGTCCGGGCGCCCGAGGCAGTGCATCAGCCAGAAGCCGACGACGGCCTGGCTGCGTCGCATGAGCGACCCGTTGGAAAGCTGGTTCGGCTCTCTGCTCGCCAGCCCGTAGGCCACGAGCCGGCCGAACGGCGCCAGCGCCTTCAGGCTCTCGTCAAACACGTGGCCGCCGGCCATCTCGAGCACTACGTCGACCTTGGCTCCGCCGTTTGCCTCCCGCAGGGTGGCGTTCAGATCGTCGGCATTCGGGTCGACCGCGACATCGGCGCCAAGGTCGAGTGCGAGCTGGCGCTTGTCGTCGGTGCTCGCGGTGGCGATCACGCGACCGGCGCCGAACGGCTTGGCCAACTGCACGGCAAGGCTTCCGACTCCACCCGCCGCCGCGTGGATGACCACGGTCTCGCCTTGTTGAAGCTTGGCTGAGGTGCGGAACAGGTGCCAGGCGGTGAGGCCCTGGAGCACGAGGGCGAGCGCCGGGCCGTCGTCGAGCCCGTCCGGAAGCGGGAAGGTCGTGTCCGCGGGAGCCAGGGCGTACTCCGCGTAGCCGCCGCTGCCGAGCAGCGCCACCACGCGTTGGCCCTCGTCGAGCCCTCCCGTCGAGCGTGCGACCGTGCCCGCCACCTCGGCGCCCGGCACCAGGGGCAGCTCGAACTTGGCCAGGTACGAGTTCTCGCGCTGGTGGGTGTCGGCGAAGTTGATCCCGGCGCGGGAGACCCGCACCAGCACCTGGCCGTCGGCCGGCTCGGGCGTGGGAATGTCGGTGAGCTGGAGCACCTCCGGCCCGCCGAACTCCTCTAGCTGGATCGCGCGCACGCCGATCAGACTATTCCCCGGGGGAAGGCGCTCCGGGCACGCGACGAACGGCGGGCCGCCCCCCGGCGCCGTTAGCCTTCCGCGGCTCATGAGCCTCACCGTGGTTGGATCAATCGCCTTCGACGCCGTTCGGACGCCATTCGGCGAGCGCGAGCGCATGCTCGGGGGATCGGCCACCCACTTCTCCCTGGCCGCGAGCTTCTTCGACGAGGTGCGGATGGTCGGGCCGGTGGGAGACGACTTCGGCGACGAGCAGTACGCGGTGCTCCACGAGCGGGGGGTGAACACCGACGACATCGAGCGGGTGAGCGGCGGGGAGACCTTCTTCTGGCGCGGCCACTACGAGTACGACCTGAACACCGCGCACACCGACGAGACGCGCCTGGGCGTGTTCGGCGAGTTCCAGCCCAAGCTGTCGGAGGCGTCGCGCGCGGCGGAGACCCTGTTCCTGGCAAACATCCAGCCGGACCTCCAGCGCGAGGTGCGCGAGCAGTGCGAGGGGGCCCGGCTCGCCGGGCTGGACTCGATGAACCTGTGGATCGAGATCGCCCGCGATGCCCTCGTGCGCACCATCGGCGGCGTGGACCTCGTGTTCATGAACGACGCGGAGATCCGGATGCTGTGCGAGGAGCCGAACCTGGTGCGCGCCGCGCGCCAGCTCATGGACATGGGCCCACGGGCCGTGGTAGCCAAGCAGGGGGAGTACGGCGCACGCCTGTTCACGCCGGAGTCGATCTTCTCACTGCCCGCCTACCCCCTGGAGACCGTGAACGACCCGACGGGCGCCGGAGACTCGTTTGCCGGGGGGTTCCTGGGCTATCTGAGCTCCGAGGGTGGGGCGGATGCCGGCGACGAGGCCATGCGCCGAGCCATGGCCTACGGCTCGGTGCTCGCGTCCTTCAACGTCGAGGAGTTCGGCACCGAGCGCGTGCATCGCCTCACTCGGGACGAGATCGAGGGCCGCTACCGCGAGTTCGTGGAGATGACACGGCTCGAGGCGGTTCGGGCGGCCTGAGCCGCCTCAACGGTTGGCGTTGGCAACTGCCTACCGGCCAACTGCCGACCCACCTACTGCCAACCCCAGCCCGCAACGGCCGTCAGCGGATGACCAGTTCGCTCCCGGTTCCCGAAGCGGAAGCTGACGCCCTCGCTGCCGTGAGCGTGATGCGTGTCCGGGCGGTGGCGATCTGCCCGTTGCGCGTCCGGGCCACCACCCGGATCGTGTAGCGCCCCGGCCGCAGCGTCGGGAAGCGGAAGGGGCGGCCTATGACGCCCCGCGCACCGGCAACGACCTTCTCGCCCCGCAGGATCTGGATTCGCGCGCCCGCGGACACCGTGGCCACCAGGTCGACCGCGAACCGCGGCCCGCGCGTGACCTTGGGCACGAGCGCGACGGCCAGGCGCCTGGTGCGGGCGAGCTGGACGTAGCGGATGCGGCCCAGCAAAGGATCGCTCACCAGCAGCCCGTCGCCGGCGAAGTCGATGCTGAGCGGGATCAGGGAGGCCCGGGTGGCCGGCCGGCCGTCTCCGGTCCTGGGACCTATCCGACTCGCCCCCGCCAGGGTCCGGATTCGCCCGGACGGGAGGACCACCCGCACGCGGGCGTTCCCGCTGTCGGCGACGAGGAACCCGCCTTCCGCCAGAGGCTCGACGTCGGTCGGCGTGGCCAACCGGGCGCGAGTGGCCCGCCCGCCGTCACCCCGAAACCTGCCGGCCTCGGCGCCCACCGGTCCGGAGCCCGCGACCGTGGAGATCCGGCCGGAAGGCGAGACCCGGCGAATGCGATGGTTGAAGGAATCCGCGATGAGCAGCGCTCCGCCGGGGGTCACGTCCGCCGCCGCCGGTGTGTTGAGCCGAGCCCGCAGGGCCGGACCGCCGTCACCCGCGAACCCGCCGCGTCCCGCCCCGACCGGGCCGGATCCGGCAACCGTCGTAATTGTTCCCGCGGCGGTCACCCGACGAATGCGGTGATTCTCGCTGTCGGCGAACAGGAAGCCGCCGTCGGTCAGCGCGGTGATGTACCCGGGTGAGCGCATCCGGGCGCGCCGAGCCGGGCCCCCGTCCCCCCCGAAGCCGCGCCGACCGGTGCCGGCGACCGTCGTGATCTTCCCGTCGGCCGACACGCGGCGGATCCTGGAGGCGGCCTCGTCAGCCACGAGAAAGCCACCGTCGGGGGTGAGGGCCACCGCGAACGGAGCTTGGAAGCTGGCCCGGCGTGCCGGGCCGCCGTCACCGCTCGAGCCGGCGCGTCCCGTGCCGGCCACGGTCGAGATACGACCCAGCCGTGACACGCGCCTGATGCGTCGGTTCTCGGTGTCGGCGATCAAGTAGCCCCCTCCGGGCAACGCCGCGACGTCGAATGGAACGTTCAGGCGGGCATCCGTGGCCGGGCCGCCGTCCCCGCTGAACCCGGGCAGCAGCTGGTCCTCCGCACCGACGCCGGCGACCGTGAAGATGTCGCCCACGCGTGCAAGCGCCGTGGCCGGAATCGCGAGCCCCGCGAGGAGCAGGATCGTGAACAGAATCGGTCGTGACGCGCGAATCATTCCTGACTCCCTTCCCGTGCCAGTCGGCTCAGCGGCGGAGTGCACCGGATGGCGATCCTAAGCGGCGCCCCGGCGGATAACAAGGTCCCGCGGGCCTTTGCACGGGCGCCGGGCGAGAAGTCGGGCACGGACTCGGCCGCGCGCCCGGCAGTGGTGAGCGGCGGGCGCCCCCCGAACGGCGCCGGCCTCGAGCTCCGGCGGTACTATCCGCCCGTGGCCCCGTTTCTGTGGATGATGCTGGTGCTGAAGATTCCGCTTCTGCTCCTCTTCTGGCTCGTGTGGTGGTCCATCCGGGAGGTGCCCGAGGAGGCGACCGCGGACGAGGACGATGGCGGCAGCCGCGTCGGGCCGGACCATCCGCGTCCTCGCCGGCCCCGATCGCCGCGCCGTGGCCCGCACTCCGGCGCACTCCCTGCAGCGCCCGAGCGCACCCGGCGGCTGTGGCGACGGCGGGCGCCGGCGCGTCGGCGGGTTACGGCCCCTCCCCGCTGAGCCGGACTACCGCCGCCCTCGCCGCGTAACACGCGCTGCCTGAGGTAGCTTTCGCGCTCGTGAACGCGTTCCATGTGATGGGCGGCCTACTTGCCCTTTGGGCGGTTCTGGTAGCCGCACTCGGCATCGTGCGCCACGACTTCCCGCGCGGACGCGGTGCGGAAAGGCTCGTGATCGCGATCTCGGCGCTGCTCGTGGTGGGCGCCATCGGCTCGGCCATCCTCACGGCGGCGGCCGAGGAGGACGAGGGAGCTGGACCCGAATCCGTGGAGCCGCAGCGATAGGCGTGCCCCTTGACGACGGGCATGCGGTGCACTACTCAGCGCTACAGCGTGGCACGCCGATCTACAGCTCCGACGAGGTGGAGCTCGGGAAGGTCGAGTCGATACTCGACAACTACCGCGAGCACATCTTCGACGGGATCGTCATGCGCACGGGGGCGGGCGATCTGCGCTTCGTGGACGCGCCCGAGGTTCGCCGTACCGCGGAGCTCGGGGTGACGCTCACGATCACCGCGGCACAGGCGGCCGAGCTGCCGCCGCCTGAGGAAGTGGCGCCGACTTTCAAGCCGAACCTGAGCGCCGGCAGGGTCGGCCGCTTCTTCGGCGGGGGCTGGAAGCGCGGCCGCTGAGGGGGTGAGCCGTCGGCCGATGCCGCGTCGTTGACAGAATCGGGTAGAGAGCCGAGGTCACGACTACTGAGGAGAGCGGCATGGCGGACGATCAGACGCAGGTGAGCGCCGACGCCGGCGGGACGGCTACCGCCAGCGACAGCTTGTCGGTGACCGACAACCGGACCGGCCAGAGCTACGAGATGCCGATCACCGACGGCACCGTCAAGGCCATGGACTTCCGCCAGATCAAGGTGTCCGAGGACGACTTCGGGCTGATGACCTACGACCCCGCCTTCACCAACACGGCCGCCTGCCGCAGCGACATCACCTACATCGACGGCGACGCGGGCGTTCTCGAGCACCGGGGCTACTCGATCGAGCAGCTGTGCGAGAGCGCCACCTATCTCGAGGTGGCCTACCTGCTGATCCACGGCGAGCTGCCCAACAGCGACCAGCTAGCCGACTGGGTCCACGAGATCACGATCCACACCTACGTTCACGAGAACATCAAGCGCTTCATGGAGGGCTTCCGATACGACGCCCATCCGATGGGCATGCTGCTGGCCACGGTCGGTGCGATGTCCACGTTCTACCCCGGCGCCAAGAACATCAAAGATCACGATGAGCGCCACATGGCCGCGGTACGGCTGATCGCCAAGATGCCGACGCTCGCCGCGTTCGCCTACCGCCACAACCTCGGACTGCCCTACATCTATCCGGACAACGACCTGAGCTACGCCGCCAACTTCCTCTCGATGCTGTTCAAGATGACCGAGATCAAGTACGAGCCCGACCCGCGGCTCACGCGGGCGCTCGACACGCTGTTCATCCTCCACGCCGACCACGAGCAGAACTGCTCGACGAGCGCGGTGCGGGGCATCGGGTCCTCCCAGGTCGATCCCTACTCGGCCGTCGCCGGAGGCGTCGGGGCGCTGTACGGGCCGTTGCACGGTGGCGCCAACGAAGCCGTGCTCAAGATGCTCGATCGCATCGAGCGCGTGGACGCGATCCCCGACTTCCTCGAGGGCGTGAAGGGCGGTGACGAGCGGCTGATGGGCTTCGGCCACCGCGTGTACAAGAACTACGACCCGCGCGCACGCATCATCAAGAAGAACGTCGACGAGGTGCTGGAGGTGACCGGCAAGAGCACGAAGCTGGAGATCGCCGTGGAGCTCGAGAAGCGCGCCCTCGACGACGAGTACTTCACCTCGCGCAAGCTGTACCCGAACGTCGACTTCTACTCGGGGCTGATCTACGAGGCGCTGAAGATCCCCAGCGAGATGTTCACGGTCATCTTCGCTATACCGCGCACCTCGGGTTGGGTGGCTCAGTGGCTCGAGATGGTCGACGACGAGGAGCAGAAGATCGCCCGGCCGCGACAGGTCTACGTCGGGGAGCGCGAGCGCGAGTACGTGCCGCTCGAGCAGCGGTAGCCGCCGCCCTCGAGGCGAACCGCGCCTACACTCGCCGACACCTCGGCCTGGGGCGAGTACGACCGGGCGCACGTAGTCCTCGATCCACGCTGCGGTTGGCGATCGGCGCGCCACGCCACGCCGATACCCTCAGCACCGTGACGAGCGAGCCTCTGGTCGACGGTCACGGGCGGCGCATCTCCGACCTGCGTGTCTCGGTCACCGACCGCTGCAACTTCCGCTGCCAGTACTGCATGCCCGCCGAGGGGCTGCCGTGGCTCGAGCGCTCGGAGATCCTCTCGTTCGAGGAGATCGAGCGCGTGGTGCGTCTGATGGTGGGCATGAGCGTGACCGACGTGCGGCTCACCGGCGGGGAGCCCCTCGTGCGCCGGCAGTTCCCCCAGCTCGTGGCGATGCTCGCCGGCGTTGAGGGCTTGGCCGATCTCTCGATGACCACCAACGGCTTCCTGCTCGAACGGGATGCGGACGCGCTGGTCGCGGCCGGCATCGACCGCGTGAACGTCTCGATCGACTCCCTCCAGCGCGACCGCTTCTTTCAGATGACCCGTCGCGACTCGCTGCCCCAGGTGCTGCGTGGGCTGGAGGCGCTGGCGAGCCACCCCGAGGTGCACCCGATCAAGGTGAACGCCGTGGCCATGCGCGGCTTCACCGAAGCGGAGGCCGTGCCCTTCGCAGAGTTCGCCCGCTCGACCGCGTTCCAGGTGCGCTTCATCGAGTTCATGCCGCTCGACGGCGACCGGAGCTGGCGCCCCGACGACGTGCTCACCGGCGACGAGCTGCGTGCGACCATCGACGCCGTGCATCCGCTGGAGGAGATTCCACGCGAGCCCTCGGCGACGGCGCGCATCTTCCGCTTCCGCGACGGGCAGGGTGAGATGGGCTTCATCAACCCCGTGTCCGAACCGTTCTGCGACGACTGCAACCGCATTCGCCTGACCGCGGAGGGCAAGCTGCGCACGTGTCTGTTCTCGGTGGGCGAGACGGACCTCAGGGGGCCGCTGCGAGCCGGGGCCGACGACGACGAGCTTCGACGCATCGTCCGCGACGCCGTGTGGCGCAAGGAGCTGAAGCACCATGTGAGCGAGCCCGGCTTCCAGCCTCCCCCGCGGACCATGAGCGCCATCGGCGGTTAGCCACGAGGCGCCGGAACTGGGTGGTGCGAGTCCGCGTCGGCGCCAGGGTGGAGCGGCTGACATTCAATTCGCTCGGAGCCGCCGTGGCCACGATCGAGGAGCGTGGCCGCGAGCTCGAGCGGGCGGCCGACGGCCACACCGTCGACTTCAGGGTTCGGAGCTTCGAGCCGGTGCAGCAGGTGACCGCTCGGCTAGAGCTCTCGGGGCCCGGACGGGCCACGGGCGGGATCGATGTTCGCGGCGACGGGTCGAGTGAGGCCTACGTCGGCCGGGTCCGCCGGCGGGTGGTCGAGCAGACGGCGCGCGAATCGCCGTACGACGCCCTCCTACGCGCGCTGGCGCGGTGAGTGCCGGGCGCTGGCCGCGGGGGCGGTGAATGGATATACAGAAGCCGTGAACGCCCGCTGGCTCGTACCGCTCCCCCCCGGCGCCAAGCCGCCGTACCGGGTCTTCGTGAACGGCGTCCCGCAGGCGGAGGGCGAGGACTACCGCCTCGAGGGTCACGCGCTCGCGTTCGCCCGGCCGCTGGAGAAGGAGGGCAAGCTTGGGGCGGGACGTTGGACGCTCATGTTCTTCAACATCATGGGCAGCTACGGCAAGAACGACTCGGTGGACGTCGAGTACACGGTTGCCGGACGGCCGCGGGTGGCCACGGGGCTCGACATCGTCGCGCCGGATTCCGCCTCGGACCTGCCCGCCTGACCGAGCCCACGGGCCTTTCTAACCTAAAGCCGATGCGAATCGACCGGATACTGGAGGAGCAACGTCCCTGTTTCTCCTTCGAGTTCTTCCCTCCCAAGGACGACGAGGGCATGGAGCGCCTGTGGGAGGCGCTCACCGAGCTGCGCAATGACGACCCAGCCTTCGTGTCGGTGACCTACAACGCGGGGGGGTCGAAGGGCGGCCGCACGCTCGAGGTCGTGAAGCGCATGCGCTCGGAGCTCGGCCTGGAGGCGATGGCCCACTTCACGTGCATCGGTGCGACCGTCGACGAGCTGCGCGCCACCCTCGACGAGATGCGCGGCGCCGGAGTCGAGAACGTCCTTGCGCTACGAGGCGACCCGCCGCGTGGCGAGACCGAGTGGAAGCCGACGCCCGGGGGCCTGCGGTACTCCACCGAGCTCGCCGCGATGATGGCGGCGAGCTACCCCTTCTGCATCGGCGCGGCCTGCTTCCCGGAGACCCATCCCGAGGCCGTCGACCTGGCCCACGACATCCGCTTCCTGCGCGAGAAGGTCGAGGCCGGCGCGTCGTTTCTCATCACGCAGCTGTTCTTCGACAACGACCTCTACTTCCGCTTCGTCGACGAGGCGC
>JAABUN010005700.1_pt1 | contig 15152 bp, 18 predicted proteins | sample 5559311 | NCBI WGS metagenome assembly JAABUN01 (sample SAMN10711877, study PRJNA513370) | rock metagenome | isolation source: Antarctica rocks | place: Antarctica: Victoria Land, Siegfried Peak sud | reverse complement strand
ACACCCCTGCCGCCCGGCAGATGTCGCCGATGATCTCCCCGATCGGTCGCGGCTCGCCGTTGCTGACCACGTATGCCGAGCCCGCCGTGTGCTCGATCCGGTCCAGGGCAGCAACGATCGCCGTGCTGGCGTTGCTCACGTATGTCGTGTCCACCAGGGCGGTGCCCGAGCCCACCAGCGCGAGCCGGCCGGCCCGGGCGCGCCGAACGATCCGGCCGACCAGCTGGGTGTCACCGGGTCCCCAAACCAGGTGCGGGCGCACAGCGGTCACCCGCAGCTGTGAGCCGTTGGCCGCCAGCGCCAGCACCTCGGCTGCGGCCTTGCTCCGGGCATAGCGGCCGCGCGCCCGCGCTGGGTCGGCCGCAGCGGCCGAGGCGCCGACCAGTGAGCGCCCGCCGTGGGCGACCGAGGGCGAGGAGACCTGCACCACCGCGGTGACGCCCGCCTCCCGGGCGGCCCGCAGCAGGGTGCGGGTCCCCTCGATGTTGGTGCGCGCATAGTCGGCCCACGGACCCACCACGTCGACCTTTGCGGCCAGGTGCACCACGGCGTCCTGTCCGGTCACCGCCCCGCGCACCGCCTCGGGGTCGGCCACATCGCCCAGCACCTCCCGGTGTGCTGCCCCCGCGGGCCGCCGCTGCAGCAACGTCACGTCGTCTCCGCGCGCCGCGAGCAGATCGGCCACGGCAGCGCCGAGCATGCCGCTGGCACCGGTGACCAGCACCCTGCTCATCGGCTGCGGGTGCGTGGGGCAGCTGTCGCGGTGGCGCGTCGCATGCGGCGGCGCAGCCGATCACGCGCCGGCTGCGGGTGCAGGTGACCCTCCGCCCAGTCGGCCAGGGCGGTGCGGTCCACCTTGGAGGCGTGCCGGATGTCGACCGGCAGCCAGTCGCGCAGCAGCACCGCGGCAACCGGCACGCCTGCGCGGGCGCGCACCAGCTCGGCCAGCTCCGGTGATGCCAGCGGCCTGGCCCGGCGCGACACCCGCTCCTGCGGCACGATCACCACGACTACCTGCTGGGTGCCTGCTGGACCGACCCCGACCACGGCCACCTGCGCTGCCCCGGACACCCCGGCCAGCCGCTGCTCCACCGGATACGGTGCCAACGGTCCCTCGGCGGTGGCCAGGACGTGCACCCGGCGGCCGCCCACCCACAGCCGCCCCTGCTCGTCCAGCTCGCCGACGTCGCCGGTGCGGTGCCAGCCGGGCGGCTGGGCGCTCGCGTGCTGGGCGGCCCACCGGCGGTCGTAGCGCTGCAGCAGGTGGGGGCCGCGGACCACGATCTCACCGAGCACCCGCGGGGTCTGGACCAGTTCGTCCGCGGGTGTGCCGTCGGCGGCCAGTGGGGCGATGCCGACCTGCACCCCGGGCACCGGCGGGCCGACGCACACGCCCGGCCCTTCCTCGGTCACGGTGGTCGGGTCGATGGTGGCCACCGGTAGTGCCTCGGTCATGCCGTAGGGGGTGTGGGTGCTCGCCGAGGGCAACACTGTGCGCAGCTCGTGCAGCAGCGCGGTCGGCACCGGTGCCCCCGCCGACAGGATCAGCCGCGGCCCGCGCAGCGCCTCGCGTTGCGAGCTGCTCAACGAGCCGGTGCTGGCTGCGACGTTGCGCAACGCCGCTGGGGAGGCGAAGACCACGCTCGCCTCCACCGCCGCGACCGCGTCGGCCAGCGCCGCCGCGGTCAACGTGTGCGGGGCGGTCACGTCCATCGCCGGCACCGCCGAGGTGAGCCCGAGCGCCGGCCCGTAGAGCGCGAACGGCGCGAACGCCGCGACGAACCGCTCCCCGGGCTCCAGCGCGAAGGTGTCTCGCAGCACCGCGACCTGCGCGCCGAGCTGCCCGCGGGTGTAGGCGACCCCCTTGGGTGCCCCGGTGGCTCCGGAGGTGAACAAGATCGCCCCGTCAGCGTCCGGGTCCTCCAGCGCCGCCGGGACCGCGGGGTATGCCGTGGCCCCTGCCAGCAGGTCCTGCACCTGGTCCGGGCCGGCGCCGATCCGGGATCCCGGCACCCTGGCCGCCCGGGTCAGCGCCAGCCCGCGGGGGATCGCCACCACATGGTCGGGGGCGGCCTCGCGCAGTGCACCGCCGAGGCGGCGCAGCCCCAGCCCGGCGTCGGCGACGACCACGACCGCGCCCAGTCTCCATACGGCATACACGATCGTGGTCAGGTCGATGCCTGGGGGGACCAGCACCGCCACCCGCTGGCCCGGCCGCACCCCACGGGCGGAGAGCGCGGTGGCGACGGCGGCGACGCGCTGCGCAAGCGCCCCCCGGCTGATCCGCCCCCCGGCGCCGCCCAGCTCCACGATGGCCAGGGCCTCGGGCTCGGAGTCCTGCACCTCGATGGGCACAACCGCGTGCTCCGGTCGCGGCGGCGCCGGTGTGCTGGGTGAGCACCGCGTGCTGATCCAGTCCCAGATCAGCTGCACACCCTCGGGTCGGTCCTCCAGCACCAAGTGGGAGGCGTCACGGTAGACCTGCACGTCGGCCTGGGGCAGCCGTCGCTGCAAGTCGTACAGATAGCGCAGGGAGAAGACCGGGTCGCGAGCGCCCCACACCAGCAGCGATGGCACGGCGAGGCCGCGGATGCCCTCGGCGATCTCCTGAAGAGTGCCGAAGCTGGGATGCGTCGTCTCGAACGGGATGTCGGCTACGAACTCGGCCACGGCGCGTCGCTGCTCCTGCTTGACGTAGGGCCGGGCAAACGCCGCGCGGACCTCCCGGGGCAGCGGTGGCAGGCAGGTGGCGGTGGTCGCCCGGACGAAGGCCGGGGTGCGGCGACACAGTAGGTCGAGCAGGGCAGGGGAGCGGACGAGCCGGATCGCGGGGGGTCGCGGCGCGCCCACCGGTTGGTGCACGGCGGTGTTGGTGAGCACGATGCCCGCAAGGTCCTGGGTATGCCGCAGCGCCCAGCCCAGGCTGATCGGCCCGCCCCAGTCGTGGGCCAGGGTCAGCACGGGGCCGGTCAGCGCCAAGGCGGCAGTCAGCTCGCCGAGGTCGCTGATCCGCTGCTCCAGCGTGCGTGCACCGTCGGGGTGCTCCGACCAGCCCATCCCGAGGTGGTCGACGGCGACGACGCGCCATCCCGGCGGCGCCTGCGCAAGCACCCGGCGCCACAGGTAGGACCAGGTCGGGTTGCCGTGGACGCAGAGCACCGTGCCCACCACGGGGATGTCCGCACGGGCCAGCAGCGGGCCGTTGTCCAGCACATGCCAGGTGCGGGAGGTCGGCCCTGCGGCTGGGTCAGCAGGGACGCCGTGCGGTACGTCGACCTGGCGTGACCAGGCCGGATCCAGACCCGGCAGGGCGCCCTGGCCGGGCATCACCAAACAAGCTCCATGCAGGTCATGTTGAGACCTGAGCCGATCCCCATCAGCAGCACCCGGTCGCCGGAGTCGAGCTTCTCGACCTCCTTGGCCAGGGTGATCGGCACGGCGGCCGGACCGACATTGCCCAGCAGGGGGAAGGTCAGGGGGATGCGGTCCAGCGGCAGCCCGAGGGACTCCGCGGTCTTGCGGGTGTGCACCTGGGAGACCTGGTGGACGATGTAGCGGTCCATGTCGGTCCAGTCGAACTCCGCAGCGGCGTCGCGCCACAGGTCTCCGGCCAGACCGACCCCTGCCACGAGCAGACCGGTGGTGTCGGTGCGCATGTGGTCGAAGTCGCCCACGCACAGGTCGTAGTGCTGGGTGGCGGCCCGGGACACCCCCCCGATGACACGGTGGGCACCGGGGTGCTCGCTGGCGCGACCCAGCACCATCGCGGCTGCTCCCGAGCCTAGGGTCAGGGTCGCGAACTCACGCTGCAGGTCCTCCGCGGTGGCATCCGGCGAGGACAGCCGACGCAGCGCATTCTCCTGCGGCAGCCGCGAGCCTTCGCCGTCGACGACCAGGGCGTAGTCAATCTGTCCGGCATCGATCATCATGGAGGCCAGCTGCATGCCGTTGACAAAACCCAGGCAGGCGTTGGCGAGGTCGAAGTTCAGGCAGCTGGACGGCATACCGAGCTGGTGGTGGATGCTGACCGCCACCGAGGGCTCCAGGTGCTCCCGGCTCACGGAGGTGTTGACGAGCATACCGATCCGGGTCGGGTCGACCCCTGACTCCGCGATGGCCTTGGCTCCCGCCTCGATGGCGCCGTCAACGAAGCTGGTGCCCTCGGGCCACCAGCGGCGCTCGGTGATGCCGGCGAGCTTGACGAGCATGCCCGGATGCAGGCCGTTGCGCTGGTAGGAGTCGCCGATGCGGCGGTCGAACTCCGCCGAGGTCATCACCACCGGAGCGTCTACCGCGGTGACGGACAGCACCGCAGTGTCATGGTGCCGGAAGGTGATGTTGCCGCTCAATGGAACCTCGGTGGCTGCTGGGACGTCGATCAGGGTGGGACCATGACAACACAGGCGTGGTCCGTATCAACAACGCAGTATGCCGCCTCCCAGCCCTAGGTGGCACATCGAAACGATGAGGAGCGACCATGACCACCACGATGCGACGACGGGGAGCGGTGGCCGTGCTCGCCGCCGTGACGCTGGGTCTGGGTGCCTGCGGGAGCCAGGGTGAGGTGAGCGAGGTCTCTGATGCGGCGACCGCTACCGTGCCTGCTGATGCCGGCGGCAAGGCAGACGCTGCCCGCTCCGAATCACCCACCCAGCCGGAGGTCGCGCCGGGGGAGGAGATCGCGGTGGCCGACCTTGTGGAGCGGTTGAAGTCGCCCGGTCAGGACAAGCTCAGCAGCTTTGAGATCTCGATGGACCTGACCGGCGGCGGCGAGGAGATGGCCCTGACCGGCCAAGCATTCATCGGTGAGTCTCCGGAGGTCGATCTGGCGATGACCGTGCCCGGGATGGGCGAGCTGCAGGTGATCGTCGTCGACGACGCGGTCTACGTGGGCATTCCGGGGTTGACGGCCAAGGGTGAGTTCTTCGAGGTGCCGGCCAGTGCGCTGCAGGATCTGGGGATGGAGGACATCACCGACACCATCGACTTCGAGTCGACCTGGCAGGGGTGGGACGCCGGCGCGCAGACGGTGCGCTACGTGGGGCCCGAGGACATCGGCGGTGAGCAGATGGACCACTTCGCCGTCGTCGTCGACACGTCGGCCGCCAGCGAGGCCATGGGCGAGACGGCGACGCAGGGGTTGCCCCCCGAGGTCACCTATGACGTGTGGGTCGACGGGGAGGACCTGATGCGCCAGGTCTCCTTCGACGCCGACGGAGCCACGGCCGCGATCACGATCGACCACTGGGGCGAGCCGGTCGACATCCAGGCTCCGCCATCGGACAAGGTGACCCGAATGCCGTCACTGGGCAACAGCTGAGCCAGTCCTGTGCACCACGCTTTGGGGCATGGCGCGCGCGGGGCTACATGACATCGGTGAGCCATCGGGGTATTTTAAGGTATGGCGCGTAAACCGAGAGCTTACCGTGATAGTCAGCGTGACTTTTGGCGAGCCTTGTCCTGTGCGGTGGGCAGGACCGTTCCTGGGGCTCGGGGCCGATGAGTGGAGTGCTGCTCGTCGAGGACGACACGAGCCTGTCCGAGCCCCTCGCGCGTGCGCTGCGCAGGGAGGGCTATCACGTGCAGATCGCTGCTGACGGGATGGCTGCTCTGGCCAGGTCCAAACAGGACAGGCCCGATCTGGTCATTCTTGACCTGGGGCTGCCCCGACTGGACGGTTTGCAGGTTTGTGAGCAGATGCGGCACAACGGTCTGAGCGCGCCCGTGCTGATACTGAGCGGTCGCAGCGCTGAGACGGATGCCGTGGTCTGTCTGGACGCCGGTGCGGACGACTACCTCACCAAGCCGTTCCGGCTCGCCGAGCTCCTGGCGCGGATCCGGGTGCTGCTGCGCCGGCGTCTACCGCTCGCGCCGGACGATGAGCCCCCGATCGTGGTGGACGCCGAAGGACGTCGGGTGTTCTGCAACGGCGAGGAGATCTCGTTGACCACCAAGGAGCTCGACCTGTTGCGGGTGCTGAGCCGGGAGGAGGGGAGCACGGTCACCCGGGAGCAGCTGATGCGTGAGGTCTGGGGCTTCTGGGTCCGGGGCCGGGACAAGACCCTGGATATGCACGTCTCGGTCCTGCGACACAAGCTGGGTGACGACGCCGCCCACCCCCAGCACATCATCACCGTCCGCGGGATCGGCTTCCGGTTCCAGAACGCCCCCGAAGCCAGCCGCAGCCGAGTCGGCGAGTGACCGCGACAGCCGGCGCCCACGGGCGGCAGGCCTGCACGACGAATCAGTCGACCGGGTCGACCACGGACTGCTGGGCGGGGAGCTGGTCCTGACGGACCACTCCGACCGGGCAGGTCATCCCGTTGGGACCAGAGTTTGCATGATGTACCCTTAGAGCATGAGCACCGCCTGTATATACGCGCGACAGTCCTTCGACCGCCACGGCGACACCCTCGCCGTCACCCGCCAGCTCGACCTGTGCCGCAAGTTCGCCGCCTCCCGTGGGTGGACCGTGGCCGCCGAGTTCGTGGACAACGACCGCTCAGCAACCTCCGGGGTCGAGCGACCAGAGTTCGAGCGGCTGCTGCTGGCGAACCCCGAGCGGGTCGTCGTTTGGCACACCGACAGGTTGGTACGCCTCACGCGGGAGTTGGAGCGCGTGATCGACCTCGGGGTGAACGTGCACGGCGTTGAGGCCGGACACCTGGACCTGAGCCACCCTGCAGGCCGAGCGACGGCAAAGACAGTCACGGCCTGGTCGCAGTACGAGACCGAGCAGAAGGGGATCAGGCAGCGCGCCGCGAACGACCAGCGCGCCGAGTCCGGGCAGCCCTACCGCTGTCAACGCGCGTTCGGCTACGAGCGCGACGGCATGACCGTCCGGGAGTCCGAAGCCGTCGAGTTGCGCGCCGCCGCCGAGGGAGTCATCCGGGGCCAGTCGCTCAGTGCTCTCGTGCGCGACCTCAACACCCGCGTAGTGCCGATCCACGGCTACGACCCGGCGCTCGGATACACCCAACGCGGCGTGACCACCGCGACAGGCAAGACGTGGCGCACCACGACGCTGAAGGCTGCTCTCCTGTCGCCGCGCAACGCTGGGCAGCGTCGCCACCGAGGGCAGGTAGTCGGGCCGGGTGCCTGGCCCGCGATCCTGGACGCGGATACCGTGGTCGCTGTGCGCTCGATCCTGACCGACCCATCCCGGTCCCGCTCCGGCGCACCCCGGCGCTACCTGTTGTCTGGGGTGTTGACGTGCGGCAAGTGCCACGAGCCGCTGTCTGGCACCTATATCAAAGACAAGGGCCACAGCGTCTACAGGTGCATGGGTCACGTCACGCGCCGTGTGGAGCCCGTAGACCAGTACGTCACTGCCCTGGTCGTGGCCCGCCTGTCCCGGCCCGACGCTATCGACATGTTCACCCGCCCCGGTGCCGACGACGCTGCCCTGGCAGCCCTGCGCGGCGAGCGGGACGGACTGCGGGAACGTCTGACCGGGCTGGCCGAGGCGTTCGCAATGGGGGACATCGACCGGGCACAACTGTCGGCAGGCACCAAGCGGTTGCACGCGCGTGTCGAGCAGATCGAGCAGGCGTTGACCGACTCTGTGACGGACCCGACGTTGGCCGAGGTCACCACCGCCGCTGACGTGGCTGCCGCGTTCGGCGCACTGCCCCAGGACACTCAACGCAAGGTCATTCAGACACTACTCACGGCCGAGTTGCTGCCCGTGGGATCGGGGCGACGCACCTTCCGACCTGAGTCGGTCAAGGTCGCGTGGCGTAACGGTTAGGAATTGCCCTAACCCTTAGGCTAGACTTGGGGCTGTACAGAACAGCTAGACCCGTACCCATTGAAGGTACGGCTTCCCTTAAAGGCCCGCGGAACCCCTGAAAGGGAGTTCCGTCGATGTCTGCACCAGACGTCCTCACCCCGGCGCAACACCGAGCAATGCTCGCCCGCGCCGTGAGCCGCGCCCGACGCACGGGCGATCCGGCAGACCAAGATGCTGCCGAAGTAGTGCGCTCCGAATATGCGACCCAGCGCCTCGCTGAGCACATTCAGCTCGTCGTCGCTAAGGCCCCCGAACTCTCGGCCGAGCAGATTGACAGGCTGACCTCGCTGATACGCGGTGCCCGGTGAATAGCGAAAGCGCCCCCTATAGGAGCGCTCCCGAGGCCGTGGCAGGCGATACCCAGTCTACCCCACACCTGGACGAATACGGGCTGTTGCAACAGTGCTGTTTCCGTTCCCACCTTGAAGGCCGTTCAATCGGATACGCCGAGGGAATCTCGGAGGGTCGCCGGCAAGTGCAGGACGAATCCTGGACCCTCGCCTGCCAGGTCGTGAATGGTGCCGCTCGGTCAATAGACGTGATGGCGGCGCGCGCCAAGCCCTACACGATTCCGAGGTGGGCACTGTGACGCGCGCATTGTGGGTCCACCCCTGCTCTGAGCGTTACGTGCTGCTCAGAGGTGTCGGGCTGTCGCGCTGGCTGCGGGAGCACGATGTGCCTGCGGTGCGGTCCCCGATCGACAGGGGATACAAGCTCCGCAAGGAACGGTTGCCCGATGTGTTGGCGATGGCCCACGAGGAGAAGATCCCTGTCCACGTGCGGGAGGTCGCGGCATGAGCGCACCCGACCCGAGCATGGGCGACTGGTCGATCTTCTATCACCAGCCGTGGCACGACGACTCCCTCAACCCTCGGTTCCCCTATGCCCTACGGGTCTCATTCCTGGCGTTCGGCACGCACCGAGCGAATGGTCACGCGACATTCCGGCGAGGCGAAGTCGCCAAGGTGCTATCCCACGTTGACGACGACGGCACGCTGATCCAAGCAACCCGGCAGACAGTGCACCGAGCCATAACCCAGGCCGTCGAGTTCGGAATGCTGGAGGAAGGCTCTCACTCCATGTGCCTGGTGGTCCCAAGGCACCGAGCCACAGGCGGCAGAGGCAACCCCAGCTCCCCGTGCGGCAGGCATTCAGACCGTCGACTAAGGGGGGTCGAGACACCGTGACCTACCCCCTCCCCCAATCGGAAGTGTCATCCGCCACGGATGACATACCCCCCAAAGTGTCATCCGCTGAGCTGGTCACTTTGCCCAAAGTGTCATCACCCACGGATGACCTTACGAGGGGTATGTCATCACCCACGGATGACAGTTCGTGCTCAGGCCCTTTCTCTTCTCTTCTCTTCTCCAGTAGTGCCCAACCCCACAAGGACTCCGCATGATCCCCCCATCCCTCGACGACAAGCTCGACGCCGTGGCGCTGGTCCGCTCATACCTACACGCAGACCCGACCGCGATGCGAACCATCGTCAGCGTGAACGCAGAGGGCGCGATGCTCGCCGTCCTCGACCTCGCCGCCGAGCTCGTGTACGTCCATAAGGGTGAACACACCGACGACTACCTCGACTCGATCGCAGCCGTCTACCGCGCGCGGATGGAAGGTGCGGACCAGTGACGCTCAAGCCATGCATCGCCTGCGGAGAGCTAGGCGAGAACTCACGCTGCACCGACTGCTCAACCGAGCACCGCAAGACCTACGGCGGAACAACCCAACGACCCTCACGCGCAGCCGGATATGACTCCGCATGGGATCGCCTGTCCAAGCGCGCACGCCGCATGCAGCCCTGGTGCTCCGACTGTGGGCGCGACGACGACCTCAACTGTGACCACAGCGCCGAAGCGTGGCAACGCAAAGCCGAAGGTCTGCCCATCCGACTCCGAGACGTTGACGTGCTGTGCCGCGTGTGCAACATCGACCGCGGATCGTCACGACCTGGGGGGATGAGGTACCCCAACCCCTCTCGGAGCCTCTCGGCTGAGGCAAAGTTTCCCTCTGAGAACGGTTATCAATTGTGAGGCCGGGGAAGAAGCCTCAGATCGAGGTCGATCCGCTGGACCTGACGGGCTGGCCGACCGACCGGGCTGAGCGCCGGCTGCGCTTCATCCGTGAGCAAATCATCACTCCGAAAGGCGTGGGCGCGGGTGAGCCGATGCTGCCGAGGCCGTGGCAGGAGCAGATCATCCGGGGCGCGTTCGCTGAGGGGATCAGGACGGCGCTGGTCTCCCTGCCGCGTGCGAACGGCAAGAGCGCGCTTGCTGCTGCCCTGGCGGTCGCTGACCTGTTCTGCGGGGACGCTTCGGCTGAGGTTCTGGTCGTGGCTACGGATCAACGGCAGGCCGAGATCGTGTTGCGGATGGCTAAGCGCATGATCGAGCTGTCCCCGGAGCTGGCACAGCGGTGTCACGTCTACAAGGACCGGCTCAGGGTGCCTCAGACCGACTCCACGATGATGGCCCTGCCTGCTGACCCTGGTGCGCTGCACGGCTGGGACCCGTCGTTGCTGATCGTGGACGAGCTGCATGTGGTGACCGAGGGCGTGTGGCAGGCCGTCACGTCCATGACGGGTAAGCGGGCGGAGTCGTTGACTCTGGCGATCAGCACGCCGAGCACGTCGCCGGATTGCATCATGTGGAGCCTGATCGAGCACGGCCGCGCTGGGGACGATGCCGCGTTCTATCTGCGGGAGTTCGCCGCCCCGGATGGCTGCTCTACCGAGGATGAGTCCGCGTGGGCTGTGGGCAACCCCGCCCTGGACGACTTCCTCGCCCGTGACGGGATGGCTGCTGCTCGCCGCACCCTCCGGGAGCCTGTGTTCCGTCAACTACGCCTCGGGCAATGGGTGTCCGGCTCCGAGTCGTGGATGCCGTTCGGTGCCTGGCCGGCTGTGGCTGATCCTGAGCGCGTGGTGGCAGACCGTGAGCGCGTCGTGATGGCGTTCGATGGGTCCGCGAGCGGGGATAGCACAGCCCTGGTCGGTTGCACGGTGGGAGCGGACCCGCACCTGTTCATCGTCGGCCTGTGGGAGAACACGGGCGATCAGCAATGGCGCGTCCCGCGTGCCGAGGTCACTGCCGCTGTCGCTGCCGCATTCGACAGGTACGACATTCTCGAACTGGCCTGTGACCCGTGGGGCTGGCGCTCGGAGATACAGGAATGGGCCGACCGTCACGGAGAAAAAAAGGTGATCGAGTGGAACACTGCCGCCGCTAACCGTATGGCCCCTGCCACCGACCGGCTCTATCAATCCGTGGTCGAGGAAACCGTCACACACGACGGCGACTCTCGTCTGGCTAACCACATCGCGCATTGCGTGGCTAAACGGACTCCCATGGGAGACTTGGTAGCGAAAGACAAGCGGGGTTCACCGAGGAAGATTGACGCCGCCGTGGCCGCGATTGTTGCCCTTGACCGTGCCGCCTGGCACACCGCCCAGAAGTCCAAAAAGAGAGCGAGGAGCTTCGCATGATGAACACACTTGAGGGAATGTTGCAGCGGCTCGATGAGCGGTCGCACGTCCTGGCCGAGCTGAACACCTACTACGAAGGCCGGCAGGCGTTGGCGTTCCTCTCGCCCGAAGCCAAGGCCGCTGTCGGGTCGAGGTTCGGCCGGCTCGCGACGAATGTCTGCCGGTTGTCCGTCAATGCGCTAGGAGAACGGCTCAGGGTCAGCGGCTTCCGGGTCGACGGTGACCCCTCCCCCGCCCTGTGGGGGCGCTGGCTGGCCGCTGACATGGATCAGCGTGCCGCCCTGGTCCACCGGGAGGCGTTGACCCTCGGGCGCGCCTATGTGACCGTGTGGGCGCACCCTGACGGCTCACCGAGCGTGTCTGTGGAGTCGGCGCAGCAGGTCGCTGTGGAGCGTGACCCCGGCACCCGCGACGTGCTGCGCGCAGTGAAGCGCTGGGAAGATTCGACCGGGACGAATGCCGTCCTGTTTGAGCCGGACCGGATCACCCGCTACCGGGCCGAGTCCAAGGGCGCGACCATCCTCGGATTCAAGTCCACCGAGACTCTGGCTAACCCTCTCGGGTGGGTGCCCGTGGTCGAGTTCGCCAATGCTGACCGAATCCTCACCGATGGTGTCTCGGAAATGGATGACCTTATCCCGCTGGTGGACGCGCTAAACAAGCTCCTCGCGGACATGCTTACGGCATCCGAGTATTACGCTCGCCCTCGCCGTTGGGCTACGGGAATCGAGCTGGAGGAAACGGACGTGCTCGACGTGGACGGCAATCCGACCGGGGATACCGTCGCAGTGAATCCTTTCCCAGAGAATCACCGAATGATGATCAACGAGGACCCGGCCGGCAAGTTCGGTTCGCTGCCCTCATCGGACCTCGCGGCATACGAAGCGGCCGTGAAGGTGATTACGTCGCAGATCATGGCGGTTAGCAGCCTGCCGGCGCATTACGTGGGCGCGCTGTCCAATCAGCCGCCGAGTGCCGATTCTCTCCGAGCCTCCGAGGCAAGCCTCACCGCTAAGGCTGAGGCGCGGCAATCGACGTTCGGCAGGAGTTGGGAGCAGGTGGGACGGCTGATCGTGGCTGTGGACACTGGCCGCGACCCTGATGCCGTGTCGTGTGGCGTGTCGTGGGCCGACCCCGCGACCCGGAGCGTGGCGCAGGAAGCTGACGCTGTGGTCAAGTTGCACACCGCTGGGCTGCTGCCCGCAAGTTACGCGCTGGCCCGCCTGGGCTACTCCGACGATCAGGTGACGGCGATCCGGGCCGCTCGACGCGCCGAGGCGCTCGACCAGGCCGGCACCGACCTCACGTCGCTCCTGTCGTGAACACCGACCTGCTCGGGTCGCTGGCCCAACGGGCCGCTGACCGGCTGGCCGTCCTGTGGGACAGGTGGGAGGCCCGCGAGCTGACCCGTGAGGAGTTCATCGCCTCCGCTGTGGCCGTGCTCGGGGTGTCCCGCGCGCGTGCCGTGGCGCTGGCCGACCTCGGGGCCGCTGCGGACATGACGCAAGCCACGGGCGCTGTCGTCGCCCCGTTGGGACTGGCACCGCCTGCCGTCGTGGGAACGGCTGTCCTGGCCGACCTGGACTCTCGGGGCGCTGCGGAGGTCGAGGGGCGCGCGCAGACGCTCACAGCGGCTCAGGACGCCCACCACGAGGCCCTACAGACTCACGGCGCGCAAGGTTGGGTCCGGGTGCTCAACGCGGGCGCGTGTGTCCTGTGCCGTGACCTCGCCGGGGACGTGCTGCCGATCAGCGCGACCCCTTACCACCACAAGGGATGCGGGTGCTCGACCCGCCCCGTCGCAACCGAAAGGAACACACCGTGAGCACAGTAATGGAAGATCAGATCATTGACCCCGAGGTCGAGCAGGAGCAGACCCCCGAGCAGGAGGAGCAGCCCGAGGTCGAGCAGGCCGAGCCCGAGATGTTCGACCGCCCGTATGTCGAGAAGCTGCGCAAGGAAGCCGCCGACGCCCGCGTGAGAGCCAAGGACCGCGACACCCTCGCCGCTGCCCTGTGGTCGGCCCGTGTGGCTGCTACGGGACGCCTAGCAGACCCCACCGACATACCCCTGCCGGACGACGCTGACCCGCTCGACGCCGAGGCTATCGAGGTCGCTGTGACCGAACTGCTGGCGCGGAAGCCTCACCTCGCCTCCCGTAAGCCGAGGGGCGACGTGGGGCAGGGCATGGCAGGGTCGACGTCATCTGTCGATTTGGCCGGGATGCTCCGGTCACGAGCCTGAAAGGAATGCGATTTGCCTAGATACCGATTCGGACGCGTCGGCTACGAGGTGGACTTCCACATCAACGCTGACTCCTACACAACTGCGGAGGGTCAATGGGTGACCTTCTACAGGGATAAGTCACCAATCCTCAGCCTCCCCTCCAAGAACGTGGCAATGGTTGCGGAGCTTGACGATGGCGACGAACTCCCCTTCGATGTGGGCGATTAGCGGATACCCCCCCGTGGTATCCTGAGCGGGTAGGGCCTGGTGCCCTGCCCGCTCGGTCGTCCTGGTGACGCGCGTGACAACCCCGCCGATACGTCACAGACAGGACAACCCTCATGGCCGTTTCCACCGTTACCGCCTCCGAACTCACCGCCGAGCAGGTACTGACCACCCTTGTGGCGCCACTTGAGGCACAGTCCGTGTTCCTCGCCGCTGGCCCCCGCATCGTTGATACCGCTGGACCGTTGCGCATGCCGAAGATGGGTCCCGCGACCTCGCCCGCGTGGCACGGCGAGAACGAGCAGATCAGCGAGGTTAACCCGACCTTCGACGAGATCAGCCTGCTACCGTCGACCATGCAGAGCATCAAGACCTTGACGCGATTCTCGAACGAGCTCGCCAGGCAGTCCGTGGTCGCCCTCGACGCGGCCCTACGCGCCCGCCTGGTGGCCGACGTGGCCTCGACCCTGGACGCACAGCTCCTGTCCGCTGGTGGCGATGGTGTGACCAAGCCGAAGGGCCTGTTCGCATACGCCGGGCAGACCCTCCCCGTGGGTGGGACGCTGACCCTCGACCACCTGCTCGACGCCGAGGGCCTGGCCCTCGGAGCCAACGTCAACCCGAGCGCGCTGAAGTGGGTCATGCAGAGCCGCGAGTTCATCAAGCTCCGCAAGGTCAAGGCAACGGACGGCAACTACATTGTGCAGCCGAACGTCGCTGCTGGTGCCGGCTACACGCTGTTCGGTCACGGCGTGGTCGTGACCAACCGGACGCCGGACACGACCGGGACGACCCCCACCGCCCGCGTGGGCCTGGTGGACTTCAGCGCGCTCGTCGTGGCCCGCGACGTCGCGCCGAGCGTGAAGATCCTCGACCAGACCTTCGGGGACTTCGATCAGCAAGCGCTCCGAGTCGTGGCGCGCTACGACGCTGGCCCGGTCAACGATGAGGCTGTCATCGCGCTTACCGGCATCACGATCTGATCATGGTCAACGGGCCGGACGTTGCCGCTTTCCTCGGTCAAGGCACCAACCCCCAGTTGGTTGCCCTGGCCGAGGATCACGCCGGCATCGTCACCGCGATGGCACGCGCATACACGAGGGGTCGAGGTTTCGACCCGCTCTACGGTGAACCGGAGGACGACGTGGCAGCGGTCATCACGACCGCCACGGCACGGCTTGTCAGCAACCCTGGACAACTCAAAGGCGCAGTCGGTCCGTTCCAGATGAACGGCGGCTTCACCGGGTGGTCCCTCGCGGAGCTGTTTGTGCTCAACAGGTACCGGAAGCGCGCGTCGTGATCTTGCGGGAGCGACCGTGAAGCAGAGCTAGGCGTCAACGTCACCCCCGCGCCTGGTTTCCTCCAGGCCGGATCAGGGAGCGATGGTGGGCGAGGCCCGTTTCAGATTCGGGCCAGTGATCG
>JAABUN010005699.1_pt1 | contig 15153 bp, 24 predicted proteins | sample 5559311 | NCBI WGS metagenome assembly JAABUN01 (sample SAMN10711877, study PRJNA513370) | rock metagenome | isolation source: Antarctica rocks | place: Antarctica: Victoria Land, Siegfried Peak sud | reverse complement strand
CACGATGTAGCGGCATGGCAAGTTACTCCGGTTAGTTTTCAGATATCAGATATGAGAATACTCATATTCTCATCTTTTTTCCACTACATTTAGTGTCACTTTTGAGTTTGCAGATACGCCCTAGGGTTGGCTGTCATCCTGGCACTATTAAACCGTTGGGAACGTTAGCCGACAAGGAATTGCGGAGATGGCGCAGTCTTGCTCATCGCCAGTTCGATCCACTTTGGAAGCTAGGGGTTTTTAAGACGCGCAATGCTGCATATATTTGGCTCTCTAAAGCAATGAAACTACCTTTGCCTCGAACTCATATAGCAATGTTTAACATTCAGCAGTGCCAAAGAGCGATCGCCTGTGTTGAGGCTTTTAAGGTAAGTCGGCGCAGCGCCAAAACAAGAGTAAAAACCTATTGTTAATGTTAATAAAGAGGTTCCAGATGAAGTCTAAAGCAATTGCAATTAATCGTTATGACGGATTTGACTTACTGGCAGTTTGGAAAAAGGATGGTAGAAAATGGCATTTGTTGCAACTGGCGCGTCCTCAGAGTGCGATCGCTTTAGCACGAGAGAATCCTCATACGAGATTGGTGTTTCCAACAGGGATTAGCCCGAACAAACTGCATAAAAACAGTCACCGCAAAAATGTCAACTAATTACAGAAACTCAGAGGACTTGCTAAATGAATAAAAAATACCACTGTAAGAATTGCAGTTATTTCTTTGGTAAAGAGGAAATACATTGTGCTGTTCACCCTTGTGGGAAAGAATCAGAATATTGCAAAGACTGGCGAAAGGAGACTGTAATGCAGAAATTAGTAGAAATTGCTAAATCCCGTTCTATAAACTTTTCTTCCAAGGAAACTTATACTGTTTTATTGGGCATAGTTAGTGCAAGCTTGTTAGGATATGCTTTGTATCAAACTGTCCCAGCAGCTATCGAGGGTTACGAAAATTACAATAGATATACAAAAGAATGCGAAATCTTTTTGCAAAGAGCAGGAAATGCTGGCACAACTGCTGTAGCTCAAGAACAGTTGGCAAAAGCAGTTAGTTGGTTAGAAGCACACAACTCAACCCAAACTTTTGAATATAAAGACTTAAAAAATAACTTGGATTATTTAAAAGAACAGCCAAGAAATATATTAACACCTACAGCCATTAAAGATTCACTTGTTTACAGCATCGATAGCATCCAAAAAAAAGAACTGGAAAAGCGATTTAACAGTAGTTCTGGCTTGCAGTTGATTATTACTTTAATAATGATTATTCTTACATCTTTAATGATGCTTTTTCTTTCAGATGTAATTTAGTCCCATAGCATCATAGCTTGGACATTAAGCTATGATGCAAGCTCACTGTCCAAATTGTGATGTTATCAAAAACAAAATTGCCATTAATAGCGTTTGTATGTATATTAATTTCAGCATTTTAGGTTCGCTATTAGAACAATGAACTTTATCAAACAGCACTCAAACTATGAAAAACCTAAATTTCTATAGAATGGTCGCGCAATTTTTTGAAGTTCAAACTTGCTTCAAAGAGGGGTTAGCAAGGCGAGGGTTAGGCGCAGTCATTATCGAACGAGGATGGAAGTTTGACCATAATATCTTCGATTGTTGGCATCGAAGACCAATTTATAGAACCATCAACCAGTTAGAGCGCTATAGAAACATACCTGTAGTAGTAATAAGCGTTGATAATATTGATTCAACGGGTAAAAATTTACTGCAATTAATAAATGAGTATGGAAGAAATCACGTTATCTTAGCAGAGATGAATTGTGATTTTTTTTGGTTTGGGTCACAGAAAAATCACAATTGGAGATTTCTACAGGTTGTAGTTAAGTCTTGGGAGCAACTGGAAAGCGATGAGGTGATTGATATGTATAAAATATTAGGAGAGCTTTAAATGCAAGATAATCAACAGCAATCAAACAACTATACATTGAATTATATTTTAATATTTTTAAGTAGTATTTTATTAAGTTTAATAGCCTATAAAAGTAAATATTTAGATTTAGAGTTTATCGGCTTGGGATTTAATTACTGGCAAGGGAGAGCAGGGGAGTATTATCATTCAGTGCCTTTTTTATTAGTTTTTGATTTGCTTTTATGTCAACTAGCAATGACTTTCATTATCTCCCCTTTTGTCTTTATAGTTGTTGTCGGACTTTATATTTTTAAGCGAGATTGGTTGCCAGCAGAAGATCCTCACTTGGTTGCTCCTTTAAATCTTCTGATTGATGCAGTGAACTCTGCCTCTATTCTTTTATTACTAATAATGGGATTAGAAACTGTCGGTATACTTTAGATAATTTAAGTAAATATCCTATGAACAACAGTAAATATTAACGGTTTATTATCCAAGTGCAGAGCTTTTAAGATTGGAAGAAAAATATTAATTAAAAGTAAAAAAGCTATTTTCAATTGGCGCTACGCGCAAAGGCGGAGAATAGCCCCAAGGTGAGTAATGCTGCAAGTAACAATTCCTGAAGCACCAGTAAGACTTAGAAACCTCAAGCAAGTTAAACAAGACTTGTATATATTGGAAATTACTTTGAGCGGAACATCCGCTTCAACCAGCATTAAATGGGAAGAACTAGGCTTCATTGGCGAAGACTTAGTAGAAGTAAAAGCATCTGAAGCAAAACTAGCAAATATACCCTTATTTAAGGCATTAAAATCTGCTGGGTCAGAGTTAACTAATTCTCGCAATCAAATTTACAACAAAATGATTCGCGCAGAGGGACGCACAGCTTGTACTGCTGAGAAATTACCAGAAATATGGCAGGAGTTTCAGCAGTTAAATTCCCTGGCTGACGAACTGCGCGAAGATATAGCTCTAGAGTATGAAAGTGGATTGCAGGAATTCACCCAAAGAATTACTGCGTTATTAGGTAATAGAAAATTTGGTTTAACTCAAGAAGATGTAATTGAGAAAGTAGAGAGGGCAAAAAGTAAGTTTCCTCATCCATCTCAACTTCAAAATTACCTTCAGGTGAGAATCGGTAGTTTTGAACTTGTACCAGGTATTGAATCTCAGTTATCCCTAGAAACGTCTCTTGCCAACGCAGAAGCAAGTAGACTTGCTGCCCAAAACCAAGTCCAGCAAGAGCGAATCGTTGCCCAAATTCAAGCACAACAGGCAATTGATATTCAAAAGTTAAGAATCGAATTGATAGATTCTGCTAGATCCGAGTGCTACGAAATGGTAGCTAAACTTCTATCGTCACTAAGTCGTTTCGAGGTAGGTTCTTCCTCGAAACGACTAAAAAAAGGATTAAAAAATCATACAGAACGGCTAGAAGCCCTGCTCGGAGCAGATATTGATGGCACTTTGGGAGAAGTCTTCGACAAATTCAAGTCAATTTCCCAAACAATGAAGCAAGATACCGAGAATTTAAGCGATCGCGGGCGCGCTCAATTGCGAGCAGAAATAGACGAACTTAAAGCAAGTCTAGAAACCGACCAAAACAAATTACTATCGTCCAGCGATGATGCGGGACTCGGTAAATCCACCGTTATGCGTTTGAATCTGCGTTCTGCTTGATGCAACAAGACTAGACCAAAAATAAAAAATTTATCACAAATTAGTCACACAATGCCACACTTTTCTCAAATCAAAACCCTAATTCGAGATCGCCAAGCTTTGGTTGCAGCATTAACTGAACTAAAGTTAGAACCGCAAGTTCACGAGATACCTCAAGCACTCAAAGGCTACTACGGCGACCAAGAGGAATACAGCGCCGAAATAATAGTCCAAGGCAAAACTATGAATGCCCGTGCCGATTTAGGTTTTCGGTGGAATGCTACTTCAGGTGTTTATGACGTAGTTCAAGATAATTACGAAACCTGCCACAATCTAGGACGGGATTTCTTCACAAATAGATTGATGCACGTCTACGGCAACGAAGTCATTAAAGCAAAAGCTGCGGAACTATCCGAACGCTTGGGAGAATGCACGATTACATCTTCTACCGAAGGGAGCGTACAAACAATGCGTCTAACTTTCGCTGCTCATCAACAAACTCAACAAACCCGCCGCTAAACTATGTCAGAACGCAGTATTTTAATCAAATTTGACACCGAGACTGGACAACACCAAATCGAAGCAGAAGGTTTTGAAGGTCTTTCATGCCTAGAAGCAACTCAAGCTTTTGAAGAAGCCCTTGGTGAAGTAGGTGAAAGCGATCGCACTTATAAACCAGAAGTCCAAACGAACACAGTCCGCACTACCAATTTCGCAGAAACAAAGCAAAACCAATAATTACCGCAGTTTAAAGTTACCCGTTTGGCTGTGTAAATTCTTGCCAAGCGGTAACTGTCATGCTTGTCGCTAATAACTTCACCCACCAATAGATATGCAATTAAAAGACCTAACTACCACTCTTGCTTCTCAAATTCCCATCGTGGGCATAGATGTTTTATCTCCTGACGAAACTACAACAATTGAATACATCCGGCAGCAAGTTGAAACTAAGTTGGAAATCCCCGTTTACTTCTGGAATCTGGGAGTCGCTTGCCTAGAACAAGTAAAATGCAGCGCCGATGGTGGTCTAGTATTTGCTCCTACAGATATCTACAAAAAACCCGTCCACGCAGACCCCCTATTGTATATATTTCAGTTTATCCAGGACTTCAATGGCGATGGCGTATTTATCTTAGGAGATGTACACCCCTTCATTAGCAAAAATTCACCAATGCTTAGTTGGGAAATCCTCACGCGAGTAAAAAACCTTTATCACCGCCTGAAACCAACAGAAAAACGCATTGTCCTAATTGGTCAGCAAATTTCCTTGCATGATTCTCTAGTACGTCTTGTTCCTGTAGCCGAAATCGCTTTACCTGTAGTAGATGAAGTGTTAGAACACATAAACACTTATTTAGAATATCTAGAAGAATCCGCTACTGCCCAAGACAGGGAATGGCTGTCCCAACTAACCGCTTTGCAACTTGAAGAATTAGCTAGAGCAAGTTTAGGACTAACCCTTGAAGAAGTATCGGACTTTCTACGCCTGTACGTCAAAAAGCATCTTACAAAAACTGGCATTGCTCTGACTGCCGATATCATCCCCGCCGCCGTAGAATATAAAACGGGAATGTTGGCACAAATGGGCATAGAACTCGGTAAAAGTGCTACAACTCCCTACGGCGGCTTAGACTTATTTAGTGAATGGCTGCAATCAAGACTAAAGTTATTTACCAAGGAAGCTCGTCAATACAACTTACCCCAACCTAAAGGAGTGTTACTTGCTGGGCCTCCAGGTACAGGTAAAAGTTTAATTGCTAAAAATATTGCAGCAATATTAAACTTACCTCTGTTGCAATTAGACATTGCCGGAATGCTTGGCTCTTTAGTCGGCGAATCTGAAGGAAACGTGAAACGCGCTCTAAAAACCGCTCTAGCTATTAAACCCTGCGTACTGTGGATTGACGAAGTAGATAAAGCTCTGGGTAACAACTCTGATTCTTCAGGTGTATCTCAGCGCATATTAGGTACGATTCTTACCTTCATGTCCGAGTCCGAAGGTGGAGTATTTGTAGTTGCTACTGCTAACGATGTTACGGCGTTGCCTGCCGAATTTAAGCGCAAAGGTCGGTTTGATGAGAATTTCTTTGTTAACTTGCCCAGTGCCACCGAACGTCAAGCTATCCTTAAAATCCACTTGAAACGGTTTGGCTGTGAAATTCCCGATGAATATTTAGAAGCTATTGCTGCTAGTACAGAGAAGTTCTCTGGAGCAGAACTTGAAAACTTAGCTTCAGAAGCTGCGACTAGAGCGTTTCACGAAGGTCATTCCCAGCAAATAACTCTAGCTGACTTGGAATCAAGTCAAACTACAATAGTGCCACTAGCAATCCAAGATATAGCGGCGGTGGAAAGAATGCAGGAGTGGGCTAAAACCGCCCGCCCTGCCTCAAGCTCTGTTAGTAATAGCAAAACTAAATCTCTGCGGACTGCAAAAATGAGGAACTTAAATTAATCATGTTTGAAATTCCAAACAGCGTCCAGTGGGTAGTAATTTGTGATTACACAATGAGCCTCGCCCAAATGCGGTTCTGTGTTTACAATTTATTTATGGAAGGCGGATTTTTGTTTATTCGGGCTAAAAGTTGCGATCGTGAATCAACAAAACTCGTCCTTATCATTAACTCAGAAGGAAAATTGTTGTGAACCTCAAAGAAATAGACATCGACCAAATCCAAGAGTATATTCAGCAAGAAAAAGCCAAAGGACGCTCGGTAAAAGACATTGTTAAAGAAATGATTACAGTTCGTAGCGATGTTATACTTCTATCTCACGATCCTGTAATTGGCAAGCAACAGATTTTGGCAGCATTAGAAAGTAGTAACTATTAATAAAAGAAAGCTTCACTATGAAAATCCCAGCTATTAATATATAGCTGGGATTTTTGTTTGCACCATCAATCCTTTTTGTCATGAATACAATTACAAACAACAAAGTTCACTTAGTTTATGTTAATACACTTTCTAACAGCAACAAATACTGGAAAGCGACCGCTCATGAAAACGGCAATCTAATCATAACTTGGGGACGAGTGGGGTATAACGGACAAAGCAAGACTTATAACCATACTTCTTTTGGTGCAGCATTGTACGAACTACATACTTTAGCTACCAAGAAAAAGCAAAAGGGCTACAGAGAATCAGTAATTGATAGCAAAACTTTAAACAAAGCCCAAGTAATCCGAGCTTTGGAGTTATTGCAATTGCTAAGAGGTAGTCGCAATAACCATGACTACAATGAAACTATTAATGAATATTTGAGCTTAGTTCCTACTCCTTTAGGCATGAACTTTGATCCTTCAATGATTTTATCTAGAAGATCAGAAATAGAGAGGCACGAAGGCTTGCTGCAAGATTTACTGCAAGAAACTAAAGCAGAATTAGAACTACCTAGCGAAATAGCACCAAAATCACTTAAAAGTCTTTCTAATTTGTTTTGGCAAGTCAATTAGCTATTTACTATTTTTGTTAGCAGCTTTTAATGACATAAAGCTGCTAATACATACTAATATTTTTTATGAAAATCAAATTTGTTTCTGAAGTCAACCATAATAGAAAGTTAGTAATTACTATGCCAGAAATGCCAACTTTGCTTAGAATAAATAAGCAAGTTGGTTGTTTTGCATCGGGACTAATTAGACTAGGTGAAAATGATTCAATGCAGCAATTTGGTCACGGTCGATGGTTAGAGTGCGCGATCGCAAGTATTGACGATGACTTGGAAGGAATAGTAGGCTTAGGAAACAGCAAGCGATGGGCTTTTGTCAGTGCTATGGTTACAAAAGCTGACGATTTGCGAATTAAAGGAGGCGACCTAGTACATTTTCTAAGCTATGGAGCAGAGCGGACTACGTTCACAATACTAGCAAATAAAACTAGCAGTAAATCACCTTACATAGTTAAAATCAATTTTAACTTATCAATTCCAACTCAATACGGAACGGTAATTAAACCACCAGCAATTTCTATCAAGAAACCAGATCCTCACGAGCAGCAATACTTAGAAGTAGCAAAAACCCTAGCTGAGAAATATCCCAGATATTTCCCAGACGCTACAGACTTGTATCCAGCTAAATACGACAGTCAAACGAATAAACTAATTTCGGGTCTAATACATTTAAGAAAACCTAAAACTCTACCTAAAGTTACAATCAAAAGTTTCTCAAAGATGTTTTGGAAAAGTTAGTTCAGATATTTGAGTGCTAGGTGACCAAAATTTGTTAATGCTTTGCAAAAAACAAGTGAAGTTCATTAAAGATATTTATGTCTAACCTAATTAGTTTTCTTAGACAGATTGAGTGGTCATTTTATTATGGAATATTTCAAGGAAGTATAATTGATTCTGATTGGGTTGCTACTTTTATAGGCAATGACGATTCTGGCTCAATAGAATTTATTAGTCCGATTCTTAGCGGGTCTCAAAAAACTAAAATGTGTTGGTATAGGGACGAAATGTATGTCAAATTTCGCGTTCTCTCTGTCAGCGATTTTAAATCTGTTACAGAGCTAAAGGAATAATTCAATGTCTTGGGTAGCGAAAGCTACCCTTTCTTTTAGCGCTATGCGCCAAAGTGCGGAAGAACAAAATGTCTTCAATTGGCGACAAAATCAATCTTTAAATATGCTTAAAAAAAACCCAAACTCAAAAGCTAATAAAAGCTTTGAGTAGTTTCCCTTCCTACTGGCTAATAGTCCCAACTATCGGTAAACAACCATTAGGTTTTGAATGGCAAAAACATCCCTTTACTCCTAAAACTCTCGCCTCCGAACTTGAAAGTTTTGGCTTAATCAAAGTCAAAAACAAAAAGCAAGAAATCTATAGTGCAGTCCCTACAGGGATTGGACTAATTTGCGGGCAAAATGAGCAAGAATATTTAGTTGCTATTGATTGTGATGGAGCAAGTGTTCAGCATAAAATTCCCTCCTTACCCCAAACGATCGCCTTCACCTCCGGTCTACCGGGCAGAGCGCAATATCTATTCAAAATAACTGGTAATTGCGATCACTTAAAATCTAGAAAAATAACCTTTGCCCCAGGCGAACAGCTAGAGATACGTGGCACGGGTCATGCTTCGGTACTGCCACCATCGGTTCACCCAATTACAAAGAAATACTACTGGCTACCAGGATGCAGCCCACAAGAAATTGAGGTGGCTATTGCGCCTGATTGGATTATCGAAAAGATGACACCGCCTCAGCCTCCATCGCCAAAGGTAAAAAGCAACTTATTTTACTACTCTAATAATTCTGAGGGGGACGAAAAAAGAGCTTTAAACTTACTCCAAAAAATTTCTGCTCCTTATGCTGATGATTTTCATTCTTGGATAAAAGTGGGAATGGCACTAAAAAGCGTAAGTCCAAACCTTCTACCTGCTTGGGATCGGTGGAGCCAACAGTCCCCTAAATACAAACTAGGAGAATGCAATTACTATTGGGAATCGTTTAAAGGACAAGGGCTGACTATTAGAACTCTCTACTACCTTGCACATAATTCCAGTTAAAAACTATGGCAGAAAACGAAGCTAAAACTAATGAAGTTGAAACTAATAGTGAGGACAGTAAAGATAATGATGAAATGTATAACTATGACAAATCTACTATTATCATCGGACTGCAAGTTTTACCAGAAGTAAATCAAACAAGGCAAGTAATAATAACTGCTGGTATTAAAGGCGCACCACCAGTTATTACTAGCACTTCTCTACAGGAAATTACTAATTGCCCTGTCATTGCTGAAACATTAGAGAAGTTAAAGCAAGCTTTACCTCAAATAGCTGCCACTGCTAAAAGAACCAAAATGCAGAAAATAGCTACGGCTGCAACGAGAACAGTCGCATCTAAAGTAGTTCCCCTACCAGAATTACCAGTTGCTAATCCCAGTATTCAATCCGACCAACTATCCCTATTTAAATAATCATGCCTTACAAATTATTGCTAGAAGGTCAAGAAATTCCCTTAGCTGATGAAATCGCTGCAACAGATGAAACCTTACGTAATGCTTTTGTAGCGTTTTACCCAGAAATGGGTACGGCAGACATTAAGCGCGAAGAGAAAGATGGAGTTGTCGAGATTCGCATGGTTAAACGCGCCGGGACTAAAGGTAATCCAGTGCAAAGCTTAATCGCTGCACCATCATCTATTAATCCAGCTATTGCTTTAAGCTTGCAGCTAACCCACAAACAAATGCAGGAAGTTCTCAGCATCGAGGAATTAATTGCTATCCAAGCGGATATAGAGGAAGCAATTGATGTTGGTAATGCTTGGGAAAAACAAACAACACAAACCTTGAGAGCAATACTTAAATGTACTCCCATACCCTCAACGCTACCAATACTTGGAATTTAGCTAGATTTCAACTTACTTTTACAGCTACGGAAGGGATTAATTACTTAACCGGCCTCCATCAAAAAATAGTCTTACTTGCCCTTTATCAACATTATTTTCCCGATGAATGGGCAAGTTCCACAGCTAGTTATGTAGACTCGCTCCCTAGTAATAGCTGGAGGAGCGATCGCAAAATTGAGTTTCTAACCCTAGTCAACGAGCGGCTTTTTCCCCTCGACGACTACGAGGGTTACATTGATGGCGATGGCTACGATAACTTTGACATTCCCGTATGTCCGCAGAACACAGATTGGAGCGATCTAAACATTGAAGAATTAAGCTTTGCCGAACAATTTCTCCTGTCCCTACTAGGATACGGTTACGATAACGCCGAAGATTGGTTAGAAGTTTTCGGCTTTATTCCTAGTACGCTCTTAAATTCCGACTTCATTAACTGGGAAAAATTAGCAAAAATGGTCTCTTTGCAAGCTGAACCACTATCTTTCCTATGCGATGTATTGAGCCAAATAGACCACAGTACCGGGATTATTTGGCTAGACATTAGTTATCAAGAATTAGACACAATGCCCTGGAGCCGCGAATCAATCGACTTACTAGCCGAACAATGGCTTATCGCCAAAGAATACATAGCTAAAATGCAGCAGTTTGAAGACTGGTTGCAAAAAAATGTAAGTAATAGGAAAAAAGTTGTTAACTTATGGAACAAAGCCAAGTCTTAACAAAATCTCTAGATGTAGAAGCAGAGCAAATAGTCCTTCCTCAGTTCCTACCTACCCTTAATGCCAGTGCTATAGCTCGATGTATCGCCACTAAAACTAATAACCTAGACATCCAAGCGCAGTTATTATTTCTGTCAGGACAATATATTTCTTGTTACAACTGAAGGCGACCGCACAGACTACAAGTTTATTTCTCCCAACAGCGTCAAAGAAGCCTTTGTCGCCGAACCAACGGATTCAGGATTTTTACCCGCTAATACTGTGCGCTGGGGACATAACAGTAGAGGCGAATACTTGATACAGTTCTACCCGCCAAAGCTATATCAATTTGCTCTAACTAACTTTACGGACGACAGCTTAATTATGCTGAATGTTCCCATGCCAGGATTATTGTTTGCTGGATGCGATCGCAATTACTGGCTCTGGGCTACAGCTACTAAAGAATTTGATGCTGAAGCAAAACTCTATAATGCCCCACTACCTAATATTGAAAGGGGGTCAATTTGCTTCGGCGATAACAAGCCCGCTCCTTGTTCACCCTTGGGGATAGCGCACGCTTGGAAAATGTTGTGGTTAAGTCCTTTTAGCGATCATTCCACACAAAATAAGTCTAAAAACGAACCAGCAGACGTGCGAAAAAGCCTGCTAAACTTGCACAATAAAAAAGCTAGACGCTACCCAATTAAAGATTTAGTTCCCGTCCCCTACCGAACTATTAACGATGCAGTTACAGAACTTATCAGACAATAAGACAACTTTTGTCAGTTACAACTTAGCCACAGATAATAACGAAAGTTCTACTTTAAGCCAAGCATTGCAGGAGTATTGGATCGCGAGTAATGGGATATTTCTGCGTTCTACTCGTGATCGCATCGATGCTTGCATTCAAATAAGCAATCTTGCTTTGCCAGGACTAGCTCAAATCCAACCCTACCTTAAATTCAAATTTCCCCTCGTGCCTAACTGCCTAGTTGCAGCAATGCTAGAACTAGCGCAAAAGGTAGGAGATCAAGAAATCCTTTTCTACTTGGCATTTAGGGGGAAAGAATGGGAGCTTGTTATTCCCGAACAAATTGCTACTGCAACTAGCGTTAAGCCAGCAGAACCCGTTGACCCTATTTATCATCAGGCTCTCATTGAAGTGCATTCTCACCACCGTATGCAAGCTAAGTTTTCTGCAACAGACAATGAGGAAGAAGCAGGAAAATTTCGGATCTTTGCCGTCCTCGGTGAAATATTTACAAGCCCCGCTATTAGCGTCCGCTTAGGCATCTACAACTATTTTCAACTAATCCCTGCAAACAAAGTATTTGAACTACTACCCGACCTCAACGATGCAAATAGACTTGTCTTATAGCTCGTCCGTTCCCTTAATTGTGCCAGCTTTTAATCACGTAGAATTTATTCTTGTTGGCGCTGGGGGAACGGGGGGCTTTCTCATCAGCGCGATCGCTCGGCTGATGAAAGAAATTGAATCAACAACCAATAAAACTACCAGATGTACGATTATCGACCACGATCTAATAGAACAAAAAAATATTCCTCGGCAAAACTTCCATCCGGGAGATATGGGGTTGCCAAAAGCTCAAGTACTTGCCGCTCGGTACGCCCTTGCTTTTGGGATTAGAATTAATGCCCTTTGCCAGCGATTTAATGCTAAAACAATCCAAAGATCCTGGCACAGTTTAAATGTGATTATTGGTTGCGTAGATAATGCTGTTGCCCGTCAAGAAATTAATGAGTGTTTATGTTTAAGTCAAGAACATAATCGTCCCCTTAATACTTGGTGGCTCGATTGCGGCAATCATCGTGCTTCTGGGCAGGTATTACTCGGTTCGTCTAATTGTTTTGAATCAAAAAAAGCATTCAATAACTACGCTCAACCAACTTTTTGCATTCATCTTCCAAGTCCCGCTCTCCTGCACCCAGAACTACTAGAAGTGCAGCTAGAAGAATTAGAGACAACACCCCTTTCCTGCGCGGAACTATTAGCTAGAAACCAACAAAACTTATTTGTTAATCAGCAAGTAGCCGCGATCGCCAGCGAGTATCTATTGGCTCTCACTTTAACTGGGGGGCTGCGAAAGTTTGCAACCTACTTTGACAGTAATTCTGGTTCTGCGCGGAGTCTTTATATCAGTCCCAAAGCCTTAGAAAGGTACTGATTTCCACTTACTTGCGCTTTGCGCCAGGTCTTCGAGTTATAGAGGAATAAAAAAATGTTCAAATCTGAGTTGATTAATTTTAATGCTTGTTCACGCAACGTAAATGCTCATATTCAACGGCGCAACAGTAGAAATCCATGAAAATCAACCAGTTTCAAGAGATTCTTGTTTCCCCTGAAACAGCAGTATCAACTTACCCCAGTGGGGATAATCAATGCTGCGTTCTTATCGAACAAGGACAAAGCTTTGCTTTAAACTTTGGATTTGATGAACTAGAGCAATTAACCGCTCTAATTTCGCATCTCCAGCAAATTAAACACGATCTAGTAGAAGGTCGAAAAGTTCTACTCGATCGAGAGACGAAGTTATTAGCAAGTTACGCTAAAACTCAGCTATTTCTACCTGAATTCCCCAGGAATTAGGGATCTCTAGCAATTCAACTAACAGCTTTGCCTACTAAGAGTTTGGAAATTGCCAAAATTTGAGAGTTAAGCCAGGTTCTTGGTCAATTTGAGAACCTGGAAATACCTATCCTAATTAATTTATGAAAATAGAAATCCAACAAAAACAGTTAAGTGAATTATTAGTAACTGCTTACAAAGCCATTGATAGAAAACCAACCCTGTCCATTCTTACTAACTTTTTATTTCAAGCAGATGTTGAAACCCAAAAGGTATTTTTAACGGGCTTTAATGGTAATTTAGGCATCCGTACCAAGGGCAGTTGTAAAGTGCATAATAGCGGTATAATAGCTTTGAATGCCGAATTGCTGACGGATGTTATAAATAGTTTGAGCGGTAATCTGACTTTAGAAATGGTAACTAACCAAGTAATAGTTACTCACGCTACTGGTAAGTGCCGTTTAACAACCACTGACCCCACAGAGTTTCCCGAACTACCCCTAGTAGAAGGAGTAAGTATAACTCTAAAAGCCGAAACACTTAGAGAGGCTTTCAGTACAACTTTACTATTTGCGGCTAAAGACGAACTCAAACAAGTTTTAGCAGGAATTCATCTTAAACTATCACTGTCTAACTCACTAACTAACTGGGAAGCGGCAGCTACTGATGGTCATCGCTTAGGAATATGTAACGCTAGTAATGGAGATCAAGAGTTCGATAATGCCGTAACTATTCCCTACAAAACTGCTAGTTGCCTTAATGAAATACTCGATAATGCTAAAGAAAATTGTCAGATAACGACTAGCGATAGCAGTATTTGTTTTGAATTACCTAACACCCAGGTTTCTTCAAGGCTGTTACAAGATGATTATCCAGCTTACAAGTCTTTAATTCCAACCCAGTTTAGCTACGAGTTTGCCATTAACAAAAAAAGTTTGAAGGAGGCGCTAAATCGAGTAGCAGCAATTGCTTGTAGTAAAGATAAAATCGTCCAAATAACCTTTACCAAAGACCGAGCAGTTTTGTACGCAGAATCCCCCGACCTAGGAGGTGCGGTTGAATCGGTAGCTATTTCTGCCTTGGAGGAATATACAGACTTTTCTATCGGCTTCAATATCAAGTATTTAGCCGAAGCAATCAAGGTAATTACTACAAGCGAATTAACAATCAAAGCCGAAAAACCTAGTTATCCCGTAATTATCACCCCGATAGGAGAGAAAATTAGCAGACAAATAGTTCTAATTATGCCCGTGCAGCTTAAGGAAATTAAAAAATTTGATGTATTGCCAGAAACAGTACAACCTATAGCAGCTTAGGACTACCAAATGTACCAACCAATCCATCAAAAGTACCGACCCCAAACTTTTGCTCAGTTAGTCGGGCAAAGTTCTATAGCCACTACTTTAACTAATGCGATCGCCATTAGTCGCATTGCCCCAGGTTATTTATTCACTGGTTCCAGAGGCACGGGTAAAACATCCAGCGCCAGAATTTTAGCTAAATCCCTGAACTGTCAAATACAAAACACCCCTACTATCAATCCCTGCGGTAACTGCAATTCCTGCAATACTATTGCTAAAGGCATCTCCCTAGATGTAACAGAACTTGACGCTGCTAGTAATTCCGGCGTGGACAATATTAGAGAACTCATCGAGCGCTGCCAGTTTGCGCCTGTGGAATCAAGATACAAAGTTTACGTCATTGATGAAGTCCATAGTTTGAGTTCTCAAGCTTTTCAAGCGCTACTAAAAACCTTGAAAGAACCGCCAGCAAACGTTGTATTTATCCTTTGTACTACAGAGGTACAGAAAGTACCCCTAACTATAGCTTCGCGCTGCCAAAGGTTTGATTTCAAGCGTATCGGACTAGAGGCAATGGTACAGCATCTAACTTTTATCGCAGAGCAGGAATTGATTGATGCTACGCCAGAGGCGATTCACTTAATTGCCCAATTGTCCAATGGTGGACTCAGAGACGCGGAAACGCTACTCGACCAGTTGA
>JAABUN010005698.1_pt1 | contig 15156 bp, 26 predicted proteins | sample 5559311 | NCBI WGS metagenome assembly JAABUN01 (sample SAMN10711877, study PRJNA513370) | rock metagenome | isolation source: Antarctica rocks | place: Antarctica: Victoria Land, Siegfried Peak sud | reverse complement strand
ACCGGTAGCCACGATGAGGTCGTCAAGTAAAGATTCGCCGCGGCTGCGAATCAGCGCCGCCAGCTCGCCCGAAAAACCCGGCAGTTTGACCGCCGGTGCCGAGGGTGCGCTCTGCCAGCCGAACTCGTCCATCATGTCGTCTATGCTCTGGGTCAAAACGGCTCCTTGCTTTAACAGGTCCAGAGCCCCTTCCGCTTTCGGGTCGCCGATTCTACCGGGAACGGCAAACACCGTTCGGCCCTCCTCGAGCGGTGGTTCATTTCATAAACCCGTCCAGCACGGTACAAATACCACCTAAACTGCCGTGCCAAGAGTGATCTCCAGGTGCTCGGGCGTGACGATTACGGTTGCCTTGACGTACTCCAGCAACTCCCTGAGCGGCAGGGTGCGGGCTTTACCGGCGTAGTCCTCTAGAGGGTAACTGCGCTCGTGCTCCGGGGTAGCGAGAGCTTTCAGCTGCGCTCTGATTTCATTCCTGTACCCGCCCAGTTCGGCAGCGGTGATGGCCCCAACCTTAAACGCCTCGAGCCAGCGGGCGTCCCCCTCCGCAAGGGCTACCCTGGCAGCGGCGTTTGGGTCGTCAGGTGGCGGGGTGGCTGAAAGTATCTCGCGTACCCGCTCAGGGTCCGTCAGGGTCGCCCTCACAGCCTCGTCTATGACCCGCTCGAGGGTGGGGCCGTAGCGTACCGGCATCTTGCAGCGCTCACTCTCGCGTCCGGGCCGAGACTTAGCGTTACACCGGTAGATATAGCCCTGCGGATTGGCGGTGCTGGACATCGACGAACCGCACCAGCCGCAGCGCAGATGCCCCACTAGGGGGCGGTCGGTGCGGGGCGGTCTGCCGATCTTGCGGCGCTGCGCCTTGGCCCAGGTATCGGTGTCGATGATGGCGGGGACGCGTATGAGGATGGGGCGCGTACCCTTTTTTGACGTCTGCGGCCACATGTACTCACCCTTGTAGGCGCTTTGCCGGATGACGCGGGTGAGGTGGCCCGGATACCAGTTTTTAGCGCCGCCCTTGAGTCTCCGGTCGGGTAGCGCGTTCAGGGCTCGAGCAATCTCGTGGTAGGTCGCGCCCTTCGCGCCCAGCTCGAAGATGAGCTGAATGATCTCGGCTTCCTTCGGATCGATCAGCACCCGCCCGGTGCCGGGTATGTCGCGGTAGGCGTAGAGCTGGATATTGGTCGGGACGAGGCCCTTGTTGGCTTTAGCGAGGAGGCCAGCGTATGTGCGCTGTTGTATCCTTTTTGACTCTTCACTCGCTATAGCAGATTCAACCGCAAACATGAGGTCGGCTTTCAGGACGCCATGGTTAGCCGCGTGAACCTCTAGGCCCGCCTGTTGGAGCTGCCTTAAAAACCGGTGCGAGTATTCAACATCTCGAGCGATTCTATCGGAGTGATAAACGATTGCAACCTTAAAAAAAGCTGCTTCTTTGATAAGCAACTCCATGCTTTCTCTTGTTTCGGATGCCCCGCTGACCACATCGATATATTCTTTGACCACGTTGATATTGTGCTGTGCTGCATAGTCGTGGCAAATTGCCCGCTGAGCATCAATGCCGTAGCGGTCTGCTTTCGCCTGACTCTTTGTTGAGACTCTTATTAAAACAGCACCGGGGATGGAAAGCACAAATCCTCTACCGCCTCTTCTAGGGTCAGCAAAACCGCTTCTATATTATCGTTGATTTCACGCTCCCAAAACCGCTTAACCATATACCCTGACTCTGCCAACCGCGCATTTATCCGCCGATCTCTATTTTCCTGTTCAGGAAATGTAGAGCCATGCCAGTAATCACCGTCAACAAAAATGACGAGCCCTATCTCTCTAAAAAAGAAATCTGCTACCGTCACGCTACACAAAACCGCTTGCGCCTCAAATGTAAAACCCTTTTCGGCCATTGCCTCACCCAAGCGCCGTTCAACTTTACTTATTGTCGGGTTGGTCGCTCGATTATAAAGACTCAAACAGCTGTGCGAACAAAAGCGAGTTCTTTTTAGTCTGGCTTTGTTTACCAGATACTTTTTGCCGCATAGTTGACAATTTACGAAAACAGAGTTGTATTTAATAGGATTGGCAGCGCGCATTGCCGGAATCGTAATAACTTGTTGACACTCAACAGAACAGTATTTAGCTTTTTTTGCTCTAGATGGGATCACTGTAAAATCTTTGCCGCAGGTAAGACACTCGATAGGAACTTGCTTTAGAAGCTTATGAGCTACAAAGCAGTCATAAGAACAGAAGCGCTGTCTTGAAATTCGCCGTTTTGCAAAAGCAAAAACCTTACCGCAAATTTCGCAACACTTTTCTGTAACGGTTATTGAAGCTTTGTATCCACAATCTTTTGAACAAAACTTTTTGCCACGTTCAATGGATAGGTGATAGGTTTCAAACTGCTTACCACAAAACTTGCAAGTAGCAACAGTTTTAGTCTCTCGTTGATTTGGGTGCGGTTTGTAGGCCGCCCTCAACTTTTCATTCGTACATTTTTTGCAACGTGATTGTAGACCGTATTTACCTCTAGCATTGACATGAAAGTGCTCTCTGGTGGCAGGTAATTCACATTTGCATTTAAAGCAGATCTTGACAAGCAACGTGTTAACATCTGACATGTGACCTCCTTGTAGGTCGCCACGCTCCCGGAGATACGAACTCGCGGGGGCATAACTATGCCATTCTACCACTAAACCTGGGCTAGAAACCCTTGCGAGCGAGGCGGCGCGTTTCATGGTGTCCTAGTTAGAAAAAGTTTAAGCGTGATGGTGACGTTTGTATCTAGGTGCGCGTTTAGTTTTATCTATAACTAGCTTCCATATTTGAAACAAGTCGCTCATTCTGATGTTGCGCCGGACGGTCACAAACAAAAATCCAAAAAGGAGGTTGGCGGCTATAGAAACTACTACAGCCACAAGCCCACCTTTGGCGACGAAAGCTATGGACCCTGTGGTGACTGCCAGCAAAAGCGGGTAGAAGATGATGCTGAACAAGTGGAGGTAGTAACTAAACTCGGTACTACTATTGTCCCACAGTCGATCTTTGAAGACTTCAAAGGCGCTCATAGCTGATGAAACACCAGCGATAGAAACGAAAAGTGACACCACAGCTACAACCAGAGCACTTGGAAGTAAACCTACAACAAAAAAGAGGGGCGGGTTGATTGCTATTGATTCCGTAGAAGCTATGCCAATGAAGATGAGGACGCACAGTAAAAGCACGAAACCACCAGCGAAGCCGACGCCGAAAGCTGTCAATACTTGCTTAGTTCTGTGGTTCATCTTCTGCCGCCTCTCTTTTCCATTCTCTGATGAACTGCCAAATACCCTTAGCGATTGCTAGGACATACACTAAGATAGCCGAAAGTGAGCCCGCTATGTTTAACCCCAGCTTCGTGTAAGTGTACCAAATATCTGAGGGAAATTTGTCCTCAAGCAGGTCGAGACCAGCGCCAAATATCAGGATGAAAGCCAGGATGCCGAAAGCTACAAACGTGCCTAGAAATGAATCCCAAAGCATTCCAAGCCACATCGCGCCAGTTCGTTTTACAAAATCTCCTCTAAGTTAAAGAGCGCCCAGAGGCGCTAGGTGAGGGTGTAGATAGTTGCTAGGCAATGAGTGAATTACTGCGAGCTCGCCTGTGGAGGCGGCGGGTCGATCATCGGCTCGTCTCCTGGCAAGTCGTCCGGGTCGGCTGGCGGATCCTCCAAAGGTATCCCAGGCTCCGCCGGTTCCTCAATAGGCAGCGGTTCGTTAGGGTCTCGAGGCGGTGTGGGAGGATACTCAGTCGGATCGGGATGGTGCGGGTCTTCAGGGATGACAGCTTGGTACATGGGTGCTCCTATCAGCTCGGTGGTACCGGCTCTTGCTGATTCTCTTCGGCTTTTTCGTCCCATTCGGGCGGGGGTTGGAACGGCCTAGGCGGGTCGTCGATTTGGGTCATGCGTCACTATCCGTATTGTCCGGCATCTCCGGGTCCGGTTCGGGCTCTGCTGGAAGATCGGGGTTGTCGTTTGGAGACGGCGTGTAGGGCAGTTCAGGATTACCAGCAGGATTTGGCGGCATGAACGGCGCGTCCGGTTCGGGATTGGTGGGTGGGGGCATGAACGGTGTCGGCGGGTCAATCAGGTAGAGATGCTCTGACATGTCGTGTTCCTTTCTAAGTGGTGAAAAGAGCGCCCGGGGAGGCGCTGAGGTGGGGATAGATGTTGCCTCTTAGATTCTGTCTAACACCGAGTAAGATTTCACTTGCTTTTTTGACTCAGTCCGCTCGGCTTTTTGCAGCAGTTGGCTGGCGCTGTATTCAACTCGCTCGAGCTGGTCCTTTATTCCAGCGACCACGAGCAAAAGCGCCCATATCAAAAAGCCCGAGAGGATATAGGCGATACCAAACGCAATACCGGGGCCTCCTAGCCTAAACATGCCGATGCCCGCAGCTATCCCGCCAATAAGACTTAGCCAAGCACCAATTCGCAAAATAGTTTTCATGTGCCACCCCCTAAGAGTGATTCCCGTTGATGATCTTATAAGGCTTGCGAGCCTCGACGACGATCCCGTAAATGTGTATCTCTCGAGTCCAAATGGGTTTGTAAATAGGATTCACAGAAGTCAGAACGTAGTAGCCATCTTCAACCCGCTCAAGATACTTACATAGCATCCCCTCCTCTGGCGTCCAGCACACGATGATGTTTTTAGGTGAGGCGTACTCCTGACAGCGGATGATGACCGTTCCACGGTCATATATTTCCGGTGCCATGCTGTCGCCGGAAATCCTGAAAGCTGCGTGAGGCCCGACAAACTCGTCACCTAAATCGACGCTGCCAACAACCGTACCCCCGTCGTTACCCGGCCCCGCACTTAAAAGGTCAATTACTTCCAAACGTCGCCTGCCCTGATTTATGTCAGGCGTCTCGAGGTGCACCTGGTCGGTATAGAGATTGGGCTTAGACGGGTAGGGTGTGCCGTTCACCTCGTCTATAAGCTGGTCTGGGCTAAGCCCATAAGCTCGAGCTAAGCCCCGTATGGTGTTTCGCTGAACGTTCTCCCAAGGCGTTACCCCCATCTCAATCTTCCCAATAGTTGAGTGAGATACACGCGGATCGGTCAAACTTGCAGCTTTACGTGCCGATAGTTTGAGTCGCTCTCTTATGGTTCTAAGGCGATCTCCGGGTGTCTCGTTGGAATCGCTCACATAGAACATTTTCGGGCAGTTTGTGTAGAACGTAGGAAACATGTTAACTCAAGTATACACACAGAATGTAGAATTGAGTTGACACTTTTCTAGCTCAAGGTGTAGAATGCATTCCACAGCAGGAGTCAAATATGTTTACTCCAATCTACGCTGTAGGGAGGAAAGCCGTTGGACACGCCATTGACAGTGAAACGTGCGGCAGAGCGGCTAAATGTCCATGAAGAAACGATTAGGAGGTGGATAAAGAAAGGCGACCTTGAGGCAATCCAAGTGGGTCGCGTATTCGTCATTTCTGAAAAGTCCTTGGCAACCAAGAAAAAGCCGCAGCTCGAGACTGCGGCAGCATAGGAGTTTTGTGGGACAACCTAGCTCACCAACAGTTATAGCACGTGGCGATGTGGTTTACTTCATCGCTACCACGTGTAGAACCTACGTCAAAATTGGACGTAGCAACGACGCCACAAGGCGGCTTAAAACCCTACAAACCAGCTCACCGCTGAAGCTCGTCTTACTTGGGGCTGTCCACGCGAAGCCTGCGTATGAGAAGTATCTACACGCCTGCTTTGCCAAAAACCGAACGCACGGCGAATGGTTCTTAAACAACGCCAAATTGCAACACACAGTTGATGTGATCTTGGCACAACAGGCCCTTAACTTTCCAGAGTTTGAACACGCACCCGAGATTGAGGGCCATTCAATTCTTGAGTTTTTCAAGCTGTTCGCTTCAACCCCTGAAAAACCGATAGAGCCGGTAGACCCACTTGACGAGTACCTACGCAGCCCTGAGTATGCCCGCAACCGAGCTGAGCGCAACGAAATGACGCAAGACGAGCTTAAGCGTTTACACATACTTGAAACCGCACAAACTCAACTCCTCAAAGTAAGTCAAGCGCAAGGCGGGGACGAAGTTCTTACGGCTTGTAAAGCAACACGAGATGCGTATTGGGAGCTCGGCCTCGACACTACAAGCATTGACGCCATTGTTGAAAAAGCCTTGGAGTTTTTAAGCCCACGTCCGGCAGATCGTCACGGTGAGCGACCTGTCATCACGGTTGACGTATGACCCCCCACTCCAAAACCATCCCCACCCCACCCCCCGACTACCGCCCCAAGCGCGGCGGCGCTAAGCAGACTTGGCATCCCACAGTCACGGTCGTCATAAAGATGACCGGAGCAGACGCAGCCTACTTCAAGGCGCGCATGGACGAGCAGCTGGCGGACGAGCGGCATTCGGAGGAAACATGAGCTGGACACATAGCATCTGCCTCGGCTGTTGGAATAAACGATACAGAGGTAGGCCCGTAAGAATACCTAATCCCGAAACTGAAAAATGTTGCTTTTGCGGCGCGTTGACGACTAGCGGCATTTATGTACGCGCTGATCCTAAAACACTTGATTGTGAGCACGAGGAGGACGCATGAGCCTTTCACCGCAGACGCAACCAACAGACCCCCCCAGCCTGCACCACCTCGAGCAACTTGCAAGGCAGCGGGCCGAACACTGTTTGCACGTTGGAAACTACAGGGAGACAGTGAAGATTGTAAACGCTCTTGATCTGGCGCAGACCGCTATGGGGATTTGCGACGACGACACAATCAGAGTGATACTCAACAAAGCCTGCGGGTTAAAGCCGTGACCACCCTTACCGAAACGTCCGCTGTCGAACGGATAAGCGCGGCAGTCCATGAACGGTGGATGCAGAGCAAGCACGAGCAGGGCGTCACAAGCCGCAAGAGCGAAACGGGCGAAGAACTGATGGTGCCCTACAACGAGCTGAGTGAAGCAGCTAAAAGCCTTGACAGGGGCACAGTTGAGGCGGTACTCGCGGCGCTCCCAGTGGGTATTAAGCACGTCTTGGAAGAACGGGCACGCCAAGACGAGTTGCACGGTGTTCACGACTATTGGGAGCCGGTGTGGTTCACCATTCTCGGGGAAGAATTCGGTGAGGTTGCCAAGGCAGTCGAAAGCACAACGTTTGCGGAGGGTCTAGTTGCTCAAGATAACCATCGCTCCAAGATACGCGAGGAACTTGTGCAGCTCGCTGCTGTTTGCGTGGCTTGGATCGAGCGGATGGATAGCAAAGCATGAGCGCCCTCACCGAAACGCCGATCCGTACCCCAGCCCTAGCAGCAGCCCCACCAAACCTGCTTTTTCTGCGCCGCTTCTGCGCCGCGTCCAGCCTAGGGAGAGGCGTCTGCACTTTTGAGGATACGGAGGTAATCGCTAAAGCTTTCGTCAAACTCTGTATCACTTTCGAGAACGGTCGGACACTTCCTGGCGGGCTAGTCTTTTTTGCCGGTCTCGGGGTGCGCTTTACCGGGGAGTCGCTTATTGACCTGCCTATCGAGCGTGCACGGCTGAATGGGCATAACGCCGCTGTGGGTTGGGGTTGCTGTGAGCGGGCTGCCGTGGCGGTGCTACGGGAACAGAAAGCATGGGCGGCGTGAAATCAGAGGTTAAAGAACAGCGTGTGCAAATTGAAACGCTGCTCAGTCACCGCACCAAAGGGGGCATGGTGCAGGTTATTTGGGGACGCGAAAAAAGCCAGCTTGACCCTGCCACTGCTCGACAACTCGGAACACAGCTCTTGGGAGCTGCTGAGGCTGCCGAAACGGACGAGGGGATGTGGCGTTTCGCCAAAAACCACCTCGAGCTAGAAGATCAGGAAGCTGCGCAGCTTATCAGTAGCTTTCGCGCATTTCGGCAAGAAGTCATGGAGAAAAACATCCAGGCTGCGGTCCCCGCCGAGTATCAAACGAAAGAAGGTAGCGCATGAATCCCGACACGAGACAACTCGAGCTTATAAATCCTGAAATCCTGAAATCCCTGAAGCAAATCCCCAAACACGACCCTGTGGCCGCTCTTAAAAGCGAGATCGAGGCGCTCCAGGTTGCCGAGCCCCATAAACGCACCTGGACAACCTTCACCATTGGCGAGCAGGTAGAGGTGCATTTCCAGCGAGACGGCAAACCCTACTACCGGAGCGTGCGCGTCAAAAACATTCACGCCAACGGATTATTACTGAAAGCAGCGGATTTGAAAGACAGCTTTTTCCCAGGCCAAGAAGTCACCGTCAAGGGTGAAAAGTGCCGAGTCGGGCTCCTTACGTCAAAAGGGATGTACGTCAGGGGCGCGTGATGAGGGTCATCATCCACCCTGACGGCTCCCTCTACCGCTGGCACGTGCATCTCGGAGGTTGGGGTTATACAGGTTTAGCAAACTCAAAACATGGTGCTTGGCAAAGCGTCAAACTCCGGTATGCATCCTTGTTGGAGGCAGTTAATGTCACCGCGTAGATTCCCCTCTCTTTGCCTTTCTGATCTTGGTGAAACCGCAGCCTCTCGGCTTTTCGCTAATACGAAAAAAGAGGAAAGCTGCTGGGTTTGGCAAGCCTCTAGGAATCTTTACAACTACGGTCAGATGCGCGTTGATATCGGAGTTCGCAATGCTCACCGTATTAGCTATGTCTTGCATCACGGACCCATACCAGCAAATACCGAGGTGTTGCACAAGTGTGACAACCCCCCATGCGTCAACCCCGCCCACCTTTTTTTGGGGACTCATGTTGACAATATCCGCGATATGGACCAAAAGGGCAGAAGACGACCTGTCAAAGGGGAATCCCATTATCACGCCAAACTAAGCGAACGGCAGGTTCTGGAAATGCGTGAAAGATACGCCAAAGGTGGAATCACAAAAACCGCGCTCGGTAGAGAGTATGGAGTCAACGATAGATCGGCTTGCATGATCATCAATCGGAAAACGTGGCGACATGTTTAGAGGCTGGGGCTACACCGGCCTTGCCAACAGCCGACACGGTGCCTGGGCAAGCGTCAGGACGCGGTATGGGCTGCTGCTCGAGGTGACGGGATGACCCGGGAACAGGACATAAACCTTGTCAGACGAGCAAAAGAGATCGTGAGCAAGCTCGAGGCTCGCAAAGACGGTGGCACGGTAAGGCGTGACGCAGCTAAGCAGATGCGGACGCTTGTGCGAACCGCCGAGTACCACTTTGCGGTCGGGCATGAGAAAGTAGCCCGCGACCTGCTCGAGGTGGCGGGGTGAGCGAACACAACATGAGGATGCACCTGGCAAACCAAGCGCTTAAAGAGCTAAGCCGAGAGATCGGCTCGAGCTGGGTGGGCGCGAGTGGATTCGGGGGGCTCGTGGGCGACGCACCGACAATCCCGGTAGTAGAGAAAGCCGAGGCGCTTAGCAAGCTCTACGCTCGTGCGCGCTTTGCCTTTGCCGCCGGCGACTACCTAGAGGCTATTCGGATTGCAACGGAGGTCGGTGAGTGACCCGCACCCGCCGTGAACAGGCCGATTATGCGGCCATCCGCAGATACCAAGCCCGCCTAAAGAGGCCCTGGCTCCTGACACAAGCCGATATTCGCATTGAGCAGCCCGCACCTAAAGGCGACCCGATTGCAAGGCTTAGGAGGTTTCGGCAATGACTGAACCACTTGCCCTGCTGCTGCGCGCCGTGCTGATCGGGGCGTTTGTTGCGTGGCTCGAGCGGGGTTTTAGAAAACGACGTGAGAGGTTAGGTAACGGGAAGAGCGTATAGAAGATGCCGACAGCAAGAAGCCCACCGTGAGCGAGCGGTGGGCGGAGACGATGGCTCAGCTTAGACAGACGTGGCAAAACCCGAAACACAAAGCAAAAATGGCGCGACTACGCCAAAAGGAGCAAGAGATGATAGAGTTCCAAACAGCAGATTTTAATGGTAGCAAGGGCGTGACCCTCGAAGAAGGTACCTACTCGGTCACTTTAGCGGGCGCTCGAATTTATAAAAACGAAAAGTTTCAGTCAGACGAATTAGTGACACAGGTGGACCTTCTCTGGGACACCGGCGAAATGTATGAAAACGACGAGGGCAAAGAGGTAGCGGGGATCATCACCGATTCATTTTTAACGCTCTCTTTTAACGAAAAAGCAAATTTAGTCAAGCGCCTGAAGGCCATCCTGGGTAAAGATTTTGACCTTGGGCGCGCTAAAGTCGGAATGCAGATCGAAGGTCACGAGAATACCAACACCCTACCGCATCGAACCGATGGCAAAGCAAAAGTCGAGGAGTTCACGGTCGACGGTGAAAGCCTCTTCGGTAAGACAGCGATGGTCGGCGTCACCATCAACCCCCAAGGTTACAACCGTGTTGCGAGTGTTAGCGCGCCAATGCGCGCCGGAGCTGGGCAGAGACAAAGGCCCGTAGGCGCACCAGCTTAAAACTTAACGACCGCGCCGCCGAAGGGGAGACCTTTTGGCGGCAGTTTGAACTGAGGGGAGGGAGGGTGCTGGTGCAAACAACGTCTGGGACGTGCTATACTGAAGGCGCTAAAAAGCCGCAGGATCGTAGGTGCGTCAACACCTCCCCCACGGCTAACAGCGGCATCCGGACTAAGGGACTTGTGCCACTGCTAATAACGCAGTGTAGCAAATTTCCTTTAATCACAACTCAGGGTGCTTTCCGAAAGGAAGGCAAAATGAAAACTGCCGATACTGATATTTGTCGGTTAAGTGAGCAGCTTACACCAGGTGCCCATTGGTGCCGACTTTGCTACCGCTACAAGATTGACGGTTGCGAACCCACACAAAAAGAACTGGTTAGATTCGGAAAGCCAACCAAAAAATCTAGGCACAAAAGATGGATCACGAAAGGCAATCCAAGTTTAAGGTTTGAACAGGAGCCGAACAAGTGACGGTTACACAGCAAGAGGCCGTCACTACTCTTATGGCGCTGTTTCCGCCCCATCCGGTCGGCTACGGGAAACTCTCAGGATTTAAGCCTAATAGTGCCGACAAAAACCAATGGACAGTAGGCAGCCAAGCGAGCGAAGCCGAATACCTCTGGCACCTAACAGCAGATCAGACTAAGCCACACGGCATAGGCCAGTACGCGAAGCAAGGTGACCTAGCCTTTTGGCTTTGCTTCGATATGGACTCTCACAAACCCGGATTTGAAGAGGCCGCAACGCTTGTTTACGAAGCTCTTGAAGCTCGAAGCTTTATTGTCTTTTGGGAAAACACCACCAGCAAGGGTGTCCATATCTGGGTGCTACCGCCGCTCGGTGGCATCTCATGCGAGACGGTCGTGCAGGTCGGCAAAGCCATCATTGCCGAAGTACAGCGCTCGCAATCAGACGCGCCCATAGAAATCTATCCAGCGAGCTACGAAACAGAGGCAGTGTTCGGCGGTAAGTACGTCAACCTACCCTATCGGGGCGCACTGATTGATGATAACGAGCTGGGCGCTACCTACTTCATGTGGGAGGGCGCAGCTATCCCCTTGAGCGAGCTGGGCGAAATTGACCGGACACCCTTGGAGGTCTGGGAGCAAACTGCGAAAGATTACGAAGCTCCCCCGGTTTACACCGGCCCCATCAACACCGATCCAGCCCCGGATGTATGGGCAACAGTGAAAACGGCGGTAGAAAACTGGACACCCGCAACTCGTCACGAAGGGCTCTTAGCTGTATCAGGTGCTGGGTTTAGAACCGGCACGAACGGCGTAGAGGTTAAAACGTTCCTAAAATCAGTTAGTACATCATGGTTTGGGGGCGAAACCAAATCCCGCAACGTCGACGCCGAGATCGACCGGGCGGTCGACGGCACTTACCAAAAGGGCGCGGCAGGGTTGCCCATCGCAGGAATACCGACGCTAAGGCGCATGGGCTGCAAAATCCCTAAATTTGCTCCCCAAGAACCCCAAATCACCTTTGTTAAAGGGACCAAAGAAAAGCTTTTAGATCAACTTAAAGGCGAGGTGCGAAAGCTCCCCAGCGACCCGGAAGAGGCTCTTGAGACGGCCCTCGGCATGAGCCTTTGGACCCGCATCGCGTCCCTAAGTAAAGCCGAGCAGGGCGTGATCATCCACGGGCTCAAAAGGCGTTTGGGAATCACGACAACCGATGCAAAAAACTACATCAGAGAGGCAGCACAAAAAGAAGAGCTATCCCCCAACGATCTGCGCGATCTCGTTTTAGAGGTTTGGAATACCGCCGGATTGCACGTTCGGTACATCGCGGAATGGGAGGACTGGTACATCTACGAAAGCGGCACCTATCGGCAGGTTTTAGCCGAAGGCATGAAAAAACGAATGGAAGAAGTTTTAGAAGCGCAGGGCCACAAGCTGCGCGAAAGCGTCTTAAACGACGTAATTGCAAAGGTCGGGCGCAGCCGTAAGACGTTTATTGAGCGGGGCCCCAAACCCCCGACTTACCTAAACCTCAAAAATGGATTACTTGACGTAGATACCCTCGAGCTAAAGCCCCACAGCCCAGAGGTGTTCTCTACAGCTCAAGCCGACGCGATTTATGACGCAAACGCGACCTGCCTTGGCTTCGCCAGTTTCATAAGTCGTGTTTGCCCCGATCCCGACAACCGAGCGACCTTACAAGAGTTTGCAGGCTACGTCCTCAGCAAAAACAACAACCTTCAAAAAGTGCTTTACCTCAAAGGTGGTGGTGGCACCGGCAAAGGGACGTTTGTCTCAATCATCCGAGCGCTGCTTAAAGGTGAGGATAACCACGGCTTAGCAACCACGATGGGACTGTCCCAGATCGAAGACGACAACCACAGCCTCGTCAGCGCAGTTGGCAAAAAGCTCATCTACGTCAGCGAAGTTCCCGCTAAAGCCAGCCTTGAGGGTGTCAAGAAAATCAGCGGCCAAGACCCCATGCTGATCAACCCCAAAAACAAAGCCACTTACAACGTCAAGCTCGAGGCTAAAATCATCATCACTGCCAACACCAACATTTTTGTCGGCGAAGACAACGCCAACAACAGCATCGACCGGCGCTTTATTATCCTGCCCTTTGACATACCCCAGCGGTCCGAAGATCGAGACCCCCAGATTGTCGACCGCCTCACAAGCCCCGAAGAGCTGTCCGGTGTACTGCTGTGGTGCCTCTACGGTTGGCAACGCCTAAGAAATAACGGTTTCAGGTTTACCAACGACGGTGACGCAGCGCAGCGTATGGAGTTTTTGGAGAACTCAAACCCGGTCATCACATTTTTACGTGATGTTGCCATTGCCGACCCAGATATGGAAACCAAAAGTAGCGACCTCTTCGAAGCATGGAAAGAATGGTGCCTCGGTAAAGACGTGCTTATCACTACCGGCACCTTCGACCGTTTCAATAACGAGGTCACTCGTTGGAAACGCGTAGGCGGAAGTGGGCATCTGGTTGGAAGCCAAAAAAGTTTCACCGAGAAGGTTGGGGCTGCAACCAAGGTACTTGAATGGACCGTTGCAAAAGAGACAAAACGTGACGGTAAGTTTTGGCAAGGTTTACGGCTAATCGGTGACGGGTCGGTTTCGGATGTGTGACGGGTTGCGTGACGGGTTAAGTACCGTGCTAAACGGCCTCGTTACGGGTGTGACTCTTTTTTCTTATATAGGAGATAGAAGAAGAATAAAAGTAAAAAAAAGTATCAGTAATATAGCCTATATAGGGAAAAACCCGACAACCCGTCACAATTGCGTCACCCACGTAAAACAACCCGTCACAAACCCGTCACAACCCGTCACCAAAAATCAAGGCGATCTCGCACCCTTTCCGGAGTCTCGAGACCGCCTTACGCCTGTACGCGCTCCCTATTTTACCGGAGGAGCCGCGTGCCAACCATCGATTTTCATCTTTTGGTTAAACACGAAGGGCGTTTATATGTGGCTAACCCGGTTAATTACTACCCCGACCCTACGGACCCTAAGCGCACACCGACCACCCGCCCAGCGAGCTTGCGCGACATGAGCGCCGTTTTAAGCGAAGCCAACACGCAGGTATTGGACCTGCTGGCCGCAGAGAACTGGATGCCTCATGAGCTGCAAGCTGTAGCCCAGACGTTCGGCTACACCGAGCAAGAAGTCATGCGTTACCAGGGGCTCGAGGATGCGGGCAAGGTAGACCCGTTTGAGAGTTATTTCCGGGTCTCGCTTATCGCAGCGGTGACGCACGAGATCATCGTTCACAAAGCCACCGTGGATAACCTGGCGGTCCTTCAGGCGACTGATGAGCAATTGCCCGAATGGGAAGCCCACTACATCGCAGAGGCTCGAGACTACTTCGACCAGATGCGCGCGGTCGAAGAGACCGTGATCACGGGCAACTTTGCGGACTCGGCTAAGTGGTGCATTCTCAGAAGTCGATTTTTCCGTCAAGCAGAACTACTCGGGCAGGTACAGATGCGGTTAGGGAGGTTCAAAGTTGACGCCGAGGTGCCAGCATGAAAGCGCTTACCGCCGATGAGTTCTTGCGGCGTAACGAACCAACTCAGCATGACGCTGTTACCGCTTGGCCTCTCACCGTCGACGCTGCGCCCAGTTATCACTGTGGCTCCCTGATCTTTATCCGAATTGACGACTTGAAAAAGTGGTGTGCAAAACGCGCCGCGCCAGAAGGGAATTGTTTGTGCAGAAAGCTCAACCTGAGAGAATCTGCCGCGTCACCTGTGCTTACTGCGGTACCAGCGCAGATTACTTTTATCAACTTGTCAACGGCAAAGAACCGGACACTTTGGAACTTAGAGCACAGCTTAGGGAGCAGGGACTAATGTTTAACGCCTACACTTTCCCGCCTGCCGCTGCCGCCTACTGCGCGCCGTGCGGTCTTCAGGTAGCTGCTGACATGCTTTCTGCCCTTAACGCCGACGATTCCGCACGCGATACCGCCGAGGCTGTTAACGGGGTTGTGAATGAACAGGGGCTTTTTAATGTCTAGCACGCAAAATATGGTAGAATATAAGAGTCAGCCGGAGCGGTGTTCAGACCCTCCGGCGCGGCCAAACCAAGCTCTTAGGGAGTGGTTCGACATGGATAGTATATCTAAAGGCGCGTCAAACCGCGCTCAGACCGCCAATACCAACGCAGCAAAATATGGCAGCACAGAGGTGCTAAGTGCTGAAGACATGCTTTCTGTTATAGACGACCAAGGTCTTAACTGTCATTACTGTTTCAAAAAGCTTACTTTT
>JAABUN010005697.1_pt1 | contig 15160 bp, 11 predicted proteins | sample 5559311 | NCBI WGS metagenome assembly JAABUN01 (sample SAMN10711877, study PRJNA513370) | rock metagenome | isolation source: Antarctica rocks | place: Antarctica: Victoria Land, Siegfried Peak sud | reverse complement strand
GCGCACCATCCGGGTGAGCACGTCGAAATACACCCGCCCCGCCTGACCCTCTATCCCCCGCACCTCAGCCACCCCCACAGCCTTGCCCGCGTCCCGAAGCGACCAACCCAAGACCCTCGCCGCGTTGTCGAGCGTCGCGCGGTCCTCAGGCGAGTCCGCCTCCCGGGCGGAACGCTGCACGACGGTGCGGGCGTTGCGGATCTTACCGGCCACGACGTTCCGGGAGATAGCGGCGACGCGGTACGGGTCACCATGCGCCTCGTACTGCGCGCGGCGCAACAGGACGTTACCGCTCGTCGGCCCGGCGAGCCTGCCCTTGAAACGTCCGGTCTTGGAGAGCCACACGATGCTCCGACCATCCTCCGCGAAACGATGCAGCAGGAACGGACTTACGAGCACGTTCCCGAAGAGGACCATGCCGCCGAGGTGTTGAAGCGGCATCTGGAGCTTGACCTCGCGTTCGACCTCCAGCTTCAGGGTCTCGTGGTCCAGCCGTATATAAGCTCCCTGCGTCTGCACGAAAAGCGTGTTGAGCAACTCGCGCAGCATGTCAGGCGCCTGGATCGAAGAGCGCGGCCAGGCTATCCGGCTTGTCAGACATACCAGCCAGCGTAAACGGCATACAGGCGTCGAACAGCGAACACTTCGGACACCGGGCGTCCGCGACCGGCGGCGGCACCGTGGCCGTGACGAGAAGTTCCCGCACCTTCCGCACGGTCTCCTCCGTCGTAGAGCGTAACTCATCGTCGAAGACAACCTCCCTGCGCCGGCGCGATGCGTAGTGGTAGATCGCACCTCCCGGTACGTCCCTGCCGAGCATCTCTTCCAGGCACATCGCCTGCGCGCAGAGTTGCAGGTCGTCGTGCAACTTTTGTCGTCGCCCGCCGGACTTGTACTCGACCGGATAGGGCGTTCCGTCGGGATAGAACTCCACGACGTCTCCCTTGCCGACGAGGCCGAGACGTTCGGAGAAGAGAGGGAGTCCGCGTTCCACCGTCATCCCGTCTTCCAGCCTGGACTCGGGGTTGTCGGTGCGCTCGTGGACGCGACGGCCACGCAAGGTGTAGAGGTTCTCGTCGAAGACCTGCTCTACGTGGATCAGGGCGCACTGGCGCGGACAGTACGAGTAGTGCTCCAGGGCGGAGATCATCACGATCTCCGTTTGATCCCACTGCCACGGCAGGCCCACGGGTCAACCCACCAGTCGCGTCAGCGTTACGCCCTCTGGCAGGTCGTCTCGCACCTCGACCTCGTAGTCGCCGAACTTGCGCGGGCTCGCAACGCCATCTTTCAGGGTCGGCCGGATACGCTCGAACAACTCGTGCGCGGGAGCGTTGCCGAGCTTGCGCTCGTGGGAGAAGACATAGAGGCCGCGCGGGGTCATCAGTCCCCGGCTCGCGCTCCGGTCGAAGTCCCACATGCTCACGAGCGCGTCCCAGAACAGGCGCAGGTCCTGCTCCGTCACGCCGGTCTCCTTCGCCAGATACGGAGAGAAGAAGCCCTGTCCGACGTAGAGGCCGTAGGGAATTAACGTCTTGCGCCCGATAGTCTGTTCCTTCTCGCGGTCCTTCTCGTCGGTGACGGCGACCCGAGTGACGGCAATGTCTTGCGGCAGCACCGGGCTCACGGAGCGGGAGAAAGTGAGCTGCAAGGGACCACGCACCTGCCCCGCACCGAGCCCCGTGCTCATCACCGCCCCGAACATCCGCACGTCGTAGAAGTTCGCGCACATCCAGGTGCGCGCTTTATCAGCGTTATCGCGGCTCTTGGCGGGCTTGCCCGAAGTCTTGGCAAGGTCGCTTATGAACTTCCTGGTCTTGCTGTCGAGTTGGTCTCCCGGCGCGTCCAGAGCTTCCTTGATCTCCTCCGGCGAGAGTTCGCCGGAGTAGGAGAAGACGGGCTTCTCCATGTCCTCTTCGGAGTCGGCGAGGCTGAACGCACCGGGCAACATGGGCGCTATCTCGCGCAGGTTCTCCAGCACTGCGGTGTCTTCGACAGGCTTCTCTTTATACTCGCCCACCTTCATGCCCTGTTCGGTATAGGCACGACGAATCTTATTGTTGAGCACGCCCCGGTGCTCGACGAATATCTTCAGCCGCTCCGGGTTCTCCTCGTCCTCGGTGACGAGCGAGACGAAGTTGCGGACCTTCCGCTTGAGGGCCACGTCGGTCACGATGCCCTGCATGGTTTCGGGGTCGGTGCGGGGCAGGTTGCCGGCATCGGGATCGCCGTTGGGGTTGCCATCGGTCACGTCGAAGATCAGGACGAAATCGTGCCGCTTGTTCGGGTCGGTGTGCACGGGCATCTCTAGCTCTCCTTCTTGTTGTCGCGAGCCTCGCGGGCTGCGGTGGCTTCGGCTCGGTCTCTTGCGCGCTGGTGATAGTAGCCGAGTGCGAAGAGCCCCTGGCTCCTCATGGTCAGCGTGCGGGGGAAGTCCGGCAGCTTGGCGACGATGTCGGCGATCCTGTTGTCCAACGCCGCGTGGGTACCAGGCGAGCGACGACGCAGGTTTCCGAGGTGGATGCGGACACCGCGCATCAGCGCCGGAAAGACGCTCGCGGGCGTGCTGGACGCGGAGCCATAGTACCTGTCCGTCACCGAGGCGTTCACCTGCCCCAGAGCGGCGCGTTGGACGGCTTCGATCTCGGCCAGCAGCCTGCCGCAGTGGTAAGCGTGAAGCTCCGCGCCCTTAAGCGACGGATCAGGGTTCAGCTCTTGCATCTCGGTCATGGATACTCCTTGCGTAGCGAACAACAGTTTTATGAGCGCGGCCCGCGGCCTCGTAACGTCGCCCTCGGCCCGGTTGCGCCGAACGACTCGCGCCAGAATATCCTCCGGCAACCTGCCACCCTTCAGCGCGCCGCGCATCAGAGAAGCCGGTACCGCCGCAGTCATCTCCTTGCTCGCGTCCCGGTATGCGGCCGCGGCCAGCGCGTATAGTCCCAACGGACGAGCCGCTCCGCCGTAGGCGTCGACGATCTCCTGCGCCTCGAACCACCGGCGCAGGTTGTCCTTCACGTCCGGCACCGTCGTCTCCAGCCAGTCGCGCACGACGGTTCGTCCCCCGCTCGCCGAAAGCGCCAGCGCGTAGAAATCGTTCGGCTTCGCTTCGTTGGCTTCCTGTCCGCTAACGGGGGATTCGAACAGTAGCTTTATGGCCTCCGGTTTCGCCTGCTCAACGGTGCCGAGGAAGTCGAAGGCCGTCTCCTCTCGGGTCCAGAAGACGTAGACGAGCGGGCCAATGTACACTCGCGAGTTTCGCTTCGAGATCAAGTCGTTGAGCGCCTTGCCGAACCTCTCGCCCGCCATCCTGGAGATCGGAGACGTTAGCGAGTTCTTCAAACCGTAGTGGGTGAACGCCTTCGCGTTGGCCGAGACGAGAGCGGTACCCGAAGTCTGTCCGCCGGGCACGCCTTTAATCTTGACCGGCAGACGCGTCTCCACCGGCCCCTCAAGCCCGGTAACCAGACAGGTCATGTCCGGTGCATCCTCGCCCGCCGTATAGAGAGCCCAAAAACCTCGCACATTGTCCAAATCCACCGGAAACGCGCCATCGACGCGAAAGGTCAGGGTGTCGCCGGGATCGAAGTTCTCGGGCAATCGGAAGCTGTCCCGGACTGGCTCCCACTCGCTCAGAAAGCTCACGACGGCCTCGACACCCGGCTCTTTAGTCTCCGCCGCACAGCGTTCGGCAAGCTCGACGAACTGGCGGTGCGCCTCGGCTACTCTCGCGGGCTTCGAGCTTGATCGGGCCACGCCCAGGACGTACTCGCCGTTGTCGGCGAGGAGTTTAGGCTGGACGCCCGACGCGCGGACGACCTGCGGCACCAAGCGCCGCTCTCCGCGAGCGCTGGCCTTTGTATCGCCGCCCTGCGGAATGAAGCCTAGTAACGCGCCGTTGGGATCCAACTCGATTATCCAGCGCACGGGTGCTTCTCCGTACATCTCGGGTGGCAGCTTCATTCGCGTGTCGGCGTACTCCTTGAGCCGGGTCAGGATCACGGCTCTCTCCTCTCGTATAGTTCCGGCGGCACCCTCAGAACCCCACGTTCGAGACGCGCTGGAAAGAACCTCGGCTGGGCGTTTCCCTTGACGATCTCTCCACCACCGCCGCCGTGTCCGACGTACTGAATTTCGCCATCGGGCGCGGGTTCGTAATCGAGGTCGAAGAGCATCAAGCCGAGTTCGTCCGTGAGGTCCACGGGCCGCTCGCCGCTCTCGGGTGGGGCGAAGAACGCGCTGAACTCGCGGGTGCCGAGGTACGGTTGCGTGAAGCACTGGCCACGCTTGACGCGACGGCGGAACTGGTCGCGGTATTTGGCCGGATGGTCGTTCGCGTGTGGCTTGAGTACGATGTCCGCCCGGATCACGTAGGCCACGTCGCGCAGGCAGAGGGTGTGTCGCTGGGCGCGGTCCTCGTCGGCGTAGTAGCCTCCCCCGTCGCGCTCCCACGAGCGGGCGGAACGGTCACTCTGCACGGAGTTCATCTCGTTGCGGAGGATGGAGAAGCGGCGTATCGGGTTTAGGACCGCTATCTCGCGCACCCGCCACTCCATCTCGGGCTTCCAGAAGATCGCTTCCAGCACTCCCCTCGCGGCGCTCGGCGTCATCACCTCGTAAGTCACGCGCTCCGTACCGAACTCCGGGCGTGTAAAACAGGCCAAATCGCCCCACACCTTTACCTCAAGCGGCGGGTCCATGCTCAAATGCTCTCCTCCCTTGTCTGTTTAATGTACGAGGTCCGCAGGGTCGTATCTTGCGGCGGAGATACCGCGTAGCTTGTCGTAGCTCCCGATCCAGAGCCTCACACCCTCCGCCAACTCTTCGGTCGAACTCTCGAATTGGCTCAACTCTCGGCTCCGAAGCCCGACGACGTAGGGTTGTAGCCTGCGGTGGTCGCCGGGAAGCAGGATGCCCATGCCGCGTATCCGATTCAGCATCCGCACCCGTTCCCGCTCCCGCTTCTCGTCCTTCTCCGCGTATTGGACGATCACGGGCGTGGTGTCGTCCTCGATCATACGAAACTTCGTGGCGACTTCGGGATAGTCGCACCTCTCACGCAACTCCTGAATACCCTCCCTATCCGTGGATACGACCTGATAAAGCTGCGAGAAGTATTTGCGGAAGATCTCCGGGTCATGCAAGTCAGGATGCTGCTTCAATAGAACTTTCGTCTGCTCGAAGGCCGAAGCGTACTCCCCCGGCGGTATGCGGCCCCCTTCGGGACTGAAGACGAAGACCCGCCCACCTTCCAGCATACTGCCCTCGCGGTTACAGCGGCCCGCCGCCTGCACGATCCTGTCGAGCGGCCCCAACGCGCGAAACACGACCGGGAAGTCCAGGTCCACACCCGCCTCCACCACCTGCGTGGAAACGAGCACGCAAGGCTCTCTCGCGTGAAGCCTGCGCCGCACTTCCTCCAGCACGTCCCGGCGGTGCGCCCCGCACAACAAAGTCGAGAGATGAAACAGCCCTGGACGCTCGTCCCCGATGGCATCCAATACGGCGAGCGCGTCCTTACGGGCGTTCAGGACAACCAACGCGCTACCATCTTCCGCTTCCTCAACAACGCGCCTGGCAAGCTCATCCCACGACCACTCCTCCTCCGGTATCTCGTAGCTCACGCGCCGGAGACTCTGGAAGTGATGCGCGGCCCTCTCACGCGACACGATGTCCTCCACCGACTCGAACCCTTCGAGATACGGAGTGCTCCCATCTAGCGCGGGTTGCGTCGCGGTGCATAGCACGACGCTAGCTCCGTAGCGCCGCACCAACTCGCCCAGCACGCTGACTATGGGAGCGAGCAGCCCCGCCGGTAGGGTCTGTACCTCATCCAGCACTATTACGCTGCGTGCGATGTTATGCAGCTTACGGCAACTGCTCGTGCGGTTGGCGAAGAGGCTCTGGAATAGCTGCACGGTGGTCGTCACTACCAGAGGCGCATCCCAATTCTGGGTGGCGAGACGTAAACGTACCCGCCGCTCGCGCAGGTCCTCGGCCTCCGCAGGCTCCCCAACGAAACCTTCGCGCTCGCGGCTCGTTCGTACCGCGCTGTGGTGTTCCAGCACGGCCGCATCTCCGAAGATATTTCTGTAGACCTCGGCTGTCTGCGTGATGATGCTGGTATAGGGAGCGGCGACTATGACGCGGTCCATCCCGTGCTCGACGGCGTGCCGCAGCGCGAACGCCATGCCGCTCCGAGTCTTGCCGCCGCCGGTCGGCACGCTGAGTCGATAAATTCCCGGCGGCCTCCGCGCCGCGCTCACGCACGCCTCGTAGACCTCGGATCTCACACGGTTTACGGGCGTCGTGTCCGCCACCTCGGAGAAGTGGGATGCTTGATCCCGCTTAAAGACCTCCCACATCTCCGCAACGGTGGGACTCCGCTGCCCACGAGCGTCGGCCTTTTCGGGATCGAAGTGCGCCTCGGTGTCCACGAAGTCCGCGTCCACCAGCGCGGAGAACAGCATCCGTAGCAAGAATTCGTATTGAAGCCTGTCGCGAGGCGGGTCTTCGAGTAGCGTCGCCGGATCCTCCGGCGAACCGAAACCCGACAAATTCTCCCGCGCCAGCCGCAATATTTCTTCATAGACGCTGTCTGGAGCCAAATCTTCCATCCGCTGCTTTATCTGCTCGGTCTCCTGAAGCCCGGCGTGGTGCCCGCAGATGATCTGCATTAACGGCGGATACGCGCCTCTAGCAAACCTACCGCCAAAAGCCGCATGCGGCACTCCCTTCGCCGGGGCGGGCTCGTTCGCGGTCTCCGCTCTCTCGCAATGCCTCAGATAATCTTGGAACTCCGGGTTGAACTTCCCGATGTCGTGCCATAACCCGGCGAGCCGCGCCACTACGCCAGCGCCAAATTTCGCACCCTTCTCACCCGCCGCCTTAGAAGTGCATTCCAGGTGCTCTATAAGGTCATGCCAGGGACCGCCGTTACTCGGCGTATGCGCGTAGAACCGCTCCATGATCCTCCCATCCCAATCCAACCTTCATAATAACCACACTTCCTTGACGGACGCACGACGATTCTTGTCTTTGGGCGTAGGCACTGCTCACATGTTCCAATCCTCGTGCCACCTGAGTTACACGCTAGCTCCCAGCATACCACGATTTTTGTAGGTACTCACCACATAAACTTGATAATCTGGAGGTTCAACTCTATGATTACGAAATGAGTCGTTCCGCGACAGACACCAAGAGACGACTTGAGAGCGTTCTCGCAGTAAGGTCCACGGGTGAAAGTACGGATTTTAGCGGGTGAGTGATCGGGGTCCCGCAACTCCTGCCGTGGAATGGTTCGCCGACGGGATCATTGAGGAGCGGAAGTTAGATGAATACCTGCTGTCCCCTACACACCCTATCGGTAAGCACAAGTTGAGGCTGTGGCGGAGCGTATTCGGTGTTCACGAAGGCGACGGCAAACTCTTGGAGCGGCTTCTGCACGAGCAACTTACGCAGGCGCTGCCCAGAGAGCGGCCATCGAAGGTGGTGGGCAACCCGAGGCGCATCGTGCGTGAGTGGGAGCTCGTCATCCCCCGTTTTCGTGGCCCGAACGGTAACGAGGGACCCGTCATTACAGGGTGGTCCTTCGATCCTCTAAACGAGCGTCCGCATCTTTCGACGGCCTACCCGCTAGTCTGAAAACTCCATCGTCTCGACATGACGTTATAATTCGTGGCATGACACCGAAAACGCACACTACTTACCGGGCGCTAGATCTCATACCCATCCCGGAAAATATCCCGGAGCTCGGCGTCGAGGCCGGAGATCTCGGGACCGTGGATTTCGTATACGATGACGGTCGTGGTCTACACGTCGAGATCGGCCGTCAGGATGGCACTACGATCGGTTTCGTACAGCTAGAGTTCGACGGCGAACACTCGTGGCGCGTCGTGGCCTACTCATCGTTCGGCTCCTAGCAACGCTAGAAATATCCTACGAAACTCGCTCCATCTCCGGTTCAACGGGTTCGGCAGCCGGCCGCGCGTAGTAGAGACACTTGGGACCGAGGATCTGTTTTAGCTCCGCGTGCAGGTCCGAACAGTCTTCGACGCCGCAGAGCTTCTCTTCCAGTAGCCCGTCGCCGGAGACTAGAGTGAGTGGGCTCTCTCCCGGATGCTGCCCGAGGACCGCGAACGCTTCGTCCGTCGCCTCCCGCGAAAGCCCAACGAACACCCCTGCATCGAGGAAGAGTGGATCGGGGCCAGGCTCCAGGTGAAGCTCCTCTATCTCCAGCGCGATGACACGCGGGATGCCCTCTTTCATCTCCATGCGGCCCTTGACCTTGAGGACGGCGTCCTCCCGCACGCACCCGGCGCACTTAGCATAGACCCTGGGGAAGACCATGATCTCCGCCAGCCCGCGCGTGTCGTCTAACTGGAGCATCGCCATCATGTCGCCCTTGCGCGTCGTGTTGACCCGCACGCTCGTCGCCAAGCCTCCGACCCACACGACGGCTCCGTCTCGGTGGCCGTCAAGCTCCGAGACGGTCGTGTCGATGTGCTTCTTTAGCTTGTGGAGGACGGGGCGCAACGGATGGTCCGAGACGTAGAGGCCCAGGGTCTCTTTCTCCCATTCGAGGCTCTCGCGGGGATCTCCCTCGATCGCCGGTATCTCCGGCCGCGCGGGGGCAAGTTCCGCGGCGTCGAACATGGAGAACTGGTCGTCGTTGGCGTCCTTCAGAAGCCGGGCGGCCTGCTCCACGGCCTGCGCGTGGACCGCGAGCATGGCCGCGCGCGACGGTCCCAGGTTGTCGAAGGCGCCGCACTTTATGAGCGATTCCAGCGTGCGCTTGTTGTAGGTCTTCGCGTCCACCCGCTCGCAGAAGTCGAAGATGTCCTCGAACGGTCCCTCCTCCCTCGCCGCGATAATTGAGTCCACGCACGAGTCCCCGACGTTCTTGACCGCCGAGAGGCCGAACCGGATGGTCTCCCCCACTACGGTGAACCTCAGGCCACTCTCGTTCACGTCCGGGGGCAGCACCTGTATCTTCATCGCCCGCGCCTCCGCAACGTACTGCGGCACCCGGTCCTTGGTGTTCATGACGCTGCTCATGAGCGCCGCCATGTACGCCTGCGGGTAGTGCGCCTTGAGGTACGCCGTCTGGAACGCGAGGAATGAGTAACAAGCGCTGTGGCTCTTGTTGAACGAGTAGCCGCCGGCCTTCTCCATCCAGGTCCAGAGGTTCTCGGCGACGGTGCTTGGTACGTCGTTGGTGGCGCAGCCCTCCATGAACTTGTCCTTGAGCGTGGCGAGCATCGCGGCGTTCTTCTTGCCGATGGCTTTCCGCAGTGTGTCGGCCTCGCCGGGAGTGAATCCTCCTAAAGTCTTGGAGATCTCCATGAGCTGCTCCTGGTAGGCCGCGACGCCATAGGTGGGCTCCAGGATCGGCTTTATGCGTTCGTCCGGGTACTGTACGCTCTCCGGATCGTGCTTGCCGCGCTTGAAGTTGGGAATGTAGTCCATCGGGCCGGGACGGTACAGGGCGTTGAGGGCGACGAGGTCGTCGAAGCGGTCAGGACGCACCTCCTGGAGCATCCGCTGCATCCCGCTCGACTCGAACTGGAAGACCCCGAACGTGTCGCCCCTGGCGAACATCTTGAGCGTCTTCTCGTCGTCCAGCGGAATCGTGCGGATGTCTACTTCTTCACCCGTGACCTGGCGGATAGTAGAGAGGGTCTCCTCGATGACGTCCAGGTTACGCAGGCCGAGGAAGTCGACTTTGAGGAGACCTAATGCTTCTACGTCGCTCATCGGATGTTGGACCATAACGGAGAGCTGTTCCTCTTGCTCGCCCACCAGGGGATCGCTCTTCACGTTTGCCTTCTTCACCATCTGCAACGGAACGATGTCCGTGAGACGCTCCTCGGAGATGACGACTCCGGCGGCGTGGGTCCCGGCGTGGCGGGCGAAACCCTCTATCTCGAACGCGGTGTCCAGGACCTGACGGGCGGACTCGTTCTGCTGGACGAACTGGATGATGTCGCGCGCCGCACCGGGGTGCTTCTCGCCCGCCACGTACCCATCCTCACCCGGCTCCAGGATATCCCTTAGCGTGGTGCCGACCGGCTTGTCCGGGATGAACTTGGCGAGCTTGTCGGTGTCGGAGTAGGGGTATTGGTAGATGCGGCCGGAGTCGCGGATAGCGGCCTTCGCGCCTATGGTACCGAAGGTGATGATCTGGGCTACGTGCTCGTACCCGCCGTACTTATCCGTGACGTAGCGCATTACTTCCCCACGTCCCGACACCGAGAAGTCTATGTCCACGTCCGGCATGTTGATCCGGTCCGGGTTCAGGAACCGCTCGAAGAGCAGTGAGTAGTGAAGCGGGTCGAGGTCAGTGATCTCTAGAGCGTAAGCAACTATCGAGCCCGCCGCCGAACCGCGTCCCGGCCCAACGGCGATCTTCTTGTCCTTCGCGTACTTGACGAAGTCCCACACGATGAGGAAGTAGTCCGCGAACCCCATCTTCCCAATCGTCCCAAGCTCGAACTCCAGCCGCTGCCGCACCTCCGGCGACTTTGCCCGCTCCCCGTACCGCTTCGCAAGTCCCCGCTCGCACTGCTCGCGCAGGTACGCGTCAGCCGTGTAGCCCTCGGGTTTCGGGAAGTTCGGCAGGCGCGTCTTGCCCAGTTCTATCCCCACGTCCTCGACGGACTCTACTACCTTGATCGTGTTCTCCAGAGCCTCGGGATGGTCGGGGAAGATGCGCTCCATCTCGTCCACCGTCTTGACGTAGAACTCCTCCCCGCTGAACTTCATCCGGTTCGGGTCGTTGTAGAACTTGCCCGTCCCGATGCACAGCAGCACGTCGTGCATCTTGGCGTCGTTACGCGTCGTGTAGTGCGAGTCGTTGGCGGCGACGAGCGGGATGCCGGTATCCTTATGGAGCTTCAAAAGCCCCTCGTTCACCCGCCGCTGCTCAGGTATGCCGTGGTCCTGCATCTCCAGGTAGACGGCGTCGAATATTTCGCCGTACTCCATCAACAGCTTCCGCGCCTCGTCGGGCCGTCCCTCCAGTATCCGGGTCGGCACCTCGGCGGAGAGACACCCGGAGAGGCAGATGATGCCCTTGCCGTGCTTGCGGAGCATCTCCATGTCCACCCGCGGCTTGTAGTAGAAGCCTTCGAGGTAACCCGCCGTCGAGAGCTTCATGAGGTTCTTGTAGCCCTCGGCCGTGCGGGCCATGAGAGTGAGGTGGTAGTAGGGCGCACGGCTCCGGGCGTGGCGGTCGGCGCAGACGTAGACTTCGCAGCCCATCAGCGGCTTTATGCCGGCGGCTTTGGCTTCTTTATAGAACTTGACCGCGCCGTACATCACGCCGTGGTCGGTTAGCGCGAGGCCGGGCATGTTCTGATCCTTGGCGAAGGCGACGAGGTCTTTGATGCGGCTCGCCCCATCGAGCATCGAATACTCCGAGTGGCAGTGCAGATGCGCGAAAGGCGTGACCGTCAAACTCCCTCCTCCATATCTCCGGGGCTCCGGCGGCGCTCCAATCGCAAGGAAACGCCGCCCGTCGCCTGTTCTCCCTATCCAATGTGGATGAGAGCTACTATACGAGACGGAGATAGGAGTTGTCCAGGCTACCTCGACCTGAAGTTGAGGCACGATTTGCAGCACTTTTCAAAGGCGAAGTGTATGTAGAAAGCGGAAGAAGCCTAGTCTTCGGGGTCTTCCTCGTCGTCGCTCCAGAGGATCCAATTGAGGGCGATCTGGGCGGAAAGCACTGCGAAGAGTAGGGCGAAGATGCCGTTTTGAAGCTGATGAAGCCAGGCAGTATAGACTACGAGGGCAGAGGAGATCAGGAGCGCCGCGAGTACGAAGATGAGGGTAATGCTAAGTACGGCTCCCCGCGCGGCGCGCCGGAGGAGACTGTCCGGGCGCCGTGGTTGTGGTCGGGCCGTACTCGGAGACAAAGTCAATCCTTCTTGGATGTAGAACTCTCGGACTTGGCCGAAGTCTTCTCAGTCGCGCTCTTCCCCGTCGAGTCGGACTTCGCGCTGGACTCTCCGTTCTTGGCGGCGGGTTCGGTCTTGGTGGCACTGCCGTTCTTGTTCTTGTAGTCGGTGGAGTAGAAGCCGGAGCCCTTGAAAGATATTCCCACCGGCTGGAGTACCTTGCGGACCGGCGCGCCGCACTGGACGCACTCGGTAAGAGGGTCTTCGGACATCTTTTGCATCACGTCGAAGACATGATCGTTCTCACATTTGTACTCGTAGATCGGCATCCAGCCTCCAGTTTGAAACCCTGCAACCTACAAATTATACAACCTCGGGCTGATTGAGCCTAATCCTTCAAACGGCTACCGCGGGCGGCGAGACGGGTCGAACTCTTCGGAACTGAAGTCTCGATGCATGTGTTCACGGGCCGCATGAACCAGCGCTGGCTTCGCGCAGATCTCCTCCACCTCTGACGGCGAAGCGTTGCGCCGCACGTACTCCTCTTGGACGACATCCGCCAGGTGCGCCCCCTCGCCGACACGATGGATGATGTACTGAGCGACCTTCTCCTCCCGCGCGGTTTCGTGGCTAGTGCTGAATGCTCGGTCCCAGAAGGACCGCCGCTCACTTTCTGGCATTGATTCTCTCCTCACCAGTAAACCTGTCCTTCGGAGCAGTGTAGCGAGTCGCCGGCTCTCCGTACAGGGCGGGGAGTCAAACCACTCGCTTTATTTCATCATCTTCTCCGTCAGCCACCGCGCAATTTCCGGAAGATTCTCCTCGGGACCAAAAATACGCAAATTGAGTGATGCGCGCCGCTCGAAGCGTAAGTATGCTGTACATGTTAGGTGAAAAGAGGCATTCTCGCCTCCGCGAGAGGGAACGAGCGCTTGGCGCACCATCCGCACCCGGTTCAGGAGTGGCGAGGTTCGAGTGGCATCGAACCTGAGGTCGTCCGCGTTCGGTTGCTTGGCGGGTTCAGAGTGCTCGTGGGCTCACGAGCCATCCAACCAGACCGTTGGCGGCTCAAGAAGGCGGGGAGCATGATCAAAGCCCTCGCCCTCGCCCACGGACACCAACTGCACCGGGAGCGGATGATGGACACGCTCTGGCCCAACCTCGATAGGAAGTCAGCCGCCAACAACCTCCATCGCACCCTCCACTTCGCCCGCAACGTGCTCGAAGACACCCCGGCTAATGGCTCTTCCAGCTGCCTCCGACTTCAAGGAGACCTCGTCTCGCTATGTCCGGACGGGCCATTGTGGGTAGACGTCGAAGCCTTCGAGAGCGCCGCTGCTACCGCGCGAGGCAGCCGGGAGCCGGCGGCGTACCGGGCGGCCATCGAGCTCTACGCTGGGGAGCTATTGCCCGGGGACATCTACGAAGAGTGGACAGAGGAGAAGCGGGAAGAGTTGCGGCAATTGTACCTGGCGCTACTAGCCGAACTAGCCGGGCTGCATGAGGAGCGCGGAGAGTACGAGAGTGGCATCGAGGTTCTGCGGCGTGTGGTAGCCGAAGAGTCAGCCAACGAAGAGGCTCACACCGGCCTGATGCGCCTCTATGCCCTTCGCGGCCAGCGCCGGGAGGCGCTCCTTCAGTACGAGCGGCTGCGCCAGGCCGTCTTTACGGAACTCGATACGGAGCCCAGCCCCGCCATCCAGCGGCTGCGCGAAGAGATACGGATCGGGAAGCTGCCAACGGTCCCTTCGCTTTACGCCGCTCGCCCGTCAGGGGCGTCCGCGAGCACCGCGCCCAACAACCTGCCCGCCTCGCTGACCAGCTTCGTCGGACGGGAGCGCGCGGCGCTGGAGGTCAAGAGATCACTCTCGATGACCCGCCTGTTGACCCTCACCGGCGCGGGCGGCTCGGGCAAGACGCGTCTCGCCCTGGAGGTGGCGCGAGCCCTTGCGGGAATGTACCCGGGCGGTGTGTGGCTCGTGGAACTGGCGCACCTATCGGACCCCGAGTTGGCGCCGCGGGCGGTAGCGGCAGCTTTGGGCGTGCGCGAGCAACCGGACCGTCCGCTCACGCAGACGATCTGCAACCATCTCGGTTCCGGGCAGGCGTTGCTGGTGCTCGACAACTGCGAGCATCTCGTGGACGCTGCGGCGCGGTTGGCGAAAGACTTGTTGAGCGCCTGTCCAAGACTGCGGATACTGGCTACCAGCAGGGAATCATTAGGTGTCTCCGGTGAAACCGTCTGGCCCGTGCCTACCCTCTCCCTGCCCGACCCGGATGCGACGTTCACCATAGAGAGTCTTATAGGCGCCGAAGCGGTGCGGCTGTTCGTGGACCGCGCCCGCTCGCGGCTGCCCGCCTTCGAGTTGACCGCGGAGAACGCGCGCTCGGTGGCGGCGATCTGCCGGGAGCTGAACGGGATACCGCTCGCCATAGAACTGTCCACCGCGCGGATGGGGGCGCTGGCCGTGGAGCAGATCGCCGAACGTCTCGAAGACTCCCTAAAGCTCTTGACCGGCGGAGATCGGACAGTGGCTCCTCGGCACCAGACCCTCCGCGCGACGCTGGACTGGAGTTACGATCTGCTCTCCGAACCCGAGCGGAGGCTGTTCGGACGGCTCTCGGTGTTTGCCGGCGGCTGGCCGCTTGAGGCGGCGGAGGTTGTAGGGTCGGACGCGTGCATTGAAGAAGGCGACGTACTGGATCTTCTCTCGAAACTGGTGAACAAGTCGATGGTAATCATCGAGGCGGCCGGGGGCGGCGGTCTACGGTACGGGATGCTGGAGCCGGTTCGCCAGTACGGCCAGGAACGGCTCTGGGCGAGCGGAGAGGTCGATGACGTCAGGCGCCGGCACGCTTTCTGGTACATCGAGTTGGCCCAGGAGGTCGAACCGTGGTTGAGGGGAGCTCGGCGGGAGGTGTGGCTGGAGCGGCTGGAGAGAGAGTACGGCAACCTGCGGGCGGCTCTTGAGTGGGCGCTCGAAAACGGAGAGGCGGATCTGAGCCTGTGGTTCGGTGGAGCATTGGCGGAGTTCTGGTATATGAGCGGGTACCTGAGCGAGGGGCGCAGGTGGCTGGAAACGGCGCTGACAAGCCGCGCCGCGCCGCCGACCCCCGCGCGAGCCAAAGCGCTCGCCCGCGCCGGATGGATAGCGTGGGAGCACGGCGATTACCAGCGCTCCGTGGCTCTCAGCCAAGAAAGCCTGGCATTGTCGAGAGAACTGGGAGACGAATTGGGCGTCGTTATCGCCCTCTCCAGC
>JAABUN010005696.1_pt1 | contig 15162 bp, 7 predicted proteins | sample 5559311 | NCBI WGS metagenome assembly JAABUN01 (sample SAMN10711877, study PRJNA513370) | rock metagenome | isolation source: Antarctica rocks | place: Antarctica: Victoria Land, Siegfried Peak sud | reverse complement strand
TCCGCCTCGCCGGCCACACCAGCATCGCCGCAGCGCTACGCCACCACGCCCGAGACCCAGGCAGGCCCATCGACCTCATCCTCACCACATGAACCGACTTTGCCGACCCCCTGGCATCCAGGCGCGCTCGCAACGAGGCCCAGGAAGCGTCAGCCGGCCCGGATCGCGGTGCCCCGTCGGAGTCCTCGAGATTGCTGGTCGCGTCCTGGACCACGTCTTGCCACAAGGCTCCCAGCCAGCCGATCGGGAACAGTCGACCAGCGATCCGGTCACTCACCTTCCGCAGGTCGTCCGGGTGCGGCGAAGCCCTCGCGAGTCCGACGCTTCGCGGCAGGCGGCCGACCTCAGGCGGCGACGACAGTGCCGTGTCAACGGTTCCGAACGGCGCGGTGATGAAGGAACCCAGGACCGGTGCCCATGCCAGATACTGCTGGTAGAGGGTGACGGACACGTGCACCGCACGCGTGGCCCCGACGATGTTGCGGCGCACCGCCTCCAGCTGGTCCTCAGATGGTGGCCTGGGCATCCGATGGGCGAACTCAGCCTGGGTGAAGCGGTAGAAGGCTTTGCCCGAGGCCAGCACCCAGCTCAGCAGCAGTGCCAGCAGGATCCCCAGCGAGAACTGCACCGGCACGAGCTCGTTCCTCGCCAGCAGTGCGATGATGATGGAGGCCGACACCCACAGCAGGGTATGGATCCGCAGCGTCCGCGATAGCTTGTTCGCCGCCGTGATGAGCTCGGGCGGTGGTTCCGGCACACGGGTCATCGCCGAGAGCTGGTGGAGCTGCCCCGCGAGCTCCTTCGAGGTGCGCTCCACAGAGGAGCCGATCCGCTCGCCCACGTTGCCCGCGTACGACTCCCGCAGCGGGTTTGCGACGGCGAGCATCTGCTCGCGCGCGCCTGCAGCCGATGGCGCTGCGCCCGCACCGGAACGAGCGAGCTGCTGCGTCCTGAGGATCGCCCGCTTGAAGCCCCAGACGTCGAGCGAGTCGATGCGCCGGGTGCCGATCTGCGGGACGAGGTCTTCGGGGACCTCGAACGGTGCCTCCCTCGGGGGGCAGATCAGGCGGGGGGCGCGGACGACCCGGGGATGCTCTCCCCCCATGAGCGTCTGGATGCCAGGCCCGTGCGAACCGGCGTCCCCCAAGGTCATCGCCCCGCGTGCCACGTCCTTCCAGAGCTCACCTGTGTCGGGGAACGTCTCCTGCGGCGCTGACGGCCCCGGCTGCAACGCCGCGTCGAGTTGCAGCACCGCCGCTGACATCTGCTCCAGGCTGACCTGGGCTCCCGGGGTGCTGACTCCCCGAACGACGTCGAAGTCCGCTTGGTGCTGATCGTAAACGGCCTTCTGCATCTTTTGTGCCGTGACGTCGGGTACGCCGCTGTTCGCTCGGTCCAGCCAGTTCCGGGGCGCGTTGCGGAGGGAGGCCCACAAAAAGGACGGGAAGAGCTGCAGGGCCTGCGCCGCCGTCACCGTGGCGGGCGGGGCCTCTGGCACCGGTTCCTGCTGCGACGCCATCAGGTCGGCGTGCCGGGTGAGGACGGTGGAGGCCATCTCGCGGACGGCAGCCACCGGTTGGTCGACGTACTCGATGGCACGTCCGTCGCGCTTCGGGTGGGGCAACCCGTGAGAGAAGTCCATCAGGCGTGCCTGCAGAGCGGTCCTCACGCTCTGGGCGTCCACGCGCCGCACGAAGGACCGCACCAGGCGTACAGAGGCCCCTCCCGGCACGGACTCCTCGTGCAGCGGTGAAGTGGGCATCCCGGTCCAGATACCGGCGAGCACCGCAAGCGCCGAAGCAGTGTGGGCGACGAAGAGGGCCTGCTCGGTGCCGGTGCCGAGCAGCTCCGGCATGGCGTCCGGCGCCCAGCCGTCCTCGGGGCTTATCACCAGGTTGTGCCACCCCTGCCATGCCGCAGCGGGGTCCCAACCACCCTGAGCCTGCCAGGCTGCGATGCAGTGCAGTGGGCTGACCCTTGGTGCGGTGCGCAGGGCGGAGATGGCGTCACGCAGGCTGGACAGGGCCACGACGTCGGTGGCGCGCTCTCCCCGGGTCACCTCGGACACAGACACCAGGCAGACATGGTCGAGCCGGTGCTGGTCGTCCAGGAGGAGCTCCTGCAAGGTCGACCTCTTGACCGCGCCCCGCACGACGAGGTTTGCGGGCAGGCGGGACAGCGAGCCGCTGGGATGCACGTCGTGAGCGACCACCCACAGCAGGCTGCCGACAAGACCGGCCGCCGACCACTGCCTGATCTGCTGGTAGACGGCTCTGCCCACCGCAGATCCCGGAGCGACGACGATGGTGACAGAGCGGGACCGGGACTGGTCTTCAGAGGTCGCTACCGTCTCGTCAGCGCTGCTCACGGATCCACCCTCGGCCTCGGGCGCTGGCTTGTGCACGGTGGGCCTAGCCAGTCGCGTCATGCTTCACGCGGAGTCTGGCACCACTCGTCGGTTGTGGTGGACATTCTCTCAAGCCATGGTGCCCGCATATCAGGAGAAGTCCAGTGCCTGCTGTCCGCCACCCGCCGAGGTATCCGAGCCACAACCCGTCCCTGGCCCGCGTCATCCCCACGAAGAGCTGTCGACGCGCGGGCTCCACCGCCAGGTCGAGGGAACGAGCACAGCTAGATCGCCCAGCCGGACTTCGACCTCGCAATGAGCGCGTTCGCTCGCGGCCAGCATCGCGAGGTCATGGACATGTGATCGTTCACGCAGCGGAACTGCCTTCCTGACACGACTTACACGTGGCCGAACGACCCGATCAAACAGCCAAGCTCTTGATGGTCATAAGGTGAAGTGGTAGAAAGTTGCGAAGTGGGGAACGGCTCTCCTGCTGATGGCCGGGTGGCGCCAACGGTGGGCTGACCCGATCAGCGATCTGCGCGCCAGCCGCTCGCCTGCAGGTCCGCCAGCTGGTGCACGACGTCGCGGGTCGCGGGGTAGAGGTCGCTGTAGGCCGCGAACAGGTTGTCGTACACGCCGCGGACGTCGGGGTCCGGGCGGACGACGCGCTCCACGGCCGCCCAGTCGGTGGCGGCCGGGACGGTCCCGGTGCCGATGGCTGCCAGCAGCGCGTCGCCGTAGCAGGCGCCGATGGTCTGGAGGGGCAGCTCCTGGTCGCGTCCGCACACGTCGCTGACCACCTGGGTCCACAGCCCGCCCTGGGTGCCGCCGCCGACGGCCACGAGCCGACGCGGGGGTTCGGCACCGTCCTCGAGGAACTCCAGGATCTGCCGGATGCCGAACGCGATGCCCTCATATACGGCCCGGAAGAGGTGCCCGCGTCGGTGGCGCAGGCTGAGGCCGGCGATGACACCCCGCGCACGAGGGTCGAAGATCGGGGTCCGCTCGCCGGAGAAGTAGGGCAGCATCAGCAGCCCGTCGGAGCCCGGGGGGACCGCGGCGGCCTCAGCCACCAGGTCGGCGAACGGGGTCCTCCCGGTGAGCTCGGAGACCCAGCCGGTGAGGCTGCCCGACGTCGACATCCCGGCAGCGAGCGTGCGGCTGCCCGGCTCGACTCCGGCCGTGGTCCACAGCAGCGGGTGCGACCGGTACTGCTCGAGGACCTGGACGAAGAACATCGTCGAGCCGTACATGAGCATCAGGTCACCCGGCCGCCGCACACCGGCGCTGAACGCCTCGGCCCAGGCGTCGACCGTGCCGGCGCTGACCGGTGTGCCGGGTGCGAGCCCGGTCAGCCGCGCGGCCTCGGCCGTCACCGTGCCCACGACCTCGCTCGGCCACGCCAGCCGCGGGAGCGGAACGTCGGGGCAGACCTCGTCGGCCCAGTCCTGAGCCCAAGTGCCCTCGCGCAGGTCGTACAGCGGGTCGCACTGGCTCGCGGTGTGGTGGTCGATCACGTACTCGCCGGTGAGCCGGGCGACGACGAACGAGCTGGAGTTGTACCAGCCGGCCGCACGCTCCCAGGCCTGCGGTTCGTGGCGGCGCACCCACAGCATCTTGGGCCCGACCGCCTGGCTCGACAACGCCTTGCCGCACCGATCGAGCACGGCGTCGGCGCCGAGCCGCTCGGTCAGCTCGTCGATCTCGGCCGTGGCCCGGGTGTCGATGCCGTACAGGATCGCGGGGCGGACCGGATCCAGCTGCGCATCGCACAATAGGAGGCACGGCCCCACCCCTGACACGCACATGCCCGCGACCTGCTCGGGGTCAACGCCGGCGAGCAGCTCACGGCACACGCCCGCGACGTCGTCCCACCACACGACCTGTGCGTCGACCTCGGCCCACCCCGGACGCGGCAGATCCATCGCGTGCGGCCGGAGCGCGGTCGCGACAACCTCGCCGTCCGGCGTGCAGAGCAAGCCCTTGGTGCTGCCCGTGCCGATGTCGATGCCGAGGAGCAGGGTCGTCATGGGCACCACCCAACGATCGACGGCGGGGACGACGTCACTGTAGGGCGCCTTCGCCGCCGCGCCTCCTCGGCCCCCCTGCGCCTCACGCCACCCCGTGGGAGGAACGCGAGCGGCGGGCCAGCGAGTCGAGGGTGACCGCGAGCAGCAGCACCGCCCCGGTCACCATGAACCGGATCGAGGACTCCAGGTTGAGCAGCACCAACCCGTTCGATATCGACTGGATGACCATGATGCCCAGGAGTGCGGCGAAGGCTGAGCCCCGCCCGCCGAACAGGCTTGTGCCGCCGATGACCGCGGCCGCGATCGCGTTCAGGTTCACGTCACCGGTGCCGGTCGTGGTGCTCGCCGAGGTCAGGCGGGAAGCGGCCAGCACCCCGCCCAAGGCCGCCAGCCCGGAGCACAGCACGAAGGCCGACGCGTATACGGCGCGCACGTTGATACCGGCACGCCTGGCCGCCTCGACGTTTCCACCGACGGCGAACAGCGAACGGCCCCAGCGGGTCCGAGTCAGCGCGTAGTGCATCAGCAGCACGAGACCCACAAAGAGCACGAACATGTAGCTCACCCCGCGGGCCTGGTTGAGAATCGAGACCACGAGGGTCAGGCCGGCGGCGAGGAGCACCGAGCGCGCCAGCAGACCGGTTATCGACCCGGTCGAGAGGTCGGAGGCCCGTCGCTCACGACACCGGAGCATCCCCGCGACGAAGTACCCACCGGCGACGACGGCCACGAGCAGGTAGGAGAGCCACTCAGGCAGGAACAACGCGGAGGAGAACTGTACGAGGAAGGAGTCGAAGGGGATGTTGACGGCCCGCCCGTACGGCGAGAGCAGGGCGAGCTGGAGGCCGAGGAAACCCAGCAGGCCCGCCAGCGTGATCACGAAGCTCGGGACCCCGAACCGGTTGAACATGATCGAGTAGATCCAGCCGATGAAGCAGCCGGCGGCGACGGCGAGCAGGATGGCCAGCGCGACGGGCCAGTCCTGCCGGACGAAGGTGATGGCCGTGATTGCTGCGGAGACGCCGCTGACCGATCCCACGGACAGGTCGATCTGGCCGACCAGCAGGACCAAGACGATGCCCAGGGCAATCACACCGGTGTCCGACATCTGCAAGGTGAGGTTCACCAGGTTCCGCGGCGACAAAAAGTTGTCGTTGAGGAAGTACATGACGGTGAAGATGACCACGAGGCCGGCGACGACGGGCAGCGTGCCGAGGTCTCCGCTGCGCAGCCGGTCCAGTGAGGTCTGGACGGCGCCGCCGAGGCCGGAGCGGTCCTGCAGGCGCTCGTCCAGCCGGTCGGAGGTCCGTGCGGGCGGGGGACTGGCGGCGGGCGCGGTCACGGGGTGACCTCCTTTGAGGCGGTGGGATCGGTGGCGACCTGGCGTCCGGCTCGCTGGGACACCACGTTGTCGGTGGCGCCGGTGATGGCGGCGATGATCTCCTCGGAGGTCACCGACCTGGCGTCGAAGACGCCGTTGTTGCGGCCGAGTCGCAGCACGGCCACCCGGTCGGCGACGGCTTTCACGTCGGCCATGTTGTGGCTGACCATGATCACGCCGTGGCCGTTCTCCCGGAGCCTCTCGACCAGGTTCAGGACCTCGGCTGTCTGCGCGACACCCAGTGCGGCCGTGGGCTCGTCGAGGATGACAATCTTCGGGTCGCCGAGCAGGGAGCGCGCGATGGCGACGGTCTGTCGCTGTCCTCCGGACAGCGAGGCCACCGGAATCCGGACGGTCGGGATCTTCGCCGAGAGCTGGCGCAGGAGCTCCCAGGAGCGGGTCTCCATCTTGGTCTCGGACAACCGGAAGCGTCCGATCTCCTGCCCGAGGAAGAGGTTCTCGACCACGCTGAGGTTCTCGCACAGCGCGAGGTCCTGGAACACGGTGGCGATGCCGAGCTGGCGCGCCTCGGCCGGGCTCCCGATCCGGACCTGGTGGCTCTCGAACTCGATCGTCCCCTTGGTCTGGGTGTGGACCCCGGACAGCACCTTGACGAGGGTGGACTTGCCAGCGCCATTGTCGCCGACGATCGCGACGACCTCGCCCGCGTGCACGTCGAGGTCGACGTCGGTGAGCGCGGCGACGGCGCCGAAGGACTTGCTGATGGCCCGCAGCGCCAGCACCGGCGTACCGGCCGGTGCCTCCCGCTGCGCGGTGGTCGGAGCAGACATGGGTCTCCCTCAGATGGGTGGGTCGCGACGGGTCCTGGGGCCGGGTGCCGGGCCGGGTGAGACGGCCCGGCACCGAGGTGCTCAGCGGGACATGGGGCTACTGGATGCCGAGCTCGGCGCACCCGGCCGCGAACTCGCCCGTGCACACCTCGTCGACGGTGTAGATGTCGCCGTCGAAGATCACGTCCTTGACGTTGTCGCGGGTCACCACCGTTGGCTCGAACAGCTGGGCAGGAGTCTCGAAGAGGGTCGTATCGCCCTTGGGCGGGTCGTCCTGCAGGAAGGCGTAGGCGGCCTCGGCGGCCGCCTCGCCGACGACCACGGACGGCTTGGAGATGGTGTTGAACTGGGTCCCGAGGATGATCCGCTGGATCGCGGCGATCTCCGCGTCGTTGCCGGTGACCGGCGGGACCGGGTCACGACCGGCAGCTTGGAGCGCGGCGATGGCCGCACCAGCGGTGCCGTCGTTGGCCGCCACCACGCCGACGATCTGGTCGCCGTACTGCGAGATCGCGCCCTCGGTGAACTCCTGGGCCTCTGGCGGCTGCCAGTCCGGGGTGTCGAACTCGGCCAGTTCCTCGAACGGCCCGTCATCGATCACGGAGTCGACGCCGTCGCGGATCAAACCTGCCGCCGCGTCGGTCGGCGAGCCGTTGATCTGCAGGATGCCGCCCTGAGCGCCGGTCTCGGTGAGGTGGTCGATCAGCGACTGCGCGATGGCGGCGCCGATCGCCTCGTTGTCGTAGGAGACGTAGTAGTCGGCAGGCAGGTCGGGGATCGGCCGGTCGTAGGCGATCACGGCGATCCCCTCGCTCTGCGCCCGCTGCACCAGACCGGCTGCGGCAGAGGAGTCGACCGGGTCGAGGACGATGACCTCCGCGCCGTCGGCGACCGCGGCCTCGAACTGGGCCTGCTGCTGCTGGGCGTCCGCGTCGGCGTTCTGGTACGTGACCCGGCAGTCCGGGCAGAGCTCCTTCATCTTGTTCTCGAAGGCCGGGGCGTCCTGCTCGTCGTAGCGGGTGGAGTTCTGGTCGGGCATCAGGAACGCGACGAGCGCGCCGTCGCCTTCTCCGCCGCCGCCCCCGCCCCCGCCGCCGCCGGTGCCGTCGTCGCCGCACGCAGCCAGGGCCGCCGCGGAGGCGAGCAGCACGGCGACCACGGCGGACGTGGATCGTCCTGTTCTCATCACTTCTCCATCTGTTGTGCGTCCCGGCCGGGACGGGTGGTCGTATGGGTTCACTGCGGGATGAGCGAGACCTTGATCGACGACGTGCCGTCGGCGACCAGGTCGAGTCCCTCCTGGAACCGGTCCAGGGGGAGCTGGTGGGTGACGATGTCGTCCATAGGCAGGAGCCCCTGCTCGAGCATCCGAATGGCCGCGGGCCAGCAGTGCGGGCCGAGGTGGGCGCCGAGGACGTCGAGCTCCTTGTCGTCGCTGATGATCGACCAGTCGACAGTGACGTCCGAGCCGAAGACGCCGTATTCGACGTAGATGCCGAGCTTGCGCAGCAGGGTGAGGCCCTGGAGCACGGCGGACGGGTGCCCGCTGCCCTCGAGGTAGACGTCGGCGCCGTAGCCCTGGGTGAGCCCGCGGACGACCTCGTCAGGGTCCTGCTCGGCGATGTTCACAACCACGTCGGCGCCGCACCGCCGCGCGAGCTCGAGCTTGTGGTCGGACACGTCGAGCGCGACGACGTGGGCTGGGAACTTCGCCCGGGCGCCGGCGACCATACCGAGCCCGATCGGCCCACACCCGGCGACGACGACGACGTCGTCGAACCGGATCCCTCCGCGCTCGACGGCGTGCAGCGCGCACGACAGCGGCTCGGCGAAGGCGGCGTGTGCGGCAGGTAGCTCGGCCCCCACGCGGTGCACCAGGGCGCCGGCAGGGAAGACCATGTACGAGGCCATCGCCCCGGGCGTGGCCCGTTTGAAGCCGTAGATGTTGTGGGGCGCGCACATCCAGTACTGCCCGCGTCGGCAGTAGCGGCAGTCGTGGCACGGGACGATCTGCTCCGAGACGACCCGATCACCCACCTGCACCCCCCAGCGGGCGGAGGCGTCCTCGTCGATTTGGGCAACCTCGCCGACGAATTCGTGGCCAGGGACCACGTTGCGCTCGGCCCAAGCGGGTCGCTGGTCGTCGCCCCAGAACTTGGTTGCCCCGTGGTAGCACTTCAGGTCGCTCGCGCAGATGCCAACGGCCTGCACGCGCACCAGCGCCTCACCCGGGCCCGGGGCCGGGACGGGCAGTTCCTGGAGCCGGTAGTCCCGTGGACCGTGGCACACGACGGCCTGCATGACGTTCGGGATCTCTACCGGCAAGAGCGCCTCCTCGTCGAAGCGGATGCGGCGCGATGCCGCTCCGACGGACGCTAGACCAGGGCTGAGCATTTGTCCAGAACAATCTTTCAACAGAACACGCGTACCGCTACTCTGTTCATCCAGCGACGCCTCGGCGGAGGCGCGCGGGACGGGAGGATCGGCCGTGAGCACACCGCACGATGGGGGGCCGTCCGTCCAGCCGGGCGCCATGGCCCGGTTCTCCGGGCAGCTGATGTACGAGGCGGCGCGCCTGTACTACCTGCAAGACGCGACGCAGGCCGAGATCGCCGACCGGCTCGCCACCAGCCGCGCCAGCGTCAGCCGCCTGCTGTCCGAAGCGCGCCGCACGGGGATCGTGCGGATCGAGGTCGTGCCGCCGCACCAGGACGACGACGATGCGTTGGCGGAGCGCTGCGCCCGCGTCCTCGGGCTCGAACGGGTCTGGCTCTCACCCCCGGTCGACGAGCCGTTCGTCGGATCGGCGCTCGCCCCGCGCCTCCGAGAGGCGCTCACGGCCGCCGACCTCAGGCCCGGTGACGTGCTGCTGGTCGCCTCCGGACGGACGGTCTACCAGGCCGCTCTCGCCGGGCTACCATCTCTCCCAGGCGTTGTCGTGGCCCCGGCCGTCGGCGGCCAGGAGGAGCCCGAGGCGTGGTACCAGAGCAACGAGATCACCCGCGAGGTAGCCGCCCGCATCGGCGGCCGACCTGTCTTTCTCTACGCGCCCGCCCTGCCGAGCCCCGATCTGCACAGGATCCTGCTCGAGGAGCCGACGATCCGTCGCATGCTCGAGCTGTGGCGCGACGCCCGGTGCGCGGTGCTCGGCATCGGCGCACCACCGCTGAGCCGGTTGTCCATCTCCGCCTCGATCCCGACTGACGCGGTGGCGCTGCGCGACGCCGTGGGTGACATCTGCCTGCGGTTCTTCGACCGCGGCGGCCGACCCGTCGAATTCCCAGGCAGCGACCGGATGATGTCCACCAGCCTGGAGCTTCTGCGCTCGGTACCCACGACGATCGCGGTCGCGGCAGGTTCGACCAAGGTCGCCGCCATCCTGGCAGCCGCCCGCGCCGGATACGTCTCGCAGCTGGTCACCGATCGCAGCACCGCCTCAGCGCTGGTCGACCGAACCTCGGCGGACTGACCCGAGGCCAGCGGTGCGGATGTGCGCGCTCTAGGGGTGACGGCCATGTACTTCACGATGCTGGCGATGAAGTCGGGGACGCTGCCGAAGATCCCGCGCCGGAGGCTTGTCGGTGAAGTCGCGGAACCAGCGTTCGACTTGGCTGAGCCTCGCCGCACGGTTCGAGCGATTCGGTCAGCCGGCCCGAGGGGTGTCACGCGCGCTCACGAGTCCAGCAGGCCGTCGAGAACACTCTCCTCGTGAACCGCCAGACCTCGGTGCAGCATGGCCGCTCCGAGCACGGCGTCCCAGCGGGGCGTCACGGGTCGACCGTGCAGCGGCAAGAAGGCCTCGGCCCCGCTGTAGTGCGCCGCGTCCATGCGCCAGGGCACCGCCCCGGCCAGGTCCATCACCTGGTGGGCGATCGCGATCCCCGCCCAGTCGAAGTCACCGTGGTACCGCAGCGATGCACCACTCGCAGCGCAGGCGCGCACGACGTTCTGCACCACCAGGTTCGGGCGACCCGCGGTGCACACCACGGCCCGCGCACCACCAAAGCGCTCGGCGTGCGCCTCCAGGACCCGGGGATTCTCGCACACGAGCACAACGCCCCGAGGAGGCAGCCGCAGCTCGTGCCTCCTCAGGTCCCAGGCGCTCAGGTGCACCGGGTCACCCTCGCCCGCCGCGGCACGCCAGGACGCGACCCGTGGGGCGTCTCCCTGCCATGCGAGCCCGAGGGTCAGGCAGGTCGAGGACACCGAGTCCCCCTGGACGCCGGCCAGGTCCCACAGGGCCAGCAGCCCAGCGGCGTCCGAGGGGACGGCCAGCCCGTGCATCACCCCGATCGCGCGCAGCACCAGCCGTGTCACCGGCGCTCCGTCGTCCAGAGCATGGGCGTCGTGCAGCGCCCGGGCGGCGAGGTCGGTGCGGGCCACCGGCGCCCCGCCCAGGTGCTCCAGGACCGCGACCGCACCCAGCACCGCCCTCGAGGGGTCGGGGTACCTGGCAAGCAGTCCGTCCCGGCGAACTGCGTCCAGCCAGGGCTCGATCCACCCGGCGCCGGCCAGGGGGGAAGCAGTCAGCCGCCGCCGCGCGACGGCGAACGGCTCGTTCCGCGCCACCCCTCGTCGGGCGTGCTCGCCAGGACGGTCCACCAGCGTGCGCCCCAGGACGAGCTGGGCCGCCTCCACCACCCCGCGGCCACCGGCACGCAGCCGCAGCCGGTCGTCGAGGTCGACGAGGTCGACCCGGCACGCGTCGGTCGTCACTCCCCTGCCGAGCAGCTCGCCCACGGCACGCTGCATGGCGGGCTCCGACGTGGGCACGTTGACGCGACCGCCGACCCGCAGGCCACCGCGCTCGAGCCTCGCGGCCACCCGCTCCCACAGGTCCAGCAGCAACGGCTCGCGCACCCACGCAGGCAGCTCGCAGGACGAGGTCATCTCACGAGCTCACAGCGTGCAGCCTTCGGCCGTCCCAACGGTGGTGGAACTGGGCGATCCCCCGTTGGCCCGGGTCGCGCAGCGCCTCGTAGATCGCCAGGGACGGCACCGTCGCGTGGTCCCCCCACAGCCTTTCGCTGGTGATCACGAAGTCCAGGTCGAGATCGACCAGCAAGCCGAACAGCAACGGATGTGTCCGCGCGTCGATCTTGGGGAAGGCATCGTCGAGCATCACCAGTCGCGGTGAGTGCGGCGCGGCGCCGGCGAGCGAGGTGTAGTGCGCTGCTGCCGCGGCGAACAACGGCAGGTAGCAGACGACCTTCTGCTCACCCTGGGACAGTGGCGACCTGCGTTTCAGGTCGAGCCAGCTGCCGTTGCCCTCTGGCCTCAAGTAGCGGATCGTGAACTCGAACCACTGCCGGTAGTCCAGGGCCCGGGCCAGGTGCTCGGTGTAGGAGTCTTCCGGTGCGTCGGACCGCGACACCTCGATCAGCCGGTGCAGGGCGTCCCGCAGCTCACGGCGCTCCTCGGGCAGCAGCGCGTCGAGGCGCTCGCCGAGGAGCTCGACCGCCCGCCGTGCCTCGGACGGGATGTCCTCCCGCAGCCTCCAGCGCAGCCGGACCCTGATGCCCTGCGAGGTCGAGACCCCGTCCAGCAGCTCGTTCATCGCACGGACGAGGTCATCCGCCTCACGGCGACGCTGGCGCAGGGCGTGCCCGAGCTGCCCCAGCACGTGCTCCTCGAAGAGACGGCGTTCCCGGTCGGTGAGCAAGCCGCGGTCCGCCTCGACCGACGCCCGTAGCCGCGGGGCCAGGACGGGCAGCGGATGCTCTCCGGACTCGTCGCGTCCGATCACGACGTACGTCCCGTCCTGGTCCACCAGCCGTGGCTCCACGTCCGCCCCCGGACCCGCCTGCAGCTCCTGCCACGCCTGCAGCAGCGCGTTCGTGGCGACAGGCTCGGCACCGCCGTCGGCCAGCTCCCGGGCTCGTGCCAGTGCTGCGCGCGGAACCCTGGGGTCAGGGCCCCCGACGTCCACCGCGGCGCCCGCCACCACCGACCGCGCGTCATCGCCGCCCTGCCCGAGAACCGCATCCAGGACGCCAGCGACCTGCGCCAGCCCGGCAAAGGCGTGGGCAGACTCGACCAGAGGTCCGCGCGCCTCACCCAGCCGGTCGGTCGCCGCGTCCACCGCCGAACCCAGCGCACCCGCCTGCGCCACCTGGCCGTCGTGCTGGGCCTCCAGCCGCTCTGCTGAGCGGCTGAGCTCGTCGAGCTCACGGTCCAGCTGGTCCACGCGGCGGCGCAGCTCGGCGACATCAGCGCCGACGGCCCGTTCGGTCTCCGCCAGGCGCGCCTCGGCTTCCCCCTGCAGGGCCGTCGCGGCGGTGGCCTGCTCGCGGCGGCGGTCGTGCTCGGCCTCGTCAGCGCTGACCCGTTCATCGTCGGTCAGCCAGCGGTGCAGGTCTGCGGCCAGCCCTGCCGCCCCCCGTACGCGGTCGGAGAACCCCCTGTCCACCTCGTCCAGGGACCGGCGCCGCGCGGCCAGGGCGTCAGCGGCGGGGTCGAGATCGTTGCCGATCGCGAGGTGGTTCAGCTCGCGCGCCGTACCGCTCGCACGTGCACGCGCCTCCTGCGCTGCGACGCGGTCCGCCTCAGCCCGCCGCCGCGCCTGAGCGCTGACCCCCTCCAGGACGCTCTGCCGCGCCCATGCCGCCAGCAGCGGCCCGTGGTCGGGGACCGCGTCGACCCAGGTGTCGATGGCTGCGACAGCCTCTTGCGCCCGGCGGCGCTCCACCTCAGCCTCCCGTGCCCGGGTGCTCAGCCGCAGCAGCAGCTCGTCGAGCTCAGCCAGCCGTCGAGCGCGCTCAGCCTGCCGCGCCCCGGCGCCGACGTACTGGGCCACCGCCTTGGTCGCCCTACCGTGCAGTGCGCCGAGCCACCAGCGCCCATCCTCAGCCACGGACGTGAGACCCGCTGCGCCCCAACCGATCCGCGAAAGCACCACCGAGACGACGGCCGGTGGCACAGCGCTGCCCTGCTGCATCTCGTCGGGGAGGAGCACGATGCCCAAGTCCGGTCCGTCGACGGGCGGACCGGCCGCCACCACCACGTCGAGACGCGCGGCGTCCAGCACGGCGCCGTCGGGCAGCACCCAGGCGTCGAGCAAGCCGGAGGCCTCCAACGCAGCCTCGACACCGGCGCGCACGTCGGCCGGGACCTCGGGCCGGAAGTCGACCAAACGCCAGAAAGGCGCCCCCGGCAGGGCGTCCCGCGAGCTGCGGGTCCAGGCCGGACGTGGTGGCAACGGGTCGGTTTCAGACAGCACGTGGTCCCTGCGGGCAGCCAAGTCCGCTCGCTGCGTTCCGATCGCGGTGAGCTCGGCGCGTCGCTCGCTGAGCAGGACGGACTGCTCCTCCCGCAGGGGTGCGCCAGCGCGGCGGGCCAGCGCCGGAAGGCGAGGCAGCTCCTCGGCCGTCGGCTCGGGTGCCACGACCTCGAAGCCGGGGGCCTGCGCCGCCCAGCCGGCCAGCTGCCCCGCCAGACCCGCCGCAAGCTCGGCCGCAGACTCGCGGGCGATGCGCTCGTCCGTCGCCGCCTGCTCCAGGGCCTGCTCCCCCTCTGCGGCCCGCCGGGCGGCGGTGTCCGCAACAGCCCTGGCTGCTTCGTGGGCGCGCCTGGCCTCGTCGACCACCTCGACCGCCGCCCGCAGCGCCCCCAGCCGGTTCCGGTGCGAGTCGACGACCGTCTCGACCGCCGTCACCGTCCGCAGAGCAGCCTGGGCGTTCTCCCGGTCGGTCACGCCGGCGGGCGCAGCCACCGCCAGGCCCTGGTCCCAGCCGGAGCGGGTCATCAACCGTGAGGTCTCCCCCACCCGCTCGTGCTCCGAGGCCAGCCGCACGGTCACGACTCGGCCCTGCTCGACCAGGGCTTCGCGACCGCGTGCGGCTCGATCGCTTGCCGTCGCAGCGACCTCAACCGCGGTCTCGGCGGCGGTGCGGCGCGCCCGCACCAGGCGCGCCAGCGCCTCCAGGTTCCGTTCGCTGAGCGCCTCCGGCCCAGAGCGCAGCTCGTCCAGCCGCGCCCGGGTGCTGTCCGTGCCCGACTTCACCGTCGTGCGCTCGTCCCTGGTGCGCTGCAACGCTGCCCGCGCCCGCCCCAGCTCGTCCGCCAGCCGCCGCACCTCGCTGCTACGGCGCCGCTGCTCGGTGTGTGCGAGCACCAGCGCCGAGGCGAGGTCGGCCACCCTGCGCCGCGCATAGCGGGCGTAGGTGCGTGCGAACTCCTCGACGGCGCTGGCCGCCCGGTGCTTGCGGTCGATCTGCTCTCCGAACGCCTCCAGCTCGTCGAAGGTGTCGCCGGCCGCGCGCACGGCCGCGTCGTCCACCTGCGGCAGCGCCTGGACCAGCTGGCTCGCCAGCCTGACCGGGTCGATGTCCTCGCCCACCTGCGGCTGGCGCAGCCAGTAGAGCAGGCGCAACAGCTCGTCGTAGCGCACGGGGTCCAGACCGAACAGCTCGCGTCCCACGTGCTCCTTGTAGCGTGGTGCGGAGTCGAACACGTGGCCGCTGCCCTCAAGCTCTGCCATCAGGCGTGGCTTCGTCAGGGGACCCGCCTCGTCCTCCAGCTGCAGGTCGATGCCGATCCGTCGAGGGGTCGTGAAGTGCCAGCTGACGACCTGCTTGGCTGAGGCCGAGGCCCGCAGCCCGACACCGCAGG
>JAABUN010005695.1_pt1 | contig 15165 bp, 11 predicted proteins | sample 5559311 | NCBI WGS metagenome assembly JAABUN01 (sample SAMN10711877, study PRJNA513370) | rock metagenome | isolation source: Antarctica rocks | place: Antarctica: Victoria Land, Siegfried Peak sud | reverse complement strand
TTTCATTCAGCCAAGTATTTTGCCGTTTATGAGAATGTGGCGGTGATCAATTTCCCGCCGTGTTCGCCGGAATTGAACCCTATAGAGAGGTTTTGGCGAGATGTCAAGGATTGGTTAGCAGAGAAAAAGCCGACGAGTTTGGCAGAATTGTCCGACTTAATCATTGAAAAACTGAAAAGTTACACCAGAGAAAAGATAAAATCATTGGTTGGATATGAATACTTACAAAAGGCTTGTCAAGTATTGCACTCTAACCAAGTGTAAAGCGTATTAGAAAGGTCAGTCGGATAAGATTTTCTGTTCATCGGAAAAACAGTTTATCTGTTTCTGACTTTCCTTTCTCTATTTCCAAACAGGCTCTAAGAAACTACAAACCAGGAGAATGATGATTATGAGATTTATAAATTTACCCGGAATCGCGAGAATTAGCGCGCTTATCTTAGGATTAGCTGTTATGGCAATTTTGCCGATACAAGCCCAAAACAGCAATACTGGTAATTTGTCTGGTCAAAACAGTAATATCGCTAATTTGTCCAATCAGATGGCAAACAGTAATACCGTAAATGCAAATACAGTAAGAGCTGAATCTACCAGTACGCCTCGGTCTCAAGCCACGAGTACGCCGAGAACGGAAGTTAGAACAGAAGTCGAGAAGGAAAATGGTTTTCCCTGGGGATTGCTTGGCTTACTTGGCTTAGCAGGCTTGATACCCAAAAAACGTTCGGTCGAAGTAACGGAAGTTCGTGATACTACACGCCAAACCAAACCTGCATCGGACAATCGAGACAATCGAGACAATAAACCTCTTTAATGAGGATTTTTTTGTGAAGTAAATTTTAGGCTGGCGCGGTTTTGTGAAAGCAGGATGCGCCGGTCTTTTTTTGTTTCAAAAACGCTCATTTGCTGATTTATACAAGAATCACAAATCAACTTTTATAATCATCAAAGATAATTATTTTCCGACAACTCAAATTAGGACACCGCTTAATTTGTGCGATCAAAGACAACCGAATTTTTATCCAAAGGCATCTTTACTTGATTGTAATTCTTGTTAAATGTTTAATTGATATTTATGGCTAATCTGGATAATCTTCGTTTTGACAATACTTACGCGCGTTTGCCGGAAATCTTTTACCGGCGCGTGACGCCGACCGCTTTGCCCGCGCCGTATCTCGTCAGCTTTAACAAACAAGCGGCGGAATTAATCGGGCTTGACTGGCGGGAAGTTTCAAAACCGGAATTTGTCGAGTATTTTACCGGCAACAAACTGCTGCCGAACAGCGAGCCGATTTCGGCGATTTACGCCGGTCATCAATTCGGAACTTTTGTTCAGCAATTAGGCGACGGACGCGCAATTTTGCTCGGCGAAGTGGTCAGTGAAAAAGGGAAACGTTTCGACATTCAACTGAAAGGCGCGGGACTTACGCCGTTTTCCCGAATGGGCGACGGACGCGCGGTTTTGCGTTCGACAATCCGCGAATATCTGTGTAGTGAAGCGATGCACGCGCTCGGCATTCCGACGACGCGCTCGCTCTGCATCACGGGAAGCGACGCGTCGGTTTATCGTGAAACCATTGAAACCGCCGCCGTTTTGACCAGACTCGCGCCGACGCACGTCCGTTTTGGCACGTTCGAGCTGTTTTATTATCGCGGGCAATACGACCAGGTTCGGACGCTTGCCGATTATGTAATTCGAGAGTTTTACCCGCAATTCATCGAAGCAAAAGACAAATACCTGCAATTCCTGCGCGAAATCGTCCGTCGCACTGCAAAACTTATCGCCCAATGGCAATCCGTCGGTTTCGCGCACGGCGTAATGAATACGGATAATATGTCAATCATCGGTTTGACGATTGATTACGGTCCGTTCGGTTTCCTCGACGAATTCGATGCCGATTTTATCTGCAATCATTCCGATTACGGCGGACGCTACGCCTTCGACCAGCAGCCGAATGTCGGACTTTGGAATCTTTACCGATTCGCGCAGACGCTTATTCCGCTCATCGAACCGGAAGAAGCGCAAGCGATTTTAGGCGAATATCAAATGATTTTTACCAAACGCTTTGTCGAATTGATGCGCGATAAACTCGGTCTGCAAGCCAAAGTCGCGGAAGATGCCGAATTAATTTCAGATTTGTTTGAGATTCTCCAAACAAACGCGGTTGATTACACCAGATTTTTCCGTCGTCTAGGCGAGTTCAAAACAGCCGAAAACGAGAAAAACGATTTGCTGCAAAAAATGTTTGTTGACCCGAACAGTTTTGACGCTTGGGCGAAAAATTATCTGGTTCGCTTGCGGGAAGAATCGAGTGTTGACGCGGAACGGCGCGAGCTAATGTTAAAAGTTAATCCAAAACTTGTGCTTCGCAATCACATCGCGCAAATGGTGATTGAAGAAGCGCAAAACGGCAATTATGCGGAAATTGACGCGCTGCTCGAAGTGCTGCAAAATCCTTTTGACGAACACCCGGAAATGGAACATTTTAACACGCCGCCGCCCGAAGCAGGCGAGCGTGTCGCCGTCAGTTGTTCATCATAAAAGCACTATAAGAATGGCAACGATACAGAAATTATAAATTATCATTCTTAGTTATTCTTTATCAGTCAGAAAATATCAGTAAGATAATTTAGAATGCAGAATTTATAATTCATAATTTGTTTCTATTCATTATCGGTTAATTTCCAAGCAGCTTCTTTGAAAATTAAAACCTGAATTGATGTTTTGAGAAATCAAAACCCGACATTTTTTGAAATTAGTAGATTTACAATTACGCGACAGCCGATTCGATTGAAAAGAAACTTTTGTTAAGGGGGAATAAAAATGGACATTTTCTGGGAGGAATTAACTTTCGGTCTGCCAGACACGAGACAATTGATACATGTGATTATCCGACTGGTAGCCGCCGCGCTGCTCGGTGCGGTTATCGGAATAAATAGAGAAAAAATCGGTAAAGCGGCGGGATTGCGAACTCACATTCTGGTTACTCTCGGCACAACCGTCTTTGTTCTGGCTGGCTCCGGCTACGGTATGTCTTCGGATGGTTTGTCGCGGGTTATTCAAGGCATCGTAACCGGTATCGGCTTCATCGGCGCGGGTTCGATTTTAAATTGAATGAGGAACGCGATGTTCAAGGACTGACGACTTCGGCGGGGATTTGGATGACGGCGGCTATCGGTGTGGCGGTCGGTTTGGGAAGTCTCGGATTAGCAATTTTGGCAACTACATTGACGTTTACTATTCTCTCGCTCGCTGTGCCAATCGAAAAACAGATTGCTAAGGGACAAAAAATTAAAGCGGAAGACACGGAAAACTGAGATTTCTTTTCGGAAGATAAATAATCCGATAATTAAAACGAAAACTAAAGAAATAAGAGGAGAACAAAATGGCTTCGGAATGGGCGGAAGAAGCAGACTGGCAGGCGAAAGCAATCACGCGTGATTTAATCGAAGTCGGAAAGACAAAAGGCTTTCGCGTTACGTATCAGAAACGCGAGGCGCAGTTTGCGCTGCGGGCAGGAACAATAAACGCTTATTTTTCGGCGCGCGATTATCAAACAAAAAACGGTATGGATTGGCTCAAGCTGAGAATTGACATTCTCACAAACGTCAGATACGGCACTCAACCTCAGTAGGAAGAAACGGAGCAATAGTTTAATTAACCCGATAACCTCTGCAAAAGCCTTTACAAATCTTTACGTTAAATATCGCCCGCCATAAAAGTTCCGTAACATTAGAATTTCTAAAGGTTTACGCGAAAAATTGCGTGAAAATTTTCCGTATAAAAAAATGCTTCCAATAATTACTTATATCCTTTCTGATGTTTATTGCATCCGTTTTTAAGCTAGAATAAATAAAATTGTTTTTCTAAAATCGCTGCGCCAATTTTCTAACTCGAACGGCTGCACAGTAAATTATGACTTTTTCAAAATTCGGGCGGAATTTCCCCGTTCGATTGGTAATTTTAACTTTTGTTTTGGCTGCTTTGTCGGCGGCTTGCGGGGGGAGTTCGGAATCGAAAACGAAAGAGCGAGACGACGCCAATCGGCAAACGCGCGAGGAAGTTGTTACTGTTACGCAGGCAAAAGCCGAATCGCGCCAGGTTCCGTCGTTCGTTCAAACAACGGGAAGTCTCGTCGCGGACGAAACTTCCGATGTCGCGCCGAAAACAGCCGGAAAAGTTACCAATACAATGATTAATGTCGGCGATTTTGTTCAGCAGGGAACAGTGTTGGCAAAGCTCGATGAAAACGAAGCGCGTCTGCGCGTGCGCGAAGCCGAAGCGGGCGTTGTGCAGGCGCAAGCTGCCGTCGGACAAGCGCAGGCGCGTCTCGGTTTGAGCGCGAGCGGCAGTTTTCAAGCCAGCGCGATTCCCGAAGTCCGCGCCGCTAATGCGAATTACGAACAAGTGATTGCCGAACTCAGGCAAGCCGAAGCCAACGAAAAGCGTTACCGTGAATTGACCGAGACGGGCGATGTTTCGGTACAGAATTATGAAAATTATCGAACATTGCGCGATACGGCGCGGGCGCGTGTCAACAGTGCGAAACAGCAATTAGAAGCTGCCGCCAACGCCGCCAGACAAAACAATCAGGCGATAAAAGCCGCGCAAGCCGGAGTTGACGCGGCGCGAACGCAGGTCGCAACGGCGCAGCAAGCGGTTGCCGATACGATTATCCGCGCTCCGTTTTCCGGCTTTGTCAGCAATCGCGCGGTTGCCGTCGGTGAATTCGTAACGACGGCGACACCGATTATTACTTTGCTTAGAACGAATCCGTTGAAACTGCAAATGCAGGTTGCCGAAGCCGAGGTACCGGGAATTACCATCGGAATGGGCGTGTCTTTAGAAGTCGAAGCCTTTAAAGACCGGAAGTTTGCCGGAACAATAACTGCCATTAATCCGGCGGTTGACCCGACTTCGCGGGCGGCGACGATCGAGGCTTCGATTGATAATTCCGGCAATTTACTGCGTTCGGGAATGTTCGCCACGGCAAGAATCGCCAAACAAGGCGGAAACGTCGGGATTTTCGTTCCGCGCTCCGCCGTTTTCAACGACCAAACCACGCAGTCATATCGCGTTTTCGTCATTCAAGAAGGCGCGGCAAAACTTCGCGTCGTCCAGATTGGAACCGAAGAGAACGACACAATTCAAATCTTGAACGGCGTTAATGCCGATGAAATGGTTGCAACAAGTAATTTGCCGCAACTTTACGAAGGAGCGAAAGTTCAGGTTGTTCAATGATATTCAGGATTCAGAGTTTAAGATTTAAGATTACAGCTTGAATCCTGAATCCTAAATCCTGAATTTATAAAAAGATTATGCAATGGTTAGCTGAAATATGTGTCAATCGTCCGGTTTTCGCTACTGTTATCGTTTTGTTTTTAACGGTGGTTGGTGGATTTAGTTTTTTTACGCTCGGCGTTGACCGTTTTCCGAAGATTGATTTGCCGACCGTTTCGGTTTCAACGACGAATCAAGGCGCGGCTCCGCAGCAAATGGAATCGGAAGTAACCGACGTTATCGAAGGCGCGGTCAACACTGTTCCGGGCATTACTGAAATGCGCTCGAATTCCTCGCAAGGTCGCTCGAATGTTACGCTGACCTTCAACCTCGAAAAAGACCCTGACCAGGCGTATCAGGAAATTCAGCAAAAACTCGGCAGTGTCATCAATCGTTTGCCGGAAAACGCCGACCCGCCGACGGTTCGTAAATCCGACCCCGATTCGCAGCCGGTTTTGATTTTCGCCATCAGCGCGCCGCGCTCGGTCGTCGAGTTGACCGATTTGGTTCAAAATCAAGTTCAGGAGCGGATTGAAAACGCCGATGGAGTTGGTGAAGTTCAGATTTTTGGCGCTCGACAGCGCGAGATAAAAATTTACATTAATCCTGACCGGCTTCGCGCCTACAATCTTTCCGTAATCGATGTTTCCAACGCGATTCGGGCGCAAAACACCGAACTTCCGGGCGGCTCGGTCAACGAAGGCACGCGCACGCTGACTTTGCGAACGCTGAGTAAAATCACTGACGTTAATCAATTTAACGAAATCGTTATTACAACGCGCAACAAGTTTCCGGTCAAAATCAAGGACATCGGGCGAGTCGAAGACGGCGGAGTCGAGGCGACAACCGCCGCGTCGCTCGACGGCGTGCCGTCGGTTTTTGTCGCCATTCGCAAACAATCCGGCTCGAATACCGTCGAATTGATTGCCGATGTAAAAAGGCGAATGGCGGAAATCGTGCCGACTCTGCCGCCTGATTTGAAGGTCGCGGTAACGCGCGACCAATCGGAATTTATCGAAAATTCGCTTGCCGCGATTGAAGAACATTTGATTATCGGCGGAATTTTGGCGGCGGTCGTCGTGTTTCTGTTTTTGTGGAATATCCGCACGACGATTATTGCCGCGCTCGCCATTCCGGTTTCGATTATCGCGTCATTTGCCGCCATCGCCGCGCTCGGTTATTCGCTCAATCAAATGACGATGCTCGCTTTAACCTTAATGGTCGGCATTGTGATTGACGACGCGATTGTCGTTTTAGAAAACATTTACCGTTATGTCGAAGAGAAGGGAATGAATCCGTTTCAAGCGGCGATTGAAGGCACGCGCGAAATCGGTCTCGCGGTTCTGGCAACTACTCTCAGCTTGCTCGCCGTCTTTATTCCCGTCGGTTTTATGACCGGAATCGTCGGACGTTTTATGTCGAGCTTTGGTTTGACATCGGCGGCGGCAATTGCCGTTAGTTTGATTGTTTCATTTACTTTAACGCCGATGCTCGCGGCGCGTTGGATAAAACCGCGCGAGAAAAATGAGGAAGAAAGTGAAGATTCCGGTTATAAATTTCAAAGTGAAAATGAAGCCGGCGCTGATGGAAAGACGGAAACAAATCCAGAAACAATCCAAAACCCAAAACTCAAAAACCAAAATGAAAGTAAGGATTCCTGGGTTTACAGCAAGATTGAGCGCGGCTATACATGGCTTTTGAAACTTTCGATGGCGCATCGCTGGGTTATCGTCGGTTTGTGCATTGCGGCTGTAATCTCGATTTACCCGCTTTTTAATTATGTCGGAATGGCATTTTTGCCTGACGAAGACGAATCGGCTTTTCAAATCAATCTGCGCGGTCCGCAAGGCTCAAGCCTCGCCGCCACGCAAAGTATTCTCGACCGCATTGCCCGCGACATCCGCGAACAGCTTCCGGGTTTGCGAAATACATTGGTGCAGGTTGGCGGTTTCGGCGGCGGATCAAATAATACGGGTTCGGTCAACGTCAGCCTTGTGTCGGTTGCCGACCGCAAACTTTCGCAAGCCGATTTAATTAATAAAACGCGCGGAATCGTCAAAAAATATCAATCAAAGGATTATCGAGTGAATGTTTCCGGCTCGTCTTCAATTGGAAGCAGTCTCGGTTTAGGACGCGGTGGTTCGGGTATCGGTTTTTATATCGCGGGACCCGACATTCAAAAGCTCGATGAATACTCGAATCAATTAGTCGAAAAATTGCGGGCGGACGAAACATTCCGCGATGCAGACCGCTCGCTCGAACTCGGAAGCCCCGAAATTCGCGTGACGATTGACCGCGCGACGGCGGCGGATTTGGGTGTCAAAGCCGGAGATGTCGCAACAGCCTTAAACATACTTTCAGCCGGTCAGCGCGTTTCAACTTTCAGTGAAGGCTCAGACCAATTCGACGTTCTGGTGCAGGCGGACGAACCTTTTCGCCGCACGCGCGACAGCTTGAAGTATTTCACGGTTGCTTCGTCAAACGGCGGAACGGTCGGATTGGAAAAACTTGTGAAACTCGAAGAAGGTTTGAGTCCGGCTTCGATTAGCCGTTTGAATCGTCAGCGACAAGTTACGATTTCTGCCAGCTTGCCGCCGAACTCTTCGGAATCCGACGCGCTCGCCGTGCTGCAAAAGCACGCCGCATCCTTAAATATGTCGCAGGAATATCGAACAGGCGTTACCGGACAATCGCAGGAACTTGAGCGTGCGTATGATTCGTTTATGCTAGCGTTTTTGCTTTCGTTCGTCTTTATGTATCTGATTCTGGCAGCGCAGTTTGAATCGTTTATTCATCCGGTTACGATTCTTCTGACGCTTCCGCTCTCAGTTCCGTTTGCGCTGCTTTCGACTTTGATTGCCGGACAAACGCTGAATATCTTTTCCGCGCTCGGCATCCTTTTGCTGTTCGGTATCGTCAAGAAAAACGCGATTTTGCAGATTGACCACACGAACGGTTTGCGGGCAAAAGGAATGGAACGCTACGACGCGATTATCCAGGCGAACCGCGACCGTCTGCGCCCGATTTTGATGACGACGATTGCTCTGGTTGCGGGAATGATTCCGCTCGTCGTCGGAAGTGGCGCGGGCGCGGCAACCAATCGTTCAATCGGTATTCTTGTCGTCGGCGGACAATCAATGTGTCTGTTGCTGACGCTTTTGGCAGTTCCGGTTTTCTATTCGATTTTTGAAGATATTCAGGAATCAACAATCTGGCAGCGCATCAGCGGAAGATTCGCCGGATTCGGACAAAGGTTTAGACCGATGCGGGAAAAATTGGCGAATGCGTTTAGTATTTTCACCCGTAAAAGGAAAGATGCCGAAACAACAGATTCGGTAAAAGTGAGAAAGGATAGTTATGTCGAACAAGTTTCAAGCGAGTAAATTCTCGCGCAAACAAATTAGAATTTCGTTTTTTGTCAGCGCATTGAAAATAATGTCGAACAAATTTTTTACCGCAGAGGCGCAGAGAAAGCGCAGAGAAACGCGGAGAAAACTCTGCGAAACTCCGCGCCTGCTCTGCGTCTCTGCGGTAAAAGCGTTTGCTTTGTCTTCTTGTTTAGTGTTTTTCACAGCCTTCGCGGCAAAGGCGCAAACACCTCCGAGGACAACAACTCCGCCGACAACGACTCCGCCGAATCCGCAGCAACAACAGCAACAGCGTCCCGAAAATGAAATTCATCAAAACACCGTGCCGCAAAACCGCACGGAGCAACAGCAGACGACCACGCCGAATCAACCTCCGACGAATCAGCAGCAAACACAAACGCCGCCGACCAATCAACCGGTGCCGCCGGGCGGAATAAATCCGAATGCGCCGAATGTGCCGATTCAAACGCCTGGTCAAAACATCGGAACTTCCGGCGGAATCGCGCCCGCGCAGCTTCCAGATGACCCGCCGCCGATTGCGCCGAATTTTGAAGCTCCGATGCGCCCGTTGCCGACAGCCGAGCGCGTCGGCGTTGACGTTTCTAATCAGCTTCCGATGACTCTGCAGGAAGCGATTACGCTTGCTTTGCAAAACAACAACGACATTGATTCGTCAAAGATTGACGTTCAAATCGCGGAATTTAATCTGCGCGGCGCACGCGGCGTTTATGACCCGGTGATAGCTTCGGAACACTATTACGAACGGCGCACCACGCCGACGAGTTCGACCATTGCGGGCGGCGCGAACGGCTCGGTTACGCAGTCGGATTTTTCCAACGCTTTCGGCGCGACAGGTTTTTCGCCGTTTGCGGGCGGTTCTTACACGGCTGATTTTTCCGCATCGCGGCTCGTTACCAATAATCAAAACGCGACGCTCAATCCGCAGTTTCCATCGGCTCTGACTTTGACTTACGCGCAACCTTTGTGGCGCGGTTTGCGGTTTGATAACAATCGCCGCAACATTGAAATCGCTAAAAAAAATCTGAGTTTGACCGACGCGCAGTTTCGCCAACGCGCGGTCGAAGTCATCGCGCAGGTCGAGCAAAGTTATTGGGATTTGGCTTTTTCATTAAGAAATCTGCAAGTTCAGATTGATGCCGTCAAACAGGCGCGTCTTCAGCTTGAAAGTAATCAAAGATTGGTCAGCAAAGGCGCGCTCGCGCCGATTGAGATTGTCGCCGCAAGTACGCAGATTACGACGTTTGAGCAAAACATTTACACGGCGCAGGAAGCCGTGACACGCGCCGAAAATAACTTAAAAACTTTGATGCTGCCCGAACGCACATCGGAAATTTGGGCGCGGGCGATTGTTCCAGTTTCGCCTGTTGATTTGGACGTTCCCAGAATCCCGCTCGAACAAGCTGTCGGCAGTGCTTTAATCAATCGTCAGGAAATTGCTCAGCTTCAGACAAATGCCGAAATCAACCAAATCAACGAGCGATATTTCCGCGACCAGACCAAACCGCAAATTGATTTAATCGGAAGTTATACAGGAAGCGGTTTAGCCGGAACGCCGACCGTCCGCGGCGGCACGACTAATAATACGACTTCCGCGCTGACCGCTCGCGTCAACGAACTTTCGGCACTTAACGGTCTACCTGCGCTGACAACCACGACGACAATGACAACCAGCACAATTCCCGAAAATTTAGTCGGCGGTTATCCGCAATCATTTTCTAATTTGATAACGGCTGATTACCCAACTTATCGCGTCGGCGTGCGCGTTTTCTTGCCAATCGGCAACCGAACGGCAAAAGCGAATTTCGGCAGAACGCTCGTCGAAGGCGAGCGCATCAAAAACCAACGGGCGCAAGTCGAACAAATCATCGAAGCCGACGTGCGAAACACGACGCAAAGCCTGCGCTCCGCCGAAGCCAGACTAAATTCCGCCGCCGCTTCCCGCGCTTCCGCCGAACAGCTTTTCGCCAGCGAGCAACGACAATTTCGCGCCGGAACGACCACCGTTTTTCTCGTGCTGCAACGCCAAAACGAACTCGTCGCCGCACGCGGGCGCGAACTGCAAGCGCAAACCGACCTCAACAAAGCAGTCTCCGAATTTCAAAGAGCGACGGGAACAACGCTTTCCGCCAACAGCGTCGAAATCACCAAAGAAATCACTCCAAGATTTCTTTTTCGCCGTCCGATTGAATTCGGTTCAAGCGTTTTTAGAGCTAAAAAGGAAAACGCAGATATGGAAAACGCATCGGATAAACGCGGACAATAACACCCGAATAATATTAGAAAAATCAAAAACGACTCTTTTTGAGACGTTTTTGATTTTTTGCTTATCCGAACACTATTTCTTATCTCTTCGTTCAACGTGTTACAAAAGTAAAAGCCTAAAAAGTCGCGCCAAATATAAAATAAGCGTATACTTAAAAATGTAAATTAAAATTCTACATTTAATGGGCTTGTCCTGATTATCTGGTTCTAATTCAAAAGGAGCAGATAATTATGAAACCGCATACTATAACTCAAATCCAAAAAGCGACAGGCTGGAGCAAAGAACTTCTTTACCAATTGGTAGACAATGTAAAGGATTACGCTATTTTCGTGTTTGATTTAGATGAGGTTATTGTCAGTTGGAATATCGGTGCTGAAAAGATATTCGGTTATACGGCGAAAGAGGCAATCGGTCAGAACTCCAGTATTCTTTTTATAACTGAAGACCGTGCTGACAATGTGCCGGAAGAAGAAGTGAAAACCGCTCTTGAAGAAGGATGTGCCGAAGATGAACGCTGGCTTGTTCGTAAAGACGGTTCGCTCTTTTTCGCCAGCGGCGTGACGACTCCGCTCTATAATGACAGCGGCAAGCATACCGGATACGCTAAAATTGCCAGAGACCTAACCGAGCGTATTACCTTTCAGGATGAACTTCAAACGGCACGCGATAGTCTGGAAGCCAAAGTGCGCGAACGAACAAGTGAGCTTGCCGATTCTAATAAATCTTTACACCTGGAGGTTACTTCCCGAAAACAATCGGAAAAACTGCGTGCGGCATTATTGCAAAGAATCGTTAAAACACAGGAAGACGAAAGAAAAAGAATTGCCCGTGATATTCACGACCACATCGGTCAAGAAATCACCGGATTAAAACTAAAACTCCAATCAATTCAGGAACAATACAAAGAAGATTCCGACTTAAACAATCAAATCACGCAGTTACAGGCAATTGCGCAGCGAATTGATTCGGAAGCGGATTTTCTAACCTGGGAGCTTCGTCCGTCAATATTAGATGATTTAGGTCTGACAGCGGCACTGAAGAATTATGTTCATGAATGGTCTTCTCATTTCAATGTTCCGGCTGAATTTCATCAAGTCGGATTAGACGGGGGAAAACTACTGCCGGAAATAGAAATCAATCTTTACCGAATCGGTCAGGAAGCCTTAAATAACATTGCCAAACATGCTGAGGCAACCAACGTATCAGTTCTGTTAGAACAGCGAGATAACAACGTCATTCTTATTATTGAAGATGATGGAATTGGTTTTGAGCCAAGCAAGAAAGCGGCATTGACAGGCGATGACAGAGGAATGGGATTGCTCGGAATGAAAGAAAGAGCCGAAATAAGCGGCGGAACGATTGAAATTGAATCAAGTCCGGGTAAGGGGACGACAATTTATGTTCGCGCTCCTGCTCATTTTAATGATGAAGAAAAAGTATAATAACCTTTCGGAGACGGCTTTAATCATCACAGTAATATATTTACCAGGTCATATTAAAATTTAGCTTCGCGCCATAAACTGAAACGTGTTTCAACCGTTTGTTTAATCGTTTCGCAGCACTCGCAACCTTCCTCTTCTAATCTATTCCTAACGACAATAGAAAGACTATAAAGGTAGTTATTAAATCACAACGAGTTGTCCAAAAACGCTCGTTTTATAATCATTCTTATTCAATTCAAACTAAAGTATCTTCGGTTTTCACGTTTTGCAGAAAAATTCTTCTGTTTATTGACGATTGAGCCAAGCCGTTTTCCGTCTTAAAACTCAGTTTCAAAATCTATGTCGCATTTGTTATCTTTGATATAGGTTTATGAAACACTATTTCTCAAATTCAATTCTATTTTCCAAAGTCTATGAAAATTGGCTACGCCCGCGTTTCGACCGTTGACCAAAACTTAAATCTGCAAACCGATACTTTGGAAAAAGCGGGCTGTGAGAAAATCTTTTCCGACACGGCAAGCGGCTCGCTCGATTCGCGTAAAGGTTTGAGTGACGCTCTCGAATTTTGCCGTGCGGGTGATTCGTTGATTGTGTGGAAATTGGATAGATTGGGCAGAAGTTTGAAACATTTGATTGAAACCGTAAATCAGTTGCAGGCGAAAGGCATCGGATTTATTTCGTTGCAGGAAAGTGTTGATACGACGACTTCGGGCGGCAAACTCGTCTTTCACGTTTTCGGCGCGTTGGCGGAATTTGAAAGAGAACTGATTCGTGAACGCACCAAAGCCGGACTCGCGGCGGCGCGGTCGCGCGGTCGGCTCGGCGGACGACCGAGGAAACTCTCAAGCAAACAAATCGAGATGGCGCAAAAACTGATGAAAGACCCGTCAAACAGCATCAAGGAAATTTGCGATACTCTCAAAATTTCGCGTGCCACGCTCTACCGCTGCTGCCAGCCGACAGAGCAGAAAGTTTAAAGAATTAGAATTTCGACGGGAAAAAAGAAAAAAATGAAAGTTTTGCAAATCCTTGTTCTGCTTGGTTACCGTTTCGCCTGCGATTTTGCGAATAAAATAACTTTAGATATTCGATTTCGTAAAATGGAACGGTTCTTTATTTCCGTATCAAACGGTAAAGAATCGATTTTGCCGTGTAAAAAATTACCGATTTTGGAGCAACAAATTTCTCTGATGAAATTTTTTATGAGATTGCAGACGATTGCCCGATTATTTTTATGTGCCGTTTTGCTGTGGCGGACAGTTGCCGCCTTTGAAACCGACCAATATAACTTGCCGCCGCAGCCGTTGGCTGACATCGGCGATGAAGTTTCCGAGTATGCGGAACAAAATCTGAGAAAAGCGATAGATAAGATAAATGCCGAGATTACCGCGCGGCAATTTTGTCTGGAAAACACTGCGGTTAAACTGAAAAAGGTAAAATGTGATTCGCCGGACAGAGAAAGAGCGAAACTCGAATTTCTTCGCTCAAACGACGCGGTTGCGCGGGAAGTCTACAATTTACTCGGCTCCGGTTTCATTCCTTTCACCAAATCCGGCACCTGGATGGACTCGCATCAATTTAAAGCACAGCCCGCGCGTTACAAAACCAGTTATTCAAAATCTATCTTTCTAGTTACTCCGACCGACTATTTAACGATAAGCCCGACCGTCAACATCTACGAATCACAGTTCGGCACGGATAAAATCGCGCACTTTTTTCAGCAAGGATACAGCTACTATAAAATATACAAACGCGCGACGGCAAAAGGATTCGCGCCCGCCGAAGCCGCTCAAAAGGCAATCCGTTGGGGACAAATGACCGAACAAACTTTTTACGGAACTTTGATTTCCGGCGTTTATTCAAATGCCGATTTATGCGCCAATTACGCCGGAATGAAATTCTATCAAAATCTGACGCAGCCGATTAAAATCGGAGATGTTGTGAAGCCCGCCATTTTGTTGCTTAAAGAAGGAATTTGGACGTTTGATGAAAATGCCGATTTGCGAAAGGTTCTTATCAAACCATTTCTCTCAAATCATTTTAACGAAGCACTTAATCCGTCTATCTTCACCAGATCTTTCGGACTGCGTTCGTATGTGCGCCGAACGGTCAGAAAGCGAAGCTGCAAACAGTGGTTTAATCAGTATCCCAATCTCTCGCAAGCGGATTTAAATGAAACTTCACAGGCGTTGAAACTCTGGTATGATGAAGATTACGGCTTCACCGACAGCAAGCATTTTATTACAATTTCAAACACTTGTTTCGGCGATAAAGATGCGGTTGTGGACCAATCTGATTAGACAGAATTGTTTATTAAAGCGCATAAAATTTTGCTTCAATTTGCTTTGTCCTTCAAAAAGATTCTCTGATGAATGAAAAGGTAAAAATTGTTTTTCTTCCCGCCGTTAATAGCTTTCGCCATGCTCAGACAAATAAAACTAGAGTCTATTTGGACGGGGGCAACGGACAGCTAATTCAAAATTAATTGAATTAGCTGTCGTGTTGCCTGGTTACTGCCCAGTCCGCGTAATAGTAGCAGTCAAGCCGGTGCTGTCGTTGTAGAAGGTGTTGTTGCTTCCGTAATCAACCGCAAAGTCAATCGTATCTCCTGCGACTACCGATAACGGAAAATCAAACGCTGCCTGCGCTCCAAAACCGTTGATACTACTTATTCCCTTTAGGTTGATAAAACAAGATTATGGATGTGTTCTAAAATATTAACAAGTTGTTCTTTGGAAATAAAGGTTTTGCCAAGCAAGTTATCGCTGAGGATTTTCTCAAGTTCTTGGAGAT
>JAABUN010005694.1_pt1 | contig 15166 bp, 11 predicted proteins | sample 5559311 | NCBI WGS metagenome assembly JAABUN01 (sample SAMN10711877, study PRJNA513370) | rock metagenome | isolation source: Antarctica rocks | place: Antarctica: Victoria Land, Siegfried Peak sud | reverse complement strand
CGCGAAGCCATCCGCTGCCTCAAGAGATACGTGGCCCGCGAGATCTTCGAATTCATCCGAACACCAACCACTGCGCCCACCGAGGAGACCCCCCAAGCCGCGGCTTGACATCCATAGGGGCATCAAATACGCCACCACGTTCCTCGGCGGCGTACTACTCACCGCAATGGTCATATTCCACCGAGTACACAATTCACAGACACGACCTAGGGTCTACGCGGGATTTCGCGGGCCAAGAGGCGGCGGACGACGAAGCCGGCACCAGAAACCTGCAGGCCGCCGAACTTGTTGAGCGCCCCAGCGCCGAACCGGTTGTGTGGATAGACGATGTCACTTACGTGCGCAGGTTCGCCGGGTGTATAGCGTGATTTGAATTGCTTCCGCCTGTGGAATAATTACGGGCATGAGCGCCATGAATGTCCTCTTCCTGATGACCGATCAGCATCGGGCGGACACGCTCGGCGCGTACGGGAACCTACATGGCGTGACTCCGGTGCTGGACGAGTTGGCGCGGACCGGTACGCGTTTTGATCGCTGGTACACGCCGAGCGCGATCTGCACGCCGGCGCGAGCCAGCCTTCTGACTGGTCAGGCACCCTTCCGGCACAAGCTGCTCGCCAACGAGGAGCGCAATGTCGGTTACCTGGAAGATCTGCAGGACGGGACATTCACGTTTCCTGAGGCGTTGCGGGAGAAGGGATATAACTGCGGTCTGATCGGCAAATGGCACACCGGCAACCGGAAACATGCCGCCGACTTCGGCTTCGACGGACCACACCTGCCCGGCTGGCACAATCCGGTTGACCATGAGGATTACCTCGCCTACCTCCAGCAAAACGGGCTGCCGCAGTACCGGATCAGCGACCGCATCCGGGGCACCCTGCCAAACGGCGGCCCCGGAAATCTGCTCGCCGCGCGGCTCCACCAGCCGGTCGAAGCAACTTTCGAGCATTACCTCGCAACGAGAACGATCGAAATGCTGGAACGGTATGCCCTTGACGCCCGTAATGGCACACCATTCTTCCTCGAGTTGAGCTTTTTCGGCCCCCACCTGCCATACATCCTGCCCGACGAGTACTTCGACATGTTCGATCCGGAACTCGTCGAGCTGCCTGCCTCGATATCGGAGGACTTTCACGACAAGCCACCGGTGCAGAAAAACTACAGTGACCACTGGGCCTTCGACACCATGCCGCTCGAGGTTTCCCGCAAACTCATCGCCGTGTACTGGGGGTACGTCGCTCTTATCGACCGGGAGATCGGACGCGTCATGCAGGCGATGGATCGGCTCGGGCTCGTGGACAGCACAGCCGTGTTCTTCACCTGCGACCACGGGGAGTTCACCGGGTCGCACCGGTTGCACGACAAGGGGCCCGCAATGTACGAGGACATCTACCGCACCCCTGGGATCATCCGCGTTCCCGGCGCCCCTGCTGGTCAGGTGCGGGAGGAGTTCGTGAGCTTGACCGATGCCACCGCCACGATCCTGGAACTTGCCGGAGTCGACCCGTCCCCGGCCACTGACTCACGGAGCCTGGTTCCGCTGGTGCAGGGAAAGGATGTGGAGTGGCAGCCAGACATCGTATGCGAGTTCCACGGTCATCACTTCCCCTATCCTCAGCGCATGCTGCGCACCGAGCGGTACAAGCTCGTGGTGAACCCGGACTCGACGAACGAGCTGTACGACCTCGTCGACGACCCCGACGAACTGCGGAACCGGTACGCCGATCCCGGGCTGCGAACGGTGCGGGATGAAATGATGCGGCGGCTTTACCTGCTGCTTCAGGAGCGCGGCGACAAGTTCTTCCACTGGATGACGTCGATGTACGACGTCGGCGAGGTCGCGTACGATCCGACGATGAGCGGACTCGACGAGACGACCTACGGGCGGACTCCGCCGGCGTGAACCTGCCGGAGCGCGGCACCATGCGGGGGCGAGAACTTGCTTCCACCTCGGATGAGCGGCGTCAGGGGCCCCCCCGTCTCAGTGTCCCGAACGTCGTCCTCATCGTGACCGATGACCTCGGCTGGGGCGATATCGGTGCCAACGGCGCCGTCCGCGTGCACACCCCCGCCGTCGACCGGCTCGCCCATGAGGGCGTCAACGCCACGGATGCGCATTCGTCGTCCGCAGTGTGCACGCCCAGCCGGTACAGTATCCTCACCGGCCGATACGCGTGGCGGAGTGTCCTCAAGCACGGGGTGCTGGGACCATACGACCCACCGATCATTGAACCGGAGCGGCTGACCCTGGCATCGCTGCTGCGGGACGCCGGCTACGACACAGCGGTATTCGGCAAGTGGCACCTCGGCCTCGACTGGCGCCGCGCCGACGGTGGACAGGACACCCCGGGCGGAGATGGCGAGGCGGCTATGGGAAGCGATGCGGCCACCGTCGATCCTCCGAACCCAGGTATCGACTTCGCGGCGCCCTTCCTCGGCGGGCCCTGCGAGCTCGGCTTCACAAGGTTTGTCGGAACGGCAGGGTCGCTCGACATGCCGCCGTATTGCCTGCTCGACCAGGACCGCACGCGTGGCATCCCTGACCAGCAGAAGCGGGTCCTCGCGCCGGGGCAGCGCCCCGGACCTACGGTGGAAGGGTGGCACGACGACGAGGCCGACCTGCGGATCGTCGATGAGGCATGCGAGTGGCTTCGCAGCAGGCCCGCTGACCGGCCATTCTTCCTGTACCTGGCGACCATGGCGCCGCACCGGCCCTGGCTACCGCCTGACTTCATCCAGGGGACTACCGGCGCGGGGGTCCGCGGAGACTGCGTCGCACTGGCTGACTGGGTCACCGGCGAGGTGCTGCGCTGCCTGGACGAGCTCGGCGTCGCGGACAACACGATTGTCGTGTTCACGAGCGATAACGGCGCTCCGACCCGCTTTCCGGAATCCGGCCACCCCGAACATGAAGCGAATGGTCCGTGGCGTGGACAAAAGGCCGACATCTGGGACGGCGGCCACCGGGTGCCCTTTGTGGTTCGTTGGCCACGCCGGATTCCACCGGGCGGCGCGACCGATGCCGCCATCTGCCTCACTGATTTGTTGCCGACACTCGCGGCCGCTGCGGGCGTGCCTGTCCCGGCGGATGCCGAACTCGACGGCATCGAGGTCCTGGACCGGCTCACCGGATGGGACGCTCCGCGCGCCGGTGGCAGGGCCGGCGTGGCGGAGCGAGCCGTGGTGCACCACGCCAACGATGGCTCGTTCGCCATCCGTACCGGCCGTTACAAGGCGGTATTCACCACCGGTTCCGGCGGCTTCACCGATCCAGTCGGCTTGCCGGTCACCGCCGAATCACCGGATGGGCAGCTGTACGACCTCTCCGATGACCCAGTCGAGCGGCGCAACCTTTGGCGTGAGCGCCCGGACATCGTCGCGGATCTTTGGAACCGGCTGGTCGAGGTGGCGGGGCAGACGCCGGTAGAGTTCGTCAATCGCGCGTGACCGCGCTCAGCCGCCGTGGACCGCGGTGATCTCTTTCATTCGCGGCCACGGGAGGACTCCAACCGAGTCCGCCCATGCCTGCCACGCTGACTCCATTCGCGCCACAACGTCCGAATGCTCTGACGCGAGGTTGTGCCCTTCGGCCCGATCCGTGGCGAGATCGTAGAGCTCCCACGGCAAGTCTGCCTCGCGGACGAGTTTCCAGTGGCCGTCGCGCATCGCGGCGTTCCCGACGTGCTCCCAAAACAGCGGATGCTCAGGCGTCTCACCTCCGCGCAGTGCCGGGAGCATCGAGACCCCGGCTCCAGCGTCGCCGATCCCGGCCGCCTCGGCGATCGTTGGCACCAGGTCCGTGAGCTGAAACGGGGTGTGCACGATGCCGCCTTCCGCAAGCTTCCCCGCCGGCCACGACACAAGGAGGGGAGTCGAAATGCCCCCCTCATGGACCCAGCGTTTGTAGAGGCGAAACGGTGTGTTCGACAGGTTTGCCCAACTGCGGCCGTAACTGGTGTAGGTGTTCGGGCGTCCGGGCAGAATCGACGGCTCGTTGCCGATCACCATGGGCTCGCCGGATGGGGTGTGAGACGGCTGCCGCTTGAAGAAGTGCGGGGAGACCGAGGGCGGCAGGTTTTCAGCGGACGCACCGTTGTCGGAGAGAAAGACGATGAGCGTGTTGTCGGTGCGCCCCGACGACTCCACGGCCTCCAGTACCCGGCCAATGCCTGTGTCCATCCGCTCCACCATCGCGGCGTAGGTCGCCATTCTGCGGGCTTCCCACTCCCGGTTCACCGCCTCCGTCTCCGTCCACTCCGGGTCGCGCGAGTCGCGCGGGCTGAGCGAGGATTCATCGCCGAGGAGGCCTTCCGCCCGCAATCTCTCAAGTCGCTCGCCGCGCAGCTGATCCCAGCCCGCCAGATAGCGCTCCACATGCCGTTCAATGTCTTCCTCGGGAGCATGCAGCGGCCAATGCGGTGCGGTGTATGCCAGGTAGAGGAAAAATGGGCGGTCGTGGTTCGATTCAATGAATCCGGCGGCGTGCTCCGACACCGCGTCGGTGAAGTAGTAGTCATCCTCGGGCGTCGGCAGGCGCGTCTCGTTGTGCCAGAGATTTCGCGGATGGAAGTAGCTGTCCGCGCCCGGCATGATCCCGTAGAACTCGTCGAAGCCACGTCTGGTTGGCCACGCATCGCCCGGTTCCTGGGTATTGCTGGACAGATGCCACTTTCCCGAGATGCACGTGGCGTACCCTGCCCCGCCCAGCAACTCGGCGATAGTCGGCACAGCCGGGTCGAGCGAACCGGGATACCCGCCGTAGGGTGCGAGAGGCTCGGTGAGAATGCCGATGCCCGTCTGGTGCGGGTGCATTCCGGTCAGCAGACTGGCCCGGGACGGGCTGCACCGCGCGGTGTTATAGAAAGCCGATGCACGCGTACCACCCCGGCCGAGCCGGTCGAGGTTCGGCGTCTCCATCTCACCACCGAAGCACCCAATGTCGGAATAGCCGAGATCATCGGCGAGGATGACGATCACGTTGGTTCGGGCGGTTGTCGTCTTGGTCTGCTGTTGCATCTCATCACGTCCTTGGGATATTTTCGCCACTTGCGCAAATAATAGTCTATGGACTCCTCCCGACGAGCGGATTCGACGATGCCACTTAATGTTCTCCTGATCACCGCTGATGACATGGACGCCGGAACGCCCGGCGCGTTCGGCGGTCCGCGGGGGCTGACCCCGGCGCTCGACCAACTCGCCGGAGAAGGGATGACGTTCCATCGCGGCCATGTGCCCGCCGCCGTCTGCCAACCGTCCCGGTCGGCGCTGATGACCGGGCGCTGGCCGCACCGCAACGGCGCCGAGGGCTTCGAGCCGATCCGGGAAGATGTCCCGCTGCTCACCGATCTCCTGCACGAGGCCGGCTACCTGACCGGAATCCTAGGCAAGGTCGAACACCTCCAGCCCGTGGAACGATTCGCCTGGGACTACCGGCGAAACATGCGTGAACTCGGCATGGGTCGCGACCCGGTGCGCTATGGTGCGTGCAGTGCCGAGTTCTTTGCGCAGGCCTCGGAAGCCGGGCTGCCGTGGTTCCTGATGGCAAACGCGCACGACCCGCACAGGCCGTTCGCCGGCAGTCTTCAGGAGCATGCGAAGTTCACCATCGAGGAACTGGGGCAAATCCCACCGCCATCCCGGGTCGTGTCGCCGGATGAGGATATCCGCCCACCGGGCTTCCTGCCGGATCTTGAGGCGGTCCGCCGCGAATATGCCGAATACCTCAGCTCCTCCCGGCGCTGCGACGACGTCGTCGGTACCCTGCTGGCCGCCCTCGAGGCGAGCGGCCAGGCGCAGCACACACTCGTGCTCTTCCTGTCCGACAACGGCATGGCCTTCCCCTTCGCCAAGGCGAACTGCTATCTGCGTAGCACCCTGACTCCACTCATCGTGCGCTGGCCCGGCGAGGTGGCTGCGGGGGTGCGGCAGCGCGATGCGTTCGTGAGCATGCTCGACCTGTTTCCGACCCTGTGTGAGGTTCTCGGGCTTCACGCCGTCGACGGTGTCGATGGTGTGTCGGTAGTGCCACTTCTCACCGGATCCGATGACGCGGCCGACCGATCACAGGTATTCACCGTCTTCCACGAGACCAACGCCAAACGCCGGTTCGAGATGCGTTGCGTGCAAGACGCCCGGTTCGGGTATATCTGGAATGCGTGGTCGAACGGGACCACCGAGTACGCCGCCGAGAACATGGAGGGTCTGAGTTGGGCTGCCATCCGCGACGCGTGCCAGTCCGACGGCCGGATAGCCGCGAGGGCGGCGTTCTACCTGCGCCGGTCACCTGAAGAGCTGTACGATCTCGTGGCAGACCCTCACTGCGCACACAATCTAGTCCGCGACGAAGCCTTCCGGGGTAACCTTCGCGATTTGCGGCGACGACTCGCGCAGTGGATGCAAGAGACCGGTGATCCGCTCGCGACCAACTACACGGTGGTGTAACGCCGCCGCACGGTCAGTCGGGGTCCGAATAGATCGCCGATTCGAGGGCGACGGCCGCCCCGGCGCTCACGCCTGCTTCCGCCAAACGCGGGGGGACGATGTGTATTTCGTCCCGCAGGAGCGGGAACACCTCGGCGCGAAGAGCCGTCTCAATGTCCTCAATCAGGGTGCCAGGTGCGTCGGCGAATACCCCACCGAGCAGGATCCGGTCTGGGTTCAGCAGGTTGACCACGCTGGCTAAACCCCGGGAGAGGTTCGTGATGAGATCTTGGCGCACTGCCTCGACCCTTGGCTCGTCGCGCAATGACTCGACGGTGCTGAGCACCGCCGGGTCCGGTCCAGGCTGCACTGCCACGCCGAGTCCGGCGAGCCGGCGAACCAGGTATGGCTCGGAGACCACCGTCTCAAGACACCCTGTCGCCCCGCAGGCGCAACGCTCGCCATCGTCCTGTACCCGGATATGGCCCAACTCGCTCACTCCGTGGGAGCCGCCGAAAAACGGTGCACCCTTGAGCACCAGGCCGAGACCCACTCCTGTCTTCACATACACGTATGCCATGCTCGCCACCGCATGCCCGCCGTAGCGCGCCTCTGCGAGTGCCATCGCGCGAACATTGTGGTCCACAGTGGCTGGTAGGCGCAAACAATCCTCGAACACGTCCGCCACAGGTGCATCCCGCCAGCCGAGGTTGATGGAGAGCAGGTTCACCCGGTGGGCGGCGTCGACAGGGCCGGGCGCGGCGACACCGACCGCCAGGCACCGGCTCCCGTCAGCGCACACCAATTCCTCCGCGGCGGCCGCGACCTGCTCAAGCACGTCCCGCACGGGCGATCGGGGATCGAAGGTCACTGCCTCCGCCGCCCGCACACGCGCCCATCCATCCGCTATCCCGATGCGCGCGAACCCGGCACCGATCTGCACGCCGCAGATACTGATGGCCTCCGGCAGCTGACGAAGGATGATCGCCGGCCGGCCGACGCCGGCAGGGGCGATCTCGCTCTCCTCCAGCCAGCCGCGCGCCAGCAGTGGTGCTACCGCCTTGCTGATCGTCGTCGGTGACAGCCGCGTGTCCTCTGACAGCTTGGTCCTCGAACGCGGGCCTTCATCCCGAAGCAGCCGGAGAATGAGTCCGCTATACCGACCGCGAGCGGGTCGAATGGGCAATAACATCTCCAGTCCCTCCGTATCGTGATCAACTCTAGCGCGATTTAATCTTGACGAGCGGAGCGGAGGTTGATATTTTCATCAATGGAGAAATTAATGTCCGGAGTCACCCGCTCCCGTTTCTTCCCTACTCAATGAAGAGGAGACCTGATGCGTAAGCTGATGGCAATCGGCGCAGCCGCGCTCGCTGCGACCGTAACAATCACTGGATGTTCGCAAGGTGGTGGCGGTGATGGCGGCGGTGCAGATGCCGCCGACTTCCCAGAAGAAGACATCACCTACCTCATTCCATATCCCGCTGGTTCGGCTCCTGACGCTCAGGGCCGGATCGTCGCCCAGCAGCTGGAGGACGACCTCGGCGTGAGCGTCGTGGTGCAGAACGTCGAAGGCGGCGCCGGCACGATCGGCCTCTACGAGTTGTCCCAAGCGGACCCCGACGGGTACACCATCGGTATCGGCACCGCGTCCGCCGCGATACAGTCCCGGGCGGTGGACACCCCGTTCGAGGGTTTCGAGAGCCTGACGCCGGTCGCCCAAACCAGTCAAACCGTCAACGTCCTCTACGCCACCCCAGACAAGGGCTGGGACAATCTCGAGGACTTCATCACCGAAGCCAAGGACAACCCGGGTGAGCTGCAGGTCGGACTGCCGCCGGCCGGTTCCGGGCAGCACATCGGATGGCTGGCCCTAGAGGAAGCAGCCGGAATCGACGTGCGCGAGGTGCATTTCGACGCGGGTCAGATGGTGCTGCCGGCAGTGAACGGGACGGTAGACGCTTCGATCTCCCAGCCCGGCACCGTCACGCAGTACGTGGAGACCGAAGCCCTCATGATCCTCGGTGCTTTCGGAGAAGCACTTCCCGAGGGGCTCAACACGACACTCATCGTGGACGAGGGCTACGACGTGAACCGGTTCATCGGCTGGGAGGGCGTCTTCGGACCCGCTGATATGCCCGAAGATGTGCGTCAGGTCCTCGCCGATGCGATGGAGCGCGCCGTCGCCAGCGACGCGTATCAGGAGTTCATGGCTACAACCAGCGGCGTAGCCGCGTTCGTCGGCGGCGAAGAGTTCGAACAGGTGGTCGCCGACACCGACCAGGTCGGCGCCGAAATCGTCGAGGAGCTGGGGCTGGGCAAGTGACGTCAGACGAACCCGCGGGGGACACCGCACCGGGAGTCGGCATCGACTGGTGGGAACCTGGCTTCCGGTCGCGCGCCGTGTTCGACGCGGTGTTCATCCTCGTCGGACTCGGCTATCTGGGCGCGGCGCTCAACCTAGGCACCGGGACGCTTAAGCAACCCGGTGCCGGAGCGTTCCCTGTGTTCGCCGGCGCGCTGCTCGTGCTAACCCTGGCAGCCGATCTCTTGAAACTGCTGGTCACCGGTGCCCTCCGCAACGCCGGCAGCGGGCGCGTCCCGCTCAAGATCATGCTCGTGATCGGGTCGCTCGCGATCTACCTCATCGGCGTCGAGCTCCTCGGCCACGCGATCACCGGCACCGTCGTGTTCGCCTTCCTACTTTTCGTGCTCGGCAGCCGCAGCTGGTGGAAAATCGCGATCATTGCCATCGTCGCAGGGTTCGGCAGCGACGCCGTTTTTACCGCGCTCCTCGGGCTCGACCTCCCGACAGGCGTCATCGAGTTCGGAGTTGACGAATGGATCTGATCGGGAACCTGATCCAAGGCTTCGGGGCAGTCCTGGACCCCTTCGTCCTGCTGGCCCTTTTCGTGGGAGTGCTTGTTGGCAGCATCGTGGGAGTCCTTCCGGGTGTTGGCCCGGTCGGCGCGATGGCGATCCTGCTGCCAATCACCTTCACTATGGACCCAAGCGCCGGGATTATTATGATCGCCGGCATCTATCTCGGCGCGCAATACGGCGGATCCACGTCGGCGATCCTGCTCGGCGTACCTGGTGAAGCGTCGTCGGTCGTGACCGCACTAGACGGTTACCCGCTCGCCAAACTCGGCCGCGCCGGCGCGGCACTCGCGGTGGCGGCGATCGGCTCCTTCGTCGCCGGCACAATGGCGGTACTGCTCCTGACGGTGCTCGCGAGTCCGCTGAGCGACTTCGCGACGCAGTTCGCCAGTCCGGAGTTCCTGCTCATCGCGGTGTTCGCACTGGTTGCCCTTTCCAGGCTCGCCGGCGGCTCGGTGTTGCTCACCTTCGCGGCAGTCGCCATCGGCCTTATGCTGGCGACGATCGGCCTCGACACCTCGAGCGGGGATGTGCGGTTCGCGTTCGGCATCCCAGCATTCATCGACGGCATCGAGATCACGCCCATCGCAGTCGGGCTCTTCGGCATCGCAGAGATCCTTCTCCTCGCGGAAGGTCGGGACGATGTCACCGCCATGCCCAAAGTTCCGTTCCGGAGCCTGCTTCCCACCCGCAGCGAACTCCGCAGGTCCGCAGGGCCGATGGTGCGCGGAGGACTGCTAGGCTTCGTGCTCGGCCTGCTTCCCGGACCGTCCGGCGTCGTGTCCGCGTACGGGTCATATGCGCTGGAAAAACGCATCTCCAAGCGCAAGGACCAGTTCGGAAAGGGCGCAATCGAGGGCGTCGCGGGGCCAGAGTCCGCGAACAACGGCGCCTCCGGCGGTGCAATGGTACCGCTGCTCATCCTCGGCCTGCCGTTCAACGGTCCCACCGCACTGCTGCTCGCGGGTTTCACGGTACAGGGTGTAATCCCCGGCCCACTGTTCATGGACACCGAGCCGGTGCTGTTCTGGACGCTCATCGCCGGCCTGCTCGCCGCCAACGTAGCGCTGCTGGTACTTAACCTGCCGCTCGTCAGCCTCTTCACAAGCCTGCTGAGGGTACCGCGCGACCTCCTGATGGCATCGGTGGTGCTCATCGCCATCATCGGCACCTATGCGACCCGGCAGCAACTCGTAGATGTGTTCTGGCTGCTGGTGATGTCGGTGCTCGGGTACGTGATGGTCAAGCTAAGCATCCCCCGCGTCGCACTGATGCTAGCGTTCGTCATCGCGCCGATCTTCGAGTCGTCAATGAACCAGACGCTAATCCTCGCAAACGGAGACCTCGGATACCTCTTCGAGCGCCCGATCTCCGTCGCGATCCTCGGCATCACGGTCGCCGCCGTGGTCATCCCGACGGTACTGCGTATCAGGGCGCACAGGCAGCACCGCCGCAGCGTCCTTGACATCGGCGCGGATGAGACCTGACCATGACGGCCCCAATCATCAAATGAACTGGAGAGAACGCGACACATGACCACCACCCGCCGTCCCAACATCGTGATGATTCTGACCGATGACCACGCCGCGCACGCGATCAGCGCGTACGGCTCCGTGGTGAACCGGACGCCCCGAATCGACGAGCTCGCGACGCTCGGCGTGCGGTTCGAGAACTGCTTCGCGACGAACTCGCTCTGCTCTCCAAGCCGCGCGTCGATCCTCACCGGCACCTACAGCCACGTTAACGGGGTGAAGACGCTTGTTACGCCTATCGACGCTAGCCAGCCGACATTCATTTCGCAGCTGCGGGAGGCGGGCTACCGCACTGCGATGGTCGGCAAGTGGCACATGGGAGACGGGCCCGGCCACGACCCACAAAACTTCGACTATTGGGATGTCCTAATCGAGCAGGGCGAGTACCACGATCCCAACTTCCTCACCCTCGACGGGCTGCGCCAGGTGAACGGATATGCGACAGACCTCATCACCGACCTGTCCCTCGACTGGGTGGACAGCCTCGAGGGCGATTCCCCTTGGTGCGTGCTGATCTACCATAAGGCCCCGCACCGGCCGTGGGAACCCGACGAAAAGCACGCTGACATGTACTCCGATCCCATCCCCGTGCCCCCCACCTTCACCGACGACTACGCCACTCGTACGTCGTCAGCGCGGCGTGCGGCGATGCGGATCGCGGAGCACCTCAACGAGGAGGATCTCAAAGTCGCGCCTCCTGAGGGCCTGAGCTACGAGGAGGAGTCGCTATGGAAATACCAGCGCTATATGGAGGACTACCTGAGATGCGTAGCATCGGTCGATGACAACGTGGGCAGGGTGATCGACTGGCTGCGTGAGCGTGGCGACTTCGAAGACACCCTGCTCATGTACTCGAGCGACCAGGGCTTCTTCCTCGGCGACCACGGCTGGTTCGACAAGCGCTTCATGTACGAGGAGTCACTGCGCATGCCTCTGGTCATCTCCTACCCAAACGCGATTCCGGCTGGCCGGGTGTGCGAGGGAATCACCACGAACGTCGACTTCGCGCAGACAATCCTCGACGCTGCCCGAGTGCAGCACCACCCCCGTATGCAGGGACGCAGCTTCTGGCCCGAGCTCACCGATAGTACTAATCCGGCGCCCTCCTCGGAGGGGATGTACTACCGGTACTGGGAGCACGGAGACGTGTTCCACAACGCCCCCGCCCACTACGGTTATCGCACCGACCGATACAAGCTCATCTACTACTACAACGACGGGATGGGAGCGCCCGGCACCGGGCCCTTCACACATGCCAAAGAATGGGAACTATTCGACCTCGAACGCGATCCCGACGAACTACGCAACGTCTACCACGAACCGAACTACCAAGAGATCCGAGAAAAGCTGAAGTTGAAGCTCTGGAACGCGCAGGCAGCGGTCGGCGATGCACCGCACCCCAGCCAGCCGCGTCCGGCCGGGACCGCGGACCCCGTCGCCGTGGAGGGCGGGCGCCAACACACCGTCAGCGTTGACTAACGTGACATTCATGCGCGCCTCGAATGCCCCCGACAACCATGGCGGTGCGGAACCGCCCGCGTGGGCAGCCGAGGGTCGCGCCGAGACCGGGCAGGTGGCGAACCCATGCTGCACCCCGGGGCGGGATGCACCCTCTACGGGGCAGCAGGTAACCATGCAGGGGGTCGCGGCCACGCGCCATGGCCGGCACACGATCGAACAGCGCCACATCTCCGCCGGCAGGTTCCAGATGGGCGACTCCACGGGTGATGGCAACCCTGCCGACGGCGAACGCCCCGTGCACGAAGTGAGCGTCGACGCGTTCACGATCGATGCGACAAGCGTAACGAACGCCGACTTCGCGTGTTTTGTGGAGGAAACCGAGTATGCGACGGAGGCAGAACTATTCGGATACTCCGCAGTGTTCCACCTGGCGTTGAAGTCTCGGCCGGGCGACGTAATCGGTCCCGCCGCGGGCACGCCATGGTGGCTCGGTGTGCGTGGAGCTGATTGGCGTCACCCGGGTGGGGCGCTCTCCGGGATCGATGGGATGGATGACCATCCGGTGGTTCATGTTAGCTGGAATGACGCCGTCGCCTACTGCCGGTGGGCGGATAGGCGTCTGCCAACCGAAGCGGAGTGGGAATACGCCTCCCGCGGCGGGCTCGCCGAGGCTCGTTACCCGTGGGGCGACGATTTTTTCAATGACGGAGACTGGCAGGTGAACATCTGGCAAGGCGAGTTCCCAAGACGCAACACTAGCGACGACGGATTTCTCACCACAGCCCCCGTGCGAACGTTCGCCCCGAACGGCCTCGGGCTGTGGCAGACAGTCGGGAACGTGTGGGAATGGTGCGCCGACTGGTTTCACCCTACCTATTACCAAAGGGCTCCCAAGCGGAACCCCACCGGTCCGGAGAGGGGTGCAGCGAAGTTGCTGCGGGGAGGGTCGTTCCTCTGCCATGACTCCTATTGCAATCGGTACCGCAATTCCGCGCGGTCGTCGAACACGCCGGACTCCTCGATGGCGAACGCAGGCTTCAGGACAGTGGCCTTATGACAGCCACCAGGAACCGACGCTTTCCAACGTGGGTCTATGACAAGGGCGAGGAGCCTGACCCGCGTTTCACCTTAGCCAACGAGCGCACCTTCCTAGCGTGGATTAGGACCTCTCTGGCACTGATCGCCGCGGGGGTTGCACTAGAAGCTTTTGAGCTTCCCATCCAGCCAGGCCTGCGTCTTGCGGCGTCCCTAGTCCTTATTGTCACAGGACTTCTAACCCCTCTGCAGGCGTGGTTCGGATGGATGACGATCGAGCGATCGCTCCGGCAGTCGCGCCCACTACCGTCATCGCCCATGGGTGCACCCCTCGCGATGGCCGCCTCGGGCGCCGGTGTCCTGATCCTTCTTGGTGTGCTCCTTCCATGACAGGAACGCAGCTATTTGATTCTGGTCTTCAACCTGAACGGACCGCGTTAGCGTGGAGACGGACAGCACTATCCCTTGCAGTTGGTTCGCTGGTAAGTCTTCGCGTTCTACCGGAAGCCCTGAACCACATTGGGTGGGTTATCCCGGGTCTACTTGGGGTAATAACAAGCGGACTTCTGTGGGTGTGCGCGCGCCGCCGCAACGACCGCATATACAAGGCGCTTATAGGCACGGATGAGACCCCAATCTTACCGGGCGGGGGATTGCTCGCAAGTACCGCGGCGGTAGCGGCCATCGCCGCGATCATTGCGGTCCCTATAGCCCTGCTTGCCTAATTGACTCTCATTTTGAGGGAGGTGGGCCACGACATGACGAACTCAATACGGCTTGTTGATATGGACGACACCATCAGATGTCGAGCTGTTAGGCGCGCCTCCTTACAACAGACAGCTAAAAGCTGCCGCCTGCTTCTTGCTCCTCGCTGGTAGAAGGCGAATAGCTGCATACGAGCGGCATGGCCCATAGGGAAGGGTATGAAGTCTTTTCAAGAAGAACTGGGATCCCAACACGCGTACGGGCCAGGTTCCCAGCAAGCGCTGCGAAGACGCAACATAGGGATATTGCTCAAGTACTTGCAAGAGAATGGCCCTGCTACGCAAAAGAAGCTCGCTGACGGAACGAGTTTCTCGCAAGCTACCGTGTCGAATCTGGTCAAGATTCTCAAGGAGGAGAATCTCGTTCGGACAACTCTCACAACCAGCTCCGGACGACGCGCCATTTTGGTAGAGGTCGTTATGAAACAGGAACAGAGTTAAGTAGCGAATTGCGGTTGTCGGCGCCTCCGGCGTTATGGAGCTTAGCGTAAACCGGGACGACCAAGGGTGCGATCTTCATGAGTATTCTCGGAGCACGCGGACTACTAATCGACATCAGATCACCTATCGGATAGGTCGTCCGTGCACGCTAAGAGCAACTGTCCTTTGGCCTGTTGGCGCGAGCCGGCCGCGCCAACAGTGCAGGTATCGCTCAGTAACGGAGAAACCCGTTGAGTGCCGCGCCGCAAAAGGTCGTCCGAGGCGTGGCGCAGAACTCCGCGGGAGAGGGCGCCGGTGATTCATCTGATGAGATACGCAGAGTACTAGTTGACATAACGTCGCTTATCGGCGACTAGGCAGAACGAATTGCGTGTAGGTTCGTTCAGCCTCCCCTCAGCTTCTCTTTCGATGAACGAGAATGCATGTGATGACGCTGCGCACATACTCATAGGCGGTGACTCCTACGTCAGCATTTCGGTACGGAACCGGGCTGCCAATGTCCCTGCCCGACGGCGGCGTTCTGTCACTTCGTCGTCATTGAGTTCAGGGGGTGGAGCGGTACGTCCGTTGACTGGGTCTCCTACCTGCGTGAAGTAGTCGTCCTGACCGGCAGGGCTGCACATGCACAAC
>JAABUN010005693.1_pt1 | contig 15170 bp, 15 predicted proteins | sample 5559311 | NCBI WGS metagenome assembly JAABUN01 (sample SAMN10711877, study PRJNA513370) | rock metagenome | isolation source: Antarctica rocks | place: Antarctica: Victoria Land, Siegfried Peak sud | reverse complement strand
TGGGCAGGCGGTGGTAGAGGTACACGGCGTGGCCGATGACCATCTTTGGATAGCGGTAGCCTTTGGGGCATGCGGACGCTTCGATCACCCCGGAAGCTTACCCGATCCAAAATAACTTGACGCAACCTACGCCGACGTCGGAAAACGCCGGGGTAAGGTAATCGAGCAGCGCACTCTTACCCATTCCCGCCTCACCGACCAAAAGCGACGCGTGCCCCTGTACGGTGTTTTGCAGCAACATTCTAGCCTCGGCGTCTCTTCCAACAAACTCTTCTGCCCTCACCTTGACCTCCCCAATCAGCTACACTCGAACTGTTGTTAATATACCAACAGTAAGGTGAAAGGGGAAGAGATGAGGTACAGGTTTTTGTGGGTAGGATGGGCGCTTTTGGTCTTGGTGGGGTGTGAGGGCGTTGCCGACAAGCCGATTCAGGCATACGTCATGCGTGATGACGGCGGGGCTTATACCGTCTCGGTACGCAAAAGGGTGACACTGGGGCCGTCTGGCGAGGCTTTAGGCGTGCAGAGTATCAGCACTCCGGCGCTGACGCTCGAGCTGCGCAACTACAGCGCCGAGAGCACCGGGCCGCGCTCTCGGGGCGTGGCGACGTTTTCGTGGCCGGTCGCAGACGCAGCGCTAGAGGGCAGCGTAAGACTCGGGCTCGAGACCATCGAAGGTAAACTCGTAGCGAGTTACGGCGTCGTGGACGCGGGCGAGGTGGTGCGCCGGACGACGCTCACTACGCCTTACGCGTACCAGCCGGGGCGATTATGCGTTTTCATCGAAGCCGACCTCAAAGCGAGTGAGCCCTCGGGCGACCAGCTCAGTTTTGAGCTTAAACAGCGGGTTTGTGAAATAGACGCTTGGGATATTCAGCAAGACAGCTTGCTAGCTAGCCAAACGGTTGACAAGCCGGACGTGCAGACCACGACTGAACTGCGCTATTTAGCCGGTCTCGGTTATCGGGCGCTGGTACGTTATAAGGCAGCAGAAGGCGCGTCTGTAACGGGCAAACTCTGTTTGTTTGAGGAGGGCTACGCTAGCTGTAAAAGGAGCTCGAGCACCGCTGCGACCTTTTCCGGGGGCGGCGTTGCCGAGTTTGTGACCGGCTACTACGCCGCGGCTGAAGACGCGCTCTTATGCGCCGGTATTCAGGGCGTAAGCGTATGCCGGTCGGAAATAAAAGAGCTGCTTAAACACCATTCATATAACGGCGGTGTCAATACCAACGTGGTGCTCTTAAAGTCTGCTGAGGGCGTCGTTGCTAGAGCGATCTTCGCGGTTCCCGAAGGTGTGTCGCTCCTCCCTTACGCCTACCTTGATACGGTGCACGGGGGCGATTACGAATCGTTTTTCTCGCTTTACGGCGATGAAAGTAAAACAAGAGGCGTCCCTAGCATAACCGGCCCGACGAAGCAGACGATTGAATTAGGGCCGCTCTTACCGAGTGCTGAAACGGTCTGCTACAGCTTAGGCGTTCCCTACGCCCGCACAGGCGAATACCCGGAGCTTATCGAGATGAGCGGTTGTGTCGAACCGGAGCTGGACTAATTCAAACCAGTGAAGAGCCTTATAGATAGGAGCAACATGTACAAAAGCGCCATCCTTTTCCTCGCCGTCTTACTTGCCGCGTGTTCTCAGCAGATAGGGGTAAGTACACCCGAACCCACCGAGCTAAGTGTGCAGACGCACCGGCTCGCGCGGCAACAGGCCGACATTGAAGCCGCGCTTAGTGAGCCTACCCTTCAGTACCTATCCGAAAGCGAATATCCCTGGACGTATAACCCTGCTCCTAAACCGAGTTTTGCCGCCTGGTTCGCTTCTTGGGAAGCTCAGCAGGTAGAGCAGTGGCGCACCTTCCGCTACTTTTTCAAACAGCTTAAAAATCCGCTCTACGTAGACGTTGACGCGGAGCGTTACCGACAACTCGAACGGGTCTTACGGCGGCACCTCAACCATTTAATGGTGTACTGGGTCACCGATCCTGAGCGTCCGTATGAGGTGCAGGTCGTTATTCCCGGCCAAAACCGTTACGGCGTGTTTGCGCTTTCTACTTTAAGTATCGAGACATAATGGGTTTGGGAAACTGTGATGAGCTAGGGTAGACTGCAAAAAACTAAGGCTTACCTTGACTGTGACGGGTCGCGAGGCAAGACTTCATCCAAGAGGACGTTATGACACTTTATCACGCCATCTGATGCCGCCGCGCCGCTCTGCTGCGCCGGGACTCCCTGACAGCCTTAAAGACGAAGCGCCGACCGTGAAGCTTTTGTGGCTCTGGCTCTTTCCGCAGGGCGTGGTGGACTATTCGCAGCGGGAGATGGCGGTGGCGCTGGGTTTTGACGTTAAGGCCGTGGGTGCGGCGCTCGCGCGGCTTAGGGCACTTGGGCTGGTTGAAGACCTCGAGCGGGCTCCAGGTAAACGGGGGAAGCTGCGCACGAGATGATGCTGTTATAGAAGTCTTGTCTCACATTAGAAACTACAATTCTCACGCCGATTCGGAAAAGACAGATCAAGGCAATAACATGCTTGAGTTGATAAGCAAGGATAGAGATGTAGACATAAAGCACGAAACCGAGGTTAGAACGGTAGGCTCTATCTGAAAGCCCAAGTCTGTCGAGGGAAGAGAAAACCGTTTCGATGATGCGATGCCCTCTGTAAAGGCTTTGCTCAGCCTTAGGTGGAGGAAGTTGGTTAGCTCTTCTAAGTGTAACGAAATGAACTGTGTGTTGGTCGAGATCAGCTTTGAGGTCTTTGCTGATATAGCCTTTGTCAGCTGTAATGATTGCGTAATCAAGCTCGCTTAGCAAGTGTGGTGCAACGCTGATATCGTGTTCGTTAGCAGGTCTTAGTAAAACTCGGTGCAACAGTCCTTCATCGTCAGCTAGGGCGTGAAGTCTAAAGCCATAAAAGATGCGCTTATGGATGTGGTCGTAACCGTAACTGCCTGCCAGCTTCGTGCGATTGGCACGGGCAAAGTCGATAACTTCGAGCTTCTTAGAGTCCAGGTGTCGTCTGACAACACAGTTGACTGAACAAAGCACTTTAACTGCCAAAATGATTTGCCGTACCAGAGCTGTTTTGCGCTCGGCAAAGGTAGAGGGGGCTGGTACAGCTTTGTCTAATGACGCCAAAACCTCCAGCATCTTCTAAGCGTATTTGAAACTTGCCAACTTCTGATAAACGGCTAGTGCAATGATGTAGCTGTCTGAGTAAACAGCTTTACGTCCCTGCGGCGCTTTTCTACGCCTAGCTAGACCTAAGTTCTCTACGCTTTGTACAATCTCTTTGAGAGTTGGAATTCTGCTCACACACTATTTCAGCTCTCCATCCTCTTTTCAGTCAAGGCTTTCCCGAATTGGGGTAATTCTCAAATCATTTATAGCTTTTTGAGACGAGCAAATTTGGAACTAAGACGGCACACGGACACCGAACCGTACTTACGCTTAGCTACCGTATAGAAAGGTAACGTTCAGGTATAGCAAATAGGTTTAGCGACTGGCAAAGGTTATAAGATAAATTGCGATGTTCTTCACTCTCTGGATATTCGAGAACTCCAACCTAATAATAGATGTATTGCACAGGCCAAAGGAGATTCCGGTGTTTCCAAAGCCATGTGGCAAAGAAGTAGCTGATACTTGTTACGGATTTTTCTCGGAGCGGTCAATTCAAGAAGCTGGCCTAAAAAGCAAGTTGGGCAAAAAGAATGCCGAATAAGCTACCATCAAATGGTTCTATCGGTACCCAGATGAAAAAGCTTAGTACTCGTCTAACATCTCGCGATATTGCTGTCGAGGCTAAAGTGTCCCAAGCAACGGTTTCAAATGTGATGAACCGACCAGATATCGTTGCGCCAGAGACGCGGGATCGTGTACATGCGGCAATGCAGCGAATGAACTTTGTCGCCAACGATTCGGCCCGTTCTTTACGGGTGGGGCGTTCACGCACGCTCGGGGTCGTCGCGCTAGATTTGACAAATCCGTTTTGGGGAGAAGTGACGCGGGGGATTAGTGATACGGCAGCTTTACAAGGCTACACGGTACTGCTTGGCTCATCGGGCGAAAGTCGAGAAGGCGAGCAACATCTTTTACGCGCATTTGAAGGGCACAGGGTCGACAGTGTGCTCGTTTCTTCTGTTGACGTCACCTCCCCTGCAATCAGATCGCTTGATCACAACGGCACCAAGATAATCTTGCTAGATGAACCAGATATAACGGGCCAGTACAGCTCTGTCTCTCTCGACCAAGCAGCTGGATCGCGTATGGCTGCCGCGCACCTGCTCGAGCAGGGCCACCGCCGGATCGGTTTTATCAATGTATCGCACGAAATTTGGTGGGCACGCGAACGCTTACGTGGTATCCAAGAAGCGGTCGTAGCAGGCGGCGAAGATCCTGCAACTGTCGTTACCGAGCTGACCATTGCAACGATGACAATACGCGCCGCAGAACCTGCTGTAAGCGATCTGCTGACTCAAGTGCCTGATATCTCAGCGGTTATGTGTATGAACGACATGATTGCACTCGGGGTGCTAAAACGTTTGCATGTTCTCGGTATACGTGTACCAGACGATATAGCGATTACCGGATTCGATGATAGCTATTTTGCCGAACTGCTATCCCCGTCGCTAACTACCGTGCGGCAGCAGCCCTATCTTCTCGGAAAAGCTGCTGCTGAACTAGCCATTGAGCTTAACGCTACAGATCCTATCAAAACGGTTGTGTTCAAACCCGAACTTGTTGTGCGCGAGTCAACACAGCGTTACTTGAGCCGTGAATGTATGGAATAGAAGATACCTCAAACGGCTTTGCCTGAAGAGTTCACAAAATGGCTACTCTACACGGATAGTTAGTTGTTGTACAAAAATTTATCTTAAGTTGAGATGTCTTCGTACAGAGCTGCCAAGAACATGTAGCAGAGCGGTTAGTCGATCGACGAACAGGTTCGAAAATCGGATGTATTAACGACTGCTGCTATCTCCACTTAACACGCTATTGACAAACTAAATATTTGTTTCTATAGTGAGTTGTTACGTATAAACCTGCTTGGTAGAGCTTTGGTATCGTACAGAGGTCTAGCCCATACCTCTAACGTTGATTGGGAAGGCTCGAGTGCTACATAAGCTCTTCTGGGAATTGATACGTATCAATTCACGTTGGAGGTTTTGTTATGAAGTACTGTTATGGACAGAAGAACTCTCTTTTGCTCGGGCTTTTAGGATTCGTCTTGGGTTTGGTCGGGTGTATTGGTACAGCGACTGCACAAGCTCAAACTAATTTTCAAGAGAAGAGTCCCTTAACGATTGGCTATGTCCCTCAAGACCTTGCCAATCCGTACTGGCAGAATTACGCTGCAGGTGTTCAAGCGCAGGCAGCTAAAGACAACATCAAAGTCATTGTTGCAGACGCTAAGGCGTCGCAACAAAACCAGGTGTCCGGCAGCCTTAACTTGATCAATCAAAATATCAGTGCGCTGATCGTATCGCCGGTCGAGCCTGCTGCTCTTCCTGGCACTATCCGCGCAGCACATAACGCTAACATCCCTATTGTCGTTGGTGACGTCGGCGCTACTGGCGATTACGACGCCTATATCCAGTCCGACAATAGTGCGGGCGGAGCAGCGGCGGCCGATTACATAGCCAAAAAGCTTGGAACCGGCGACGTCAATATTAGTGTAATTACACTTCACCCAGGCTCTACGGTCGGTGTTGACCGGGTTGGTGGCTTCAAGGCCGAGCTCGAAAAATATCCGAACATCCATATCGTTTCAGAACTTAACGGCAACGACGCGATCAAAGAAGGGCACGACGCAGCCGCTAACGCGTTGGCCAAAAACCCGGATATTAAAGGGATTTACGCCGCCAACGACAACGAGGCACAGGGCGCGATTGCTGCGATTCAAGAAGCCGGAAAAAATCCAGAAGACTTTGTAATCGTCGGGTTCGACGGCAACGCGGGCTCGATCGCAGCTATTGGCAACGGCACGCAGACCGCCACCATAGCGCAAGACCCCTTTGGCCAAGGTGAACTTGCAGTCAAGGTAGCGCTCCAGTTGCTTAGGGGCGAAAACGTGGATTACACCGATCCAGAAACGAAGACCATTCAGCTTGCCGTTCAACTCGTCGATTCAGAAAACCTTGCGCAGTTCAAAAAAGACCGTGCTGGCCAGAAATAGATGAGCATTTAGAGCGTATGAGCAAGATTGTGGAGGCTCTTTGTGACCACTACCTTACCTAGCAAGGACATACCTACACAAATTGGCCTTCTTTTGGCACAGGGCATATCTAAGGACTTCTCTGGAGTCCAGGCGCTCAGCGGCGTATCGCTGAGCCTAGCTCCAGCTGAAGTCCACGCGCTCGTCGGCGAAAATGGCGCTGGTAAAAGTACGCTGATTAATATCCTGACGGGCTTGTTGCAACCCTCTGCAGGCGTACTCCTTATGGACGGTACCGAACGGAAATTCGCGGGGCCACAAGCAGCCCAAAGTGCTGGTATCAGCGTGATTAGCCAGGAATTCCGGCTGGTGCCACAGCTCACTGTTGCAGAAAACATCTTTCTTGGGCACGAACCGCAAAGAGGCGGCCTCATTGACCGGAAGAAAGCGCGGGAACTTACTCGGAATCCTTTGCGCGATCTTGGTCTCGACATTTCGCCTGACCGCCGCATCGCTAGTCTAACTATCGGAGACCAGCAACTCGTTGAGATTGCCCGAGCACTAACCCGCGACTTCCGCGTCCTGATCATGGACGAGCCGACGGCGGCGCTCAGCGAGGTCGAGGTCGAACGGCTTCTTACCTTGGTCGAGCGCCTCCGGGACCGCGGCACAGCTGTGCTTTACGTCTCCCACCGGCTACCTGAAGTGTTCCGTGTATCGGACCGTATCTCAGTGTTGCGTGATGGTCAGCTGGTCGCGTCACTTAAGACTGCCGACTCGAGTATCGACGAAGTCGTCACGCACATGCTGGGGCGCGAACTGGAAGTCCAGTCTAAACGTACACCGCACGCCAAAACAGCAGAAGGTGGCGCTACAGAGGCTCTCGCCGTATCAGGACTTCGCTGCAAAGGACTACTTGATCCGGTTGATCTTCACGTTGCCCCCGGTGAGGTACTTGGCATCGCTGGACTCGTCGGTTCGGGCCGTACAGAACTGATGCGAGCACTTTTCGGCGCTGTTCCCGCTACCTTTACCCAATTCGTTGTTAATGGTAAGACAGTACGCCCTCAAGGTCCGGCAGAGGCAATCTCAGAGGGAATTTTCATGCTTAGCGAAGACCGCAAGGCAGAAGGGATTGTGCCCCTGCTGTCCGTGCTCGAGAATGTGGTCGTCGCTCAGCGGAGCTGGGGCCAAATGTTGCTCAACACGTCTAAGGACAACCGCAGCTACACCTCGATGAAAGACAGGATGCGCATTCGTGCTCTTAATCCATACATGCCTATCACAGCGCTAAGCGGCGGAAATCAGCAAAAAGCTCTCCTTGGTCGCGCCTTGCTCTCGGATTGCCGCATACTCCTACTTAACGAACCCACTCGCGGTGTTGACGTTGGGGCCAAGGTGGACATCTATAAGCTTATCCGTGAGCTTGCGGCTACTGGCGTCGGTGTGATCGTGAGTTCTTCCGAGGCCGCTGAGCTAGTTACGGTCGTCGACCGGTGTCTTACGCTTTATGCCGGCACCTTGATTAGCGAACTAAGTGGCGATCAGCTTACCGAAGAGGACGTCGTCGCTGGAATTCTGGGAAGGCAGCATTCAGATATGACGAGTGCGTCTCAGAACGGTAGCGCAGCGGAAGGAACCCTCTAATGAGTGTCCAACAGATAGGTGAGACGAATACTGCCGCTGAGCAGCGGCGACACGCCGAAATCGTTGCGGACCGAGCCGCACGCCGTGAAGCACTCGTCGACCGTAGTGGTGTGTTCATTCCTTTTATCGTCATTGCCGTGCTGGCGACGGCCCTTGTACCAGGATTTTTGTCTCTGGCTAATATCCAGAGCGTCTTAAGCAACGCCTCAATCGTCGGGATTGTCGGCTTTGGTATGACCCTGGCTATCGTCACCCGTGGGCTTGACCTTTCAGTCGGAGCCGTCGCCGCGCTGACCTCTTGTGTCGGGGCTGCTGCGATCAACGCCTTCGGCATTCCTCTTGGTGTCGTAGTAACGCTGATACTTGGGTTGTTCGCGGGGCTGGTAAACGGGGGACTGATTATGGGTCTACGGGTACCTGCCTTCGTCGCTACGCTGGCGACGATGGGTATTGCGCGGGGAGCAGCCCTGCTATTTACCAACGGCGAACGGGTTAGTCTCGAGTCCAACAGCTTCCGTCTGCTAGCAAGCTTCAAGCTCTTTAATATTCCCTTGCCCTTTCTCATCGCGCTAGTGCTGTGCGTAGCTTTTTACCTGCTACTGGAACGAACGCCGTTTGGTCGGCACGCTTCGGCAGTCGGTGGGAACCCTAGTGCGGCGCGGGAAGCTGGACTCAATTCGGCGCGTATTGGCGTCATTGTTTATGCGGTGTCTGGCCTGACAGCAGCGTTAGCTGGCCTACTTCTAGTAGCGCAGCTTGGCACGGTCGACGCTACGCCGATTCAGGGACTCGAGCTGCAGGCTATCGCCATTGCTGTTCTTGGCGGCACGAGTATAGCGGGTGGCGTTGGGAATATGCCAGGCACCTTTGTCGCCTCACTGCTCCTAGCGATGATCAGTTCAGCGCTTAATCTCCGTAACATCCCTGGGTATTATCAGTACCTCGCGCTCGGCTTGCTCCTTTTGCTCGCGCTGAGCCTCGACTCGGTTCGCGGCCAAATCCGGACGGCGTTCACGGGTGGTTTATCATGACGCTTCCCACTGACCGTCTTGCTGCAGAGCGGGAACCTACCGAGCAAGCAGCTATGCCCTTGCGGCGACGCGCCGGACCCCAAGCTGTCTTAGTACGTTACGCGCTGCAAATCTTTACAGTGGTGGCATTTGTCGTCGTTGCGCTGCTCCTCCCCAACTTTCGTCAGCTTTCTAACCTGCAAGATATCGCGCTGCAATCTTCGTTTGCTGGCCTTTCGGCGGCAGGCATGACCTTGCTCATCATTGGTGGGGTCATCGATCTCTCGGTCGCCGGCATCATCGCCCTAACAGCCGTGACGCTTGCAAATCTGCTTCCTGTCATGCCAGTCGGCCTCGCCGTAACGCTGTCCCTTGGGGTCGGTGGTGTGCTCGGTCTAATCAATGGCGTTATCGTCACCAAGCTGCGGTTTCCGTCGCTTATCGCAACCTACGCGATGCTCAATGTCTACCTCGCGGCAGCGTTCATATGGACGCAGGCGTCTACGCTGTCGGTTATCAATGAGTCGCTGCTTGACCTCGCTTACTCACGAATCTTTGGCTTTCCAGTGATGTTCGTCTTATTTATCCTTGGAGCCTTGGCCTGCGCCTTTCTGTTGCGCCGGACCCGGTTCGGTCGTAATTTGCGCGCTATTGGCAGCAGCGAAGCGGCGAGTCACATGGCTGGGTTACCGGTAGACCGGACGCGGATCATAGCGTTCGTTGTCTTTGGGCTACTCACCTCACTTGCGGGTATCGGCTTTGCTTCACTGCTCTCTTCAGCCTCTGCAAATATGTCCATCGGCTTTGAACTCACGGTCATTGCCATTGCTGTTGTGGGCGGTACAAGCCTCTTAGGAGGCAGTGGCACGCTCTTGGGCACTGTTACCGGCGCGGTGCTGTTCGCTGGCCTGGACAATGCCTTAAACCTCTTTAATGTCTCGTCGTACTGGCAGTATGTCGCTGCCGGACTGGTGCTCGCGTTGGCACTCGTAGCTGCAAGCCAGCGCGAGGCCGCGAGCGGTCGTGGGGAGCGGTGAACGGGTGAAGCTGTATGGCCGCAAGTTTACAAAGCGCGAACTTCTCGACGCGGTAGGCGACGCCGATCAACTGGGCGGCGCAACCCCAAGTGTTTTGACCGATGGCCCGGCCAGCGGCTCACGAGTTATCGTCGTACGCAACCCTAGCGGTCTCTCCTTTGTCTGTCTAGTAGACCGCGGTCTAGACCTGGGCTGGGCGGATTATTGCGGTGTGCCGTTGGCGTGGCGCTCGCCGGTTGGCGATATCGGGCCGACCTTTGCTGAACCGACTGGTCAAGGCTGGCTACGTACCTTTGGCGGGGGTCTGATCACCACCTGTGGCCTTACGTCGGCCGGTCAGCCCAGTATGGATCAGGGTAAGGCGTATGGACTACACGGACGTTACTCTTCGATACCCGCTCGTGAGGTGGCGTGGTCTACCGATTGGAACGGTGATGAACGCATAGTCATGATTTCAGGCCGTGTTCGCGAGGCGTCTGCGCTCGGCCCAGTTATTGAGTTAAAGCGGACCATCACGACCACGCTCGGCAGCGGCAGCCTCCGTGTTCATGACGTCGTAACCAACCTTGGAGCGTCGCTGGTTGCGCACATGTTCCGCTATCACGTCAACTTCGGCTTTCCCATGATTGACCACGAGAGCCGTATTGAATTTGATGCGGCCACAGTTCAGCCACGAGACGCTCAGTCGCGTGCTGGTCTGCCGAACTGGAAAGTTATTGCCTCGCCTTCGGAGCCAGTTGCTGAAGAGGTGTTTACAGCGATAAGTAAAGAAGCGGACAAAGAGCCTTGTGTGGCGATCATCAACCCAGTTCCCCGGCCATCGCTCCGACTTTACTGGTCGGGTGCCACACTGCCACTCTTGCTGGTTTGGAAGCAGCCAACACGCCGCACTTACGTTACTGCGCTAGAGCCGTCGAATTGCCGCGATGATGGCCGAGCTACTGCACGTGCTGATGGAACGCTTATAGAGCTAGAACCCGATGAAGAACGGCACTACTGGCTGGAGCTAAACGTTAATGAGACCGCTGGTAAGGTAACGGCTAACAGTTCGCCCCCATCGGCCCGTTCGTATAACCATTTCTGACCCTCGGGGTCACGAATCAATCACTCTGACAAATCAAGAATGGAAACGCCGTGACAAGACGAGACTACGTGACAAGACGAGACTACGATGGCTGGATTGCGGAATGCGCCGCGCTTGCAACCGCTTGCCGCTATCCCATTCAAGACGCCATGATTAATGACAGTGTCGGGCTCATTCTAGGGACAAGCCAATATGCTGCGTTCGAAAGCGGTATGTGGTCTAGAGAACCCTACGAAATCTTTGCTATCTTCGAAGCTATTAATGAACCTGCCGTTCAAGGCTTACCGCAAGACGCCCTACCGTGGGCTGAGTTTGGCGGCTTGTGTGACAAGATCATGATCGTTCACCCTGGTAAATTTTGTTCGCCTCATTTGCACCCACGTAAAACCGAATACTACGAAGTCGTGCTAGGTGAGATGGACTTATTTTACGCCCCTGAAATTATTGATGACCCCGAACTAGGGGTTTCAAAAGATGACCTTATTACCGCATACCCCATTCAACCAGGTTTAGCTTGGCCTGACGATATTGTCCTACCCGAAGGGCGGGAAAAGACCTATCAACACCTCACCAACTACCGACGCCTCAAACCGGGCGATCCTAAATTTGTCATGCCGAGAAAACATCTTCACGCGTTTGGCTGTCCAAAAGATGCTCGTACACCCGTCGTCATTCGTGAAAACTCAACCTATAGCCATGAGCCTACCGAGGTTGGAAGGGAAACCCTGCTCGAGATATGGCAGCATATTCACGACAATACCTTCTTGCTAGAGGAAATCAACCAGGGACGTTTGGTTAACAACATCGTGGAAGAGCAAGGTCGGCTCGAAGAAGTCGGCTGAACCTAGTAATGCGAATAGGAGCAGCACATGAAGTGGCTCAATGAACCGAAGCAGTGGACCGAGCAGGACGAGGTTGTGACATTAAACGCCGACCCAAAGACCGATTTTTGGCGTCTGACTCATGACGGTTTGGTGCGCAACAACGGACATTTTTATTACCAGGATGTCGAGGGAGACTTCCGCTGTGAGGTGACGCTCGAGGGTAGCTACCGTGATTTGTACGATCACGCAGGTCTGATGCTAAGACTCGACGACACAACGTGGTTGAAATGTGGCGTCGAGTTCGTCGACGGTATTCAGCAAGCTAGTGTGGTTGTGACGCGTAACTTCTCGGACTGGTCGGTGGTAACCATGATCAATCATCCCAAGTCTGTTCGCCTGCGGCTCGAGCGAGGTGAGGGAACGGTTACAACCTCTTACGCGTTAGAAAACGAAGAGTACACGATGCTGCGCCAAAGTTATCTTACAGAAGCCCACACTTTGCAAATGGGGATGATGTGCGCTGCCCCGAAAGGTGGAGGTTTTCCAGCTACGTTTAGAGACTTCAGTATCCAGGATACTGAAGGTTAGTCCCAAACCAATGACTTGTGACTGATTAAGTTTGGTTTTGGAACCCGCGCACTATCTGGAGACTCTAGATATATCCTGAGAATCCTTGCAGACTCTATCCATATTCTACAAGCTCATAGAAAAGCTTTACTGGAGAATTTGGTTAGGGAGTCGAGTCTGACCGGTCAACCTGTTAAGCACTACGCTGAACTCGAGCTTGAGAGGTAAGAGAGCGAAACAGAGAATGAATCAGGTGCTATGAAAAGGAAAGTTCAATGACGAAATACACGATTGGTATTGATTACGGCACCGAGTCGGGCCGCGCACTCTTGGTTCGCGTAGACGACGGCACCGAGCTAGCGACCGCTGTCCACATTTACGGCGACGGCGTGTTAGACCACACGCTGCCTGACGGTACGCGCCTCGCGAAAGATTGGGCGCTGCAAAACCCGGACGACTATCTAGAGGTGCTTAAACAGGCCGTCCCCGCCGTCCTCAAAGAGAGCGGGGTCAGCCCGGCTGAAGTTGTAGGAATCGGAATCGACTTTACGAGCTGCACCATGTTGCCGACACTTCAAGACGGAACGCCGCTCTGTTTTTTGCCGGAGTTAAAAAGTGAACCGCACGCCTGGGTCAAACTTTGGAAACACCACGCCGCTCAACCGCAGGCCGACAAGATCAACGCTCTTGCTACTGAGCGCGGCGAGCCGTGGCTAGCGCGTTACGGCGGAAAGTACTCGTCAGAATGGTTTTTCGCCAAATCGCTTCAGATTTTAGACGAGGCTCCCGAAGTTTACGCCAAGGCTGACCGGCTCATCGAAGCCGCCGACTGGCTCGTTTGGCAGCTGACCGGCGTAGAGACGCGTAACGCCTGCACAGCGGGATACAAGGCCATCTATCAAGACGGCAGCTTTCCGTCACGAGAGTACTTCGCTGCGCTCAACCCAGACTTTGCCGAGGTCGTAGATACCAAACTGTCTCGAGACTTAGTGCCACTCGGGGCAAAAGCCGGGGGCTTAAGCGAAGCAGCGGCACGCTGGACGGGACTCAATCCTGGCGTTGCAGTAGCTGTCGCCAATGTGGACGCGCACGTGACGCTCCCCGCAACTGGCGAGGTCGCGCCGGGTACCTTTGTGATGATCATGGGCACCTCGACTTGTGACGTGTTAGTGGGCGAAGAATTGCATGAGCCTGAAGGGATGTGCGGCGTCGTCGAGGGAGGCATCATCCCCGGCTTTTACGGTTACGAAGCGGGGCAGAGCGGTGTTGGGGACATCTTCGCTTGGTTTGTTGACCAAAATGTGCCGCCCGAGTACGTCCAGAAAGCCGAGGCTGCTGGAAAAGACGTTCACCGTTTCTTAGCCGACGAAGCGGCGGTGCAAAGTCCGGGTGAACACGGATTGTTAGCGCTCGACTGGTTTAACGGTAACCGTAGCGTCTTAGTCGACGCCGATTTATCGGGGCTGCTTATCGGCATGACCCTGGCAACGCGCGCTCCGGACATCTACCGGGCACTCCTGGAGTCCACCGCCTACAGCAAACGCATCATTATCGAAACGTTTGAGGGGAGCGGCGTACCCGTCACCAAAATCATTGCTGCAGGTGGCCTGCCTGCAAAAAACCCTTTAATGATGCAGATTTACGCAGACGTTTGCAACCGCGACATCTTTGTGATCGGTAGCGAGCAGGGACCAGCTTTAGGGAGCGCCATGCACGCCGCGGTTGCTGCCGGAGTCTACGCCGATATTGGTGAAGCCGCCCAGAAGATGGGACGTCTCAGCGAGGTAGTCTACCGGCCCAAGTCGGAGAACGTCGAGCTATACAGTCAGCTTTACGCTGACTACTGCTACTTACATGACTTGTTTGGCAGGTGTACGGCGCAAGAGCCGGGCGGGGTCATGAAACGCCTGCGCAAACTTCGGAGCCGCGCTACGGTGTCTACAAAAACCGCAGCTAAGGAAGCCTCGGTTGAGGCCGGGGCGCGCAAAGAGTTTGACCAGTGAGCCTCGAGACGCTTCGGAAAACTCTTTGCGACCTGCACGCCTTACTGCCTGCCAACGAGCTGGTCGCCTGGACAAGCGGTAACATCAGTGCCCGCGACCCCGAAACGAACACGGTGCTGATTAAACCTAGTGGTCTGGCGTTTGACGAACTGACTCCTGAAAGTATAGTGCAGACCGATCTCGAAGCCAATGTTCTTGCAGGTCCTTTTAAGCCTTCATCAGACACTGCTACGCACGCGTATATTTACCGCCATCTACCCCATGTCGGTGGCATCGTTCACACGCATAGCCGTTACGCGACGGCATTTGCAGTCGTAGGCCGAGAGATTCCTTGTTTTCTGACGGCGATGGCCGACGAGTTTGGTGGGCCGATTCCCTGCGGCGGCTTTGCGCTGATTGGCGGTGAAGAGATTGGCCGTGAGATCGTACGGGTTCTGAGAGATCACAAATCTCCGGCGATCATTATGCAAAACCACGGCGTGTTTACGGTCGGTCAAACGCCTAGAGAAGCAGTCAAAGCAGCCGTCATGTGTGAAGACGTCGCGCGAACTTCGTTTCTGGCGCTCCAGCTTGGGACGCCTCTCGAGATAGCCGAAGACGACATCGCCAAACTACATGAGCGTTATACAAAGATTTATGGACAGTAAAGTTGTGGGTCTGAACTAAAGAAGCGGGAACTGTTCCCGCCTTAAAAACACCTCTAACTTTATGACCTGACTACGGTTCCGTCAAGTCATTTTGACTAAGGTAGGCTGCTCGGGTGTTCGACGCGTCCGAAAGTCCTAAAGGCTATCGCTTTCCGAAGCTGATTATCTCCCACGCGGTCTACCTCTACCACCGCTTTTTG